>Ga0116231_10001136_pt1 | contig 53140 bp, 36 predicted proteins | sample S1TSphgellanicum_2_FD_89695 | JGI IMG/M metagenome (GOLD analysis project Ga0116231, IMG submission 89695) | Host-associated microbial communities from peat moss isolated from Minnesota, USA - S1T2_Fd - Sphagnum magellanicum MG | ecosystem: Host-associated > Plants > Peat moss > Unclassified...
AAAAAAAAAAAAAAAAAAAAAAAAAAAAAAAAAAAAAAAAAAAAAAAAAAAAAAAAAAAAAACAAAAAAAAAAAAAAAAATAATATTTAAAAAAAAAAAAAAAAAAAATTTGTCAAAAAAAAAAAAAAAAAAAAAAAAAAAAAAAAACACAGTGTATGTAAACAGTGGTTATGCAATAGCCGTCGTGAGCATCTAGAAATCCAATTTGATTATGGAGGAAACTCTCCTTAACAAAGGAATTCTAGAAAAACTAACAAGAGAAAGGAAGAACTTGACCTTTTATACAACCGTCAACAAGCTTAAACCCTAAACAAGCCATAACCCTAAAACACCTAATAGCTTATAATAACCTAAGAACATACATTAACCTTAAGAGCATACATTAACCCTAAAAGCCATGATTGGCATGCCCGTAACCAGCCGTCATGTACAAGGCCATGCATACGGGCATGACAAATTAATTTAATTTCCAATTCTTAATTCAACATTTGATTTCTTAAATTTGAGATTTTTAGCAGCAAATAATGAATTCATATGCTCCAAATCAATTTGCTTACTTTTGTTGTCCAATGATTGCAATTTTATTTATTTATTTATTTATATTGTGACCTTTCTTGCAAATGTGGGGATCAAACATGGCTTCTTCATGGGTTACAATAGTAAAATTTTCACACACACCACACTCTTATGGAATCAGCCTATATTACATATGATCATTTGGTGCTTAAAATCGAAAAAACTATTGTACACTTGTTGCAACTCATAGTTTAATGCTTGAAAGTTTTCAGTGATTAACCTCATTAAGTGATTATTTTTCAAGAATTTATGTTCATACATATGGTCTTCAATATCTAATTCACACATGCAATATGTAATTTATGTAGTCTTGTAAATTAAGATATGTATAAAACAAATTAATATTATACACTACATTATTGTTTAGCTACATGGCTACAAATGTTTGTGTCATAATGAATAGATCTTCTAGTATTTTCTTCATGAAATATCTTGGCCTAATCATGTGTCTTAACCATAATTCATGATCAAAAAACAATAATAGTAAGATTTGGCATTATGCACATCATGCATTTCCAAGCTAGGTGTGCATCATAGCAAGGTTTTTATTTTAGGAATGTGCAATTTCAATAAAGATCACTATATAAAAATGTGATTTCACATGAGCATGCTAACAAGGTGATTATGTCAAATCTTTTTATTAGTTCCTAGCTACTGAATAAGTGAACATGTGCATGTATCGCATTTAGTACATTTAATGTTGATGGGGTGATATTCTATGGTTCATGACCATAAACATGTGACAACTTGTTTTTAGTAAAGGGGTAAAAACCACTTTGGATGGGTTGTCGTTACATTAAATAAAGTTACAAGAAATTCCATCAAGATAGTTTGAAATAGTTTAATTTTGTGAATGTGAACTACACAAGCATTGGTGAACAAGACATAGACAACTCAAATAACGCTTTGAACAATAAGACAATAAATGTTGATTCAACATTTAGAAGGAACAAAATCATTTTTTAAATTTATATATGGAATAATGAAAGTATATAAGTACCATATTGGGTGTAAGCAAGGTAAAGTAAATGACTCATTGCTCCTTATAAAAAATAATTACATGTAACCATGAAAAAGTTTTAATGTATCGAAAGTAGAAATTATTACTTTTACAATAATTAACATAATAATAATCTTTCATTTTACATTTAAAAATAATTTATACTTGCACAAAATGTCTAATATTATAAAATGGGTTACATGTAGATGAAATATTGATTTAAAAAAAATTCAACTTAGTGGAGCCCTAAAAATTACTTATGTATTTTCAAATTATGAATTTCATAATCATAACATATCAAATTTTTAATATGAAGTAAGTTTGAACACCATTTTGACCCAGTTAGTTTCAAACGTACTTTTAACCTACTTTTATGATACCAAAGTTGTTCAAATTTTGTATCCAACTTCCCATAAACTAAATGTAGGATCCTATGGTTTTATAGTTTTACTTCAAAATATTTTGAATCTACTTTCTTGTGTCCATATCAAAAATTGTTCCATTTTTTAATTAGACTTTGGGCATACTACTTTTTTTGTCTACTTTACCTTGCCAACACCCTATTGTTTCCTTGTTTCCATTGAAGTAATAATCTACATAATCATTTAACTTTGGTTGATGTCAAATACCATTATGCTTGTTAGTGGATGACAAATTATTCCTATAGAAGCATTTCCATCCTTTTCTTTGGTTCATGTTGATTTTCTTTAGTTAACCATCTTTCTATGAGATGGACAAAATGATTGGTTCACCATTCAATTCATCATAAGACCATCATCAATTTTATAATCTATTCAAATAGTTTCATGTTTTCATGGCGTTGTCCAATCATGATTTAAAGTTGGTTACTTTGTTTCTATATATTCTAAAATAAATAGACATAAAAGCCTTTAAATAATGAAAATCTCACACACCTTTTTCCAAAGAATTTCAAAAAACATATTGATGAATAAATGTTCCATTTTAGAATGATTTATTTTAACAATGTGGCTTATGGTTAGTACAATTAGTATTGAAAATTATAAAATTTCCCTACAAATCATGACATCATGTTTTCTTGATGTAAAGTCCTCATTAATAAATGGAGTTCAAATGGACATGTACATGATTATATGGAATATTTTATATAAACTATTTAAATGTTAGTATATGGAAAAGCCTTCATATGTGGGTTGAATTGGTTTTTTAAACAACATTTATTTGAAGCATACAAAAATATGAATTGCTTGTGATTAAATGATAATGGTACTTTGTAAGTGTTATGACATTTTTTAATTGAAAGTTTTCAACATTGTAATGTTTCAATTTTTAAATATGTTTTCAATGCATGTTCGTTTCACTTTTGTAAGCAAGTTTGCATTTTTTTTGGATTCCTTATTGTTACAAATGTATTGGATGGAAAATGGATAATATAGAACCAAATTTGAGATGCTTGAGGTTTTGAAAAGATTATTATCATGACAAATAAAAAATTGAATGAAGCTTGTTTATTTAAGTGGCATTAGACTTTGACATGAAATTTTTGTTAAAAAACAAGTGGCAATTTGACAACATTCCAAATTTCAATTGAAGGATTCACTTTTGTGTATAAAAAAATCTTGGTTTTTAAAATCTTATTAATTTTAAATGAAATTTCAAAAGAAAAGTAATTTTACAAACTTGATAAATAATTAATAGATTAGGGTGCAAATCCATCATTTAGGTTTTATGATATTAAAACTTAACAATTCAAAGTAAAACACAATTATTTATAAGGTATAATATAATATTTACTTTTATGCGATATGAATAATGAAACTTGCTTTCAAAAGTGATTAAAATTATAAAAAGGGTTAAAGCTTGATAAAATAATGAAATTCAATTTGTTCATAAACCTTAATCTTATCTTTATTTAAATCATGTACAAGTTCCCAATGCCTTTTCTTCTTTCCTTTTTTTTGTTGTAAAATTCATTTGAAACATTGCCCAACCATGCTTTCTTTTGATTTTGTTTTTTAGCAACTTGATCGTCAATACCCTTGTTCTTTCATATGCACTAATTCAAAATCATATAATCAATCTTTTGTTAAAAATCTATATTTTGAATCTTACCATCAACATTAAAACATATGTGAAATGTGAACATTTTATATATAAGTTTGAACTATATTTTATGGGAAAAATAATGGAAGTTTTTGAAAAAACATTTGTTACAAATGTGAAGAGGATTGGAAAGGTAATAGCAAAATTCTATAACATTCCACTATTTTGAAATATACAATGGAAATTGTTTAATATTTTTAAAAGCTTTGTTACACATGCAAATATGAATGGAAGTATGATAATCAAATTCTAATTAGATTTCAACTTTACAAACTTCAAAACTAAGTTTTCACTTGATTGAAAATTGATAGTTCAAGGAATTACAAAATTAAAAATGTTAATATATTTAATTATATGTAGATTGAAATTTATAGAATTCATACAAATGTTTCAAGTCTTAGTTTTGTTTTTCACAATGTCATGTGTTTGCATTCAAAGCTTTTTAACATATGCTTTAAAAAATAAATCCACACTTTGAATTCAAATTGGATGTGTGAATGTTTTATTTACATTTTGATTGATTTATGAAAAAGAAATTAGCCACAAATGTCATAATTTTTAATAATTACATATGCCATTAAATAAATAAATGACGTGAATGATGATCATTGATCATTGCTTAATCTTTTATATGGATGCACATGGAAGCAACATCATGCAAGCAATGATAAACTCTAAATGCTAGAGTTGGGTGTTGATCTCTAATGAAAGGTTGTTCATGTGATGTGATGGGAACACATGTGAAAATCAATGAATGTTATTATCATCACATGATTAAGGTTGCTTGAAATTTGAAATCCATAATGATTGTGAGATTTATCATGTTGTCCATGCTAAATAATCAATCCAGTTGGCTAATGGATAATGGTTGTGACTTGCAACCATGTAATAATTTATGTGTGACTAACTTTATTGAAAAATATCATACAAATTGAAAAATACCAAGAGACCTTTGTCCCATTGAAGAGATGAAAAATCAAGCCCCCACCCCTTCAAAATGATAAGAAACTTCCCTTGGGGACATGTTTGTGCCACCCAATTGGCTCGCCCTTTCCAAAAATAAGAAACATCCTTGGGGCATGTTGGTGCCACACAATTGGCGTTCTTCACATGCTTTATCCTAATGTGTTTTTTTTAAGGACAAGCTAGTGGGACACGTGCTTCCCATGTGTGGAATTTTTTAAAAAAATTGAATAGAAGGTAAGGAGAGAAAATTAGATGGAACAACTAAAAGGTGGGCACACAATGTGTATGGTTGTGCACATTTTATTTGCTCGCCTCCTGTTTTCCTAATGGATTTCAAGGAGTGGGCAGGCAGAACCCAAAGGTTTTCACAATCATGCGCGTGACACAACTTGTTCTTGTCAGTTTCCTTGGTCTCTCTCCCATCAATTTCCATACTCTCTCTCTTCCATCAATGTCCTTGCTTTGTGTGATCTTGGTGGTGGAAGGAAGGTGGCATTGGGGAGGGGAATGAAGCATAAAATCATTTGGGCATGCAAAGATGAAAACTTTGTTTCGATTGCCAACACTAGGATTAGATTTGAGATGGTATGATTGGATTAAAAAATAGGGTTTGAAGAAAGCTTAGTTTGTAGATGGGTTTCTTCACTCACTCTTGCCAAAATCCCTTGGTAGGCCGAAACCAAAAAGGTAGAAAAGAAAAAAGATAGCAGTCTTGGAAGCAATAGAAGTTTTCCTTTTTGTTCAGTTTTTGAATAGAAAAAAACAACCGTGTTGCTTGCACATGTGGGTGGAGACAAAAAGACCACTACCAACAAAAAGTGGCATTTGAGTTGACAAAAATTGAATGTAGTTTGAAAAGAATGTTTGGCGAGTAGTTGGTTCATGAACAATTCTTTCAGTGAGTTTGGCTTGTGCACCCATCTTGAAATTTCACCTAAGAAGAACAAAAGAGAGAGAAAGAAAGAAAGATTAAGGTTTGTGGGTGGGTAGGTGGGTTCAACTTTGTAAGACATGAAAGAGCAATTACTTCATGTGGGTGTGCAAAATTGCATTTTGAGAAGTTGAATGGCAGCATAGATTTGTAATTTGGGATATTGTATGGTTTCTTCTTCTACTTGAATCTTTTGTTTTTGGTATTTTTAGTCATCATTTTATGTGAAGAGTGGAAGTGTGATGATGTGGTTTGCTATGAAGATGAAGAAGTGATGCACATTAGTTGTAAGCAAGTAGACATAGAGTATTGAAGAAATGTAATTTGGGGTGGTGGTGGTGGTTCTACAAATGTTTCTCCTCCTCCTCATGATGTGCTCATCATGTACGAAAGAAAGGAAGTGAGCGGAAACACCTTGGTGCTAGTTGGCTAGTTGGCTTTTCATTGTAATCACTGCAGCTTAGTGGCTTTTAAGGTTCCCTCCTTTTTTTGAGCTTCAATGTTCTATAGAAGTTTATTTTCTTCATGTTTTTGTTGTTCTTTCTTGTCTGATGTTTATGCAACCAGAAATGATTGATTATCCCCATTAGATTATTAGTCATGTGGTTAGTGGAAGCCAATTTTCTCCTCTTCTTCCTTTCCTTCAATTTCCTTTTTTAGTCCACCTTGTGACACATTTCTTGGAGTCTCAGAAGATAGTGAAATGGGCAATTGCAAACACACAGTGCTACAAAGTTTGTTGTAGTATACCCACTCAACTTTTGTTTTTGCAACCAAGATCACATGTACAAGATGTATTCTTTGGTCATTAAAACACATTTTGTCTATGTTTTTGTGGGAATTTGCATAGTTAATTAGATCTAGATGTCAATACAAGTGCAAAATCACACCCTCATATCCTCAATCCTTTTCACCTAATGCACTTTCAAATAGTTTTCTTGAACTAGGCCTCATGACCTAGCGAGGCTAATAACCTAGATGGATGATTCCCTACATTACTTTCGCATGAAGAAGGGTCCTAACTTGACTTGTCTTGAGTTGACTTGTGTGACCAAATGCAACATGGATAAAACATTTTTGTATGAATGGAACTATTTGTGGCCAGTTACATGTTAGCAGAAATGGCTAAATACTTGTGATGGTAACTCAATCTTAACTATTTCAACCTTAGTTTCAACTAAGTAAGAATATGCCTCTATGTTATCAAAGTCTTTATACCTTCTTCTAGTTGGGAGTTCCCATCATACGAAAGAACATCTTGAAAAGTAACCCCTTATATTTCTACCTTAAAGAGTGTACTGGCCATGCCATTAATAATATGCACCATGTTAAAGCTTCCATGTGAACCATAATTGGAAACTATTACTTTGGTAGATACAAGTCTAGAAACATTGGACACTGCAAATGAACCTTGGGAATTTGAAGAATCTATTCTAAATTTCAAACTTTGGTTGTCAACAAGGAAAGTTCATGGATGTCTTTTGTCTACTGCTATCAATTTATAATTTTTTGAATGCACATGTATCAATGGGCATACTTTGGGTCTTTTTTCAAACAAAAGTTTTGGGGTTGGTGTGTTGTGGTTCCATGTAACTAGCATGATGACAATCTTAAGTGTACCTTTAAGTGGGTGAAAAATGTTTTAATTTCTTTTTGGGTCATTCAACCTTGGGAGGATCAGATTGGATTGGGCCTTGTGAAGATTCTACAAGTGACAAGGTTATATATGTCAAAACTTAATATTGAAATAGAGTGTGAATTCACTCATGCAAACCTTTGATGAATGTAGTTCTATAATGTTAATAGGTTTCTATGTTAGTTTCATTGTGCTCTTTATGGAAGTCTTTTAAGGGAGCCCAAGTTTGTGAATGAGTCAAAAACACCTAATGATGCTCAATAATAGCTAGAGATCTTAGCCAATTGATGTGTGTTCCAAAGGTGTTCAATTGCACCATATGGATGTTTTTGGTAGGTAAGCAAAGTTCTTTGTGGGGAATTTGAGTGGCGGCAGTGGATTTGTTTGATGGTGGGTGGTATTCAAGATAAGCTTTTAGGACACTCTTTCTGAAACCACAACTTTTCACAAGGATGTGAATACTTGATTTCTTGTTCTAATGATGTCACTTTCTATTGTCATACCTTTCATATTATATCTACATGATAAAACATTGTTGGTTGGAAAAAATATCAACATAACCAATAGATTATGTTATTATCGCAGACGACCTAGTTCACCTCCTGGCTCACTATTCCATGTTCTAGGTTGTGATTAACATGTGTGCTTGTGGTACTATGCAATGCAAATTGGTCACACAATGTTATGTTTTGTTAATGCAAACCCCAATTGGTTAGTTTCATTTAGTATTCATTGGGAAATAATAGATTATAACATCCTATTGAAAGCTAGATGGTTAGTAACTTGTGTTTTGGCTTGTTGTAGAACATGAGTGTTTATGGTCCAAAGTGGGATAGTTGTGGTGGGATTTTACACACCATTATTCCTGCACATGTCCACCTTCCACTAGTTGAAGGGAAAAGGGGCATCTGGTCAACATAGATTAGGCATTTTTGTTTGCCCTCTATGTGAGTTCATTGTAGCTACTCATTGCTTGAAAGTGAATACATTGCTTTGGATCCTCAATTTGAGTGTCATTGGGTGGTAGCTCTTGTTGTCTTTAACATGTGAGAAAGCTTTGGAAGTTGCAAACCATTTGAGGTCTTTTGGGGGTTCTCTTTTGAGGTTGGGTGGTTGGTGATCTTCATTCCCTTTTGAGGTTTTGGATTTCTTGGTCAATATCTTTCAATCATTGGAAGTTTCCTAGATTTGATCCTCATTCAAAGAAAACATTATGTTTGTCAAATGAACCTTTGGCATTTTCTTTTTCCCCTAGTTTCTTCTTTCTTGATTTGTTGTTTGTTGTTCTTGTCATGATGACTATCTTGGTGTGGATATATGGTTGTGGGCAATAGAGTGGTATGGAGATTATGAACATAAAAGAACAAAAGGAAATTATGGTGTTCTTGGGATGACAAAACATAGCAATATGGCGGCCCAAAATAAAAAATCAAGGCTAGGTCAAGTGGACATGAATATGCAATTGGTTTTGTCCTTGAAGGAACGATGCAATGTGTGAAATCCTTTGAAGAGCATTTATATAGGGTTCAAGACATTGAAATGCCACATATCAGTGAAGTTGGTCATGCTTGTGTGACAAACATGGATGCTATGTTTGCTTAGGGGGAAAAAATGAAGGTAAGTTTGAATTAATTTATGAGTGGAAGTTGTGGATATAATTATTAATTCCATACATAAAATTTGGTGAAATATGTAACATTCACTTCTTGAAATTGTGTAGGTCATGTTTTTGAGGCAAGACAAGGGAAAATGGCACATTAAACTATCCACCAAAAAGTTGGAGCTCACACTTGGTGATATGTTGTGTTGTCAGGCCTTTGTGTATCAAAAGGTAAATTGAAAGATTTTATACAATAATGATTTTCTTAATGTTTTGTTGAGATTTGGTTATTGTATGATATGTTATTTGTAATTTTTGAAAAACAAATTCATTAATTCATTTTTGACAAGTAGGGGAAAATGTCACAAAATTGAAGGGAGGATTCCATAACAATCTTGATCAACTTGAGTCTAGCAAGGTAATCCATAGCATTGTGATTTCAATTTTATAAACTTTTTGTGCACTTATGGTTATTGACATTTTGTACTTCTCAAACTAATCATCTACATGAATTTGATCATGTTTTTTTAGATGGTGTGATGATAGAAAAAATAGAAGTTATTTATTCCTATTTTTTATGGATGTGAAATGGTTGTGGCTTCATTGAATGCATCTGACTACTATTGCATGTGTTGTGAAAAACATCTTTCCACGAACAAAAAACACATTGAAGAGCATAATAACAATAGTAATCATCTTCAATTTGCCACACTGCAAAAAAACATAATGCTCAAACGGTTCCACATAGATAATTAATTTTCAAAACTTGTTGACTTCATGTTGGGATTTTATTATTATTCGAAGGTTTTAATTTTTTTCAATGGGAAATAGAATGGGGTGGTAAGGGTCATCACATGGTGTGCAGCATTTCTAATGTGACATTTCATAATTGCTTCGAGGACATTATGATGCATGTTGTTAGTTCAAAACATGTTCAAAACCAATAGACACAACTTTTGCAAACAATTTTTCAAAATGCATGTGAGTATTTGAATATTTGTTTTTGATGTTAATTGAAAGCATAAATCAAATTTGTTTGAAATTACATTCAAGTGATTTAAATTTGCATATGTTTGCATGTAGGGTTCCAATGTGGTGGGGATCCAAAGGAGCACTATTTTGACACATGGAGGGGGTATCTACGACCACTTGGGGGTTTAATTATTTGGATGTTTTCAAAGAAAAAAAACCAAAGTGTCATTATATCCAAAACTATGATCTTTGAGAGGAATCACTACAATTTCAAAATCTAGAATTTTCAACTACATTGGTGGAAAGGGAGAATTTATTTTGTATTATAGGAGTTTTGTTATATGATGTTATTCCAACCCAAGTTGTAATAACTTTTTGTGAAAAGGCACAATGGTTGGATGTGAAGCAACTTTCTATCCCTTTACTCCCGGTTTTATGAGGTGATTATATTCGGAGGTACATATGTTACTGGTGAAGGAAAAAATGCAAGGTGTATTTTTAGATGTTAGGTTATGATTGTAGTTGAAACCAAATAGCTTACCTCCTATGCATCATTTATGATTTGGAATTGATAGATATATTCTTAAAGTTCAAACATTCCAAATCCTAGAATTTTACGTTAAATTGTCACCCATTTAAACCAACTTTTAAGGATTCAATTATAACATGCTGAACTTGATAACAAACCTCCAGTCACTTAAAATATTATTCCTATCATATACATTATCCAAATCTAGTTTGCCTTAGTTCATTAAAAAACTAACTATAAGGCGCTTCTGCCTATCAAATTCTAAGTTCTACACCCAAATTAGTAAAAAGTTGCACTACCAAACCCGAAAGGGTTTTACAAAAGTAAGAAATTCAACTTGGCAATAAACCTTCAATCACTTAAACTATTATTCCTATCACGTATGTTATCCAAATCTAACTTGCCTTAGTTCATTAGAAAGCTAATTACAAGGCGCATCTGCCTACCAAATTCTAAGGTCTACACCTAAACTAATAAAAAGTTGTGCTACCAAACCCGAGAAGGTTTGTGAAATTTTTTTTAGATTTCAAGTTCCCAAAACTATCTATACTCCCTTCTATTCTTTTAAAAGTATCACAATCATCCAATCTATTTTCCCTCTTTCCACCATTTACTAAGATTAATCATTCTTCTCCTCCCAAGGAAAGTTGTAAAAACAAGTTTTTTCAAGATTTAAGTTGAAAGTTATGTCTGGAAAAGAGAGACCCAAATGACCTAAATTCGCGCTTTTAAAAAGAAGGAAAAGGAAGGAGGTGAAGGAAGACCCCAACTCGGTGGCCTATGGAAGGTTCCAATGATTGGAGGCCAATGGAAAGTTCCAATGTTTGGTGGTTTTTGGAAGGTTCCCATGCTTGGTGGCCCTTAAATGGTTCCAATGCTTGGTGGTTTTGAAAGGAGAAGGAGAAACATCCTTTTCACCTCTTTTCACTTCCTCCCCCAACAATTTTACTTGAACCTTTTTTTTTCCATTGATCTTAAGGTTATACTTTACCATGGTTCTAAACTGTTACCTTATGCCTTTCTTTCTTTTTCCTTGACCTATAAATTACAACCACGCATCTTGATGTACCAAGTCTTCCACACATTCATCGTCGAGTTGATTTTGATTGAAGATTTTTTTTCCTTTCCTTGAATTCACAACGTCGTGCATGATCACTTTTTATGAGCTTCAAGTTGCATGAGTGAATGAAAAACCACCTCCGGAATCATCCCTAGATTTGACATTTGCGCACCATCCTTGTGATGAAGATCCTGAACCGTGAAAGGTGTGTTCTCATCTTAAAGTTGAACCCCCTCGAATTTGGTATTATTGCATTTTTCTAAACTCTCACACCCTGGTGATTTTGTTACAAATTGACCCTGCTTTTGGTGATGAACCTAAAATCGTTTGTGAAGGTTGTTACAAAACTAAAGACACATTTATCTTTACATGGTCTTCAATTTCCAGTGTTGGACATTATCGTTGGTTGCGCAATCCGATTCATCAACTGCCTTCTAATAGTAAGATGGATTACTTAGTTTGCACCATTTGATGCATCCTAAATTTCTTGCAGTCATGAACTATCACTATGACATAGTTCAGGATTCAACATGTAATTGCAACTCCTCTGAGCTTATCCATAATCTGAATAAATGATAAAATCATTATGAAATTCATGTTGCCATTGCCACCCTATCACACTATTTATTTAATTATTAAATGATCTCAAATTAATCTTATGCTTATAATGTTTGAAGATTATTCTATCTCCATTGGACCCTTTAATGACACCCCCTCAACTACTTCATGAATCTCAAACATCCTCGCTACCCACTAAATATTATAACAAGACTAATGTTTTCTTGAACACTATGAATTTTGGTGTCTATTTCTAACCCTAAACCTCTAGATATTTCTCACCCCTAATTACACAATTGAGGTTCTAAAACTATGATTACCAAATTTTTGTTGAAGAAAAGAATTAACCCAACACCCTATTCATCCAATACTGAATTTAAAAAAAAAAGAAAACAACCCCTTCACGTAACCATGTGCACTCATCATTCCTTATTCTAACATGAAGTGGTTAAAAACCCCTAATAGCCTTACCACATTCAAATATCCCTAATGTAATTCTTAAAATTTAAGACTACCGCACATGGTTATGTTAGTATAACTCACATTAGATTTACATGCAAACGATTATAAGCGTGGCCAAAGATGGGTGGTTCTAAAATGAACATGTTCGGATGGAGACAAAACATATATAAAGTCAAATTTGAATCATGTAGAAGGTATAATGTATGTAACTTTTTCATTTGTTGATATTTTCATTTGGATTATTGTGAATCTATTGTGCTCATAATTACATGTATGCAACTATAAATATCATGATTTAAGAGTGGAAGAAAATTTTGTCAATTTTGTGGGCAAACTCCAGAGTGTCTTATTTCGTACGTTTCCAAAAGTAATGGAAAGTTTGGAGGACAAACAGAGGAGGTTCAACATTATGGATGGGGAGGGGTGCCTTGTGGATGGTTCACCATTCACTACATGTGCATTTTCTAAAAGTTAAGGAGTAAATCTTCACATGGATTCATATGATGATGATGTGTGTTTCATCATATGGTTGAAGGAAGGCATATCATCAAATTTGGGGTGAATTTTATTTTAATTTTTGTTTTCATTGAGTTGTAATAATCCATTATTTAATTATGATGGTGCATGGTTGTGATGGTGTAGAAAATGAATTAGAAGCAAATGGAATGAAGACATTTTGTCTATCGAAATTCAAAATCAAATTCAAGATAAGAAGTGGCAACTTCATGTTTTGTGCGGATAAAGTTTTACATTGCACAATGAAGAATCAAAGTGGCAACCAATATGGTGTAGCATTTGTTCAAAAGACTTATGTATTCAAGTATTTGATGAACTTGAATGGGCAATAATGTTGGGGGATTGTTTGTAATTGAGATGTTACAATTCTTTTGGGGAATGTTTGAATGGTATTTGGTGGCATGAAGTAATTACATGATCACCATGGTGGGAGTGATGTATTGGGCACCTAAAGTGCTCAGACATTATTCTTGTGAAAATTTTGGCATTGCACAATGATTCTATTGTCAATTGATATTATTTTTAATGAAATTTTTGGTGGCTAAATTGATTGGAAGTGATCAAGGTGGTGAGAGTAATGTTTTGGGCACTTGAAGTGGTCAAACATTATTCTTGAGAAAATTTTGGCACCACGTAGTGGTCCTAATGGTAGTTGATTTCATATTTGATGAAAGTTTTGGTGCCATAAAACAATTATGTGGTTAGTGTGGTGGGAGTAGTGTGTTGGGCACCTGAAGTGTTTGGACATTATTCTTGTGAAAATTTTGGCACCACACAATGATTTTATTGGTGGTTGATTTGATATTTGATGGAATTTTGGTGGCATGGAACAATTGTGTGGTCATTGTGGTGGGAGTAATGTATTAGGCACCCATAGTGCTTGAACATTATTCTTGTGAATTTTTGTGCACTCATGGGGGTTTTATTGACAATTGATCCATATTTGGTGAATTTTTTAGTGGCATGAAGTGATTGTGTGACTAACATGGTGGGAGTGGTGTATTTGGCATTGAGGTGCCTAAACATTGTTCCCATGAATTTTTGTGTGGGTGTAACCATGTGATAAATATAGAATTCCTATCCTATATTCTGGTCAAAATTTGGATTAAATCATATCATGAAAATAATACTAATAAATTTTGCTTAATCAAATCTATTCATATTTAAGTTCAAAACTTCAATCTAGTCATGCAAAGTATGGGAAAAACATCAAAACAACAAAACTAGCTATGGAGTTGAAGCTTTTCCAAAAAACAACATGCTCTTTTTCCATACTTTCCAAAAATTAATGTTTTACAATGATCGAATGCCTTGCCAAAAATGATCACCTTAAAATAGTCCTATGATCAATTCAAATTCAAATGGTGATGAAAATTATGTAAACTAGCTAGTAAATCCTATGAAAGTAACTAGGTAAGTAAGTCTTTACTAATTAATTATTTACAATAAGTAATTACTCCCTTAACATTACCCCACCCATACTCTGAATTATGTCCCAAACTTCTAGATCAAAGTATGTTAAAAAAGTTGGATCAGTTTACTATTTCTAATCCCGTGGGTTAGAAATGTGATGTTAATCTTGCTATACTACAGTTTGATTTATCTATGCCTATTATACTTCAATTTGTGCTATCTAATCCATTTAATCTATTTGTGCTACAAGTTGTTCTTCTAATTGAATCAAAGGTTGATTCTCTGTTGTGTTTAAAATCTATTGTTGTACTATTGTACCTCTATTTACAGTTGTGCACTTGTTTGTTGATATGTTGTTATTTGCTCATGTGATTGCAATTTGGTGTGACTTGTATCTGTTGCTATGATTGTAGATTTGATGTTGTTTGAATATGACGTTGTGACTATAAAATTGATGTGATCTAAGTATGTTCCTATTCTTGCAACTTTGATGTTGGATCAATATGATCATCTTATACTTCCTCAATTCACTACTAGAAATCCTGTCGTTTGTAACTAGTCACTATGCAACTAACAAGCAATTGGTTGTCATTTGCAACTATCTTGGTCATGTTTGCAACTATAAATTTGGTATTGTATAAATTTTCAATCATACGGTTGTGTGTGCAACTAACATGCAACTAAATGTGTATAACATGGACACGTGTCATAAAAATGATGGCCTAAACTTATACATACTTAAATTATTATACTTAATATATTTATATAGCCTATGTATAATAATATTATGTGCCTCTAGTACTGAGGTTAACCACATGTTGATTTATGCTAACCTAAACTAACTTAAGCTAAAACAACCATGGCTAAATTTATTAGGCTAAATAATTATGGCTAAATTAAGTTAGGCCAAATAATTATGGATAAATTATTTATGTCTAAAACAATTAAACTATATTATTTATGGTTAAAATACATATGGCTAAATTAAATTAGGCCAAACTAATTATGGCTAAATTAAGTTAGGCTAAAAAAAATGGCTAAATTAAGTTAAAACAAAGTAATTATGCCTAAATTAAGTTAGGCTAAATTATTTATGGCTAAAATAAATTGACATGAAATAAATATGGCTAGATTAAATTAAGCCAAACCAATTATGGTTAAATAAAGTTAGGCTAAAATATTTATGGATAAACTAAAATATATTAAATTAAATTAAAGTTAAACTAAACCATGGTTTAAATATATATTACAAGTTTTTAAATTTTATTTGTCAAATGTATTTAAATATTTTTTTTGGCAAGTAAAATTTTTATTTTATTTTATTTGGAATTTTTTTCAGAAAATGTAAATTTGATTAAACAAAAACATTATTCAGAATCAATTAATATGATAATATTAAATTTTATTATAAATATTCATAATTTTCAATTAATTTTTATTATAATTAATGATAATCAATTATACATATATATAATATCAATAGGAATTATATATTTAAATTTTATTATTTATGTTAAAATATTAATGTAAATAGGCTACACGAATTAACCTCCAAATACACAAACATCTTAAGCTAATTACTAGTTTAAACTATATAATAATGTTAAAATCATATTTTCATTGAGTAATCATAATTATTAGAAATATTTTACAATCATCTTTGAAGTGCAAAAAAGAAGGAGTAATGAAAAATTAACAAGAAGAATAAGTTTTCCAAGTTACAAAATGTTTTTCTTTTCTTTTCTTTGGACCCCTCCTACTTTCAAACCTCATAACTTTTTTATTTCGTATTCATTTTAAACGATATAAAATGCTATAGGAGCGCCATCTGAAGTTCTAAAAATTACGTTTGAAATTTAATAGCAAAAAAACAACATAAAAGGAAATTTCTGGGTGTTTAAGAATTGGCCTTTGTAGTGCTAAATGGTTTTTTTTTCTGAGTTTTTGACCCCCTTTACTTTGGGGGGCCATAACTTTCTCTTTTTTAATCTGTTTTTGACAATTTTTAGTGTGTTAGATGCGCCAAGAGGAGGGCTTCAAGTTTTGTTTGGACACCAGAAGCAAAAAAGCCCTCCCCTGGCTGCTATACTCTAATACAATAGTTGCATCTAATGTGCAACTAAATTGGTTCATGAAGTTTGCAATGGAATTTTTTATCCCATATCCTTTGGCTTCCAATTTTATTTGGCTCAGTATATAAGTAGGAGCAATAGCTTTATTGTAACCAAACACCAAATGCCATTGGGGATGAGTAAATAAATAAAGATTGACCTTTATGAAATGGTTAATTTTAAAAATAAAATTGGATTATTTTAATTTTACCTATATAGCCTAAACCTAGTTATGTTCAACCTACTTACATAACTAAATAAATCTACGTATCTAATACAGTTAATAATTACCTACTTACCTAAGCACATGTGTCAACATCTTATTAGCCAAAAATTGGACGATTTAAATTTCATTAATTAATATTTTAAAATAAAAAAGGTAGGCCTTAATTGGCACGTGTCATCATATAATTTGTGTTTAAAAAGGACACGTGTCAAATGGTCAATGAACGTTCCATGGTGTGCCACATGTCATCATCTCAATGGTAGAAACGTTAATGATTGAAATTAATCCAATGAATTTTTAATTTTGAAAACACAAAAATAATTAAATAATGACATGTGTCCACAAGCTAGTTGTCCAATTTTTAAACACATGTCATATTTTTATTAGTTACATTGTAGTTGCAAGGAAAGTTGCAACAAGGTGCAACTACATTTGGATTAGTATGTATGGATGAACATGTATATTATCACCGTATATATATGTTGCATACGTAGTGTTGCATGCAACTAAATGTCATATGCAACTTGTCTTATGCAACTACATAAATTTGCAGTTGCATGTGTCGCATGTAACTGAATTTTAATTGCAAATGATAGTTGCAAAACCCAAAATTTCTAGTAGTGATTTTGTGTTATTTTTTTTGCATCCGCTCTCCTATTTCTATAGTTGCAAATACATACTCTTGAGAACTAACCTCTTATGGAACAAATTCTAATGGTTTTAAACTCTATTTTAATATAGATTTCATGCCTCCAGCTTCCCTTTGAAAACTATCCCTTCCTCCTCTAAGGTTTGTTGATTCCTCCTTTGTTGTTCTTGTCTCTAATGGTCCTACAACATTAGTCTATCTTTTCTTTTTTTCCTCAATCTGAGGTTTTTGATTTTGGAATTAGGACTAGAGATTCATACTGGAAGAATGGTATGACCTTTTCCATTTGGAATATCTTATGCCAATAAAGTTTCTCATTTCTCTCATACATTTTACAAACTTTTCCTATGTCTTTCTAGACTATATCCTGCACTACATCCCACCAAAGATCTTCATCCTTCTTTATTCCATAGTCAATGCTTGAGTTTTACCTTAAGTAGACTATGTTGGGTCCATTCATGATTGGGGTTCCAAAAAGGAGTGTCTAACAAAAAAAATACTTGCAAGGATAATTTTGAGCTTTTATAATGTTTAAAATATTACAACTAAAGTGTTTTTTTTTGTCTTTCCACATATATATTATCAACATATTATAAGAGGAAAATAATGCATTAATGTATTGGATTTTATTTAAAAGTCCTTTTGAGTCCTTAACCAATAAGGGATGGCATGTCCAAATTGCATTTTTTTTCAAAGAGTCATAAGGAATGGAAAAAGTCATGCAAATAATTCCTAAAAAATAATGCAACAAAAGCATGTTTCCTTCTATGCTTTTAGCCATTCATTAGGTGAATATGATAGATCCCAAAAAAGTATGAGGATTTCAAAGTCCTTGAAACAAACATTAAAGGGCTACAAAGGAAAGGACTCTTTTTTTAGTTAGTTAGTTATGTTCTTATAGTCATTAGGCTCTAATTTTTTAATTGCAGATGCATGTGATATATAAAGGAATTTAAAGTGCAAATTGTAAAAGGAACTAGGTTTTTTTATGCCTATTACAAGTCCTTTTGTCACTTGTCAAATTATTGTAATATAATTTGGACCCCACCCATATGTCTAACATGACTATTCATCCTACCAAATTCTTAATTGTCATCCATCTCCACATTTTGAGAAATCAAGGGTTTAGAATGAATCTAAGGTATTTCATGTTAGGTCTATGTTGACTTAAATCATTTAAAACATAATTTTTTTCTCACCTATTGATTCCAAAAATTTGATCATGGCCATCGATGCACTTCATTTCTCTCCTTTTGTTGATTCCTTCCAAGCTTGGTGTGCTTTGTAGATTTTGGCAACTATGGCACCCAAGGTGTTTGACCTAGGCAACCTACGATAGTTTGTTATAGGTTTTTTGTTGAGGATTTTTGAAACTGCATTATGCAAGTGACAATGTGGCATCCATCACATAGTTGCATGTCAAAAAAGAAATATTTGAAACAAGGGTTTTGAAGAGGGTTTCCATACTTTTGGGTTCAGAAGATTTTTATTTTTTTTGGGTAGCATAAATACCTAATGCCAAATCATGCAAGTACATGCTACTTGCAAATCTCCTTTTATGCCCACAATGATTTCAACACACAAAGTTTCAAAGTCATTGTAGCAAGTATGTTCCCTTTGCAAAGTTTTATGTGGCTAGAAATGGATATGTTGTTGTATTTGTTGTGCCTCAAATTTTTGAGAGCTATGACCATTGTAAAATTGGAAGAGTGTTGGAGAGTGGGGAACAAAAAGGCTCCAAAAGTATGTTGTCACGTTCGAGATCATAGTGATTCACTTGGTGCATTAATACACATGGTACTTTTGAAGAGAATTAACTTCAATCTTTTGGTCATGGACTAAGAGCCATATGTTTTAAAGCCTCAATTCATGAAAGCTTTGTTCCAAAAATAGGTAGTATTCAAGCAAAAACTAGATTCATTGTCATCTGCTAGGATTTATGATGGATTATTGTTATTGTGATTAGTAGGACGCATTGATTGTGGAGTTGTGACAGATGAATGATGAAGCTAATGCAAACTATGATGGCTTGAAGGCCCCTGAAGCTTTTTAAAGGCATTATGCTAATGTTGTGTTTCAGCTAAAGCAAGCCAATAAGTAGTTATTACCATTTTTTGTCCTTGATATGGACCTTAATGATTTTTATGGTTTTCTATTAAATTGTGGTACTTGACTACGTCCATTGTGAGGTGAGAATCAAAATGTCTCAATTAGATCATGCAACTTGGGGATCCGTAAGATTCATCAATTAGACAAGATTTTGTATTTGTGAGGTTTCTTATTGAAGTGTTCTCTTGGCTATATACCTACATTGGTTGTTGGTTCTTTCCTTCTTTCACTCCTTATGAGAGTCATTGGGACACTAAACTTTCTTTTTGAAACAAAAGAAAAAGCTTTTCAAAGCCAACTCTTGATACCTTGGTTTTTGCAAACTATCCTTTTTCTCATATGATGTATCCCTGATTACCAAAAGTTTAAAAGCTTGAAGTAAATTTGTTGTCATTAAAAGGTATGAGCATTTTAGGGCTTTAATGCTTGAAGAACAACATGATAGACTTCTAGATAAATGGCAGCCTTTCATGAAAATTAGGGTTGGAGTAGGTCTATACAATCTTGATTTCCATGGAGGTGCAATCAGGTTCATCAATTAGAGATCTACACATTCAGGGATGTTACCATGTCCACAAATTGCATTTGTAGTGCTTGAAAAGCAACATAAAGTTGTTGTAATCAATCCCATAGTCCAAAATTTAACATACCCATGGTTCTTGAATTTGCTCCAAGATCTGAGCCTTGGTGTAAAAAACTTAGATCATTTCCAATCCTTGTAAATTGCTAAGGATTTGACACTGGTTTAGGCTTTAGCACTTGAAGAGACTTTTTTATTCTATGGAACTAAGAATCACATTGCTACTTGAGCATAGACACCTTGTGTGAATGTGTTCATTATATGGTGATTGGTCAAAACATTCACATTATGTAAACTTCAGAATATGGAAAGGAGATGGCTTGGATCTGCCTAGGTGTTTCGGCAAGATAGGTTAAAATATTTTCTTTTGCTACATGATTCAAGTTGTATTCATAGCATGTCAATGCAACTATTTTTCAATCTAGCTTTCATTCATCTCCACCTTTTTCTTGTAGACCCAAAGCAATAATGTGGTAGGATATGGAAAGTTAAAAAAAATGGAGCATTCAATTTTTGATGGGGAAACAATCACTATAAAGAGTCTTCCAATGAGCCCTTTCATCCCATTGCTTAAGAAAATTTGTGAATGGGTTTGACCAAGAGCAATTAGATATAAATGCAAAAGAAAAACAAGGTACGATGGGGTGTAGGAAAGTCCTCTGGGATTTAGGGTGAGGGAGACTATTACTTTCCATATCTTTATTCTCCCATGGTCTTCCTGTTAGTCTTCTTTGAATCATTGTTGTGCTGCAGAACTTTTCCCAATCATTGATAAGATTCTTGATGGTTTTATCTCTTTTGCATAAAAGAAGTTCCAACCTTTGCACATCATGGCCATAATGTTTCTTCCTCCATCTCAAAATGAGCCCATGATGTTTGGAATGGGGACTTGAGAATTAATTGAATTAATGCGGTTCAATCATTAGGTTCAAGTAAACCTTGTTCCTTGTAGGAACAATAGAACCCATCATAGTATTTTCTAAACCTCCTCTTATGTAGGTCTTTTCAACATTTGGGACTATGCAACAGATTGCCATATTTGAGAAAACTACTAGTTTCCAAGCTTTAATGTAGTACCCAGGTACATCTTATGCCTCCTAATTTGTTGATTTTGGAGTTATGTTATAGGAACTTTCAAAGCTTATTGAATTATCTAGGAGTTAGTTCACAAAATTCATGACCATTTATTATATTGCATTTTTTGAACAATACATTTTTTTTCTTATCACCTAAACTTCTTACATTGAGACATGTCCATAGGATTAAATTGTTGCTTTTCAAATAATTGGCATGAAGACATATGAAGCCAAGCAGATCAAAGTGGTGGTGAGTTTTTGAGCTAATTGCTTTCATTCCTGATTTTGGTGATTTAGGGTTGAATGTAATTGATGACATTTGACATTAGAAGCAAAGGTAGGTTTGTGTGTTGTTTACTTATAATGGTTGTTTTGGCAATTTGGGTATGCACTTGTAGAAGATCTATAAAATTAATGTTGTTTGAACTTGGTTCTTGTTTTTGTAGAATTTATTCTAGAGGAGTTTTTTGTGTATGTAAAGCATGCACAAATGATGTTAAAGGAAGCAGAAGATAATCTCACATTGTTGCAGCAAATTAAAGAAAACAACATGATGGTCAACATGAAGGCTCACAACTTGAAGGAGGACCATAAACATCAGCTAGAAAATGCCTAGTTGCGATTATTTGCACTAGTTGCAAAATTAGATGGGTTGGATGCATATGCATATGTTGAAACAAGAGACTATGTACAAAGGAAGGTATATGTTCAAAAGGGTGTTGTAGACGCCTTTGAGACCCTTGCCTAAGAAGGGAAAAGAGATTTTGAGTGGGTTTCCAATGAGATAGATGGGGTGGCAAACCAATTCTAAGGTAGAATAAAAAGTTAAAATGGCAAAGTGGCCCATCATTGTGGCATTCAAGTGCTTGTAAAAAGGGTACATATTGGTTTGTTGAGATCCTCATTGAAAATCCCCTTTCCTTCCCAGCTTGTATGCATGAATGATGAACATAACAATTTTTGCATTTGGGTTTCAAATTATTGTTCATTTTGTGGACTTGCATTTGAACCACTATGGCCAACAACAATAGCATCTTCCGCATGTATCACCCATGGTGCGCACTAATCCATTTTAGCACTTCCGTAAAGTGCGTGGATCCATTGTGTGAACAAGTGCTACATGACAATTGGTGGTTTTGTAGGGTTAGAGAAGGATCTTGGAGGCTAAAAGGGGCAAATTGAAACATTTGGAATGGCTAGCAACCCAATTGCACAATCTTTCTTAATTTGTGGATTTGTTGAAAAAATATATTTCATAGTGCAATGTTGTAATTTAATCAATGGAGTTCATACATGAGTTGCTTTTAATTCCATTTTTGAATTTGCTTCGAACTAGCATGTGTACATATATGTAGCCATCATTGAAGGCTAGTGACCCCATAGACAAGTTGTCAATATGTGTGTAAAGAATGTTTGCAAATTACATTTTTGCCACTAATCTTGTCCTTTCAATGTACTGGTTTGTGAATGCATGGAGAACATGGTAGTCTCACAATCTATGTGTGTGCAAAAATTCTATAGATGATGCTCCTTGATATGATGCATGTATATTTCAAGGAGTTTGAATGGATAGAAAGCACAATACTGCAACAATCTATGTGAGTACATAGATTATGTAGTTAATATTTTTTAATTTGGTTTGTGTACATACTCATGGAATTTGAATGTATTGGTTTGTGATTGGATGGAAGCATGGTATTCCTAAAGTCTATGTGAGTACATAGAGTTTGTAGATAGTGATTCCTAATGAGGCTCTAGATGTATCTAATGGAGTTTGAATGTATTATAGTTTGTGATTGGATGGAAGGTATGGTACTCCCAAAATCTATGTGAGTACATAGACATTTTAGATTGTGCTTCCCAATTTGGTATATGTATAGCAATGGAGTTTGAATGTATTAGTTTGTGAATTGATGGAGAACATGGTACTTGAACAATCCATATGCATACATTGAATGTGTATATAATGCTTTTCAATCTAGTCTCTATGTATATTCATGGAGTTTGAATGTACTAGTTTGTGAATTGATGGAGAACATGGTATGGAATAATCCATGTGTATACATTGAGTGTGTATATAGTGCTTCTCAATCTAGTCTTTATGTATATTCATGGAGTTTGGATGGACTAATTTGTGAATGGATGGAAAGCATGGTACTTTGAAAGTCCATGTCAATACATAAACTTTATCATTAGTGCTTCTTGATGTAGCCTATGTATTCAAACATGGATGTACTGTGATGTGCACTTGGAATACAATTTAATGTACTTCATGTGTTGTTTTTAATTTGTAGATCATTTGTGCAACTAAAATGTAAAATTATGTTGTGGACTTATTATGCAAGATTCTCTACCATGAGCCAACAAGAGTGTGCTTCCAAGTCTTATGCAAAAACACATTTGGCTAGCTTAAAAATTATTGATTGCTCTCAACATCCATGGGTAGTTCCTAAGGTTGGCAATCTAAATTTTAGTCCAAGTGTGGGTAGTTTTCACATGAACTGTTTGCTAAACAAGGATGCAGTAGGTACTCATGATGTCACAAATCCAATGAAGGCAAAAGGCAAGGAGGTTGCAAATTCTAATAAGAGGAAGGAGAAAGGGGAACCATGTGCAAAGCTACTAGATGCAAAGAAGGTTTTGTTGAAAGGTTCATCTATTTATACCAACCAAGAAGATGATAAGGATGGAGGTGGTGACCATATTGAAGATGAGCAAACATTGGAGCCAAACAACAATGAAGAGGAGGAGCAAGAGGAAGAGGAGGAGGAGAAGGAGAAGGAAGGGGGGGAGGAGGCCAATGTAGAAATAGATGCACCATCCTCCAAAAATTAGAAATTTGCTACACTTGGCAAACACACAGAATGTAAGTGATAAATTCAAATCACATAAACTTGCATCACCATCAAGGAAAAGAGCCCCTTCAAAGAAACCTATCAATAAGAAAACTTCTATTGCAAGGACTATTCGAACTGCACAAATTTAGACTCAAAGCAATCAAAAGGGAAAGAAAAAAAGTCTAGATTAAAAACCAACTATATGTTCATTTCAAGTATGAGGTAATGTGGCAGCTACTCATTCAACTATTGTTTTCTTAGTTTGCTAATCATTCAAGTGATATTTCCAAGTACCAAGTTTTGATCACAATAAATGATGATCTTTCAAAGCACAGTTTCATCATTTACTGTGATCAAGGAAAAGAATTTGCATTACATTTTGTGTTTTACTTTAAGCTTGGTTAGAATTTTACAAGGTGCATATATTAATGTAGCAATTGGGAAAATGAATCTTAAACTATGTTCTTGGAAGCATCCTAGCTTAAAATAATGGATGCTGATAAACTTGTTTACTACAAGGAACACTAGTTTAATCTTTTCAAGCATTGCTTCTATCTATTATCATTCAACAATATTAGTTTATGACCTCATTTGTTACTTGTTATTTAATTAGCAATTGTCTTCACATTCTAAAACAAAACACTCAGCCATGCAAAAACATTAAAAATTAAGATTCAACATATATTTTTGTATAGCTCCACCTACATTTGTTCAATATAGACCAAATATTAATATCCAGATATAGTACCACAAAATTTACAACCATTGCCTTAACATTCCCAATTTGCATTTTGTTATTATTTGCCAAAACAATCTTGCCATTACCATCCAAACTTGCAACAAGCTCTTTTTAAGTCCAATCTTGATCATGATGGTCCTTGATCATATCTGATTACAACTCTACACACACACATGTACTTGGTAATGTCAAAACATTGCACCAATCCCCCTATGAAAAAAAACTATTTACATTAATAAAAAAAGAGTTTTGTGAAAACATGGGGGGTTTTCCATTAGAAGTTGCATCAGCCCCACAATCCCTATTGCGCTACTATATTTATGATATGATTCCCTTATGCTACTGCTCTTGCTTCCATTGTTGCAAGTGCTAGACTCACTACTTTTGCTTATGCAGTAGAGGCTTGTACCAATACCTCCACCCCCTTTGCGTTCATGCCAACCACCCATTTCAATGTTACTACTTGCTAACCACATATACAAAAGAATTAATGTAATTCTATGAGTCAAAAGATTCAAAACATTTTTAGCTTAACTTTGAACTAATCTACCTATAGGCTCATGAAACTCCCAGCATGAGTAGCACATACCCATGTCCATAAAAATGAGTGTATTCAATGTTGATATCCTTGTTTGAGTCACCATTTGCATGCATTGTTATTGGATCAACCATGACCACAACCCTATTTAATGTTGTCACCTTTGATTGAGCTTGCTTGTTCCTATCCTATCGCTTGGCCCTTGGACTACTTGTTTTGGCTAATGATTGATTTGCATAAATGGGATGAGACAAAGTTTGTGTAATCTCAATAGACCTTGAATGTTTAGTTACCAACAAATCATCTAACAAAATTATTGGCCACATTGATACAACCTAAGTAGTCCAAGTGAAAACAAAATGTTTTTCATGGGCTTTTCATCATGGATCTAACACCTTCTGACATAGGCAATTCATATAGGAGAAATTTCTCTTTATGAAAAGAAAAGAAGATTTTAAGCACAAGATAGGTGACATAATTTCTTACCTCCCCTTAGACCATTGTACATAAAAATGAGATCAACTATAGCAGTAGCAGCATGATAGCAACGTCTAGTGAGTTCAACAAATGGCTCCCCTCCTTCTACATCATTACCAGGTACTTTCTTATTATGGGCTTGTTACAACCCCCTTTCTATCACACCAAGCCCCTGCAATTCAATGTATTCTCTAATCTATATTAATCTTAAAAATTGGATACACCTCAACAATCTCCTAAATAATTTAAAAACTAGTAGGGGCAAGTGCTTTGTTTTGATTCAATTGAAAAAATTCACCTCAAGTCAAATGGAGAAAGAAGTTTTGCAAATTACAATTTACCACACCAACAAAAATACCAAAAAATGGATCATGAAGATTAGGTCTAGGTCTCACTTGTATGTTGTAGCATGCCAAATGAGAATTGACCCATCTTCTAATCCCACTAGAATAGTAGGGAATTCTAGGTGGAACTAAATAGCTGAAATTGGGTTTTAGAATGAAGTTGGGTCCTAGTGAGCCCAAGTTCTAGATCTGTATTGCATGAATTCCAACTCATAATATTGGCAATTCATTAGGCATAACACTCTGCCATTCATTAGAATGATGTGAGCAACCATGCCAAGGTTCGTATACTACAGAGATAGCTTACTTGAACTCATGTATACATGACTTTGATTAACCATGTATTCAAGTAGATACAGTGGACAATCCAAGTGGAACATCATGGTTCGAATTCATTTAAATCATTATTCAAGTTCAGAATTGCCTCAAGCAACAATCTACAACATTTACAACAAAATTGCACAATAATTAGAATAATCACATTTAATTAAGTAACCCCAATAAGTGCATATAAATATAGTTGCCGCCAATCTTTGAACTTCCAAAATGTCCAAAAGGGAGTTGAACCGTGCTAGGTAGCCATTTGCTATTCTAGCCAACTTGTTTAACAACACACACAACATGAGTTAAAATGAAAATTAAAGAAATGAAAAATAATGAACCTTTCATTCATCATCATCTAACAATGCAATTATAACTGTATGCATGTAATTGCATCTTGTGGCAATGCAAATATTGCATCATTTCTAGAAACCTAATGGTTTTTGGGTGGCATCAAGAATTTGATAGCCCTCACTCAGTGAGCATACATGTATACAACATGTGAATCCTTAAGTAAGACGTATGATGAATCGGAATCCCCCCACTTTTGGTAATATTTTCCCGCAACCACCTCATCCCCTTCCTCAAACTTAATACCCCATTTACACTTGAAGGGTTTCTTTATTGTATGCAAAGACTTTGTGCAAAAAATGAGCCAAAAGTCTTGGCCTTCAATATTTCCTTCTTTAGCATTTATAGCAAAGTTGTCCCTAATCTCCAAAGTTGTTGCTAGATCACAACCATCAATCCCATGTTGCAAATCACCATCCCATGCTTCATACATACAACCCTGACATAGTTAGAATCCATGGGTTGCAAATGTTTGAAAACCTAGTCTCTTGTCAACTTCAAATTATTACATTCCTCCCATTTGCCATCAAAGCATTGCACACAGAAACATGCAAGGTGCTTCACCATAAGCTAACTCAAGATGTGTTTATTTGTTGCACAAATGTTATGAACCTTCATAGTACCTTGCATTGTGTCACAAGCATATGAAGTGGAACTTCGATCCACATCATTTGACATAATGTGCCAGAAGTTTCTCTGAAGTGGTTTTTTCTTCCCAATATATGAAGACTTTGGTTGATTAGATAGATGTTCACATAGAAATTGAACAACTTTTGAAGCATTTTGTACTTTTACACCATGGGATTTCAGTTGTTCTCATCAAACAAATCGTTCTACCACTGCACTTGCACTGTCATGAGGTCTTTTATCATGTCCTGAACCAAAAAAAGACCACATCATCTTATAGCCCCCTATCATGTTAGGATAATGACTCACAAAATACGAAGGTTTTGAAGATTTAAACTGACTAGCACATCCATGTGGGTTGAAAACCTTGATCACAAAGATAACCCCAATGTAATTTGAAGCAATGTTGAACAAACTTAGAATCATGTTTGCGATCATTTAGGATGTAGAAATGGTAATCAGTCAAAATAAATGAGTCCTCATCATGTGGATCTTCATTCAGATTATGACAATATGTTATATGCACAAGTAGGATTATTTGAAATCAGTGCCAAATGCATGGATTACATTTCATCTTGCATTTGGAAACTGTAATTCTTTGCAAAATCTACCACATAAACAATTGAGTTCTCCGGAAACAACTTCACACAAGTCTTGAAATGTTTGTTTTGCCACTTGACTTGGAAGTTATGTTTCACAAAATGTTGTAATTTAGGCAGTAAGTATGTTATGAACTCATCAAATGGGGTCTCTTTATACACCAAGGTTAGTTTTTTCAAAGCTTTTCCATTCCTTGATTGGGTTTCCTCAAGGGCATATCACCTCCAATGAACAAGTCTATCTTCTCTACCATTATATTTTGCATCACAAAATTTGAACTTATCAACACCACAATTAGGAGACTCACCATACAAGCATTCCTTTTTAAACAATTCATCAAATTTAGGTTTTGGGCACACAAAAAATTCCCACAAACTTGTTGTCCCCCTATGAAGGTCATTGTAGGGTGCACTTACCTTGTTATTATGGTTAGAAGTACAATTTTTTTCATGTTTTGAATGTCCTTACATGAAGAACATCATTCATAACTTTGAAACATTGAAAGAATTATGTTTGTAATAAACCATGTAAACACAACAAATTGCTTTTCAGCTTTTGAAATCCCAACTATAAAATCTATCTTGGACTTTTATAAAACCAAGATTGAATTGGAAAACGATATTAACGTGAAGTGCTAGTTCTAGTCCTTAATGGACATATGCATACATGTACTAACTAAAAGGTCTATGAACATTAATAATAAAATAAAAGAATATGTACAAATGACAATGTTGATTTCATTCATGGACTATAATTTAGTTGGAAGGTCCATGGACATTTAATTTCACATATTACAACAGATGGATTAACATATGTCTTGTTTTGTGTTTGAACATTTGTGATGACTTTTGTTGTTTTTATGTTATCGGGTTGAACTTTCATTATGTTTCAATCCATCAACATCAAAATTATGTATACAAAGTAAAATTCTTTCAAGAGTACTTAAAATTGTAATTCAGTTTACCTGATTATAAGCATAATATTTGATTCCATTCGCAAGTGTACAAATTATAATTTAATTTGTACTGATGTTCTACATATGTTGCATTTTAATGACAAATAAGTTGCATGCTAGTGGTAGTATAGTTGTAAACTAGTTTTATTCAGGTTAAAGGGTTTATTTAGATATTTTTGACATTATAGTGTTATGATATGTTACTAATTCATTTCACATGTGGAACTAATATCATAACATGGGATATTTCAAGTAGATAAGGTGGATTGAAGAAATTGCATGGCTTAAATTCCATTTAAACAAAAATAGAAGAAAACATTCATATATGAAACATAGTGTTTTAGATGACAATATTTGATTGTTGTGGGTCATCATTTTTTGTGATCTAACCTTTTTTTTAGATAGAGAAAAATGTTTGTTATAAATAACCTGAGAATTATATTTTGATTCATAGTTAAATTGTCTTTTGATAGAAACACTCTCTAATTTTTTTTATAATGTATTCTTCAACATGGAATGTAAATCTATTTAAAGTTTCAAATTCATTTCATGTTTATAAATAGTGATGTCCAATGCAATTCAACATTATTTATTATAATTAGGACAACATGATAATGGTTGAGTGAATTTTGTATAATTGCATTGTAAGTTGCAATTTAGTTGTTTAGTACTACTAAAATCAACTACCATACAATTGCTTTGAAACCCAAACTTAAACACCTAGTTGCAAATTAGTCATTAAATCCTTTATTTTCTTTTCATCTTTAGTTGTAAGTTAGTTACAAAGGATAGGAACATAATTCGTTGCTCAAATGGATGAATGAAATAATTAAAGAATATATTCGTTAGACTAATTATAAATAGTTGTAAATAATTGCAAAAGATAAGGATATTTAAAATCCATTTGTCAAATGGATGAATGAAATAATTAAAGATTATATTTTTCAAATTAGTTGTAAAATAGTTGTAAATAAGTTGCAAAAGGTATTAACATATGTCATCCATCGACAAATGGATGAAAAACCATGTTGGCATTTCATTTGCCACGTTAGAATGTGTGTGAAAATTTGACATGGAAATTCATTGCAAAAGAAGTTGCATATAGTTGCATGCGAGTTACATCATATATATAATATTGTATATAACATAAGGTGTTCGTTGCAACTACTACAACTTTGTCTGTTAGCATTCAAAGCCGTATAAATACCATGAGTTGCAAGTGTTAGTTACAATTAGAAAACCCAGTTGCAAGCCCATTTGTAAAATCTTATATTTTCTCATAATGCTAAGAAATTACATATTTGTAACTGCTTGGCTATGTGGCCTTTAAATGTTATATTTTGAATTTAACTTGACGTTGAATTAAAACAATGTAGAATAGATGTAGGTTAGTGATATCATAAATTACAAATATTTTTGCACTTACAAGTTAACATTTTGTGAATTCTAATAAAGTTTCAATTCAATTCCAACTGCATTGGAATCGATTGGTCAACTCAATGTTAATGGTAGATGGTAGAAACAAGATTAGACATGTTATCTTTCATTCAACTATCCACCAATGTAGTTGTTGGATAGTCATTATGTTGATTTGATCTCTATTGTGGCTTGATTATCATATGAGAGTGTGAGTGGACCACATGTCATCCCAATACTAGCCCAAATGCCAAATCAGATAGATGTAACATAGTTGACATTGCAACTCAGTTTCTATTACAATTTGATTAATCCCTCAACCATATTCAATCATCACATGTCACTTCACCATTGGACAAATGCTTTGTTCCTCAAGGTTGTAAAATAGTTGACCTTTTGAATAACTTTTTATTATGGGTCGACTGATGGAGTACTGTTATGGGTGTGCCACATGCCAACTCACTATTAGCCCAAATCTCAAACCAACATAATTCAAGCATAGTTGAAATTGTAATTAAAGTGTTAGTTAACGTCATGTTGAGTCAACGGATGAAGTTCATTCACAAGTCAAATGTAGTTGACAACATCCCTCAATTAAATTGGTAGAACAATCTTCAATTAAATTGGCAAGTAGTGGCACATAATGGCTATTGCTATGGTGTTGACATGTGGCATACACTTTCTATTGTAATTTCGCTCTTGATTTGTACTTGTCAACATTACTGGTTAGAAGTTGCAAAAAAATTTCCCAGTTGCAAAAAACAAGTTGCAACTACATGTGTAATTTTTGATTTGGTTTGTAGTTGAACATTAAAGTTGAAAATGTAGTTGAAAGAGGGGGGTTTTCTCCTAATGAATAAATGGTTCTTTACAAGATACATTTAGTAGTGCTAAAGGATAAATCAAAATTTGAACATTTAGAATTAAACTTTGAATGTGTGTTGCTATTGGATAAGGTTTATAATCAATTGATATTGTTTGTGTAAGCAAGATTCGATTAGGTTGATAAGGACAATTTTTTGATTGGTGATCCAAATTTTGATAAAAAAATATAAGTTGAAAATGCATGAGGAGAAGCATAAATGTTAAAGTCAGGGGTTACCAAAATTCCCTAGTGGAACTCCTCTTCATTCGAAATATTTATCTTTGAAGACTATGCACTTCATACTTCATTGGAAAACTCCCTTCCCTGAAATTAATGTAATTCATCAATTTTTTTCTAAAGTCAATCAATTTTGCTCTCTTTAGTCTGTGGACTTTTGTGACAATAGTCTCATGGTACCAAAATTGTTTTTTGGTAGGGTCCCCAATTGGTTCCCCTAAGGCTTTTGGTTTGGACTTGATGCATCATAATTTTGGTGGATGGTTTTTAGTAGCTCGTATAGTTTTTAGTTCGGTATTTTTACTAGTGTCCTCCAATTTGTTTTGCTCCCCACTGTGAAAGGTCACAACCTGTTTTATGTCAATCTTTGGCTGTTCAAGTTGTTCTAGGTTACTTGTGTGCCTTATTTCTGCACTTTCTTACAAAACTTGTTCCATTCTTTTCTTCATACTTCTTGTCAACACTATTGGCATACTATAAATGACTAGAAAAAAGTTGTAATCTATTGGTTATTTTAGTTTTTTATTTTTATTTAACAAACAACAATAAGAAATTCACAATTTGTTTTGGTAGAGTCAAATAGCTTTAACCAATATTTGTTTAAAAAAGAATGACAATGAACTAGAAATTCTAAATTCAATATCCATAGTATGGTTGCCAAATGTTAATGCCACCTAGTGAACTAATAGGTGAAAGCATGAAATAAAAAGCTAGTTGTACCAAGGTTAAGGTCTTTTCCAAGGATTGCATTTTCCACCTAACAATCTTCTATTAGTTTGTACTATATTTTTCACACAATTTTTCAAACAAAATATTAAATTTGAGGCCAAATATGACATATAACATGATAAAAACTCAATTTTTTTTACATCAAACCTTAGATTATAGTCAAATCTATAACTTTACTTTGGACCATGGTTACAAATTTAAAATTATAATAATGTTTAAGGATGTTTGAATATCAAAATCGAAAAGCCTACATGTATTTTTATTTTTTGACTGTCTTGAACATATGGATCCTTTTTTGTGGAAAAAATTAAAGTTCATCTCTCTCCTCTGGCATACACTATCTTGTATTCAATTACATTTATAAAATCATTACACACATGCTACACTGACTGTTTTTGCTGGATATGCATGATTAATTTCTCACTTTGTTAGCTAGCCTAAATACGTAGTTCTATATGATTTGTCTGAGCTATTTGAGTACATGCTACTGCGTGTAGCATGGTAGACAAGAAGAACCCAATAACTATGTAAAACTTGTTTACTAGAAATGCATTGCTAACAATAGTGATTAATCTTCTAGATCGGTTTTGTTTGTAAAGCTTCTTTTAGTGCATTCAAGTGACTGTTCATCACCTAAAAATTCTAGGGTTTGCCCCAAGTAGTTGCCAGATTTTGACAAGAGTATTTCACATCTCATCATAAAAACTTCAAATGCTATTGAAGGATATCCCAAAAGCTCTAAATTCATTTCAATGATAGCCAATTGTTTTCACCTTTAAATTTTGATGAGCCAGAAAATTCACTAAATTTTTTTAAGCAGCAGGCACATTGAAATAAAGAAAGTGTTACTGGGGCCACATAGAACTCCTACACCAGCTTGCTTTTAGCCAAACCGGCACTGCATGCACTTCAAAGGTGGCCCCACTTGCTCCTTAGCAAAAAATGAAAAAAAAAACCACTGGTTAGAAGGCATGTGCCTTGCACAAAAGGGCCAAAATGATGCTGTGACACGAAACACGTTGTCATTGTATTTTTCTTCCATAGCTAACCACAATGATCAGCTATGTACTAACCAACAACATGCATCTACCTACTTAGTAACCACCAAGTGCCTTACCTATTTTGCCTACTTGCCTACCATACTTACCCACTTAACTAGGTAGTGTGAGGGGAAAGCGATAGGATTTACAGGATAAGTTACCAAGGTTCTACCTCAGTTGTGATTCATTGCCATCTGAATCATAACCAGTTTCCAATGAATGGTGCATTGGTGGGTGTTGGGCCACATAGTCTTTACAAAAGCAGGTGGGGGAATAGGTGAAACTAGCTCTTAAATCATGCCTCTCTGTAATGAAAACTGACCATCTTCCTCGTCCTGTCTTCAACATGAAGAGGTTCTTTCGTCTTGCTCCAATGTTGGGTGGGTATCAAGTTTGAAAAATTCCTTCCTTTTGGAATGTTTGTCCCAGTCCTCACCAAGGCCAGTATGTATAGCAGATAATTTAGATTTTTTCCATAATATCCAATCAAATTTGCTGGTGTATAAAATGGGTGGTATAACCTTGGTAGTCATTCAAGTTTGGATAGGTATAAGACCCCAAGACAATTGGGTTCTCTCGAGGATTTGACACCCCTAGAGGTAAAGGGCCACAATCATACCCCCTGTGTTTTGGTTGGACACAATAAATCACTGGTGTGTCATTGGGTGTTCACTAGATCCTGTGTAAGGTAACTCTTGAGAAGCATGGAGTTCCTGAAGTAAGCACTTGCCTGAGGTGGAGCCAAGGGTAGCTTACTTCCAGAACCCCCTCACTCTGAGGACATTACCAAGTCTAAAAAACGATCCAACTTTTCAATTTTTAATAAATTTCTAGTATTAGCTGGCGGGTACCACAGGAATTTTTTAAGAAATAATTACAGTGAGCTCGTGCCCCATTTCATATTTCAAAACACCCACCTCTTGTGCATGACCTATTACACTCAAGTAGTGCACCTTCAAATACACTGAAAGAGGTTGTGGAGCTTTTTAAGTGAAGGGAAAGCGATTTGGACAGGACTTTCTTGAGACGAAGGGCCAACGACAACGCAGCTCTTCCTCAAATGCCAAGAGTTTGAGCTCTCAATCCCAGAACATGTTTCACGGCCTTATGAGGTGTAAATATTGGATATTTTTTCTATCTTTAACAGAAAAGCTGGGATTCAAGAAAAGGCGCCTCACAACCCCAATGTATCCTATGTGAACATATTTCATTTCATCATAGATATTTTACAATGAAACGTTTTGCCCCTTTTTCATCATACTCTGACATCATGACTACAGGGGTGTCTGTCTAGCAGACAATGAATGTTATGAAGAGGACAAGGACAAGTGTGCCAAGCTCTGAATTGAAGAAGATAAGACAAAAAAATGACAAAAAAATGGAACGTTGATCTAGAGAAGGCCTACTTGGATTTTGCTAGTTGTGGATTTGCTAATTATGGCAAACAATGCATCCATTTTGGTGATTATCCATCTACAAACTAACCATCCACATGTATCTATATATGTACCTACTTAATAGCCATTAAGTGCCTCTGGTACTCACCTACCTACATGATAGCCACTTACATTCCCTACCTAATTACCTATGGTACTACCCACTTAAGGTGTTATCTAGGTAGATTGATGCAGAAGTAGGAGGGTTTACAGCAGAGGTCACCAAGGTTCAATTGTGGTTCATCCACAACTGACTCATAGCGGGTTTCCAGATGGTGGTGCATTGGTGGGTTGCTTGGTCACATCATGATTCTCTCATAACCTATTTCAACCTCATTCTTATATTTCGATCAAATAAGTGAGAGAGCGTTACCATATCGTAGAAGTTAAAGCTTTGTCCACTGTTACCTGACAGTTAAACTGTAGGCATGAGCATGGGTAAGTAGGAGTTCGTTTCCTTTTGACCGCCCATTCCATGTAAAAAGAGCTGTGGTTGGCACTTGTGGGTCAACGGTTATAATATACTTATTAGTGTGGGTATCCATTTTTTATTTACAACTGACCCCCAAACATTTTGATGACCACCACTGAAATAGTGAGCCATAGATTTGTACAGTACCCAAGTTGCCATGCTATGCAGTTACAAACACCCTTCAGTAACAACATGAAAGATACAAAACACCTTTGATGTCACGACTTTGCGGATGGGAATGTAAAAATTCTTGGTGTTGTCCAAAGTGGTGACGGAAGCAGTGCAGGCAGATCTAGCAGTCAAGCTGGAAAAGTGCAGCAAGACACTCCCCATCTGGATGATATCATGCATGCAGCTTGTTGTCGAAGTTGCTGGTGCTGCTGTTGTTGTTGTAGAGGCTCAGGAGAGCTTGAATTGATCGCAGAATTTTTTTTTGGGTTGGAATGTGTGCTGAGAGAGGAGCTCGGAAACTGGGGAATACATTACTCTTTCAGCAGTGATTGGGCATGAGTCCTCGCAGAACATTGGTGGAGCTGGTCATATTCGGGGCTCTGTTTTCGCGACACGATATGTCCAGTGTCGACTTCACAAGTAAATCTCTCTCTCTCTCTCTCCCTCGGTCCCCCTAACACCTTGCTGAGGGTGCCGATTCGATGGGTGTGTCCATGGAAGAACTGTTTGAATTGGGTTGAGGTAATTTTTCTCCTTGGTGATCTCTTGGTCGTTGTATATAGCCTACAACTCCAAGCTCCTCTCAGAGACCAATTTTTGTTCTCCTAGCTTGCAATCCGCTAGGATTAGTTCGGAGGTAGGCTATAATTGGCTGCTTTATTCTGTGATTTCTTCCGATGGAAATCTCTCTTATGTTCTGTCATTTGGCAACTCCTGTACCCAACTGAAAGTTCCTTCTTGGGGTTAAAGAGTTACCACTTCCTATCAAGCGTTGTTCTCTTTGGAAGTACTCCCTCCCGCCCCCTTCTTTCCCTCTCTCTGTGTGGATCACTCTGTGCTTTTGATTTGCAATCTTGAGCCTGTATAGATTCCGGAAATGGGGTTGTGCCTTGGCCATCGGCCCTCAACTGCACTTGTTTCCGTGAAGAATAGTGTGATCAACAATTTGTTGTTCCAGTTCATATCTGTATGAGAAAATGGTGGTGGTGATTTGATATGCTGTGCACAGGCATCATCTACCAGACAGGGAGACGCCTAAAGAGGCTGCATACCAGATCATCGGCGATGAGCTCATGTTGGATGGCAATTCTTGCCTCAACCTTGCTTCATTTGCAACCAATGGATGGAGCCAGATTGCCACAAACACATTTTGGTCTTGCCACCTTAAACAAAGAACGACATTGACATGGATGAGTACCCTGTTACCACCAAGATCCAGGTTTTCATCTGGGAGCCTTATTTAACCCATTAATGCAACATTTACGAGTTGAGAACAAAATGAGGCAAAATCACCCCCGGAATTGCCCTAAGTTTTTAATGATTAGTACAAGGCCTCTTGACCAGCTGCATTCCTTGTGGGTGGATGGAAGACAGATCAGTTTTTGCGGTAATAATTAGATTTTGAAGGTCAGCGTCGAAAAGGCTGAACAATGGAGTTACAATTGGCTGCAGGATAGGTGTGTGAACATGATTGCAAGTCTGTTGAACGCACTGCTTGAGGATGGGACGCTAGCCATTGGGACAGGAACAGTGGGTCGTCAGAGGCTATGCTTGCAGGCTTGGCATTCAGGCACAATTGGCAAAATAAGCAGAAGGTGGCAGGGTTGCCATATGACAAACCCAATATGGTCACAGGTGCAAATGTCCAGGTCTGGCTTTTTCTCTTGACCTGATTTTTTCCTTTAGGAATTCCCATATGGAAAGTCAACATAAATCCACAATCTTGTTGATCTGTGTTTTTCATACCTGCTGATTGGGTTCAGTGTTAATATGACTACAGGTGTGCTGGGAGAAGTTTGCAAATCACTTTGAAGTGGAGTTGAGGGATGTGAAACTGAGGAAAGATTACTATGTCATGGATCCTGCCAAGGCAGTCGAGTTGTGCGGTGAGAACACCATCTGTCTGTGCGCCATTCTTGGCTCCACCTGAGTTCGAAGATGTCAAGACCTTGAATCCATTGCTCGACCAGAAGAACAAGGAAATGGGGTAGGCTCAAAGACACTTAAAACACATTTTGAAAGCCTCATTGCAAGTTCTGCTGAGACTGCTTTGAACAATATTGCTGATTGATTGAAAATTAAATCATCCATCATGAAATGGTTGAACCTGCCATTAGGATGAATGGGAAATTCAGTGCTCAATTGTATGACCTCTCAAAGCATACTTTTGCAAAACTGTGCAGTTGAAAGCACTGGCAAGTTCACCATCCTGTCCAAGGAGATTCAGGCGCCATCGGTTGCCTCTACCTCAAGGACTGAGCATGATGTTTATGTATGAATTGCACAAGGGTTACGAGAGTATGGCTGGACTTTGCCTGCAGACACCATGGCACCTGATGCGGAGAAAGTGAACTTTCTTCAGGTGGTAGTCACATAAGACTTTAGCAGGTCTCTGGCTGACAGGTGGTAACTGACCTCAATAAGGTGCTAGAGAATCTGGACAAATCTCCAACAAAGCTCATCCAAGCTGTCAGTCAAGCTGTGCAGGAGGTGCATGCGACCCTTGCTGAGGGTACAATGCCTGAAGATGTGAAGATATCTGCCACTTTTGGTGAAGAAATTAGCTACTGGATCACAACATCAACAGCCACAGTCACAAAGTTCACACCAAGTGAGCAAAATGCTAACTAATGGGTGTGCTGAAGGTCAAAACTACCAATCACCCACTTTCGTGAATTCAATAAGGCATGCCAATTAGGCTTAATGACACTACATGTCCACCTTTCCAACCTTCTGCATAAGCATAGGAGATGCATAATTATGATGTGAGAAGTAAACTCAGGTTGTGCATTGAGACTTGAGACCCTGCCTAAATGTAATTCTGTTTATCACACAGATCTAAGAGAGAATTAAAAGGCTCTAGACCTTGTTCAAATGTAATCACACAACAGAGTGGTGTTGGAAATAGAAGGTCTAAACATAAATTCTGAATAAATTTGTGTTTTACTTCCTGATTGATACAGTTTAATTGCAACTATAAGTATTTAAGCTGAGTCACCAGAACTGGAGCGAGTATTATGTATTTCTAGCTTCAAAAAGCAGGTATTCTTTGTATGTAAGATGATCCAAATTTAAACCGTCAAGCAGAAACCCTTTGGTACAATACCATTACCACATAGAGCAGTTTCTGTTTAAGATGTCTATACAAAAGGGGTGCATATCGAAGCCCATTTAAGAGAATATCTTACACTATGTGACTTCCAATATCTACCACGTTGATCATCACATTGACAAGAAAACCAAATAGGGACCAAAAGATTTACTTAGATCCAAATTAGTTTATATTGAAGTCAATATGAGCGTTGGAAGGGTATAAGAATTCTGCTCAGAATCAAGGAAACGGTGTGTATATGTCTTTCGTTTTAAAAATACCCTCAGGGTAAAGGGTATATATGATTGTTAATATTTCATTAACTAGTTTAAAGGGTAAGTTCATATATGAGAATTGTCAACACTTTCACCTCAAAGAAAAGGCATTAGGTGTTAATTATGCCATGATGGCAAGGGCAAAATAATGGTAACCATGATATTACCTCATGAATACACCAGGGTAAATGTGTGGGTAGGTCGCATTGATGTTAATGCATCGCAAAGTACTGAGAAATTTTCTAATGTGTTTGGAGGGCACCTTATCTTCATGAACAGCCCTGGTGGAATACAGGGATTGTATGCCTGTCTGTCAGTGTAAGATCCTATCTCTCTTATGGAGTAGCATCAGAACCAGCGTTCTATCAGTATATTGCGCACGCAACCTGGGTGTATAGTACTGGTATGCGTACTACTATTGAAGAACATGACGTGGGGTAATTCCAGCCTGGTATGGAGTCTTAGATAACACCAGGTTTATAGTTTAGATGCCTTCTACCAGGCAAAATCAGCCTTTGACATAATACCGGTACTAAACTGGTATGAAAGCTTCCAAAAAGTACAAAATAGCAGTACCTGCCAGGTATGGAAAAAAAACCCTGATTCCAGGACCAGTCTGGTACATTCACAAGTTGGATACCAGATAAAACTGATAAAAACCCTCCAACTGCAACACCTCATGATCTCCGTATGTTCATGATAACAATTGCATCTTGCTTTGCAATGGGTAATTCCTATGGGTGTGGTCCCATTCCCAAAATGTGAGGCCAGACTCAACTACTGCCGAGTCATCCAAGGCCTTCTTAAATTCGAAATGCTCCCACCCTGGAGCTTCGCCCTATGCATTAGTGCCACATGTTTAACAGACTGTAGCCCTCAGATGAGCAAATTGTAACTATGCCAAGATAATTCAAATATATACCTATCAACATTGATCATTAACATGAACTCTAGTTTCAGCTAAGCCATAGCCCCCCATCTTCTCTATTGTGAATCCTGAGGATGTCTGCATGCCAATTTGTTGCCACATTGCCAGAAACTTCACCTCATGCACAGCATGCATACCCATTTTTCTTTGTTCAAACGTGTAAACTCACCCTAACAAATGAAGTACAGCAGTATTAGCATACTTTCAGATAGAGCTTTAGCCATTTGATGTGAAGTAACTTGGTCTTCTTCTCAACGATGTCAATTCATATAAAGATAAAACGTTTGAGAAAATTATTTGTGCATACTATTGCTATAGCACTTAAAAGGATCCCCACAATGCAACTGATTTAAGAGGTTGTGGCATAGTTGAAAGCTCAAACCTTCTAGCTACAGATACACCAGATCTTCACATACTGAAGTTCAGAAGGTCATTTCCATGGGTGAAAAAAATGCTTTGGTTTGCAGACCCACTTAGAAAACAGTGAATTTCCCCTGGCCCCTATCAGGGGAGGTTCACAAATGTAACACCCAAAAGCCTGTCTGGTGGTTGCAGGTTACATTTGTGTAACCACCCCCTCAGAGACTGGCAGGGGCAATATTTTTTGCCTAGTGGGTTGGTTACATAGGGTAAAGAACCCCTCTGCAATATTCACCAGTTATTGACCCTGCTGCCAGCTCAAGCTCAAGTTGGTGAAACACGTTGAAGGGGTGCTTTACCCCACCACATTATTCAGTTGCTGCTAAGACAACAATTGATGATCGGTACTCCTGATCGATCTCCCCCAAAGACTTCTAAAGAGACTCGATCGCGACAGGAAGGAAGGTTCACCACTATGGTCTTCCCTCGATGCTTGATTTCAACAACAAACCAAGGGTGCACCCGTTGAGATCCAAGCTATCACGAGAAGGAGCAACAATTATACTTATACTAACAATGATTAGTCAAAATCAGTCGAAGGACGTTGAAAGCATTTAGCAAGGATCAGTCACTTGTCAAGGCTTGATGATGGTTCATCTAAGGAAACTAATCTCAGTATTCTTCATACGTATAACATGCACAAGAATGTTGAAAGGATCAGTTGCAGACTGTAGCGGATCCAATGCACAGGAGGAAAAACGTTCAGCTAATAAAATCATGAAAGATTAGCCAGCACAATCTTGGAAAATATGCAAGAGAATATGTATAAAAACTATAAGGAACGAAAAGGAGTGCTTGTGCCGCTCGCAGGTGCAGCACTAGTGCGGCAGCAATGAGCAACAAGAAGCATGAACAGAACATACCTAGTCTGCCATTGGCGACGAAACTGGGTGCATCGGACGCTGCACGCCCTGCCAGGAGGACACATGACCACATCACGGTGCTGCTACAAAGCTTGCTGATGTTCGTTCGTCTCCCCGACTCATCATCCGCAACTATAATTCTGCACCTAGGAAACACCTCCTTATTAGCATTCTTTCCCATCACAAATGACGGTAGTAATACTGGGAAGCTTTCGGACAAGAAGGGTTTGTCACCAATTGAGAGGAGCACAATTCATACTCTGAGTAGCTTGATCACATTCAGCATGCCTCTGGACGCTCAACAACTTTTCTCCGGCGGAACCGAATGAATGTTTCAAGCATCTTTCTTCATGCGACTAACAAGGTGCCAAGCAATTGAACGGTTGCAGAAGCCGTGAGGTGCATTACGAGTGCGTGCGCCAAAACGCATGCATTTGACTTCAGCGGCCAGACAGCCTGGTAACTCGGACGAGCACTTCTTCTCCGGTTCTGCAAATCTAACACCGGTCAATCTTGCTTCCCGGCATGCATAAGAAGCAGTTATTGGGAACAGCAGCTCATCGCAACAAACACGCACACGGGAATGGCGCGAGCCCTTAATAACGGTGGATACATGAGGACAGGCCTCCTGCGACGAGACGAAATTTTTGTCCAACAGTCTACAAACGATCACACGGCGTTTGCAGCTGAAAATCAATGCAGATGATGTGCTGGACTGTACACTTTGGCGCATGCTTTCCTTCCCTGATGAAGGACCTGTCACGTGGTAGAATTGTGTGCTGCACCATTATCATCTACCATATGTAGCCTGTAGAAACACCTCAAGCGCTGGATATCATAACCGCGATGCAGTTGTGCCTACCTTCAGCATAGCAACAGAGTCATCGAAGATCATCTGCATGCTGACATCAGTCGCTTAAGGTGTTTCCACAGCCTAGATATGATGACAATATTTCGGGAGCTCTGTTTTTGCGCAAATCACAGTTTGCACCTTTGTGTAGGGAAACTGGACTCGGGGTTGATATCACGTGCGGGATTCACCACACCATCAGATGACTTCTTCGCCGAGTACTCATAAAGAGAACTTCAGACTCTTATCCGAGATCGGATCACGGCTCACATCAAGCATGCCTGCTCCATCCATCAGATCAGGATCACAAAGGAGACTCATGAGGGTAAGGTATATCAGAGGAGTTTGACGTCAGAGACTAAAGATATCACGAATCGGCTGGCCTGTGGACATGACTTTCACACAGCGCCGCTGAAAATCTCTGCTCAGCACAGTAGAACAGGACTCATGCAAAACTTTTCAACATCAAGAAACAAATACCCTCATCCGCATTCTTGATCCCTGTCCTGGAGGACGCAGCTCCAGTGAGGCTAGCCGATCTCTAAAACTTTCCGGCCAAGAACCTAAGAAAGTTCCCACAAAACCAAAAAATAAAAAAAGGTCACAATAGTACACAACCGCCAGCATATGCAAGCTCCTTACTACCTTTCGCAAGCGAACCTTCTGGAACCAACAAACCACTTGATACATTGGAAAAGAACACACAAAACCCAAGAACACTGCCAATAAACAACTGTACCAACATGCTAAAAAAACAGCGCCAAAAAAAACTCCACCGCGCCACACAGATGCAGGCCGCCTGAGACAGAAAAACTGTGAGAAGCGAAACCGTCTTCATGGATAATCAAAACAGAAGCATCGCCTAAAGAAGACAAACTCCAAAGGACAACGAACGGAGCGACGAGAAAACGGCGCAAGAAGAAAGAACTTTCAAGTTTTTAGCTTGATGAAGAACGCAATCAGCTCACACAGACAGCCATATAATTCCCCCGGAACTCCCTCAAGCACTGAGCTGGAGCCGTTTCGTGGTCAAGATCCGCACCCCGTGCAAAGAGGAGAAAGAGGAAAACAGAGAAAAATAAAGCCGACCAAAAGTGTATGTAATCTGATAAGTTAGTGTATGTACAAAGATCCTTCTTTTCCGAGGTAGACGCGCCACATTGAAAACAGAAAATTCTGAATCGGAGAACCTACTACTAGCGAGTTGAAAAAACGCGGAACAACCAGTCGCATATAAAACAAACAAGGAAAGACGAAGCCGAGTTACAGTCCACAAACTTCAGGGCTCGATTGTCAAGACAGATAAGACGATACCCGCTTTCCCACCCCCTACAAATCTTGTTCTATCTCCAAAAAAAGCAACAAAAAAAGATGCAACGAATGATGCAACCGCATCCAGTTATAAAAAAATTGAATCACGAAGCAATTGGCCATCGATTTGATTCACGAAGCAATCGCGCGAGAGACCCGCGATGTGTGTCTTGTGTCTTTCTGTCTTCTTCGTCTTCTCCTCTTCTCCGGGCTCGTGTTTTCTCTTCATAAGCACCCATGGCAGCCACGCGGAGACCACCCGGCTCCTCTCCGGGTAACCCGGTATTTCCTCCCCCGCGATTCCTACGCTGTCATGTCCGTATAGTTGCCACAGCTGCCACTTGACCGTTAATCTGATCTCCATCACTCCTGAATCGCCACGTGGCATACGTGGTTCGGCGATTAACTCTCGTGATATCTTTTCGGTGCGTTTTGGGGTTTGGTACTTTTTTTTTTGTTTTTCTCATTTTCTGTGGTAACATCTCCACCATTGATTTTAATCGGCCAGTAAACTGCAATTTAGTGCAATGAAAGAGAAGCGCCAGAGGTCGTTCTCTGTTTCAGGCCCCGGAAGCGTGGGTAGGAGCGCGAGTTTTCTGTGCCAGAAAACAGGGGAACGCCCTACAGTATTCAGTGACCTAATTTGGAAGGTACCTGCCTGCTGGGATGACCTTACTGATATGTAGGGTACCTCCGAGCCTGCTTGAAAGCTCCCAGGGAAGTACCAGCAAATACAGAGAAAAAAATTAGTTCAATGTTTAATATTTAGGGTAAGGCCTGCTCCCCAGGGTTTCCCCTAATTTGCCAGTCATACACCCCAAAAATTAGGGGATGCCCTTGGGAGCAGGCCTCTTCTCAGCATAAAGCACAAAAAGGTTCTTTATTCACATGGTGGAAGTTCTGCATGTGCTCAGCCCAAAGGACCCTTCTGCTGACCAGTCTTTCTGCTGATGAATGAATCTTCAATGATGGAGGTGCTTTCAAATACAAAGAGAGAAAAAAAAAGAGAAAAACCAAAAAATAGGAAGGAGCCTACCCTTGTCCTGATGCACACTCTTTTCTTCTCAAAAAGGAAATCTATATTTTCTTATTGTCTTGGATTTCTATCCGCTGGTCTTCTCCCCAACTTCTTGAGCATGCCTCTTATCCTGTTTCTTTCTCTGACTTGGTTGCGGAGCAATTGTTCTTGCGTTTCTGAGGCTACCTTGCTAAACCCATTGTTGTCGCTTATACCAATGCTTGTACCTCCCTAAAAACATGCTACTTGGAGGCTTCGTCAATTTTCGTTTCTGCCCCCCCAAGTAAACCACAGGGTACAATCTTTTTCCCATTTTACTCTTGGAACGGAGTTCCACAAAAATGTCAACCCTCCCTAGCTTGTTTTGTGATGTTCACAAATGTAATACCCCCTTAGCCTTCCTGGGGAAATTCACCCAGACCAATGTGAATATTCATTGGAGTCATTGGTATACGTGTGCTTTGTTTGGCCAAAAGATCTTCATGGTTCAAGGTAGTTCTACTTTGTGTAACTTGGGCTTGGCGTTGCTTCACTCTAGCAGTGATGACGAATTGATTTTAAATAAATATATATATTATATTAGCTCAATTTTGGGAAGGGAAAGATGAATCTCTTGTTTTTTAATCAAGGCTCTATTGAGACATTTTCCAAGGGGTTTTTCCATTGGTGAAGATAATGGTTTGTTTCTGGTAGGCTAGAATGGGAAAATTTTATGCATTATTTGCATGCCAACCTATATCACGGATGACATCTAGTAAGCAACTGCCATGAATGCCTAGCTCTTTTTACATTTACTCAAGAGGTATTTGTTATGTACACAAAATTGTTGAATTAGGTACATTGGCAAATGGTGAATTGCAGATGCCTATTTGCATATTCAGGTGTGATGTAAAGAAATTTTTATCATTGAACTCCACAAACCAAAGGTGAGAACCTTTATTCTTATGGTACTAAAGGTATTGAGGGTATTGCCAAGTTTTGAAAGAGTGTTTTATAGACATTTGAAAGGAAATAGAACACATCTTCTAACATGAGATCATGTGTCTACTTTCTTAGTTCCATCTTAGGATGAACTACAATAAGGTTGGGTAGGGGAATAGATTCAACCAATGCATGGTACTTTGCCACACAAGTTATATCCCAACCCATATTGCAATTTGATTTCAATAAGGCCACCATAAACCATAAGGAAATCAACAACCTCAACTCTTCTCCCCTTGTTTCAGTGGATCAATTTTGGTTCTTGGACATAGTATCCCCGCACCTCCTTTGCTTCCTCCATCAATGACCCTACTCCCTCAACACCACCCACCCCATAATTTGTTGAATTTTTGTTAGAATATTATTGCCTCACAAGAAGACAACCAACATTGAAAAAGTGTCTTTGGAAGTAGTAGCACTAGCAAGCTCTTCAAAGTTAGAACTACATCATAACAAAATTCATTAACAACCTTACTTCTGCATCTCTTGCTGAATTTTGTGTCGCAACCCATTGTATGACAAATGGAACCAACATCAAAACACATCTCTAGAAGCAAATTCATGGCTTAATTTACAAGCAGATTCAAGGCTTTTTATTTATAAACAAATTCAAGGTTTTCTTTATGAATAGATTGATTTCAAGGTCAATCTTTATTTGGCATGTGTAGCTATCTATTTATCAATCTATCATGAATGGATTGAAACACATGCCATGAATCTGATATATGCAAAAGCAAAATCTTCACTTTGAATGGAGACAAACACAAGACAAATTTTGAAGAAACCATCAACAACACATCATCATCATCATCATTAGGAGCACATTGAACATGAAGCCATCAAGGTGAGTGATAGATAGGTTGTACCAAGAGATAAACCAAATAGCTTTTTGCAGAAGAATGAAATCTTCCTCCACTACCAAAATTTTGAAAAAACAAACAAACATGGAAAAAGGAAGAAAGAATCATCAAGGCATTGGTGTTGGATGCTAGCTACTTGCAAGAGAACAAAAAAAATAAAATTATCTATGGAGAAATTTTCTCTACACAATTTTTCATAGATAGATGTAGGAGGGAAAATTCTATGTCTAGGTAGGATGGCTATAATTTCCAAACCAATTCTTCTTGAGAATGCACAACAATCACAAGTGCTACAGTGATAGGAAATGACTACCACTAGTGTAGATATCTAGAGAACTTGGATTTATGGAGAGTCTAAGGACAAAGAAAGAAAAAAATAGATAATTAAGTAATGAAGATCTTTTTACCATCTTCTTTTTCTTGGGTGAAAGCACAATAAAGTGTACAACTAAAAGTACTTGCCAATCTACTTGTTAAATGAATAAAAAGTAAGACCAAAGCCCATCAAAAATTGTTATTACATTCAATATTTTTAGTCAAATGATAAATAACAAAATATTTCTTCATTATTATGCATGATTTTTAAATTTTGCGTTGTAAAAATAGGTTTCAAGTAGACTTTTCTAAATTCAAGTAACTTTTAAAACCTAATTTTTGCAATGTAACATTTGATTCAAGTATGTGTGAAGTATATTCTACCAAAGAAAAAGTAGATTTGTTTTTTGATGAGGCCTTTCAATATACAATGATTTTTTATGCTATAACTTCATACATGCATATTTCATTAAATTTTCTATTGAAAAAGTAGGTTTAAACACCATATGGACCAATCAATTTCAAACCTACTTATTCCTTACTTTTATTATTTTAAATTTTTTGAAATTTTGTAGTTGATTTACAATAAACCCAATTGAGGGCTCAATAGTTTCAAATGGAATTTAAGTAATATTTGAATTTACTTTCTTATGTTTTTGTAAAAAATTGCTTCTTTTTTAACTTGATATTTTTTCAACAACTTTTTCTATATACTTTACCATGCTTTCACCCTCTTTTTCTTCTGCTTGAATGTCTTGAGCTTGTCAAGTTTCATTTGCATCAGAGGCACTAGTAGTAGCAATAGATGTTGTAATGGATGGCGATTCAGAAAGTTCTCACAAATTAGTAATGATAAGAGGAAGAGGAGATTCATTGTCATTTTCCATAAATTTTTTTTCTTGTGTCATCGCAAACAACAAGTGGTGGTGAGTCCTCATTTTTCTTTTCCTTTGGAAAGAATTTTTGGTTTTTGTGAGAAGAAAAAAAGAAACTGAAACTTTTCTTCCTCCTCCTCCTCTGCCATTGTTGTTTTTACATGTTTACTACTAGGTGTTGTTACAACTACTACTACATGGAGTCACACATGAGATGGAAGAAAACGGAACAAAAGCAGCAAAATGAGGGAAAGAGGAGGAAAAGAAGAAAATGGAGGAGGAGGAGCAAGGAGGAAGTGTGCATGATAACAACATCATGGGAAAAGCCATATCTAAGACTCTAAAGATTACTGTTTCTTTTTTTGCTTCCACATGAGAGAGAGATAATTGTTTTTGCTCATGCTGCTTCCACATTAGATAGAGGATTATTTTCCACAATGAAAAAAAGATGAATTGTTTTTTCTTCTTCATCATCTTTGCTTTCCACATGATGAAACATAGGATTTGTTTTCCCAAATGAAAGAGAGAAATGGATTGCTTCCATGTGAATGAAAAAAGAGATGGTCCATTATTGTTTTTTTCTAATTCCACCAAGAAAGAAAAAAATGGATTGCTTCTTCTTCTTCTTCTTCCACATGAGGAAAAAGATTACAAGTTTTGCATAAAAGATATGATAGCTTCTTTTGCTTTCACATGAGACCAAGGATTTGTTTCCCACATGAAAGTTTGAAACATAGGATCCTACTGTTCATGTTACAGATTGATGGGCAAACAAGAGCAATGTGAAGATGACAATGTGAAAATATGGCAACATGTAGATAGCTCATTAAGTGGATCAATAGCTACAACAATAGCATGTACATCTTCCCAATACCCAACATCCAAACAACACTACCTACATTGTCCATCATCCACCATACCTTCTTCTCTTTTAGAAAATTTAGGGATGCCAGGAAAATGAAATGGTGAGAAAACAAACCAAGAATGAGCACAACATATAGGAATTTCATAGCTACTGTTCTATCAAACATTTTCAAAAGCAAGGCAACATGTCATACCCTCTTCTTCACAGTCTCTTCCACCTCAAAACCATTTTGAAGGATCAACAACATCCCTATCATCATATTTGAAGACAATGACATCCAAATATCTTGTTTTCTTCATCACATTCATGTGCCCAATGATTATGACACCTCTTAATCCTCTAATCCTTACTTATAGAGATCAAAACCATGATGTTTTTGGGCTGAATTTTTGTCAAAACTACTAGCCCACATACATAAATTATAGTTGAACCATATTAAATTGTCCTACCTTTGTTATAGTGTCAGAGCTTTGCCTTCATACTTGCGTAACAATAAATATTTATAAATTAACTTCTTTAAGGTGAACAAATGAGCATATTGATATGTATTAACTTGAATAAACAATTGTTTGTTGGGTATGGCATTCTAGAATCTCATAAAAGGGACAACAGTAAAGACCTTCTCCAAATTGAAAATTCATGCTATTATTATTTCATTACAAGCCTCCTCCCTTCCAATGCAGATGTTTGTGCATTTGCATGGGTAAAAAGCTTAGAACTAAATTAGGAAGTAAAATTCAAATGAATTTCAAGGTTTGAAACACTATGATTATTATGCTAGTATTTTTTTTTGCAAACCTAGAACCCACATTTTGCAGCTAAGATGATTCCTTCAACAAAGATTAGAGTGCCCAAGAACCTTAGATATAGAACATACGATGTTTCGATCTGCTAGGTTTGTGGATTCCCAAGAGCAAAAAGAAGAGGTTATTGAGAAACTAGTCTTCTCAATATGATAGAAGACTATTGTTTCTTCTTCTACTATTACTTCTTTTCATTTGATTCCTTTCTTTCATTAATTCTTACATTTGCTCCAAACCCTAATTTTTTGGAATGTGCACCTTCCGAGTAATGTTGAAACGTTTTTGATATTTTTTTCTAGAGTAGTTGCTTTTGTTGGCCTCGTCTCTTCAACCTTGGAGGACTTTTTATTCTTTGTCCCCATACCTTGAAGCTCTTGAAATCTCCTTGAGATTTGTTGTGAAACGACCCACATTGTAAAGTTGATGCAAAAGAGGAGATTTTCCTTCTCCTCTTAATCCTCCATGGCAAAAGCTCACATAAATAGAAGGGGAAATTCCCAACATTGATGCCAATTTGTTCCAAACATGTAAGGATGACGACAACCATCTAAAAGAAAAAAAAACAACATAAGATTATACAACAAGCTAAGTTAGACATAGCCATAACTGTGGCTGACCCTTTGATCACAAGCAAAGGTAGGGCAAATAGTTAAGAACAAAAAAGTGGAAAAAAATGACAAAAAACAATTGCCCAAACTTTTGTCATTTCGACATATACTTATCAAACTTTGGTCATTATGGTGCATAATTGTTGACCAAACGACCATTCATAATTGTCATGGTTGACGACCATAATATAATTGTTTTAGTGATGAAAAAGACCCTATATATGGTCTACATAAACCATTTCCAATTGTCATTATCATTGGAATTTATCTTATTTCATTCTATTGTGAATTCTATTGTGAAAGATAGGTGACAACAATTTATATACAATGAAAATAACACCAAGACTTGTCCTACAACAAAAGTTAAATCTAGATCCAAGGTGGGTATATTAACAAAAAGACTAAACCAAGATCACAATTCGAAGGCTAAATTAAAAATCCAACTTGCCACTAGAGGTCAAAGGTGGTCAAATTTAAGAAATATTTGGTAACAAAGGATGGTGGGATTTGTATGTGGAGCGATGTTTGAAAGTAATCAATTTAATAAAACATCAGCTGATGGTGAGGCTAATCCACTTGCAATTGTTTGATTTACCTATGTGTAAGTGAGCAAATTTGAAAACTTCTTATAGTTTGACCAATTATATTGTTAAATAGGTTCAGAGAGTTGTTCAAAATTATTAGCAGTTAATATTTAATGCTAATGTTGGTGCATATTTTAGATCATGCAAATGTTAAATCATATTTTTGGTGAAGTTTCACAACAATGTGAAATCTTTCTTTTTGAAGTTTGAGGGCAAGGTTTTTTTTTCAATTTTGTGATGTAGCTAGTGTCATCATCCATAAGATGATTTTCCAGATTTATTACATATTTTATATGAAAGTAAAAGACAACCAAAATCCTACTATATTTTTGGCTACCTACTAAACTTATCATAAATATTTGGTAATTTTCATTTTATTCTTTGAATTTTGGTGAATTTTTTCCATGAAAAATCTTTTGTATGGATTGAAATCATATTTTTCAGGTTCAAATTTTGCAAAACTTTTCCCCAAAAAAACCATTGTTTGAGAATGCATCAAAATAATTTGATGCCAAATTTGCTAAACCTACATATAACAATCAATGCCTAACCTCAATTGAAGTTACATACCTATTTTAGTTGTGCTTGTGTGTATTTTGCTCATGGGAATTTTAGTCTCTTTTTTTCCTGTTGGGTTTTTAGGAAGACATAAAGATGACAAAGCACTAGCATTGCAAGCTTTGATTGCTTACATTTGCATTATTAATCATTCAATTTTGTCTAAGGTAACTACAACTATTGTTGAACACACCCTTATTAAGGAACATGTAAATAGTTCATAAAAGAATTCATGACCAATTGGCCACACACCTTCCATTGGTCAAATCATGACCTATAATCTCAAACACTTGGTGAAAGAAAAAGTTCTTTTGTAATTAAAGAAACTTCAACCACCAAATTTGTTGTTCACTAGGTGAGGCCAATGTTTAATAATGCATTTTTGGTTGTCTTGGTTCAATGCACACATAATAACATAAATCTACAAAAATTGTGTGCACGGGGCTTTAAGTTTTTAGTTAAGGGTGTGCTCTAGGACATATTTATAGATATTGTAATTAATAATGTTTTGGGGATGGGAGGTGATATGTTACATTAAAGGGTACAACATCATCATAAAAGGGTGAAAACCTTAACTAACTTGCGAAATTAGTTTATGGGGTGCAAGGTACACTCATGTTCTTTGCAAGAATCCAAATAAAGAATCAAAGGACATATTGTAAGTTTGGGATATTATAATGCAAAATTTATGAACAACCTAAAGATCACCAAAAAATCGCTAAACTTGTAAAATATCTTGCCAAAATAAGAACATCACAATTTCAAATCTCAATAACTTAAATCATTCACTCTTCTCAACTAGGAAGAAACATGTCCACCTTACCATCAATTGTGCTAAAAAAGTTATAATTTTGTAAAAGATTCTAATACCTAGCATAAGAGCCTAAGAATAGCAATATAAGAAACCATTATATATGTGAAAATAGAAGAGAAGTGTGATGAATGAAAAATTGAGGAAATAATATTAAGACCAAGAATGAAATAGACAAGTTCACCTTACACTAACCATGATATAAAAATCAAGAAGAGCATGATGGGGATTTCTTACATCCCTTATAAGCAAATGGAAAAATGAGAAGTTAGAGGAGGTCATGGATGTAATGGGGAAAAAGGGTAATTTCCATGAGGAAGGCCAATAAACATTGGAACATGTACCATTATCATCACTAACTAACCATTTGGATGGCAAGACCAATTGTAAAAAAGTTGGCCCACTAAGTGCCTTAATTGAGGAAGAAGACAATGTTGTTGCTTGGACACTAACATGAAAAAATGTGAACTATCTATGTCATTGCAACAACTCAAATTTAAGGTGGAAAAATTCATTTAGACTCAACCCACACCATTTCAATATGGTTTACTTGGGAATTCTTGGTGGTATTGGTTCAAGTGTAAGCATCAAAAACTATGCATACATTTTACAAAAAGCCAACAAGTTTTTATAGCACAAGTCCAACCAACTAGTCTTACAATTCACTTAATCAAAATTTGCCAACACTTTACAATCAACATAATTATAAAACAAATCATATATGGAATTCAAACAAGACATGAATCCAAGCTAGCAAAAAATCAAGAACTTGCATCTTGGCTAAACAAGGTTCACAATAGGTTTACAACATCAATCCTAGATCTAGGGAATAATTGATTGTGAACTATGGAATCAATGCCATAAGAGTGTTATTACTAGGATTTTACATCTTTAGAAGTGTAAGATTATAAGATGACTACATTAGATTTATGCAAATCAAGGATCTATATGGTGATGCAAAAAATTCTTGGATGATAACATTCATGTTTAAAGAATTCTTAAGTTTCTTTAAGAAATTTGTACCAAGTGAAATTTCTTAAACAAATCAACATCTTCTAATCCTCAATGGGCATGGATTTCATGTTAGTTTATAAATAATAGGACATGTGTGCATCAGTTTGGGTTAAATATCATCACATTCCCAAGCCTACATCACATGCATTGAAGCCCCTAGATGTGTCATGTTTCAAACCTTTCAAACAACATTTTAAAAAGAAAAAACCAATAATTATTCAAAATGAAACAAAATCACATTGGCTAGGTAAGAAAAACATTGGACAAAACATTTTCCAAACATAATATCGTATTTAAATTTAGGGTTACAAGAATTTGGCCTCTAAATTTTAAAGTAATGAACGATAAGTTATTAGGCAAGCCTGTCGCAACCCTAGCTTTGGGCTCGCGACCAAGGCAAAGGGAATTGCAAGGGCGCGGGCCAAAGGGAAGCCCGGGAGTTAAGCCAAAAGGAAGCCCGGGAGCTAAGGCAAAAAGAAGCCCGAGACCTAAGGCAAGAGGAAGCTCGGGAGTCACATCACATACTCCCGGGAATGTTAGAAAGTGTGAGGGAGTGAACCCTCACACTCCCAAGGCAACTCCCACTTTGGGAGATGGAGTCCCGGTGGACTCCCGAAACTTTAGGGAGCGATTACAGGGGTCAAACCTCAATGGATTGTGGCGTTCTTTATATCATTGGAAAGCTCTTGAAGCGTAGATATCTAAAATGGGCTCTCATTGCTCATTTGGACATCTGAAACACAAGTTATGGCCAAAAGAAGGGTCGGGAGTCGAATTCTTGGGAGTCTGCCAGTTTTGACTCCCGACCACTAAAAGTCGGGAATCGACCCGAAATACTTGGCTGCAGAGAACGTGCGACATACCGTTGGAAAGGTCTCGACGAGACCTACAACTTTGCTTCAG
>Ga0116231_10001137_pt1 | contig 53138 bp, 56 predicted proteins | sample S1TSphgellanicum_2_FD_89695 | JGI IMG/M metagenome (GOLD analysis project Ga0116231, IMG submission 89695) | Host-associated microbial communities from peat moss isolated from Minnesota, USA - S1T2_Fd - Sphagnum magellanicum MG | ecosystem: Host-associated > Plants > Peat moss > Unclassified...
GTGAGAAAGATAGAATATGCATGTAAGTTGATAGGGGGTCAAAAAAAAATTTGGTTGTGCAATGCTATTAATTTTGGGCTATATGTAAATACACAGAACCAAGTACATTTGGACCTCCATAAGACTGATACCCTTTTTTTTTGAAAGACCAAAACTTGAGAATCTTTAAATGTGAAAAATCACATCTAGAATAAAATGTTATAAAATAATAATAATAAAAAATTAATCCTAGGTTAGAACCAGAGGTTTTTTTTTAAAAAAAATTCTAGTGACGATGATGATTAGAATTGGTTTATGTAGACCAAGTATAAGGTCTTTTTTCATCACTAAGACAATTATAACATGGTTGTCAACCATGACAATTATAAATGGTCACCTAATTAACAATTATGTGTTATTATGACCAAAGATTTGACCATTATGCATTAAAATGACAAAAGTTTGGGTGGTTTTTGTTTTTGTCAATTATTTTTTCGTTTTAAAAAAATTTGGTTGTTTGTTTCACTTTTGCTTATGTCTTGTATGTTGTTTCATTTCAATCCGGCTTTGGAAAATCTTTTTTAATATTGTAATATAATGTAGTTGGGAATTAACGGATTCAACTTTGGAAAACATTTAATGTAGTCGAAAGTAAATAGATTTAGTTCTGGAGAGTTTTTTTTTTGATATTGCAATTTGATTCAACCAAAAATGAATGGGGTTTATCATTTAGTGAGAAATGTTGATGGATTTGTGTGAGTTACTTCAAAGACGCCAAAACCATAAAACCCATTACTTGAAGATGCCTGAAACGCACCACCCATCACCTTGAAAGCTTTCACAATACAATAACATTTAAGGTTGTGTAGAAATGGGGATCAAGAAGGGGCCGATTCAACCAAACATAAGAGCCAAGCTTATTCGTGGCCAAACTGTTGCATTGCAATGTCTAAGATTCAGTTAGTGGTTTCTTCCTTTTTCTGGTTTTTTTCCCCCCTTTCACCATCTAAAAATTGTAAGTTTCCTTTGAAGGGAAAAATGGAGAGAATGTAAGTAAGTTTTGTTGTTGTTGGTTTGCTTTATGGTTATGGCTCATAGTAGGAGCAAATATAATAGATGTAGTAAGGATTGTAGACTCTTCATTTACCATGACAAACTTGTGGGTATACATTTTTTAGATTAATGTAGGAGTTTGAAGGATTGTTTTTAACCTAAATCGATTTGTGAATTTCTTGGACGGGATTGATGGAATTGGGATATGTTATTTGTTGTAACCCCACTTTGGCCAAGTGTGGGGGTGAAGCCCAACACTTGGAAAAGTTGGGGATTTGGAGTCCTCCGGGACTCCCGAATGTTTAAAGCTCAACAGAAAGGCTCAAAACACCTCGCATTGAGGTGTTCTTGGTGTCATTGGAAAGGTCTTGAAACGTAGATATCGAGAATGGCCTCGCATTGGCCATTCGGACATCTGTAGCCTAAGTTATGGGCAAAAGAAGGGCCGGGAGTCAAACTGACAGTTTGACTCCCGACCACTAAAAGTCGGGAATCGACCTCTTCCCGACGTCCGAATTGAGAGTGCGACACGGAGTTGGAAAGATCTCGATGAAAGATACAACTTTGGTTTAGACCTTGTCGCGATCAGACTCCACAGTCGGGAGTTATGGCCGTTCAAAGTTTCGAGAGTCTAGCCGAGACAATTTCGGGACTCCATTTCGGGAGTCCTAACAAAATGTGCCATTTGGATGTAGCCTCGGCGGCGAGCTGCAGAGAATACTATAGGGAGTAAGGTGGTGGCTTACTCCCGAGTTCGGGCTGTGGTGAGTCCTGTGTGTTCAAGTGCCCGTGGCAAGTCCCAACACCCAAGGGTGTCCCGAATGCTAAACTAACATCTTGTGGTTGGTTTTTGGATGTAGATTCACACGAGCTAAACTAGTCCCTCTTCCTAGTCTAATCCTTGGGTTCCCAATTCGACCCTCTACCCCTTTTTAAAGTTGGAAGCTAGGAGTGCACTGCTAAGTCACAATTTCCGCAACTTGACTTTGTGAAACCCTAAAGTGGGTTTCACCCCGTGACTTGGGAGCGCGTCATTATTGGTATTGTATAGATCTTTTAAAAAAATGCATGTTTGGGTTTTTAAACAATCAATGGGGCAAGAAAAACAAAAGAAATTTTAAACAAAAGAAAAAAATTCAACATATATGGGGCAACACATGCATTACCTTAGATGATATAGAACTTCAAACTCCACATAAAGCTAGACGTGATGATCATAACCCACGATCTAACATTTGTCCAAGTGATTTTATTTCATTTGTTAAGTTACAACTTTTTTGTGCAAAGGTACACAACATGAAAATTTGTGAAGCAAGGACTAAAGGTTGGCGAACTTGTTATCTTTTCTATATATAACCTAATGGAGTTTTTTTTGGGTGTATTTTGAGTAGCGAGATAATGTACTAGAAGATCCATTACCTAAACAATTGTTCAAGGCTGGTGGTCCAAGGTTTTGGAATTTTTTCAAAGATTCATGAGTCGGCTAGGTTCAATGCTTGAAAAAAAACAAGTTGAGCACAACGCCATGGACTTTGAGATGTCTCTTGCAACTACAAGTATTCCTTTAGAGATCAACACTACTCTTCATAGACATGCCTTAATTCCTTCCAAGTTTGAAATCTCAATTAAAATCATAGGTCACTTTGCACATTCCTTTCAACCACAATTATTTTCAAAAGCTATGGATGTTGCGAACTCTACAAGGTTGATTTCTAGTAGCAATTTTCATAATCGTGATATAGTTTTTAGAGACCCACCAAAGTTCTTGCTATTTTTTAGTCCTTCAAATCTCAACATTCTTTTAGATTTGTCATGGAGGAGGCACGTGTAGTTCAAAGTGGCAATACTGTAGATCAAAATGTCAACAATACCAACTAGGCTCCCCTTGCACACCATTGTTTCCCCAGTTGTCAAGTGGTGTTGTTATGGACAACTAGCAAGTTATTGGGCTTCATGCAGCAAACCATCAGTGTTTTTTGAATTATAGGCATCCATGACAATGAATGTTGTTGGGGTGTGATGTGATTGTAGAGTTATGGCCAAGATTCTTATACCATTTAACACAAAGGATCTTCATGTTAGTAGAGGGCTTTGTGTGATTATAAATACCTCCCACACAAATTGTCACTTGCTTTATTCTGAATTTTTTGTAGTTTGTTATTGTGCTTTTAACAATATTTAAAATATTGCCAATCACTCTACAAAACAATCATCTATTAGTGATTTGGTGGAGGAGATGATTAAATCATGTACACAAGATCTAAAGGGGTCTTTAGATGAACGGAACAATACATTGAAAAGAGAATGGGGGTTTATTTGAGGTGGTGATGTTATGGGAATGTGGACGTAGGTTGAAAGTGATCAAGTGCTAGAGAAATTTGCGGGTTATAATAGTGAAGCTTTTACTCCCTTAGCAAATGGGTAAACACTAAAAGCAACAAAAGGATATGCATAAGCACATCCACCTATTACACCAGTTCCTTTGTTTTCTTCAACTGTGGAGGGTAAACTTGGATCAGTAGTGAGGAAACTACTTATTAAAAGTGGATTGGATGCATCACAATTAACTGGGACAGGTTTTCATGGAATGTTGGTGAAAGATGATATGTTAGTTTCTAAGATATTTGCACCTGTTAAAGTCCCAACTACTTCTAACCTGACATTAAGTTATGAAGATATTCATGTAACTTGATGTGTAACTTGATTACACAATTACTTAGGTAATTATTTAATGGGGTAAGTTGGGTGTAGGATTCCATAATTTGGTCATGGTGCATTGACTCATGTCATGTGCACCATGTGATGTTGTTTTCTTGTGATTAATTGTGGAATCACATGGGGAACCATGTGATTTTGTTTCCTTTTGATTATTTGGGGAACCATGTGGTGAATAGGTTTTAGGAAGTTTTTTGATTAATTTCCTTTTGGTTAGTATTTAAAGAGGTGTTTGTGACCTTGAGAAACACTTTCATTTATACAAAGTTATGGTATGAATATAAAGTCAGTGAGAATTGAAGATTTGATTTTGGAAAAACTTTTGGTTTTTGAATAATTTTGGTGTTGTTTATGTGTAGTTCATGGAAGGAGAATGGTGAGGCTTGCATAACCAATAGTAGGGTGAGAGGATAGTTTTACAACCAAAAACATAGATTTCATAACTATGTAGTAATCATACATAGTTTCCGTCCTAAACCCGTTCATGTTGTACATTCCCACCAACCAAATTCGGAAGGGATGGCACTGATGAATCAACAATTGAAATCCCAATCAATAGGGTCTTTTGTAGAATACAATCTTCATATATGTTTGCAAATGGTGAAGTGTTTGCAATTAGTTTATAATGACAATTCATGGATTAGTTATTTTTTAGATCATCGCAAAGTGATTGGTGGAATCCAAGTCTAGCATGCCACATGCTTTATCTTGAAAGGTTAGTAATTGCATCATGTTTGTGGATTTCATATTTGAAATGGTCTTCAAGCGTCATGTTCTACTTCTTGCCACTACTTCTATGATTGATTGTTAACCTGTTAACACACATAAAGAAATTAATGTCCAAAGTCCACTGCACTCACTTTTTGTTATGATGTGTGAACCTTTGCTAAACATCGAAAATAATAAACCCTTTCTAACATTTTCATTGATCCTCTTAAATTCTCGCAAAAACCTACCAAACCCTATTACACATTAATTCACTCACTCTAGATAACCCTCCAAAAAAACTTCAAAAAATAAAAATTCAGATCACCAACTCCAACAATTTCATTGGTCATAACATTTTTTTTTCGCTTTTCAAAAAAACCCAAAGTCAATTCAACAGCCTTTGTATATTTTGTACACTAATACTATAACCGTTGTCTGTGTACAGACCGGTTTTTTAAAAAAACCCTAACCTACCCGGCGTGTTATATCCACCGTGTTTGTGCGTGAAGCCTCGGTGGTTCACCGTGTCACATTGTTTGTTTTATAACCGTCGGTTCCTTGGCTGCCAAGTACATATACCTGCCCTTTCTCGCCATCGTGACAACGACGCTCGTCTTCTTCAGAAGCCGGTCTGTTTTTTTTCCCTCTTCTTCTTCTTCTTCTTCCGTCCCCCAGACTTACAAAATCTCTCCAAAAATTCTGCTTTTTGCAAGGAATTATGTGTTAGGAATCACGCTTTTGATCGGCTTCTCACATCCCAGGGTTCTTACCTATTTGCATAGTATTTTCCAGCTTGACACATCTCGAATTTCAATTTCCGATTTGGAGTAAGAAGTCTATAACTCGACCTAGTTGCAAAACATTTTCTTCAATGTCATTTTTTTATTGCATGTAAGTAAGCAAGCAAACAAGCGCTGAGTCCTTGTTGTATTGTGAGGGGACTTAAGTTATAGGGAATTTGAGTAGAATATTGAGGATTAAGCGGGTCCAGGGAGAGGAGGAGGAGGCGGAGCAGGAAGTAATGGAAGAGAATTTTTATAAGGAAGAGGAGATGGAAGTCATGGATATAGAGACCAAGATGCAGAGGTGGAATTGCGATATGAAGGATTTCAGTCCACGCTCAAATCAGGCAAGCGACTCCAACGGCCTCTTTTTTGCAGTTACATGTGCAGATGCGGTGTGCAGATCTGTGAAAAGAGGTGAGATTCTGAAGGAAATTCTCACGAATGAAGCACATGCTTTTTGTTTGGAGTGTGCGCAATGTTTTCAAAAGAATAGAGATATATATATATATATATATATATATATATACCGCGACGCTTTGTGCTTGAGAAGTTTGAAGATTTGTCATAAGACAGACGCTCGTAAGATGCTTGCAACACAAATAAGCAGTCGGGAAGAATACTCCCGGGAAGCTTTCACAAAATGCAATTGCGCAAGATTGCTAGTTCTCTTCAGTTCCAGGAAATGTTTTCAACAAGGTCATATGTGCATTTTGTTGAATTTGCAGGCAACAATCCAACAGCAAAGCCATATCGAAGTATGGCGGAAAGAGAGGAGCAACGGAAGCAACGGAGACTAGAGCTTGAGAGACGATATGAGAGTGCTCGAAAACAGAAAGAGGCACAATGATCTCTCTATCTATCTATCGCAACTTGCCTTATTGATTGATTTTCCATCAGCATGACAACACATAAGCTCCACAACAAAAAAACCATTTGATCCATGCTACCATGCAAGATCTCCAGCTCAATACAATCTCTCGTTCTTTTTTTTCCAAATTGGCTACACAGCCAAGAAAACACATGGGGGGCTGTGAGAGAGAGAACAGGAGGAGTTGCGTGCAAAGAGGGAGGCAAAACAGAAACTGGAGATGCTGCAAAAGCTAGCCTTGGTGGAAGAAAAGAAAGCATTGTTTAGACAACGGTTGCAGGTAAGCAAAAGTGCAGCTTACTATCAATTGTCATTTCTTCCTAAACCTAATTCCCAGAGTTCAGTTAAGTTACAAGCAGAGATGCAAGTCTACAACATGAGGTTTGCTAAAGCTCGAGGGAGTTTTACTCTCTTCAAGATCCCCTTTGTTTTCAGAGGGGCAACAAGTCTTGAAACTTCAATCTTGATGATGGCCTTCACTTGAGTCATTATTGATAATGGACATCATCATGTAGTTGCAGAGAAATCAACATTGTAAGAGGCAAGTTTTGGAGCAATGTGCAATTTTTGTGGTGCAATGAATCACACTTCATTTCCAGTCATATTTTTGTCTTTCAATGTCATTAGGTATATGGTTTTTTTCCGAGATTTTATAAGAAAGCACATACATACATTTCTTTTGCAACAGATGGAGAAATTAGGCCACCAACGACGGCAACTCCTAAAGCAACAACATGAGCTTGCAAGCTTGCACAGTTCAAGGCGTATTTTGTTGCATTGTGGATGGATGCCTTGGTCTCGTCTCCTTCTTGCTTGTAGGTAAAACATCTTTGATCCTCAACTTCAGCTGTCCCAAGAAGTCTCAATCTGATGCTAGCCCACTGCCTAGGCCTCATTGCTTGTTTTCATGTACCTTGCTAAGATGTGCTTATGGGTTCCATTATTCACTACAAGTTCATGCTAGATGATCCAACTATAAGATCACCATGCTTATATGGGTACTGTTAGAAAGTGTTCATTTGAAAGAATGAAAACCCAAGAGGCCTTTGAACTAAGATGGAGAAAGAATGGGCAACAATATTGTTGGTCCCTTCACAACAGTTAGAAAGTGTCCACCATTGAAAAGTAAGAGTACCCACCACCATAAGGGTGAAAAGACAGTCAGTCACACATGCTCAGTAAACATTGTATCATTCTTTTATGATTTCCCAATAAGTATTTTATTAAGACATTTCCTGTAATTCATCCCTGGGGACTTTCACAATTGTCTGGATTCCTCTTCTGTATGTATCTGTTGTGGGGGATTGCCTCCTTCCCAGAGATCATTTTGTCAGTGTTATAAACCATGGTTGTGTGTGTATGGCATTCTAATGGTAAGCAACAGGTATTTGGCAAATGTACAATCATGTTGGACCACAAATAGCAATTCCATCTTTCAAAGTACTTGATATACAAATCTGGTATCTTGTGTTCCTTCTTAGCTCAGCAACTGCCTGGATGACTCTCTATTCCATCTTGTGTTCCAAATGCACTCAGATTGTGTGGCAGCTGATTAGATTCTGGAAGGGGCAAACACATTCAACCACAGTTTCTGTCAAAAACAGAAAAGGCATTCTTTTGAAGTAAAAGGAATTACTATGTTCTTTATCTTGGTGATTAGGCTAAACTATGTTGATGTTCCTATACAGGGAAAGATTACAGAGTGCAAGGGGTTATTACAAGCGACGAATTGCAAAGTCAGCTGTCCATGTTTTGTATATACACACTGTGGATGGGAAAACAACCCCCAGACAACATGCTCGGAGCCTCAGCATGCAAGCAGCTCAGTTTCGCAAGAAGTGGCAATTATTGTCTTGGTGGTACTTCTGGATCAACATGCGGAGAGCAGATCATATTTACCCTCATGGTTTGTTGAGACGTGCACTCATATCTCTTAAAGAGGTGTGGAATTCATCTGATACCAAGTTGCTTCCTTGCAAACTACCTCCATATCAATAGTTTAGGTAGACTCAACTAGTGATCAACCCCTAATATATCAAAACCTCATTTGCAAGATTTAGTAAGCCCATGTTGGCCCACTGCTCATAGCCTAACCAGAACACTACTCAAGATACTCCCAGGTAACAGTTATCTTAACCATATATTGCAATTTTATGTGTGTGAGGTATTTCCATGTGTAAGCAGGGGGACTGCTTTACTAACTTTGGTGGGATGAATATGTATCCGGAGGAAAAAAATTCATGAAACCTTGACCTGTTTTTTCTGTCTTTTGTTGCAGGAATTATTGGAGTTGAGGTCACTAGAAAAATTTGCAGATGAGAGGAACTGCATTCGTCTGTATCATCAGATGTGGTGTGTGTGGAAGCAATATGTTAGCTCTGAAAAGAGTGCCAAGTTACTCAAGTACTTGGAAACTGATCAAAAGGCCTCTCTTCATGCTCGACGGTACAACCTTCAAATGAGAAAACCCTCCCACTGTCCCACATGATAGAGAGGAGTCCAACTAAATGTAAATATGTAGTCTTGAGACAGAAAATGTGAAACTGAATTCCTTGTTTGTGCTTCAACTAGGTAGACTATTGAATTTCTTTCAGAAAAAAGAAAAGAACATTTGCAATTTGTGAACAAGGAGACTTTGGATTTGTAGAGATATTTCTCTTCTGAATTATACACCAGGAACATATTTTGAATTTACCTCTAACATTGTCTCTGACATAAGATGACATCTGCTTGTCTGTATAGCAAAAGTGCAGATGTCAAAACATAGCTTAGACATAGGAGACTTGACTGTTTTTTTGTCACTACTTATGTGAAAGGTGCATGGGAATAGGGCAAGACATGTAAGAGTTTTGAAGGCATGGAAGGAAGGGCTAGCTGTGCTCCACTATGAGAAGGAAAGGTCACTCCACAAGGCTGAGGCATGGATCAAAATTCATTCATGGCTCAATGGCCTCCACCAGGTAAGGCACTGAAACTTTCCTTTTCGAGATTATTATTGAACTTTGACACTAGAGATTTCAGTCCTCATCATTCTCCTCTTGCAAATTAGTTTGTCTGACTCTGATAGCCCCTCCACTGCAACACAGTCAAATGCTTCAAACATGCTCCAACAAGTATGTTTAACCTCACATTGACAAATTATTTTTTTTTTCAGGAAAAGAGTTGCCAACTAGATTGAGAGAAAAGACAATTCCATCAGATTCTTCTGGAGACTTACTCTCCAAGTAATTGTCTGACCTAGGCGAGATATCTGTCTGGCTGTCATACAATTTATGAGAACTGCAAGCACTTTACCCTTTGCTATAGCTGAAAAGATAAAAGTCCCAATGTTTCATAGTCATCCTGTAAATTGGTGTCAACAGAACTGCTGTCTTGGGTGCATCACTCCTGTGCTTGTTCACAAAATCAATCAGGTCTCCTTTACTGTGGTCACCTTCGTATAGAATGTTTCACCAGCTGCTATATGCAATAAAGGGTCAGAAATTCCTTCACCTCAAATATTGTTGCTGGTATATATATCATTTGTTGTTCCATCCTGTTGGCAATTGGAGGAAGAAAACCTTAGCGTCAGTGTCAGAAACTATAAGCGAAAACATATTCGACACTGATGGACAAACCATATAATATATATATACGTTGCTTTGGAAATTTGTAGCCACAGGAACTGCAAATTTCTTCCATAGCGTTAGTGGCCTTTCTGTTCCATATCTATGAGATTGCAAAGACAATACCAAACTGTGTCCCTGCATTTATAGAAGCAATGGGAAGACTCGGACATTACAGAGGTAGAGATTTCCATAGTGTTCAGAGCAGACAAAGCCAGGGATTTCCGTTCAGTGGTTTTATCTGTGCCTTGCAAGACTGCAATAGCGAGAGAGAGAGAGAGAGAGAGAGAGAGAGAGAGAGAGAGAGAGAGAATCAAGCACTCAGTTGTACAGAACACGAAGATGATAGAAAATTGATGCATGTAGATAAATCCCATGTTAGCAGAAACCCCATGTGCAAACTGCGAACTCCATATCTAGGGATGTGAATAACCCTAAATTGATGGAATTTGAACCCTGTTGTTATTGATGTGAGTTATTAGATCTATAGATCCTTCTGTGAAATTACAAAACAAGGGAGAAACTCACAAAATTATGAGTGTTGGAATGTGAATATCTAGTACCTTAGTTTCATGAAATATAAGCCCTATTGTTGTTCATGTGAGTTCCTAGATCTATAAATCCTTCTGTGTTTGATTAAAAAAACAGAAGAAACTGGCAAAATTACAGGGGTGCATCTAGAAATTATAAATCGTATGTGGGTTACTATATATCAACATTAGACACTTCACACGGTTGGAAGTAATACGACATAATACTCATTTTGGAACTTTAGCGTTTGCAATAACAATCGGCAGGGTAGTCGGGGACTTTTCAGAGTTTTCATAGTCATGTCAAAAACAATCTTGGTGCATGTACGTTTCTTGCTGGACTCCAACACCATATTGTCAAGTGCCTTCCTTGCCACAACCTTCACTGGCTCCTCATTCTTTTCAGGAAATTCCTTAGACTTCACATGTGGGTCCAATTTCCATCCTGCTCATCAGTAACGGGTTACTGCATGCACCCCTTTCTACTTGATGGAAAGAGAGGCCAAACTATAATGCAAACAAATGTAGATAATACAAATCCATCAATTCTGTATTTGTATTATACAATGGACACAATGCATCACCCTTAGCACTGAAGAATGAGCAATACTGAAAAGAAACTTAGCATTTTTGGAAAAAAAGATCAGGGACATTGGAGAGTTGATTTCTGTACCAAGTAATCTTGCAGCCAAGGGGCAATGGCTTTGAAGCTTTAATATCCTGTTCTAGATACTGCCCACTGTTATCTTTCCCTCGAACCACACTTGCTGGCACCTTGTCTTCGTTTATCCCAAAATACCATTTTTCATGAACTCACAAAATGAGGGACCCCATTCACTAATTTAATCACTTCCAGGCACAAACTTTCAAAGAGCTGTTGCATACTCTAGCCATGACCTCTGCATTCTATGTACCAGATCTACTTGCCTTTGTTGAAATCTGAGAAATACACTACTGAAAAAGCCAAGAATTCCCAACCAACCCGTCAATGACTTAGTGGAGACCAACCAACACCAGATTCATTGCAGTTCATGCCAAGCCTTTACTGGACTTTAACATGAGGGTTGAGACTTGAGACACATTCTTTTTTTACACTGCTTTTTTTACATTGTTGTTTTTTTGAGAATTTGCATTCATGTCCAACTTGTTGTCCAAAGATGGTGTTTGACACTTCTAAGACATCAGGTTACATAGCTTTTGTGGGTGCCAAAGAACCATTGTATTAATGCATTGCCTTCAATACATTTTCATTTTCAGCTGCATCAGCAATAAGAAACTTTGATGACTTTTGATTGTGAGGCTTTTGCCAGATCCTCCTCATATGCAGTTTGTTATTCATCCACCCTCTCACCTTTCAAGTCCAGGAAAAGAAACACCTATCTCCCAGGCACCAGCACAACCCACACCAGTGTTAAGATACAATACTAAAATAACACTCAAAGAGTTTTTCTGCAACAACTCATGAATGAGCAAAAACAAAAATTGAACCAGAACATTGTTTTGAGCCCTGCTGAGCCCACTTTGGTTCCCACACCATTGAAAATTTTGACCAAAGATGCATGATTCAAGGGTTCTTTATTCATTTCCAAAACAATAGGCACACCATTTGCTTCCAGGAAAATCATCAAGCCCTCCAGTGACAAATCCTGTACACATCATTTTGAAACCAAGATATGGTCAGGGTTGAATTTCAAAATGTAACAGAACAAGCACCCAAAATTCATGGCACCAAAAAAATTGGGGGTGACAGAACCTACACTGGCATCATTGAAGCCCTCACCAAAATTCTTGTAAAGATGCACTCCAGGGACCACAAGATCAGCACTTGTATGGGGCACACATGAGCTATCCAATGTGTGAGTGAAATTGTACTTTGAGTGGAGCACATCTGCTACACTGAGAAAGTCTTTACACTCTTTGCTTTCAAGGTCCTTGAACACACCAACCTGCACAAAGCACCAATTGACAACCGCCCCACCATTACTGTTCAATTGATCAATGACCATATCCTGAACACCTCAGTAGCCAATTCTCTTCACAAAAACTCAAATTCCTCCAAGTTTGAGATAAACATGTGACACAAAAAAACCATTAAATGAAATCAACTGTTTAGAGGTGGGTTTTCATTTGGGCATACCACAGTAAGAGGATTTTCCTTGATAATCATCTCAGTTTGGTCAAGGGAAGAAAGTAACTGTGATGGTGGACCTGCCATCTGCTTCACATAGGACACGATGCCTTCAGCATCCTGTGGCCAGTTGTAATACATCACATTTTTGCCACAATCTCAAAAAAGCTTCAGCATTGGAAACCCTTGTACTCCATGCAAGGATGGCTATTCCTTGTTTTCTTTCTCATTTGCATCAACCTTTGCTAAAAGAATCTTGGCATTTCTAGGCTGGGTTGTTAAAGTCAAGTCTCAGTGGCCTATTCTTCCCCATTGTTAAATGGGACGGGCTTATAACGCAGAATTCATCATATTCCTAACTGTTGGATCTAGGGCTAGCCATGTATTTGGACTTACTAAGTTTTGAAAATGCAAAGGGGTTGAGCTTGTCTCATCACAAGTTGTCTATGTTTGTTGTTAGTTTCATTGATGTTGACAAGTGACCACCTTACATCCACCTCCATTGCTATCCCTTCTTCTTTTTTGTAAACATTGTCGCCACCTTACTTTTACTTTTTGTGAGGTGACATCGCACGTGAAAACATTTTACATCCTTCTTCATCATTGTCTCATTAGTTCTTCATTTTGTTGTTATGAATCATTGTCTACATATTTTTACAAAGAATTATCGCTTTTGTGGGCTTTCCGTTTGTTGTTGTGAGTTGCTTCTACAAAGGATTGTAGCCTTTGTTAACAACAAGTTATAGCATTGTAACTTGGAGCTACAAACATGATGGATATTGTGAAGATTATTCCTTAGTTTTGCCAATGGGAAAAGGCAACATGAAAATTGTTTTTTCATGGCATTGAATACAAGGCCATTGAAATTGAAAGGAGCACACAACCAAGGTTTTGACATCTAGTTAAATTTGCTCCTTCCCCTCTTTATTTTGCAAGTTGAATATATTTCAAGATCTTCCTAGTCTTTACATTACAAAAAAATACCTTAGTTAGTAAGCTTTTATTCCTTTCATTGATTGTTCATTGTGTTGTTAAAGGTGTTTATTCATTGTTTGTTCATCGTGTTAGCTCCTAGGGTTTAAGGTTTTTTGGAGCATTGGACTTTTTCTTTTCATGTTTGTTCACTGTTTTCTAGAGCATCAAGGGTTTTCTCTTCCAATTTGCTCATCATAGTTCACAGTTTAAGGTTTATAATTTTGTAGTAACATTGAACTTCTTCCCTTCTTTTTTGTTCATCGTTGGTTCAAGGTTTGTTGGAACAATGAAATTCTTCTCTTCATGATTGCTCATAATTTGCTTAGGGTTTAGGGTTTGCAATTTTGTTGGAATGTCAAGTTTTTTCTTTTCATGCTTATTCATTGTCATCAACACATTTGTTCAAGGGTATTATAGGGTCAAGTTTTTCTTTTCATTTCTACTCATCTTTTATTTATTAAATTGTTTAAGGTTTAGGGTTTGTTGTAGCATTGAAGTTTTCTTTTCCTATTGTTGAAGGTTTTTACAATGAATTTGTCATAACCACCAATGGGGTTTAAATATAAGTTGTTTTTTAGTGTTGAGTGTTAAAGGACACAAAGAATCACAAGAACAAAGGTTAAAGGAGAGGTCTAAGTTCAAATTTTAAACAAAGAACAAGATAAAATCATGTGATTCAAAAACAAAAACACAAGAACTAAAAACAAAAACATGAGATGTGTAAGACAAACATGAAAATGAATTTTTATTATGTTAACTTATGTAAACATGAATATGAAAAGAACTTGACAAGTCTATGGTGTTCGATCGTGTTGAACAAACTAAAGATAATGGGAAATTTTATCTTTATTTACACCCCTTAAGCACTTAGTTAAAATAAGTTTTTCAAAAAGCTTTTAATTTACATGTGGCCCATCTTCACCCATGTGCGTTAATGTGTGCCCATGTGTGAACTATGAATGAACTAAGATTCAATTGAGAGTGAATTAAAACTTAATTAAAAATGAACTTAGATTTAATTAAAAGTGAATTAAAATAATGAAGAACTAACTAGAAATGAATTGAAAGTGAACTTAAAATTAATTAAAAATGAATTAAGACTTAATTAAAAGTGAACTAACAATCAACTAAAAATAAACTATGAGTCAAGTGGAAATGAATTAAAACTTAAGTAGAAATTAACTAAGAGTGAACTAAAATTAAACAAAAAGTTAGGTACAAGTTTATTACAAATCATGGATGAACATTCAAATGAGCGAACACCATAACATTGACATTTGTGACATTAGGCCTCCTTGTTTTGTAAACATAATTTTATCATCTCAAAGTATGTTTACGTCTCCCTTATCACCATCATCTTTTGATGACCTTGTCAATTTTTGATCTCCAAATCTCAAACTTGCATAAAAGAAACACGTGAAAAAAAATGGGAATTAAATTGAGTTTTCCAAAGGTGCAAGTTACAAAGTTACCTTGGGTTAAAATTATGGTTGGGTGTGATGGGAAGTTCAACATGGTTCATTGTAAAGTCTATAATGAGGTTGATGGTAGGGAAAATTGATTGGTTCTTAAATTTGACAGTTTGTAAAAACATCTAAGTAAGCAAAAATGTAAGATCACATGCCTTAGATTTATTGTGGGCTAGTATTTCATGTCTGCTAATAATCAACATACCAAGAATGAATGGTTGTGATTTAGTAAGGGTAAAAGTCAAATTGTTGAAATGATGGTTATTTTTAATGAAGTTATTAAGAAGAAACATGACTTCATTCAATTTGTTGCCATGCTTTGGCATTTGAAACTTGGCAAACTGTTGACAAAATTTGAAAACATGAAATAATTCCTTAATATTTTTAAGGTGAAAAACATGTTATGTAAATATTAGTTTGATTTCACTAGCTAGCAAATGCTTAAAAGCATGCACTGCATTATCATTGAATCTACCAAAGTTGTTGTACAAAAGGTCAAGCACCTTGCTATTAGTTATGATGAAATTATCACAATTGATTATAAGTCTTGGTATAATGTTCATGCATATGTTGTTGATGACTTTCAAAGGATGCCATTCTTGTTGAATATGAAGAAAATGATTGGTGGAAGAAATGTTAATAACTTGACCTAACTGATTAATTATCTAATCTTTGATGGAGTATGGAAGTTTGACAACTAATTAAAGGGCAACAAGTTGATTTGTTTTACATCAAATGGAATTGCAGTGTTTATGGAGCTATAAATTGATGTTATTACTCAATTCAAATTTAAGGTTGCACCTTTTTTGACTACAATGCACTACATGACACATCATACTAACCTAGCAATATAGATTCTTTCTACACATTATAATAAATATTTTGAGTAACAAAAATCCCACAATACTAATAAATGATGTTTATAATTTGGGTCATGTTGTGAATGCCTTGGCTCAACCTATTGATGGTAAAGGTTAAATCCCAACTAAAATGTGTTACAAAATTTAATGATGACAATTCATTGAAATCTATTTAATCCATTCCCGAGCAAAAAAATGAAATTATGTCTTTTTGAATCTGTTTTAATTGTTTTTCTCAACACCATATTCACAAACAAATTTTCAATATCTTTTCCATTGTTTGCATCCCTTTTTTTTCAATTGAATTGAAAGTAAATTCAAATACAATTCACTTCATTTTAATTAAATCTAATTTGAATTGAATTTCAATTCAAATCAAATTCAATTTGCACACAATGTTATATATAATATTTTCATTCAAAATAAAACTTAATTTTTACATTTAAATCAATTCATTTTTTTTTCAATAATTGATCAGTAGTCTGCTGCAGCATGGAGCCCAGGTGAATTTCTAACAAAATAAAAAAATAAAATGTGAACACCAAGTGAATGATTAATGGACAAGGACTAATGCTATTGACCAAGTGGAGGTACACAAAGCTATACAGGTGTACAGTGTTCACATGTGGATTCGTTATTTATGATTTATTTTGTATTAATAATAGAGTTTTCCGTAAAGTCAGGCGATTAGGGGGTGAGAACGGCCAGTTTCGGCATAATATGGCATCAAATGCGGAACTGGGAATGAAAATTTTACAAAAGGAAATAACTGGGACCCAAACTAGTTTATCACCAATTTTGGTGGTAAACTGAGTTTCATCCCTGTGTTTCCTTTTTCCTGAGCGCCTGGCACTGCCGCTACGTATATTTTCACTGCTCCTACCTGTACAACTACTATAATTACTCTAGAACCTGTGCATTAAATGTTGAGTTTAAGCATTTCATATTTAGATTTTATAAAATTTCCTTACTTTGCTGATACCACTGGAAGAGGGAATAGGGGCCGAAAGCAGAGGAGATAGAGGGTGAAACAGAAGAGGGTGACTTTACGGATAACTCTAATGTAATTTCGAAACTTCGGACGCTCCAGACAGAATCGCATTGAGCTTTACTTGGAATGCGCTTGGATTGGGAGGAGAGAGAGAGAGAGAGAGAGAGAGAGAGATTGCCAATGTTTCTGCGAGCAGCAATGTCTTCATCAACAGTGCAGCAAGTGAAATTGCCATGTACAACATTTGACTCTTTGCTTGACCACAAAAGCAGCAGCAGTAGCAACAGCTCCACCACCACATGGACAAGAGGGAGGTCGCTCAGGAAGAGCTTGCTGCTACGCGTCTGTGTGCAGCACCCGCAATTCTACTTTACCCATCAACAAATTTTTCAGTGCACCGCACTTCTTCCCAGAGCACACGGGATAGAAACAGAGGCGGCAATCAGAGATCACGGCAATTGTAAGCTTTCGTGTTCTTCCTCTCTCTGTGTTTGTCTCCTGCCTTCTTTTCACAGTCCTTCTCACAGTACGTGTGGGTGGTTGGTTTTATTTGCCTAAGGCTTTTGACCTCAATCTCATCGGAAGCAAATTGAAAAATTGGACACCTTCTGTGCAAGACGCAGAACCTCGCGGTGGCTTCTATGTGATCAAACTATATGATTTTGAAAGCAAGTTTTTCTGCAGTCCCTGTAGGTCAGAGAGAGAAACGGTGGCGGGAGTTCTTTTTGGATCCTTCTCAATGGTGGGATCACAGATCTAAGAAGGTAACTGAGCATCAATCCTGTCAGAATTCACCTGTCTTGTTGACGTCAATTTTGCTGCTCTCTCCTGGTTGCTATCCTGCTGTGATCTAAATGTTGGCAGAAGTTGTTTCATATCCTTTGCACTGTTGGGAGAAGGTAAGTAGATGCAATATGCTGATTGAGAAGGTCAGTGTGGCTTTCTCTGTTCTTATGATAACATTTGTGCCTGGGATGTGGAGAATAAATGACTGATCAGCTTGACCTGGATCTTTGTTGTAGTCAAATGAAAGGTACCCGGATTTCACTCATAAGAAAACAGGGAAAGGACTCTGGATTGACAGCCGACGAAACCCACCATGGGTGGCAGCAGAGATGGCTGCATTGGCACCAGGCACAGTGCAATTGCATTCTTTTGCATGGAATTGCAAGCTTACAAAATATGTGAAGGATGGGCAACTTCAGAAGGCAATGCAGCTTTTCCAACAAATGCAACAAGAAGGAACGCCTCCTGGCATATTCACTTTTGTTCAGGTGATTAAGGCATGTGCTGGTTTAGGAAGACTTGAAGATGGCAGGTGTATTCATGGGCAGGTCATTGAAAGTGGTTTGGAGTCTCAGGTCTTTGTGGGGAATAGCCTCATTGCCATGTATGCAAAATGTGGGAGCATTGAGGATGCTTGGAGAGTGTTCCACAATATGCCATCTCGAGATGTGGTCACTTGGAATGCCATGGTATTGGGGCATGTGAAATGTGGGCAAGGGCAGAAGGCACTGGAATTATTTTGACAAATGAAACAGGAGAATGTGCAATCAGACTCTGTTACTTTTGTGGGGGTGCTAAATGCATGTGCCAGCATAGGTGCCCTCAAAGAGGGCAGGTGTGCTCATGCAGAGATCATTGAAAGTGGTTGTGAGTCTCATGCGTTTGTGGGGAATAGCTTGGTCGACATGTATACAAAATGTGGCAGCATTGAGGATGCTTGGATAGTATTCAACAAGATGTCATCTCGAGATGTGGTCACTTGGAATGCCATGATATTGGGACATGTGAAATGTGGGCAAGGGCAGAAGGCACTGCAACTATTTCGACAAATGCAACAGGAGAATGTGCAACCAGACTCTGTTACTTTTGTGGGGGTCCTGAATGCATGTGCCAGCATAGGTGCCCTTGAAGAGGGCAGGTGTGCTCATGCGGAGATCATTCAAAGTGGTTGTGAGTCTCATGTTTTTGTGGGGAATAGCTTGGTTGACATGTATGCAAAATGTGGGAGCATGGATGATGCTTGGAGAGTGTTCAACGAGATGCCATCTTGAGATGTGGTTGCTTGGAATGCCATACTTGGAGGATGTGCCATGCATGGGCATGGTAGGGAAGCTCTTAAATGTTTTGAATTGATGTGTGAAGAAGTTGTACAACCAAATGATATCACTTTTGTTTGTCTTCTGTCAGCTTGTAGCCATGCAGGTCTGGTGGATGAAGGCATGCACTTGTATGCTTCAATGCTCAGAGACTATATGATTTCTGCAAAGTCGGAACATTACACCTGCATGGTTGGCCTTCTTGGCCGTGCTGGCCATCTACAGGAGGCAGAGAATATTATCAAGGCAATGCCTTGTACACCCTCTGTGGCTGCATGGAAGGCTTTGCTTGGTGCTTGCAGAATTCATGGTAATATGGAGATGGCAGAATGTGTTGCTGAACGAATTCTTGAAATGGAGCCGCAAAATGCCACTGGTTATGTACTGCTGTCAAACATCTACGCTGCTGGTGGCAACAGGCATATCTGTGAGAATGTTGAAAGGCAGAGAAAGGAAAAAGGTGCAAAGAAACAGCCAGGTCGCACCTGGTTGAAGTGAATAATGAGGTGCATACATTTGTGGTAGAGGATCAGGACCACCCGCAAATGATTGAAATTCATGCAGAACTGCAGAGATTGTCAGGGCTCATGCACCATGCGGGGTACGTGCCTTATACTAAATTTGTTCTGCATGATGTGGAAGAAGAAGAAAAGGTGTTTCATTTCTGTCACCATAGTGAGAAACTTGCTATTGCATTTGGGCTCATCAACACAGCCCCTGGTACTCCTCTCCAAATAACAAAAAATCTGCTAGTTTGTGAAGATTGCCACAATTCCACAAAGTTTATTTCAAAAATAGTTGGGAGAGCAATCATTGGGAGGGATGCCAATCGCTTTCATCACTTTGAGGATGGTCTTTGTTTGTGCATGGATTATTGGTGAGGCCATTAGTCTGTCTTGTGAATTGCTAAAATTCATTTTTCTTGTTGCCTGTGTAGTGGTGTTATTACACCACCATAGCTGGGCACCATTAGCAGATGTGGTACTACTGAAAAAAGAAGCCATGGAGCGGCCCACAGTTTTGATTTCTTGCCTCTACCATTTTAACCACTTAGGTCTGCCTCCTTCCTGTTATATTCAGAGTTATTTTGGAAACTGAGTGGAATTTGAGATGACAATGACATTTTCCAGGGAATTTTTGGTACATAGGAAATTGTTCCACTCCTGCATGTCAGCAGTGCTGAAGCTGCAAGCTCCCATGGGAAGTTCTTATGCAACTACAGATTCCTTGTGGCCAACTCCCAGAACTCCCTCTTTCCCAAGTGTCTCTCAGTTTGTAAGTTCTGCAAATGCACCTCCTGCCTCAAATTTTCAATCAATGCCAACCTCCGGATTATCAAGACCAACAGCCACTCCAATGCCAACACTCTCAACTGCAGTTCAAGCACAAAATTCATCTGGAGTACCTGGGTTTCAAGCAAGTGCACATCTGTTTGGTGGAGGTTTCAAAGCCACAGACCTCAGTAGTAGCTCCCTCAAAGCAGATGCAGGTGGAGATCTTTTTTTTGCAGCTCCACCAACAAGGCCTCCTGGGGCACTGCCTGCAAAGTCCACTTCAGCTTTGCAGGGCTTTGGTGACTCATCTTCTTGGGTGGATCCAGTTGCACCATGGGCTCTTGTGCCCACAACATTGGCACCTGCAGCTAGTCTGGGAAAATCCTCTGCAGTCTCTCAACTCTGCCATCTCTGTCAATGCCTCAGGATATGGGACCTGGGTTGAGTGCCAGGGCTTTTCCAGGTCAGGGGCAGGGCACTCCATGGCCTCAGATGACCCCAAATGATGTTCAGAGGTACGTACACTCGGGTGTTTAGTAAGGTGGACGCTGATCATGATGGGAAGATCACTGGGGAGCAGGCATGATATGTTTTTGAGCTGGCAACTTCCAAGAGGTTGGTTGGCTTCTCGTATTCACCAGCTGAAACTTGCGGTATCATATGGCGCTGTCAAAGTTGCCCTTGTGAAAAAAAAAAAAAAACAAACAAATGCAAACCCTAGCCACCTTTGAACCCTAAGAAATATACATCATGATCATAACATGAGACATTTATGCTCCATGATTTCACCATATCTTATTGTCATCAAAACTTTAACCATCAATTTAGGCTTGGGCCAAAAAGGGGGCTAGATGCCCCCAAAAACACTCCTAGACGTCGAGGCCGAGGCTATGGGCGAACTTCGGGAGCCAAAATTTGACAAACCCTACTCGATCTATGGTACATTTACCTCTAGCTCCTTGAGATAGCATTGGTTATTCATCATACATATGGATGAAAACAATTCATGAAGAGCCTCATTAAATGCCATAATTAATTAGGCTCCTCTCGAGATGCCATCGCCAGTTTACCCCTATTGGGTACATTCTCATCCATCCTCCAGTTCACATCCATAAGTTGCCAGCCCTTACGACCCATTCTCACATCCATCAAGAGACTCATCTAACGCCGTAATACCCGTTGTGTCTTGTGGGTTAGTGTATTTGTAAGCCGGTGTTTTGCGCCCGTTCTGCGGAAACCCTAATCCTCGCTCTATTGTACAAGCACGGCAATTACTCGCGCGCCATCGCTCCTCTTCTCTCCTCTCGATCTCTCCTGCGCTCTTGCTTGCCATTGCAGATTGTAGCTCTCGATTTCTTCTTCTTGCGCATCATTCCATTCTTTCCGTTTCTTTTCACGGTGCTTATTTTGGTCCTCTGGAGCTCCGGTTCTGCTTCTATTTCTGGCGCTTGTTTGTTTTTGTTTTGTTTTGGTCGTTGTTTGAGATTTCATCCATTGTTTGCCGTGTTTCTGGAGCATGGTCGGAGGAGGAACGAGGTAAAGGCGTGGCATGAAACCGTAAAATCGGAAGGGTGGGGGGGGGAACTTCGGATAGGAAGTCTTGACACCTTCTTGCGGTATTAAGTTATTGGAAGCTTGAGAGAAGAATCTGGCATTATTTCAGTTGTAAGTATTTCGCCAGTGTTGCGGTTCGAAGTCTGGGGAATGAAGGAATGAAGCTTGCTGCGGTAGTGTTCTGACAACCGATGCAGAACGAGCTCCTCCTTGAGAACGGGTTCCAGGAAGCGCTATTTCGTTGGAGTTATACTACCAGAAGCGTAGGAGGCTGGAAAGGAAAAGTTGCAGAGGCTGGAAGATGTCTTATCGGCTTGGAAGAAACCAGGCATAGGAGTGGAGGTTTTGGCATCGGAGAGAGAGAGAGAGAGAGAGAGAGAGAGAGAGAGAGAGAGAGAGAGAGAGGTTTTCAAGGGAAGGAGGCTAAAGGGGATTGACGTTGGAAATAACGTTTTCAAAAGGAAGGAGGGAAGGGGATTGACTTTCGAAAATCATGTTATCTTTTGTGTCCCCTCTTGCAAGTCAGATTGGCTTTTTGATCGCTAGCCTGAACAAGAGCAACTACAAGTCCTTGGCGTTGGAGCTTAGCCAGGTAAACCTAAACGTACTGCAAAGTGGTGCCATTGCCCAGACTGTTCAGTTTTTGTTTCTACCTCACTGGAATGTATGCTGTGTTTGGCTTCATAAGCAGAAGGATGACAGCAATGTCTGTAGTTAAGCTTGACGGAATGTCTCTTCTGCATTAGGTCTCTTTGTTGCTGGTGGGTGGTTTTCATGTTTATTCTAGTTCTTCTTGAATCCTCAGCTCTCTTCTTGTCATCCATCTCTAGCCCTAGCTATTCCCTGCCTTTGAACACAAACCCGTCTTTTGCCCTAAACTATACCAGGAGCTCCCCTACATACATACCAGTGAAGGTACATTTTGTTACGTAAAAAGAATTCAGGCCATCAATTTTGGTTGGATTGAAGTATGCATCTCTTTTTGGTTTTTCTTGGTTCCAATATTGGTATGAGGGGACTGGAATGTTTAATGCAAATTTGTTGGCTGATTGCCTGAATGCACTGGTGGGTATGTGGGTGGTGGGGATAGCTTGCGGACTATGGATTAGATGGAAGTGTGTTACTGCTGCACAATTGCTTAGAGCAATTTGACTTGCGGGAGGGTGATGTACAGAAGTTGCCCGTGAAATTGGATTTGTTGGCACTAGTGGTTAAAAAGTTGGTTCATCAGCCAAACTCGGGTACTGTGTTTTGTGAAGCATTGCAGCACATCCCTTCAGTTACTGAGGGCTTCCTTGAGAATCTCTCTAAGACACTCAAGCTCTCCCTACCTGAGCAAATTGCACTGGGCCTTGCGCTGACAGATGCTGAAGAATTTAGTTGTAGTCAAGCAGGTTAGAGCACCACTTTCCACATTCCTGGATTCATCAGTCATGTGGGTGTTTATTATTCTCATTTTGGTTATCTTAAGTGTTCAGGAGTTAGTTCAGTATATGGATGATCCACTTGCTTGCACTGCTGCAACTTTGTTTTTATGCAGTTCTTTTGGTTCTTGTACAGTGCATTGACAGGAAAGAGTTACTGTGACAAATCATTGCAGGTCACTCATTTTGCAAAGCCAGGATCTCAGAGATATATCAGAACTCAGCCCCTGGTTTGTCAGAGGGTTTGATCGAACAGATATTGTGGACTTTTCACCAGAATGAGGGTCTTTCAAGACATGTGCAGACATTTGTAAAGGCTTTGCCATCACTAGAGCCAGATGCACTTACCTCTCTGTTGCTGAGACCCCTTCTTCATGAGCAGGTGCATGAATTTAACTGCTTGAGGTACTTTGCTCCAAGCCTTTTTGTTGGATTGTACTGCAGTATAAGATGTCTTTCAGCAGGGAAAGCTTAGGCTCTCTTCATTGTTAGTCTTGGAACTCAGTGAAGGCATCATCTTCCCCCATTGCAGCAGCAGAGGTTACTGTCCTCCTCAGGTCATAGAGGATGCTGGTGGTCAGGATTTTTGACTGTAGGAAATCCATTTATTTACAATCTGTACTTGCTGAACCACTGTCCTTCTGAAAATTTCCACCATCTATGTCCTTAACCCTTCTTGAATACACACCCCTTACAATCCTCAGATGTGAATTATGGGGCCCATGATAATGTTAGGGTTCCTTGCCTGCTTGTTGAAAGTGGTGTGTTATCAATGGTGGAGAGGTGTCATTTTTCTGTTTTGATGAACCTGCAATGGATGTTGGTGGTGCCAGGAGCTTTGAGCAGACTGGAATATTGACATCTGCAGACATGCTGCAACAATTGTCAGGTGCCACATCTGTGGCTGATGTCATGGAGGAGCTGGGTTACAGCTGCACTGTTGATGTGGAACACTGCAAGGAGATCTTCTCCCTGTTCTCCTCCCTAACAGATTTTGATGTTGCTCAAATTGTTGGGATGGTTGCCCGCACATATAAGGGTTTAGAAGATTTACAAGGCTCTCATGACACATTTTGCACAGCATTCTGTAATGGGGAGCAGCTTTCCTCAGTGTGGTTGACCACTTGGGATGTGGATGTTCTTCTTGAGGCCATCAACCAACTAGTATGTAATTCTGATTGACAAAGCATTTTGCGCATGTTTTTATCTTTAGAAGTGTACAAGGAGAGACTATGAAGGCAGTTATGACCTTTCTTGTTCTTGTGATTGAGTATAGTTATGTGACTTCCACTTGTAGTACTGAAACATTCTACTAGTTCGGTTTTTTCCTGTATGAAGACTGTCAGGATGCAACAGTCAACAAGCTCCTGTTCTTGAAGGTTACTGTGTTCTGTATATTTGTATGTCAATGAAGCAGCCGTACATTTTTCTCTGACTGCATGCACACATGCTTGCAGGCTCCAAGTGTCAGTTGGAGGTCAGTCATGGAGAATCTTGACCACGAGGGCTTTTCTTTACCAGATCAGAAGGCATTCTCATTGTTGTTGACAATTTATTACAAGGCCTGTCAGGTGGGTTTGTCCTATTCTGAATCTGTCTTCATTCCATGTTGTTTCCTACTGTTCAGTTTGTACTACTCTGGTTCGTGAAAAAGTGGTAGCCAACTCACCAAGCTGGTAGTTGTTTCAATTGAGAGTGATAGTCATTCTAAGATCTGTAACTGCTGTGCAACAACTTGTGCTGGTCTTGATGACAGAGTCCCTACCATCTTTGTTAATTTGGCTTTTGTGTAAAATGTGCCATCCGCATCCAACAGAATGCCTGAAGGTTTGATTGTCCACATTCTGTCATGAACTGCAATCAATTCTCCACTGGATGTTGGACTTTCTTGTGTGCAGGACCCTTTTCCCCTGGAAGCAGTGTGTGGGAAAGTGTGGAGGCATGGAGAGGGCCAGCTATCTTTTTTGAAGCATGCTGTTACTGCTCCCCCAGAAATATTCACATTTGTTCATTCTTCAAGGAAGCAGGTGAGGACTTTGTCATTTGTTCCCTTGCTTCCTGAATTTGTATTCTATACTGACCTCTCATGTATTGAACCTTGCCCCACACCATTCTAGTTATAAATCCAAATCTTTACACTGTTTTGAATGAGCCTTGCAAGCTTTCATGGTGCCATCTGGTTTCGTGTTCATGAAAGAACAGTCACCAGGTGTGTTCTTGTTGAATGTTGTGCCTTTGTTATTTATCACGAAGGCATTAATTAGTCTATTGAATGTCTAGCATTTCAAGACATGCTCTGAGTTCCAGAAGGTTGTATGGAAAATAGTTGCAACAAAAGTTGCTTTTCTTCACTAGAAGAATGCCAGATTTTGGTCTGAATGATATGCTGTTGCCTTTTAATTTTTCTGGTCTCTGTATTGGAACTAAAATTCCAAATATCACTGACTACAGGGATGAGGGATTTGTGGGCTGGCCAGGCACAATTGGAAAATATACAAGGGCAGAAACTACCGTACGGGACACCCAATCATGCGTGGTTGTCACTGGATTTGTTGGAGGTTCTTTGCTGCCTTGCTGAGATGGGACATTTTGGGTCTGTGCGTGCTTTGTTAGATTTACCCCTGAAGCACTGTCCCGAGCTTTTGGTCTTAGGATTGGCACAAATTAAGGTACTGATTCTTTTCTCCATTTGTCTAGTTTTAGTATCTGGCTTCTGGTATTAGCATTGATCTCAGGGTTTGAGACTTGAGTCATTTGCAGTGTTTTGGTAGATGAACAAATACAGGGGATGATCTACTATCTTGCTCATAAGAGGGATGGATTCATGAAGACAATATGTTCTCTAAATTGCCCACTGACTATTTTTGAAGTCTTTTTTGGAAATGAGATTTCAGTCTTGTGTTCAATTCATCTTATGCTCATCTACAAAAGTCATGTTTGAGAACAATGACTGTTGCTGACTGAAATAATAACTTTTTTCATGCAGACAGAATGGAACACAATTCAATCAGAGATAGTCCCTATTCTACTTCCAACCTTTTTTGCCAACAACACTACCAACAGTGTCTTGCATCAGTTGTGGACCCTGAATCCAGAGATGGTTACAAGAACTATGGTGGAGATGCATGCAAGTGACCCAAGTTATATCTCTCGAATTCTGGATGTTTGCCAGGAGCTGAAGGTACCTATGACATCTAGCCTTATTTATGGAAGTTCATGCCTTGTAGAAACTGTTCAATGCTTGATTAAAATTGCTGTTTTGAAATCACTAAGGAATCATTGTGATAACCGTTGCAGGCAATGAATACAGTACTGGAAACAACACCTTTTTCTGTCTCTATAGAGTTGGCAGCTATTGCATCACGAAGAGATTTTCTGAACTTGGAGAAATGGTTACAAGATAACCTCACCATTCATCGTGACTCCTTCTTCCAGGTAGGAGTGTCTCTCTTAATCCCAGGTGTGAGATATGAGCATGTCTCTTTTTTCCTCATTGTTCATTCCTTCAGGTGTGGCTATCAAGCTGTGGTCTCGTAGGTCTCTTACAGTATTAGGTAGCTTTGTATGGGGTCTTCAAGTTGACAATAACTCTGGGTGCAAACCAATCTCTAGCAGCCACCAGACATGTCATGAAAAATTCTAAGTTGACTGCAGGCTTGCTTGAAGTTCTTGCGAGAAAGAACACTTGATGACGCACGAGTTGAGGAACAAGTTGGACCTGGTATTACTGGTCAACGGCCGGGGCCAATTATCAGTCTTTCCCTGGATACCACAAACACATTTTTCAAGGTTAACCTTCATTGCACTTTGACCCTTGCTTCCTTGTCCATGCCGGACCTCCTAAATCGGCAGCCATTTTAGCATTTAGTTGAATGAGGTCTTTTTGAATTTTCTTGAACAATCGTATGTGGAATCTGTAATGGGCCTCTGTTAAGCAAATGTTATTGGAAGCTGTGAGTCTTTGACCTAAAGTTGTCAAAACAACTGGTCTCTTCTGATACAATTGGAGCTCCTAAAAGTTGAAGACAATCTGGCTTTCAGAAGTCTGTCTATTCTTGGTTTGGCATTTAGCATGAACTGAATCTCTTAAGTTTGTTGTTGTGTACATGATAATGGGCCATGGAACCAATGCAGGTACTTCAAGTGAATGCTATGCAAGTGTCTTCTCAAGATCTAACTGAGGAGCTCAAGCGTGTCAAGGATGCAGCCATCCGTGTGAACCCTCGGCTGATGAGTGCAGGGGCCTCTGACCAATCACAGGCAGAAACCTACAGCAGTGATGTCGAAGAGGACGCAAATTCATACTTCCAAAGGATTTATATTGGACAACTTAGCATTGATAATGTTGTTGAAATGCTGCAACGCTTCAACATGGCCCCTCCAGATTCGTATGCGCCTTATTCAACTCATGTCAAGTCCATTTGCTTCTGTTTAGTAGGCATGTCCAGTGATTGTGAAGATTTTTAGGGACAAAATGGTAGTAATTTACAGAGTTTCTCAGGTCTTAGTCCTTTATGATAGAGTGACTATCATCTTTCTGCTTCTTTTATGGTAGTTAGCTTTGCCTTGTTCCTGCTGCTTGTTGCTCCAAATTAAAGGTTTCTCACTGGATTCTTTGGTTTGGAACTTTACAGGCGGGAAAAGGCAATTTTTTCATGCATGGTTCAAAGCTTGTTTGATGAATATCGCTTCTTCCCCAGATACCCAGAGAGGGAGTTACGGATCACTGCAGTACTCTTTGGTATGGATCTTTATTTCATTGGTTCATGAAGTTCCGGATTTAGGCTTGATCTTATTCTTAGTGTCCTTGTGACGATAGAGAGGTGATTTGTAAGGAATATCTTTAAAGCTGTAGTTATTGAGGATTCTGCATCTTTTGTGGTATGCCTATGGGTGCAAACATGAGATCCTAAGCATGTTTGTTAATACAGGTTCACTTGTTAAGCATCAGTTAGTGTCTTCCATTACTTTGGGTCAAGCGCTGCGATGTGTTTTGGATGCATTGCGAAAGCCTTTGGACTCTAAGGTATGCCTTCCTGGTTTTAGTTTCTGGGCTTCATGTCTCTTTGTAAGGAATTTCAGCTATTGCTTGTTGTGTGTTGTACTCATGGTAGTTGAAGTGAAGCAGCTTGTCTCTTGGATCCCTGCCTTTTAATGCTTGATAGTGTAAGCAGAGAATAAGCAGAGAATTTTCTATGTCTGGTTGAGGAAAGGTTAAAGCATTCCAGCTGATGAAGAAAGTGTCCTTCTGCAGATGTTTTCATTTGCATTGGCAGCACTGGACCAATTTAAAGATCGCTTGGTTGAGTGGCCGCAGTACTGCAACCACATTCTGCAAATCTCTCACATTCGTGAGGCCCATTTAGAGCTAGTGGAGTTCATTGAGAGAGCACTTGCAAGGGTGCCAAGGTCTCAGCCTGAGATTGTAGGTCATGTGATTACTCCAGCTGACCAGCATCCGACTGATGCTGTGCCACCTGTATCAACTTCTTCTAGTGTGCCCGCTGATTCTTCTGAGACGGTTACAGATTCAGCAATGCCATCTGATGTCTCAGGTTCCCAGTCCCGGTTTGTATCAGGCGAGGTATATTTTTTCATGCTTTGTATCCTTGAGTGCCTTGGTCTCGAAGTATCTTACCTTTTTGTAATGTGTGGTACGCTCTTTATCGTGCTGTTGATTATCACCTTGCATGGTCTGTATCTGCTGACTAATGGGTGTGAAATTCTGGTATTCCAACGATTGCTAGAATTGTTGAACTCCAGTTGTCAGTGTGATGTGTAGTACTCATTGATGGTGATGGATCCTTTTTTCAGGGACTAGATACAGTCTTGCGTACTGCTGTGCAACTTGTCACACCTCTCACACTAGGAAATCTATCCCAGTCCCAAGCTATGGCATCAGTCCCTTTACCGTTGCAGTTTCAATCCCAGCGCACAGCTTTGCAAGAAGAGAGGCTCAAAAGTGCAAGCTCCTTGGCTGAGTCTGTCAAAGCTGCTACGCCCATCACACAATCTGCACCATCACCACAACAGTCTCTTGCAGCTGGAAGCCAAACTTTTGATTTGGGTAGTGCACAGAAGGTAGGTTTGGATCACCAGGAGAATGTGGTGTCTCATCTTCCTTTCTTGCAGTTTCCATATGGTGGTCTTCTGTGCTGGATTGAGCTTGCAGACTCATGTAGATTTGAATGCCTTCATATCAGTTCGGAGGTTTTTGGATTGGGAGAGGGTATGGTTTCCTTCTTTAAGATCTTGGAATGTTATACTCATCAAATGAGATTATGGTCAATGTGGGCAGGTTTCACAGTTGGCTCAAGGGACAGTCTATTCATCATTAGCAAATGGCCAGTCTGCCACAGCAAATCAAGGGTTTCTTCGCTCAGCTCGGGCAGGAATTGCAGGTACTACTGATTTGTTTTCTTACTCCTGTAGAGTTGTGGTGACACAGGTTGGTTCTAGCTCATCTGGGAGATATATAGTTTCACAAAATAGGGGGACTCTCAATGCAAGTTTCTGCATGACCTCATGATCAGAGTTTCTTTGTCAATCTAACTCCTTGAGCTATCTGTTTCATGGTATAGTTGTAATATTACTTATAAACTGCTCAAAGGTTAATGTTTTGGAGGTCTTTTTTGTTACAGGTGTGTTACGACAACCATTGGTGGCAACGGGGTTTGGACATGCACTTAACATTGAGACTCTTGTTGCTGCTGCAGAAAGGCGTGATACACCAATTGAGGTTAGTTTGTCTCAGTGAACCACCACCTGGTTTGCCAGGACAATCCATCTCAAGTTGTGGTGTGATTCTTTCCCCTGCATTTTAAGCTAATGGCCTGTTCAGTGTGACACTGATTGTGCATTCTTTAGTGTCATGTTGAGTTGATTCAGTTTCCTGAGGTTTCTTGACATCAAAATCTGACTTTGGGTTATTGCTGTTTGTATTTTGATGAAACCAGCCACCTTCCTCAGATGTTCAAGACAAAGTGGCATTCATCATCAACAACATTGTAACAGCCAACTTGGAACAGAAAGCAAAAGAGTGCTTGGAAGTCCTAAAAGAGCAATATTATCCCTGGTTTGCGCAATACATGGTGATGAAGAGGTAGGCAGATTGGTGCTTGTCTATCTTGCTAGCCGGGATACTTTTTTCCTATGGGGGAATTGGAGTCTGTACATTGTGCTAAGAGTTTTCTAGTTGTTAACACCTGTGTGCATTTGTGGCAGAGCAAGCATTGAGCCCAATTTCCATGACCTGTACCTCAAGTTCTTAGACAAAATGAATTCCAAGGGGTTGCAGAAGGAGATTGTTAAGGCCACTTATGAAAATTGCAAGGTATTGAACCTTCACATTCTTTCTTTCCAGCTGGGTATTAGAGGTTCATGACTTTCTTTCCAGTGGGAGATGAGTCTCTGTTTGTTTTGAATTTAGTTCTTTTGTTCTGTTCATGAAAACCTGAATCAATCTGCAGAGTTTGATGTGGAACGGTGTTATTAACACCTTGTTCAGAATGTCTTAAGGATGATCTCAACCTTATCAAGTTTTTAGTAGGTGGTTTTTGCAACTAATGGCTGTTTTCATTCAGGTTTTGTTGCGGTCAGAGTTAATTAAGTCAAGCTCAGAGGAGCGATCACTTCTCAAGAACCTGGGGAGCTGGTTGGGGAAGTTGACAATCGGTCGTAACCAGGCTTTGAGAGCACGGGAAGTGGACCCCAAGGCACTTATTACTGAGGTTGGCCTAAAACCTCATGCCCTTGGTCTGCAAGTTCTCTGTATCTTGGGTGCTAGCCAGTGTTATGACTCAGTATTCCTGTTGTTTCTGGAAATGTGACAAAATCAGCACACAGATTTTGTCTAATGGTTTGCCTAAAATTTTGGACGGATTATTATATTTTTATGTACACCATTCGGAGCTGGTGAAGTCAATGGATAGTCATGGCAGCTCATACGCCTATTGATGATGAAGGTCATAGTCTGACACCTTGTGAGTGACTCTCATAAGGTTACAATTGTGCTCATCGTTTCTTACCTTCAAAGTGTTGTTGTGGATATTTCTTTGGATCTAGGTAGCTATTTGGAAAGTCTGCATGTTGTGTCTTCCTCCTCTTTCCTTGTTTGGTTCATGTTTGGTCTTTTCTTCTCTGTTTTACCTGGTTTCTTGGTTATATCCATCTCTTTTATATTCTGTTCAGCTTAGCCAGCACCATGGCTGAGTCTTCCCATTAATTCTGGTCTTCAGACAGATACTCATTATGTTGGTTATTGTCTGACATTGAGCCCCGCCCACTGTTCGGAGCTGGTGTCAGCCAGCATGGTTGATATGGTAGCTGGCAACTACAATGTCACTGTTGCTATTGCTATTGAACATGCATGTTAATGTTGATATTGTTCAATTGACTGTTTTACTCTTTCTGTGTTTTTTCCAGTTGGGGACTTCTCTTTCCTGTTCACTGAAATATATATGTTGTTGGAACTGTAGTCTTGATGGACATGGAGCTTTACCCTCACAAGCTTGTTGTAGCTTGAATGAGGGTACTATTGACCTTTCCGATTTCTTGTGAGCTGTACGTATTGTCATTACTTGAGTCTTCCCATTGCTTCTGGGAATGTAACAGAAACTAATGACACAGATGTTCTGACATGGTTTGCCCAGTTTTTTGTTTTTTGATTATTATATGCTGGTTGACATGAATTGTTGTCAAGTCAGTGAGCAGTCACCTTGCCTCTGCTGTTTATGATGAAGGTGATGGTCTAACAATTTGTGAGCAGCTCTCATAAGGTTAGGATCACACTCATCATTGTGTTACCTTCACAGTGTTCTTGTGAAGTTTTCTCAACAAGATATATTGGATCTTAAATCTCTATAATCCTATCATCTGGTCATCTATCATTTCTATTGAGATTGACTTAAAAGGTACAGAATGCATCAATACTTATGAAGAAATATGATTACTGAGGTGTGTGCTGTGCTTAATCAAGCTTTTGAGCATCATGTGTACACATTGGTGTGAGGCATGCTGTATCTGTAATCTGAAAGCTCTGGTCAGGGGCCTGGCATTGTGAGCACTGTTGTCATGAAGGGATTCTGCAGACAGCACCGTTGTCACATTATCTCAGGAGTATCAGGAAGTATGAGGCATTTTGTTGCATCTCCATGAGTCAAGTTCTGACAGTATTGTGTGACATGTTTTCTTTCCTGTACCTAAGAGTCTCCATGTTTTGGATTGTGCAGGCATATGAAAAAGGACTCATGATTGCTGTCATTCCTTTTACTTCTAAGGTGATGCTCCCTTGTGCATTATTCTTGAGTGTGACCTGTATTTGTCGACTTAAAAATGAATGGTGGCAAGAAGTGGCCATATTCATATATTGTCCATGAGTCTGGGGTGTTAATTACACACTGAATGAGTGTTGGTTGTTAAGCATATTGATTTAACTGTAGTATTACACTGCCAGAATTGCACAGCTCTCTAGGGGCTCATAGTAGGAATACTCGAGCATATCAAATCACTTTCATCTCACACTGAGCTAGAGGAGTTTAATTCACAAGTTCCAGACATGTGATGGTGATATTGATATGGCAGAATTTCACTGGCCAAAATGCAGATTTGTTCACTTATCTGGCGTTGGGGTGTGTCATATTGCAGATTCTTGAGCCCTGCCAGTCCAGTTTGGCATATCAACCGCCAAATCCATGGACCATGGGCATCCTTGGTCTCTTGGCTGAAATTTATGCACTACCCAACTTGAAGATGAATCTTAAGTTTGACATTGAGGTATTTCAGTTTTTGTCAGGTCAACTCTACTTCAAGGCTTAGGTTGGGGTTACTTTTCTGTGAGGAGTCAACCACTATCTCAAGTAGGTTCACAGGGGGAGGATGAGTAGATTGCCCTTGTTATGCTGCTTGTAGGATGTTGAGAGTAGGGGCGGAATTGGGCAACCATGAATGTCGTACTTCAATACAATTAATGGCCTTCTCATTACTTCAGGTACTTTACAAGAACCTAGGTGTGGACATGAAGGATGTGAAGGCAACACAGCTTCTGAGAGGTCGAATGCGAGAAATAGAGGGTAATCCTGATTTTTCAAACAAGGACTTGCATACTGTGGCACCGGTTCCTCCTGAACCAACTGGTGGAGCTCTGGTGATGTCAACGCTTAGCCAACTGGCAGTGGAATTGCCTCCTGAATTATCTGCTCCAGTTCCACATCCTGCTGCAGCCAATGCAGCATCATTATCACAGGTTCATTTTAGGCATAGCTTGCCACTTGTTGCACAATTATGGCTAGCAGGGCAGAGCCTTATGGCAAATCTGGTTTGGGTGTCCACATCTGTCATGCAGTTCTTCTGATATCTGATGAGGCTGCAGGCTGTCTGATGCATCTTCAGTTTTGCCCAGAAATATGAACCTGGTGAAGGGATGCAAAAAATTTATGAGTGCCCATATGCTCAGTTCTTTCAAGTTGAGCTTGTTGTGAAGCTGCTCTGCAAGACACTTATGTAGCTTAGCCAGCTGCCAATAGCACCTGCCTATGCTGGTTTCTTGGTTCCAGGGACTTTTGATCTCTGAGCTGTTGTTGTCTCTTATAATGAAGTCCAATTTTGTTGATGGATCCTGAGCTTCTGTCACCAGGGGACTTGAGTTTTGTCTTTCCTCAAGCACCTCTTTACCTGTTTCAGTTTGGGGATGTAAGGAATTATGGCTGCTGAGTTGTGGATTGGTGATTTCTCATATGGATTCCAGTTGAAGGAAGAAGAAAAGCTGGTGGGTATGAGCATTGTCGAGAGAACAGGAAGCGGCCAAGGACTATCACAGCCTACACCTTCACAGGCAGCTTTTCCATCTGGCCAGGTTTGTTCCATGTTTGGACTCTTTTTTAGCCTGCATAACTGATACTCATGCAAGGATGCTTATCTTTTAGATATGACAGATGTCGTTTATCTTAGTTTTCCTTGGTTATATTCTGCATAGGTTAACACCCCATGTCTATGATATAGTACTGGTTAAAATTTGTAATTCAAGCACTCAGATACTAGTTGGGTTGGGTTCTGCAGGTGGCAATGTCCATTCCAAACTTAACAGCTTATGTTGTGCTGAATCCAAAGTTGGCAGGATTTGGGCAGCAGCTTCAGCTTTCACGGTATACAAGTGCATATGAAAGTGCTTTTCTTAGGTTTTGACTGTTCTACCCTAAGATTTTCTGTTGAGAATACTGTATTTTATTGAAATTTTTGAAGCTGGTGGCTGTCCACTCCTCCAGATATTGAAGTGACATTGTTTTCTGACAGAATTGTGCCATTGGCCATGGAGCGTGCTATTCGTGAGATAATCACACCTGTGGTTGATCGGAGTGTTACCATTGCGTGCATGACTACACGGGAGCTGGTGATGAAGGTTTGTCTGTTCATGCCTCTGGCCTAATGAATCTACTAATGGCAAAGCCCCCTCACTGATTGAAGAGATACTTCTACAGGTTCAGTTCCTTGGGACTGAGCAATTCCAGATGGCTTGGTCTGAAATAAATGCATATGGTTCTGATGTGATTGCAAGATAATATGTGTGTATGGCGTGTGAATGAGAATTAGCACACTCAGCTTCTCTATCCTCTCTCATTGCTGAGTCTTGACTAATTGATTGAAGTAGACATGTTTTGTTTATGAATTGGTGCAGGACTATGCTATGGAAGCAGATGAGATGCGAACACATCAGGCAGCCAAATTGATGGTAGCTAGTTTGGCAGGGAGTTTGGCACATGTGACATGCAAGGTTTAATTCTTAATTCCACCCTGCTTGTCAATATTCTCATGACTTGAAAACACTAGAAGAAACTACAAACATTTGGCTAAGATTAGAATGTGGGATTGTATAACAGGAGCCTTTGAGGGTAGCCATGGCAAATCATTTGAGGAGTATGTTGCAAGCAGTGAATCTTGTCACAGATGTCTTGGAGCAAGCAGTCAACTTAGTCACGAATGATAACCTTGATCTGGGATGTGCTGTTATTGAGAAAGCTGCAACTGAAAAGGTACACTGCAGATTTGTAGGCTTTAGTTGCAATTTGTTGACCCCTCAAGTGTGGTCAAGAAGTGTCTGTACCTATGGTTTAGAGGATCTGGCTTTGAGTATGAAACTGGAGTGTTCTGCCATATTAGAGCCAGGTTTAGGATGTGATGTCTTCTGGTGATCATATCAGTAGAGGTCAATGATCACACAATGTTGGCTGGAGTTGACAGGCACTTGGAGACCTAGATGAAGCAATTGGTCCAGCACTTGCTATGAGGAGAAAGCAGAGGGATTTGACAGGAGCTCCCTATTACGATGCCACTTTTTATTCAGGGAATAACCTGGCTCGGTTGCCTGAATCACTTCGACCAAAACCGGGTCGGCTAACAAATGCACAGCAGCGTGTTTATGAGGTTCAGACACCCTTTGTTCCCATTTCACTGTTGCAGTCAGCTCTTCAGATTGTCTACTGAACTACACTGTGATACATGAAAATGTCTTGTAAATGGTGGCTGTTGGCATTGAGCTGAGCTAGTGGATGGCTTACCAGAGTGAGAGCCACTCAAAAGAAATGCGCTCAGTGTCAGTTCTCAAGAGGGATTGGGTTGACTGTCAGGACTTTGCTCGGCTGCCTTGGCAAAATCAGCCAAGCCAACCAGCCCCAACTCCTGCTGGTCCTCCACCGGCATCCAACCTCTCAGCACAAGCAATGTACGGAGTGCAACCTAGTACAGGCTCCATCACAAATGCTGGAGGAAGTCAGCCATCAATGACAAGTGGTGGAATCACACAAGCTGGAGATCTCTCAGCTGATGAACTAGATATTCGAGCCCAATCTCCATTGAGGTTTGATAACATAACCTTGTGTCTAGCAACTTGATATTGCTGTGGCACTTTTCCTGAGAGCAGTTAGAAGTGATATTAGAGGGGGTTGGTTTTATATGTTGAGCATAGCCAGTGGCCTCTTTTTGTTTGGTGGGCTCTTAAAGGTGTGCACTGTGTGCAAATGTTTTCAACAGTATTTCTTCAACTACATCAGCTGGCGTAGGAGATGTAACAGCTCGCCAAACTCAGGATTCCTCCCTAATTCTGAACCCCTTTCCTGGCATTTCTACCTCGGCTCTTGAGAGTGGAGGAGTCGAAGCCACATCTGTTTTGAAGGTGGGGCTGAGAGGAGAGGTTGAGTAGTACTTTGTTTGCCTGAAACTGTGGATGGCCATGGGGGGAGAGGGATGGCTATGGATCTCTCATGTGTGGAGAGTGGTGCAAAATTGAGCACTCTATTTCTGACCTTCCCTCTCCGCAGCTGTTCTATGGTATATGAGGACATAAGCAGGGGTTGTCATATTTGCACGGTGATTTGTATAGTATGTGGTATCTTATCATATGGCTGTTTGTGAAAAGCAGGGTTCCATAAGCTCTGGAGCACCCTCACCCTCACCTCCTTTGTCGACAGACCAATTGGGAGGCCCATTGGTGGAACCATCTCTGACCACTGGGGAGGCTATTGAGAAGTATCAAGTGGTTGCCCAGAAGGTTAAGGCCCTATGCCAAGTCATTAAATGTCATACTGTATCATACTGTGCACTGGGTAAAGCCATAGTACAGTTCATTGGATTATGAAAATACTGACAGGTCTCTATGAATGTGGTGCTTCAGCTGGATGTTGCAGTCTCAAATGTGTCAGCAATCAACTACTCATCTTTACCTCTGGATCATGAAGTTCATGTAAGTTCTGCATACTGCTGTTGCTCAAATTTCATTTAAGGTTGTTGAGTGCTTCCAGATGAAGAGAATGAAGCAGTTGTAATGAGCAATGACTGGTGGTATATTCTCCTGCATTTCCTCAACTGTTCATGACCCTATGGTTGGGTATTCTCTCATCTCTATTCAGGTTAGCTTATATCCTAAATATTGAGAAACTCTCAGCACTTATGAGGATATATTCTGCTGCATTTCCCCCAATTTAGTGATATTGTTTCTATTGGAGCAGACATTGGTGATGGAGGTGCAAGAGATTATCTTACAAGGCATCAGCAGGGATGAAGCGGCCCTTGCTATAGCTCAAAAGGTGAGCATGTGCTTATGGATTCTCAGGCTTAACCAATGTAGCCCCCTTTTGTAGCATTTTTACACATTGGGCTGATAACAAATGATTGACTCACACAGAAATTTGACCAATTCTGCTATCCTCCATGGTGAGTCTTCCAGTGTGCTTTTTGTGGGACTGCCTGTCATATACTGGGGCCTCACATTCCTCTGAGATCATAGTGAACAGGATCTACTGAAACTAGTGGATGAAATCTGTCACAGGAACAGGTTTTTTGTTTTACATTCATGGTTTGTGTTGTGTTAATAATACTGCTGTTGTCATTTCTGTGGTATGTTGGTTGGCTCACCAGGTGTTCAAGCGGTTGTATGAGAATACCACTAGCAATGTGCATGTCTCAGTCCATCTTGCAATTCTTGAGTCCATTCGAGATGTGTGCAAGCGGGTTGTTAAGGAACTCACAAGCTGGGTGAGAGAAAAAACTTACAGTTCTGGTTTAATGCTTTAGATTTTTCAGACAACCTGAATGATTTAGATTTTGAATGCAAACTGGAGGTCAAATATTTATAACAATAGGAGTGCTGAAAGTGACTTGTATAGCATAAAGAAAAATGTTACTGACAATAGGGCTTTTGCTGGCTGCCCCTGATGGCAGGTTATATATTCAGATGATGAACGAAAGTTCAACCGTGAGATTACAGTTGGCCTGATTCGTTCAGAGTTGATTATTTTAACAGACTATAATCTTCACCTTGCAAAGCTGATTGATGGAGGCCGTAACAGTAAGGATTTGACCTGTTTACATTGTTTGCTAGCTCTCTGCTATGCAGCCATGTTTTGGAAAGTTATTGTATCGTACACTGTGCCAGCTAACAATGCCACAGCATGTGGTTTGGAAATGGTTTTACTTCTCAAGGGTATTGTTGATGAAACTTACTACTTCGCAAGGCTTAAAGGTGTAGCTAGAAATAAAATAGTGCTGTTGTTGGACCTGTATTTCTTGCCATTGCTTATACCTGCCACACATTCAAATGCTGCAGAGGATGCGGTTGAATTTGCAGCGTACTTGGTGAAGACCTGTGTAATTGATGATGCTGGTGTGAGCAATACTGAGTTTTACAATGTGATTGAAGCTCTGGGGAAGGTGGGTTACTATACTTACTCTTTGCTAGTTCTAAAAGTTTGTGTTCCTGGGTGGTAAATAAATGTCACCACGAGAAAGTGCATGCTGCTTGCACTGTCAGCCATATGGAGGTTCTCAAGGAACAGAGAACAGCACGGCAGAGATTTCCACCTAGTTTCTATTACAGATCATGGATCAACCATTCTCATGGGTAGTGCGATATGTTACTGATATTGCACAAGAGCTCAAGATGTGAACATACATGATGGGTGCTGATGACTAGATGAGAACTTCAAATTCTGTGAGTGCCAGTAGTAATCTTGAAATGTGTCAATGGAAATCAGTTGGCTGCACGACCAGGCTCTCCAGAGTCCCTGCAGCAATTGGTGGAGATTGCCAAGAGTACATCAAGTGCCTCTGGACAGGGAAGTGCTAGCACTGGGAAGGATGATAAATCACGACTGACAAAAGACAAGAAGGTGTGTCTTGCATGTATGCTCATATTAAGCATAGGATTATGGTAATAGGAATCTTCATCTTTAGAGCAATCCAGAGCATGATGTTAGTGCCATCAGCATGTTTTTTAGCCAAGAGCGTACTCAGGTTTGAGTGTTTTATTTGCTTATGGGTTTTTAGTGCTTAAACATGAACAGCTTCTATCAAACCGGAATGCTGGTCTGCGAGATGATGGAAAGGTTGGGAGTCGTGATATGGCAGCTGGTGACCCTGCTGGACTAAGAGATCAGGTATGTTTCATAAATCTGCATTTAGCATAGGCTTTGGAGTGAGGAGAATTGTGCTCAGTGTGTTCACTTTCAGGCTTTTGTTATATGTGCTCATATTGTCTTCCAGCTGCTATAGAGCAACTGACATTTGTTGATCTAGCTGCTCCTGCCCCTATTTTGTTGTGAATACTTGAAGTTGCGGATACCAGTTAACTAGCCATCTCATTTCCAGATTGGCAATAGGAAATTATAGTGACTGGATATTTGGTACCACTTGCTGGGCTAATGTAATTTTGGTGATGCTATCCAGGTCGCAGTCTTGTTTGATGAGTGGGCTCGCATTTGTGATGGTCCTGGAAGCAATGACAAGGCTTATGCCATATACTTATCCCAGCTACAGCACCTGGGCATGCTCAAAGGAGATGATTTCTCTGATAGATTTTTCCGCATTCTCATTGTATGTGACATTGTTGACGCTGTTTATAAGTTTCTCGGTTCTTCACATCATCTAACTGACATTGTGTCACCCTTCTCCATGGACAATCTATTGGGATTTACAATTTTCACTGCATCATGATCATCTTTTCATGCCAACAGTATTTTTGTTGCAGGAACTTGCAGTGACCCATTGTCTCAACACAGAGACACAATTAGTAAGCTCAGGGCCTGGTGACCCACGGCAGCAGGGATTGAACCTTTCGTTTGTAGCCATTGATATGTTTGCAAAGCTTGTGCTTTTGCTTGTGAAAGTAAGTGACACCTTCCTTGAAGTTATGTGCTTGTGTTTCTTCATGGAAATCTTGGTTTTAAGCTGAAATGTAGTTTTGCCTTACAACATTGTAACCTTGATTTGTGTGTGTTTCTGTTTGGTGCACAGTATTCTGTTGATCCGTCAATGAGCAAAGTCAACCTTCTGAACAAGGTAAAACCTACCAGCAGTTAAGTTTCTGATAAGAGCAAGTCATTCTGGTTTAGTGTAGGGGGTTTACTTTCAAAACAGAAACTACCTGGGTGTGCTATTTAGTATTTGATGAAGGGAATCCAATCTTGGTTCTATCATTTGCAAGTAAAGCTCATTCACCTGAATGCCTCATGGTCTGTTCAAACCTGAATTCTTTTCATTTTCAAGTTGGTGCACACCTGATGAGTGTCAGCAATGGAAGAAAGCTAGACTGGTTATGGTAATTTATATGGGGCAATGACATGTTAAGAGACATAGAGGCAGCCTTTTTAGCGCTGGCTAATGTTGCAGATGTGAAAGCTATATCAATTGTAATGGTATGTTGCTATTTTGCTTGTGGCGTGAAATGGCTTAGGTGTTGAATGTAACTGTGCGTGTGATTCAACGAGATAGCCATGAGCGGAAAACAGCTTTTCATCCCCGCCCCTACTTCCGTCTCTTTGTCACATGGCTTATGGACTTCAACTCAGCAGATTCAACACTAGACTCCAGCAATTTTCAGGTGACTTCAAATGGCTCTTCATCTGCTCTGGTTTTGATTTTGGGCTCACCCTTGGTGTTTCTGTTTGGTCAAGGTGTATCCTGGTTGAGAATTGGTGCCTGCCAACCTAGTCACAGTTGCAAAGCTGTTGCTAAGAAGCAAGTTGTCTCTCCAGGTCCTGACAGCATTTGGAAATGCTCTTCTAGCACTCCAACCACTTCAAGTGCCTGGTTGGAGGTGAGTCCAAGCTTCAAACTCTTTCCAGAGTATGGTGCATGAGCTATAACTATGGGAAGGTCCCCTTTGGATCACTGTGTGGTTCCCATTCCAATTATACACTTGTTCAAGTTGAGGACAGATTTGGAGGTGCAGAAATTGTATGTATTTTGAAGGCTGAAGGTGGAGGGGAAGAGGACTTCCTCCACAGGTGGTCAATTGAATATTTTAGTCAGAACTTGAAATAACCTGACCACCTAAATGCATATGTTCTCATACCATTCCATGAAGTTGACGGGGCTTGGGTGACTGACAGCTTTGCATGGTTGGAGCTGATTAGCCATCGGACATTCATGCCCAAGCTACTGCTTAGCAATCCTCAGAAGGGTTGGCCACTGTTTCAACGGTTGCTAGTAGCCCTCTTCAAATTTATGGAGCCCTATCTTCGAAATGCGGATGTCAGTGATCCGGTGTGTGGTTTCTTTTTAATGCAATGCCTTTTGTACACTGTTGCAAGAGACATGGATCAAGTCTGTAACTAAAGACATGTGTCTGCCTCTTGATTAGGCTCCCCTGTGGCAATGTTTTGTTCATAGTTATTTGGGAGCAAGAATTTGAACTATTACACTTCTCTTTCATTGCTTGGATATATATGTTGACAACATCTGTTCACTTCATAGTTTCTTGGAACTTTCTAAGACGGGTTAGGTGTTGGCAGGTGCGGCTATTGTACAAGGGTACATTGCGTGTATTACTGGTGTTGCTACATGACTTTCCAGAGTTTTTGTGTGACCATCACTTCAGTTTCTGTGATGTCATTCCACCCTCTTGCATCCAAATGCGCAATCTTATCCTCAGCGCTTTTCCCCGAAACATGCGCCTTCCTGATCCTTTTACACCAAACCTGAAGGTATTTCTTATCACCACTGAATTTCTCATACGCTTGTATGCCATAAATTAGGTGCAGTTGCTGTAGTAATTGTACAAATGGTTGTAGGCACATTGCACAATCTATTTAGACAGGTTTATTGATGTGCATCTGTGGATTTGTGTGATGTTTACCAGGTTGACTTGCTGCCTGAAATCAGCCAGGCACCTCGTATTCTGTCTGATGTCGAGTCTGCACTCAAGAACAAACAGTTGAAAACAGAAGTGGATGATTACCTCAAGGCCTGTATCTTCAGTTGCCTTTTAGATATACAGTTTTTTCTTTTCCTCTAAGCTCCATGCTTTGATTCATCTTTCTTGATTGCTTTCAGTTTTGTTGGTGTCTTACATTTGGAGATGTGAAGTTTGTTACACTTACTGGTTTAGAAAAGGTCAGGAATTATTAGAACAATCTGATGAATGGGATGCCATAGTGTGGAATTATTTGATCTGTCCCAGGCAAGTAATATTGGATGGAAAACTCATTGCATGAGTGCTGTTTTTCAGAAAACTTTGGGGTGCTTATCCTGGCTATGATGGTGTTAATGACACAGGTTTCTTAGCTCCCTGGAAATGGCACGTTGAGTCTAAGTAACCACATCATCATGTTGTTCTCTTACACTCTAGATGGTTTTGATGAACAGACTCGGCAACAACTGTCACTACTGTCTGTGGACTTGAAGGGGCGACTAATTTTGTCTCCGGCTGAAGCTGCTTCTAGTGGCACTAAGTACAATGTGCCTCTTCTCAATGCACTAGTTCTCTATGTTGGCATGCAGGTCTGTTTTAACCTTTACCAATGTGAATATTGCGATAAAGTGATACAGAGAAATTTGGTGGTCTTGTGGAACCTGAAACAAGTGGAGTCACCAACTGATGTCTGCCAATCTTATGAGAGGTTTGTGTCTTTCAGGCAATACTGCAACTTCAAAGCAAGACTACTCAACAGCAGTTGGCAGTGCCATCAGCACCCATCACTCACAGTGCTCCCATGGACATCTTCCAGCACCTTGTACTGGAGCTTGACACAGAAGGGCGCTACCTGTTCCTAAATGCTGTGGCCAACCAATTGCGCTACCCAAACAATCATACACACTATTTCTCTTGTGTTCTTCTTTACCTTTTTGCAGAGGCTAATCATGTAAGAAGTTTTCAATGCTTCCACTACAGATTCTATTTAATACATCACAGTGGCTTGAGTTTGGAAGTTTCCAGTCTGCTTTCCTTGGGAGTACTTGCCTGTGTTGGAAATCTGACCATACAGCAACTGCTCATGGTTCATTGATTGTTTTGTCCTACTTTGGCTATGTAAAGCATGTGAATAATGGTAGACTGCTGAATCTTGCATGCACTTTCTCAGGAAATTGTACAAGAGCAGATCACAAGGGTGTTGCTGGAGAGACTGATTGTGAATCGACCCCATCCATGGGGTCTTCTCATCACCTTCATTGAGCTCATCAAGGTAGGTCCTCCTTTGTCTTGCTGGAGGCAGCATTTAGTTGTAATTCCATGACAAGACATGTTAAAATTCATGTGCTCTGAATGAGAGTCTGATTCCAGATTTGACTGGCCTGTGCAGAATCCACGCTACAGCTTTTGGACCCATAGTTTCACTCGCTGTGCTCCAGAAATAGAGAAGCTCTTTGAGTCAGTGGCTCGCTCCTGCATGGGCCCTCCAGTAAAACCTGTTGATGATGATATGTCAGCAAGTCTGTCATCAGAAGGAATGAAGGGCTAAGCCAAGCCCTGGTAATGTGTCTGATGGCTCCTTAGCAGATATGCACGCTCTGTGTACATACATCAGCTGTGAGAGTAGTGGGTGCACTGTTATTCCCATTCCTCTCCAGCAAGAGAGATTTTTTTGTGTATACAATTGAGCTCATAGATGTACATGATTTGGTAGGTTTTGACCTGAGAGCATGGGCCAAGAAGTTCTAAGTAATCTGACACTTCAAGGGGCTAAAGTTCCAGTAGTTTCTGTTTGGAAACATGTGGGCTGCAGTATGAGCATAGCTGCTTTGTGTAGTAGGATAACACCAAATTTGTATACAATTTTACTTGCAGATTCTGATCAGTGGTTTCTTAGTCTTTGATTTGTTTCGATTGTAGGAACTTGAAGAATAGTTCTCATCTCAACCTGATAGTGCTTTTTGACCCATAAAATCTCTTGCAGTGGAGGCAGTCATGAATTTAACTGATTTTGCATGAATTGATAATCAAGTTGAGCAGAAGTATGAATATTCCAAGTGCTGACACCAGAAATTGTGTATGTCTGTCAAGAAGAAAGTAGTGCAAAGGGTGTGTCGAACATTTGGTGCAAATTATCTGCTACGAATTATCAGCAGATGGGATATGAGGTAATTTTTTTGGCTTCCTTCCATTTTGGTGATTGGATCTTTTGATTTTAGTAGGAGAAGCTTAGGGGATGTTTCTTTGAGAAATGTGGCTTGTTTCTGTGGGTATAGGTACTTGGCCTAGGTTTGACAATGTAGTCTGTCCCCATGTTTTGCAGGTACTTTGTTGCACCCATTTTGACAAGACCAAGCACAATCTTTGCAAATATGTTTGGAGGAGTTATATGGGGTGTAGGTGAATTACTGTTGACAAGCATGTTTGCATTATACCTTATTGGTAATCAATATAGGTGTGGGAATGAGCAATATATAAAAGACACTTGTTCATGGATTGCTATTATTAATAAGCATGTTTCCAATATGCATTATAGGTGAACAATTTACAAGGAAAAAAAGTGTTCATTGCTCAATGTAGTGGTCTACTCATAAACAGTGTAGGACTGGGAATTTTCAAGGAGATCTATCAAATGTCAAGTTTGTGGTGATGTATGGACACAATGGGCCTAACATCAGACATATGAAGGTCAAAGCCAAACAAGAGGGGAAATGACAACTGATGCCATGGGACTGCAACAATCTCTTGAGAGGAAGTTTAAAAACTATAGCAGGATATATCGGTCATATAGTCCATTTGGTGACCTTATAAAATATAATGGGAAAAATGATTTTCATATATATCAGAGTTATCCTCAAAGTCATACTGTCTTTGTGCCTTACTTTGCTCCTCTAATCTGTGTTTCATCCCTAATGTGATGATAGGTGGAAAGTGAGCAACATTTGGTAGCATTTCATGAAACTGGGTATCACTTTAGTAGATGTGTAGGATCTTATTCCCACAAGGCTTGGTTTAAAGAAGAATGAGCAGAAGTGAAAGCTCAAGTAAAGCAAATCCAAAACCGCTGGAGGAAACTCGTGTGAGAACCAATTGTGAAGGTGAATCCAAAACTGGGGATAAAGCTCCTGTGAGGACTTCAATTTAGGTGAGAAAGTTAGCTTGGTAGTCCCGGTGTTTTGTGTATGCTGCTTACATCTGAACTTTTTGTTTTGGCTCCAGTTGCAGTAAAACTTGGGCGATTATAATATCGGAACTGGTTCTCTGATTTTCTGAGAATAGTGATCATGAAAATAAAGAAATCACCTTGATAACCGGTGGGGATATGGTGCTATACCCACAGAGAGATGCCACATTTCTGGAAGAAACATACTTAGTGCTTGTCATTGAGGATTTTGTCAAATTGCCACCTAAAGTTGTTCACATGAACTTAATGCTCATCCTTGTTGCCTCCCATGCTGCTGCATTGTCAGCGTACAATACATTTGTTATATCCTCAAAAAATGACCTAGAAATTGAAGGCAACTTGAACTACAAAAAGTTATTGAACCTTTGTCCAAACTGTACATTCCATCATCTCTTACTTGCTTTCCAGATACTGGATGTAGGAGCATCACAAAGGAATTTTTTTAAATTCCAAATTATGTTTGGACTTGTACCTAGTAGTGATGATCAGATCTTTGCACACACTAGTCACAAGCAACAACAGCAGGAGGATTAAAAACCTTTTGGAACAATTTGGCATTCTCTTGCTGCAAGTCATGTTCCAGTAAATGCTCAGTATTTCAGCTTTGTTGCAGGTTGTTTGTCTTTATGAACATATGTTTCATTTCATTTCCAAAAGGGGGAGGTGGGGTGGGAGGAGCTGCAGGTTACAACATAATCATCAAAGAACGTTCTCCAGAATGTCTGCACAACACAACTGAAGCTAAATTCATGCACATGGCCATATTGTGCTACCCAACAAGAGGACTTGGATCCTTAAATATGTCAATTCTACAAGACATTGAGAACACTTGGAAACAATGAAAGAAATGCACATCATAAGTGCATTGTGATCTGACACCATGACTTTGTATTGTCTTCCTAAAAGCTCTCCTTTCTACAATGCTCAACGGCCACACCAGCTATCTTATGTGGAGTGATGCCCTATTCCAGAAACCCCATTGCTGCTACCATACAATATAATTATCACACAAATACGTGGCATATAAAACTAGACCTGAAATCATGCATCCAAGACACAAAAGGATATCTAGATCATGATCCCAATTTCTAGCCATGTTCCAGCAGATGTGTTGCCCCTGGCACAACCTCATTCAACATGGGTGACTATTTTTTCTTTCTTGATTTGGTTTGCTGTGAAGTGCTTCTTCTTATCTTATGTGTGAATGAAGGGATCCTGTATAATAAATAGCACACTCCACAATAAAAAAATGCTTCTAACACAAACATGTAGATGATGATGAGCTCTGGGCAAAGTGGTATTGAGTTCTGAAGAGGAATCTGGAAGAGTAATCAGCAAAATACCTCCAGCAATTCATTGTTGGTATAACATCTATACCGATTTGTGTGCATGTCTTCAAGTTATTAGACCTTCTCAAATTTTGTTCACATGTAAGTGCACTTGATACAACAAAAAATAAATTCTCACATCTTTAATTATCCTGCAAGTTTCAACTAACTTCATTCTGCAGTAGATCATCCCAACAGTGGCCCAATCAAAGCAAATGAGATAAGTGCATATAAGAATTTTTTCTAGAAAAACTCTTTTGGCAACTTTGTTGAGGTCTGGTAGACATGCAAAACTCACATCACCATGTAGGTGCAGATGTAGTCCAACATTAAATTAATAAGTGACCATTCCTATTTAGGGATTAAGATAATTGCCTTGGAAGGATGTTGGACTTGAGAGTACACCCACATGCCAAGAAGCTCCAACAGACCCAAACACAGAGTGATAAGAAATATTGTTTTTCCACTCACAAATCCACTGGCCTCCACTACCTCCACATTCCAGACAAACTCACATCCAGAAACTCTAAAAGGGTGCAAAGCTCATGGCCAATAATCATGACTCTTTGAAAGCTTTGAATAAGTACACAATTTGAATCAACTTCCAATTAAACCACTAAAATGTTCAAAGGTAATTTACCTTATGGAGAAACAATGTGATCAATAACTTGCTGGTCCAGTAGTCTTTGTAGAAGGTCATGGGAAAGGGAAAAGGTATATTCCCCAAGTTCGTAGCCATATCCCTTGATATTGTTGCTAGCCGAAAGTGAAAGCCACAACGCTGGTAGCATTGTCTTAATCAGTCCAGCAGAGACAACTCACTTATCTTTTCCCACAATCACAACTGGAATTTTATTACAGTGAATAGAGTAGAGAATTGGGCTGTTGGAAGGTACCTTCACAAGCGGCATGGGAATATGGCCATCTGTTGAACCACATAGTGCATGCTAAAAAGTCAATAGCTCCAAACATTGTTGCAACAGAACACTATGTAGCCCAGTGTCTGCATTCACAAACATAACAACTGAGAGATTTGAACTATAATACAAAATGCACAAGTGTTCAACCGGAATCCAAACAAAAGAAACAAATCTGAAACTTGCACATTGGATTTTGATCTGCAAATATTGTCTGTGGAAGATCTCTCTCAATGCTAGAAACCGGTTTATGACCATACATGTTCCATGAAAGAAATCCAGCATACAAAAATCTGTTCTTTTTACATATGAAAGCCCCATATTGCAATGTAAATGTCAGATACAAACCCTTGAAGACCTGGACAGAAACTACAGAATATACACCCAACAACCTTGAAGGTGAAAATGTACCCTTCTTCATGGTGCATAACAAAGCTCGGAAGGACCAACAAACTACATAGATATAACTAACACAAAACCCTAGTCAGCATAAGGGGGATTTGAACCCTGATCCAAGATGCTGCCCCTTGTAGTTCATTCCCTTCTTGCACCCAAACCCTATTTAGAAAACTTGAACATGCAAGCAAATTGAAACCCAGGATGCACTTCCTTTGAGTGGATCTTCATATCACACCACCATTGACAATCATAGATAGTTGATTGGAGCACATAAAACAAAGGAGATGAACCATGTCATCGTGTTTTGCAAAGTGGAACCATCTAGGGCTCATGATTTTTTTCCTTGTAGCTTGATACACAACTGGTATCAGACCAGCCAATTGAAACCACGTTAATGAGCCTTAATACATGCAAGCTACTGCCACTAAACCCACTAGCAATGCCACATTAGATGGCAAACCAGAAAATACTTAAGTCGTCACCCCATAGCGCACTTGGTCATCATTCAAAGTACATATGGCAATGTAGAAAGGGAAGGTTTCCAAAACATAAAATTTCTGTGCATACATTTGAACAACAAGGTCCAAGTGCATAATCAAAGCAATTCCAAAGCTTCTTCTTTATGAGTGAACACAACATAAAATTTATGCACATACATTCGAACAACAAGGTCCAAGTAAATAATCAAGTGATTTCAAAGCTTTGTCTTTATGAATGAAAGGTTGGAAAAGGTGCGCTCATCCTCCATGTTGTTGCCCAACACCATAATTGTGCAAAAATTGGCCATTTTAAACCACTACAATAGTCTGTGGGTTAGAATCCTAGTAATTCCAAGTCTCTCCCATAATTGTGTTGTGGGATTACAATCATGGGGAGGCAACATGGTGGATTGAACACAATTTTGCATTGTCAACTTGAAAACATTAATTGTTGATCAAGAATTAGAGGGTTTATCAATGCCTCAACAAACATACCAAAACTCTCGATGAGTTTTTTATGCCCAAAATGTGTTTGCAAAATGGCCACATGCCTTGAGAAGGTTGTTTCAACTTTTGGAGCAAGCCAATATTAAAGGTAAATTGCTCCAATTGCATTCAATAACTCTTGCATGAGAAAATGTTTCTCTAATTCCAAAATCAAATTCCCAAAACCTTTGTACATTGCTACTTTATAATTTCTATAAATTGAACACAAATCTCCTTCATTATCATACTTGTAGTTCCTTTGTGGTTGCATCTATGGCATGCAACATATACAATATCCCTCCAAAAAAAGGCAACATATTGAATGCAAAATATAGGGCTTTATTCACTAGGTTAAGCATTATTGATCACGGGAATAGTCAACAAGATTAAGGAAAAACTTAAAATGTTAAAATGAACACTTGTTCTCAAGTTCATTACACATTGCTTGGAGATTAGATTCACAAAGCTTGACAACAAAGATGAAATCACAAATGAAAGTGATTCATGATTGTGCAAATTTGGACGAGGATTGCACTAATTCCAAAAAGGGCAACACACATGTGAAACTTAAAAGTGCCTGCACGTTGCAAATGAATTCATAATCTACTTTGGTAGTGGCAATGGTGGAAGTCTCTCCAACCATTTTCACAACCAAAGGCTATTCATTCAAGACCCACTTGGAGGATGAAAACATAGAAATCTAATGGGTCTTTATGTTTTTAAAAATCTTGTTGCATTTGGATTCCAAAAGTTTACCAAGCTTGTTAGTTTCAAGATGCCACATAGAACTATAAACAAAATAGTTATGCATGGATGCAAGTAAGGATTCATTTGATCTTGGAAACTGAATTCAACTTGCTCAAGGTCTAAATAAATATTGGTGGGGGTGAACCATGCAATGGACAACACTCACAAATGGAACATGATTTTGCATGAGTTGGATGGTCACCCCACTTTTCACACCATGAAAACCAATAATTCCATTTGCTCCAAAGAAACTAGTTTATTAACAATCTTTGTTTCACTCAACCTTCCATATTTAACCAAAATTTGAATAATAAGTGATGTCAGATTGCCAAAAATAACTCCATCAACCATTCCTTGAAGGTTTAGCAAAATGAAGATTCTTTTCCACTCATTTATGACATAAACATGCACACACAATCAACTTTAATTACCAATGGTGGTGACTTCATTTCAACTCATTAAAATATATGGTAATTTTTGCATGATAACTTTTGTGGCACACAAAGCAACATCATGCACCATCTCCACCGTGGTCCATCTTGTCAAATTGACCAATGCTTATGAGGGCAATTTTCAACTTTGAGAAACTAGAAAAATTATTTGAAAGTTTAGGTGCTTCCCTTATTGTAAAATATGTTAGATTGGAACAAAGTAGAGATATTTCTTTTTCCCTTCCATCTTGTCACCATTCTAAAGTTGAAACAATATTATGTCATGACTTGTGGAATCAAACAACTTTTGATTTTGCACATTAATTTTGTGTTAGTAGTAAACATGTAAAATTGGCCAACATTAATTCTAAGCTTTGCAATAATGCATTTTTTCAACCCATAATGTTTCACCAAATAAACCATTTTTAACATTAAAAACTTGTCCTTTTCTTCAACAACAAAACACACCTTAAATCACACCATTTTCATTTTCCCATATTTTTGACAAACATATTTTTTAAAATGAATTATGTTGCCCCTAGATCTTGTAAAACTTAATTTAGTTCTCATTTTATTTTTGGTTTGTTACATTTTGCTTTTGTAGGACCTATAATAACTAGGTTTTTAGGATTTAATGTGACTTAAAAGGTAAGATTTTCCTTCCCCTTTAGAGATGCAAAAAATGAAAGCTCAAATAGTTTTTCTAGAGTTTCACCACTCTTGACATTCTCAAGTGACAAACTAACATTTGACAAAGGTGCATTGGTAGGGTTCATATTGGCACTTTTAAGCTTAGCTAGTGTGAATGTAGAAAAATAAAGATGAAATTTGAAGTCTACAAGAAGTTTGAAAGGCACAATAGTTAGTGCCAAAGACAAGAATAAAATAAATTGATCCACCTTATTTTTGTGAATCGAAGTGAGATTTGAAAATTGAACTTTTTTCATCACATGTTAAGTTTAGAAATCAAAATTTTGTTACGCAATGACAAGCTCTACAATTTTGATTGACTTTTCTATGACGATTGGACTTCTTTAAGAAATGTGAATTTCAACAAAGAACAACATATACAATGGTAGTTTCTAAAAGTCGAATCAACCTTTTCACTGTAAATTGACTTGTTCTCACAAGACTCTTTGGGTTGAATTGGTACATTTAACATGCTACTTGTTGAAGGGAAGGTCATCAAAGATACTTGACAAAAAAACACCTTTAAACGTTTTCTTGGGAAAAAAATCAGATCTGAAAAATCAAAATGTGATTTTGGAAAACAAAACTAGAAGCAAGTAGAAATAAGAAAATGTGTACTTTGAGGTACACAACTAGTGTTCAACATCTATTTGTACATTAGGAGCATCATTTTCAAGTTTGGGAGTCCTAACATTCAAGAACACTAGCTCTTTTTCCAAGAAAGTTACACACTAAACAAATTAGACAAGGATATTGTAAAACCTTCCAAATAGAAACATAACACAAAAACATTTTCAAGTTTAGAAAAGATTAGATGCAAGTTGTTCTTGATCATTTTATTTTTTCTTGATCCTTTTATTTCTCATTTGCATTTAATGCAATATTCCATAAACTCTCAATAATACTACTACTCAAATTTCATCCTACAACCACCAACACAAAAGATCTTGGGTACATTCTGAAGGCAATTTAGAAATCTAAGCTTTCAATGTTGGTTACGATGGCATCCTCCTTCATTGAAAGTTGAAAGGTGAATGGGGATGATAAAGGGGAGAATACACATCATGTAAGGGTTTGGTGTATTTGGCTAAGGTGATGCATGAACAAGGTCATTGATCTTGTAGATGGCTATTGGTCCATATAGGATTGTTGATCTTTTGTGATTTGATCAAATTGATTTAAGGCATTTCACATGGGATTTCTTTTCGTGCTAATGTGTGAAAATTTATTAAAAGAAGAACATTGTTTTTGAATGGTGGACTAGCTCTTACATGTTGGTTAGGTTGTGGAAGTATCATTTGGTCCACAAAGGCTTGTTACATCTAGAATTAAGTTTTAATCATGAATTCAAATTCAATTGCATTTTCTAATTCAATCCTAATCCCATTGGTGGGCTCGACAAGTTCATGTCCTTAAAACATTTAGAAAAAACAAATGCATCTTGAATTGAAGTTACCTAGCCATGTTATTTAGTGTGATTCATATTAATTAGTTAATGGGTGTGTTCATAACATTCATTCATTTATTTTTGTTGAAAGAACCATATTGATTGGCTCATCATCAATTTTTTTGGAACATTGGGCACTTCTCGATTGAAGCTCCTCTTTGGACCTAAGCACAAAATAAAAACAAATGTGTTCCCCTATGGCCCACATTTTTGGTTTATATACATGAGAATTGAACTTTAGTAAGCAAACCATACAAGATAAATTTAACATGCTATTGGGAACATCTTGGGGAAAAACTTGGGAACTTGGGGAACCTTGTGGGAACAAATCAAGAACAAGGAAAAAACAAAAAATATTTATCCCCCTCCCAAAAGAAAAAATTTGGACCTATCATGAAGGCATGTTGAATTTATTCATTGGTTACATGAAACTTTTATTTTCAAAATTGCTTGTCACCATTTATAGCTTAGGTTAATGGCAAGGGCACAAACCATGTTAGTTAGTTAGTTAGTTAGTTCCATCGTTTCCCATGATTTGGTTTCAAATTATAATGGACATGTAAATTAAACCAATTAGATGATGAAGTACTTATTAGATATGTCCTTCATTGAGAAGAACACAACACATCCTATCCAAGTGGGTCTAGAGTTTGAACCAATGTTGGTTTTTTGATTTTGTTATGACCTTGGGTTTTAGGTTTTTGAAAAAGTGTTGGGCAAATATCAATTTTTTAAATATTCATAGGTTTTAATTTAAAAAATGATTAAAATATTGGGTCAGATTTTTTTTTCCCCCAATTATAATATTCGTCAAGGATATCAAATTTCTTCTAAAATATTAAAAATCTAGATTTCATACTTCCGGATGTTTCAGAAAATAATATTCATCAAATATGCAAGGTAGTTCTCATAGCCTAGATAACAACATTCAAAATTTTTATTATAAAACCTATATACAAAAGGATAAAATTATAATTTATAAATTACATGTTTACAAGCTCTTCTTTTTCAAATTCATCTTTATATTGGTTTACCTCTTCTTCTTGAGAAACATAAGCTTCAATTGATTTTGTCAAATTAGAAGCCAAAAAATAATTCACCCTAGGATCACTTGGTCAATTTTTATTTATAAATATAAACTTACCTAAATTATTTGTTTATAATCTACATCTATTCAAATTCACCAATATCTTAGCCAAGGAAAAAATGCTCTTAGTTTCAATTTGAGATCTCACAATCCCAAAAATTTGACAAACAAAAACAAGAACCCATGTATGTATACCACCCCCCCCCCCCACACCACACCACACCACAACCAAAAACACAACTCCAAA
>Ga0116231_10001138_pt1 | contig 53138 bp, 42 predicted proteins | sample S1TSphgellanicum_2_FD_89695 | JGI IMG/M metagenome (GOLD analysis project Ga0116231, IMG submission 89695) | Host-associated microbial communities from peat moss isolated from Minnesota, USA - S1T2_Fd - Sphagnum magellanicum MG | ecosystem: Host-associated > Plants > Peat moss > Unclassified...
AGCGAGAGGGCATAGGTGTGTGGGGGGGTGCGAGGGGGGGGGGGGGGGGGGTCCGAAGAAGCCAGGAGGGAGGGAGGGAAGGAAGGAAGGAAGGACGGGTCATGGGAGCACAGTTCCGTTCATTTGTTTCTATCATAATGCTAGTTCTTCCATGGCTAACTGAAGAAGAAAGTTGCAGTGATGATTATTGACAACTTGTTGTTGTTGCGGACAGAACAGACAGCTAGCTAGCTATAAGCGAGCCTTCCCCCATCTTCCTCCTTTGAGACAGTTGCAAAGGACATACACAAAGAGCCAAGAGGCCCGTTTGAGTTCTTGACGTATTGGATGTCCCAACATTTGAAGTTGGTAATATCTGTAGAAGAAACCACAATAATGTTTGATATTTTATTATTATTATTATTATTATTATTATTTTAAACAACGCGCAATCTGCAACCAAGTCTGCAAATCTTGTGTCCACTCCTAATTAATAAATTGGTAGAATTTTTTTTAATTAAAAATGATCAACCTGGGGACCTGTGTTTCTCAGTCAGACACTCTTTCTTTCTTTCTCTCTTTCTTCTTCCCATTCCTTCCCCCTTCCCCTACTCCACTCCATTTAGCCTAACTTAAAGCCACCACACCCCCCAAAAGAAAAGAAAAGAAAAGAAAAGAAAATAATTTTTAAATAATAATAATAATTAATAATAATAAATAAATAAATAAATATGTATGTATCCCAGAATCATATTACACTATGCAGCAGCCAAAATGGCCCCAATTGGGTAACCAAATATCCCATCTCCCAATGATAGAACCGTCATACACCACCTGTTAATAATCATCACAACCCACATGCCCTTAGATTCCCTCCTCTTCCATTCCTCTCTCTCTCTCTCCATCCAAAGAGTTAAACAAGCCTTCTAATTTAAGAGCTTGAAATCATTTGATCATTGCTGCAACAACAACAACAACAGCACAGACCCTGGGTAAGTAGGTAGGTAGGTAAGGTACCTATAGATATGGAGTATCAACCTTTTCTGTTTGTTTCCTCCTTCTTCCTGGGGACTATTCTATTTTATTTTATTTGTTTTATTAAATTTTTTTCCTTTGTATCTGAACAGGTAGTAAAGGATGCATAAGTAATATAATAGTCAGGGATGCAACTAAGTGAACAATGATGTGTTATCTATCATGTGTTCCATCTTTTAATTAATAAAAATATTTAATAAAATCTATATATAATAATTTTCAGGTGGATCATTGAGAAGAAGAAGAAGAAGAAGAAGAAAAAAAGAAAAAAAAAAAAGGAGGGGCCCTCATCATCACAATACTAGGCCCTTCCTTGCTTGCTTGCTTGCTTCCATTTCTTCCACTTTCCACCTAAATTTGGCAGTCTCCATAACGGTACTAGTCTACTTACAGGAGGAAGATTTTGAGAAGGTTTGAAGTTGTTAAAATTGCCATTATATTTTAGTTTCCTTTTTGAGTACCTAAAACTCAAAATGTCAATGCTTGTCAGTCCTCATTTTTGGCTTACAAATCTGGGCTGTTGACCTTCAATCTGGGCTTTCACCCTAATATATAAATTTGTCTGCCTATATTGTCAGGCAAGGACCCCCCTCTCTCCTCCAACACCCTTCCACCACCACCACCACCAGACCCTTTCTTTCAACAAGTCTCCCATCCATCCATCTTCTTCTTCTTCTTCTTCTTCATTGATAAGTTATACTTACAAGGCTGCTGCTTTCTGCTGTTTCTGCTTCTGTCACCTCTGGTTTGTGTTGTCTGCTCACCATCTGCCCTACCCTACCCTACCCTACCCTAGCCACCATGAATAGGGTCAGAGTAAACCAGCCAGCATCTAGTAGCTACCATTGCACCATGAAGGAGGGATGGATGGATGGTGTGGGTAAAACAGCTAAAGCTTTTCCTTTTTCTTTATTTTTCCATTGGGTTCTAGTTAGTTAACTCCCTTGCTAACCACCATGGTCAGCTAGGGAACCTAGCCCTAGGTTTCCTACCTAACCATGGTGGTTGGTTAGCTTTAGTTTCTGTTTTTCATTACTCTACCTACCTACCTACCTAACAACCTACTAGCCCTTTCCATCATGAACCAACTGTCTACATACATGCATCTACTTATCTAGTGTCCACCTGTTATCATTCCAGCTACCTACCTGCTTGCTTGTTGATAGGAAAGGCTGAAACCTGACGTTAACCTTAGTTGGGCTGGGTTCATCCACAAGTAAAAAATCATTCATAACCAGGCCTCTGATGGATGGATGGATGGTTGCTTTGGTGACTGATGTTTCACTCTAGTCCCCAAGATTTTTTAGTAGTGGCCTTGGTTTTCCCCCTTTCTAGTGTAGGAAGTACCTCTTGCAATGCCTCCCACTTTCTCATCATATACTAGGAGTTTCCCTTAGGTAACTTCTCTCCCTGCTGAATGAATGAATGAATGAATGGATGGATGGATGGATGAATGTTTATAGGTGGGACTTTATTACCAAGAATATAAATTAAAAGCAAATTTCTTTTTAAAAATTTTGCTTTCAAAGTCAAGGATGAGGAGGAGGAGGACAGACCATCTCCCAAAAAAAGGAAAAATGTTTTGGGCTCATTTTTGAAAAGGCACACTCTTTTTCGACAGAGCCATCCTCAATAACATGCTTCAATGCATTCAAAAAGGTTCTTTCTTCAAGGAGAGAGATGGAGCATATCTGAATTTTTACTGTTAAATGTGGAACTTTATCCTTCCTTGCACAGACAGACAGACAGAGAGATTCATGCATTATGACTGCAGATACAGGACTCCCAGACTGCTCAATAACCAATCCATCATCATCATCATCAGCATCACACTATTCACTCACATGAGATTGCAGACTCTTCATAGACCTCCTTCCATTTGTTTTCCATGTGATAGATACCCCCGGGTATCACAACCAAACCCCACCCACCCCCAAAACAATGGAGGCAAAATATGCTCGGTTACATGACCTCCAATTACACCAAAAACTTCGAACCAGGTCTTTATGCTGCCCAAAATAGGTATGGTGTGTGCTTTGTACCCTTAAGGGGTATGAGCCCGAGGCAAAAAAAATGGTGACAACCATGTCTAGGAATAGAACATCCACGGAGCTAATGAGGCAACTAAACATACATCCAAGAGGGTCAGTTCATATATTTTCCTTTTGAGGGTGAGGAGGGGGGGGGGAGTGCAATAAGTTAGACCCAAAAGTTGGAAAAGCCATCCTCCCTCCACCCACATTCTCGTACTTGTGGATTCTGTTATGAAGGGGGGGGAGTAAGAAGTGTAAGAAGTAAGAACCCGTACATTGCACTCATTCACTCGAACAAAGGAAGGAGGAGATGCTTCTTCATACATGCTTCTTTTCCTTCTTTCTTCATTAGTATTTGTTGTCAGCACTTGCACACATGGATTAGGATAGTGCACACATGGGTAGCATGACCACTCAGAGCGTGAGTTTCAGGTTTGTAGGCTCCTTACACACTCACTCACTGATCATACCATAGTATATGAGCACACACACACCAGAGTGTTTTTTGTTTCTGACTGATCAAATAAACCTGTGAATCCAGAGGAAGGGAGGCCTGCCAACATTGCCAATAGTCCTTCTTCCTTCATAACATCCAGCTGGGAAGGAAGAAGCCTCCTCCATCCTCCTCCTCCTCCTCCTCATCCTCCTTCAGAGCTTCAGTCAAAAAGGACATTAAGTAGTACAATTTTGCCCTTCCTGACATACCGACCTCTAACTCAATGCCCCGCCGCACACACACACCCTTAACCCTAGCTATAAACCAGTGTTTGGGTCGGTTATATTGAGTTTTGACCTGATTATTTATCAACTTGATCATCATCAAGCTGGTTATTTTAATAATAACCCTACCAGCTTCAATTGTTATTGAATGTTTATAACTGGTTAAATTAATAACCGCCTGGTATCAAGTTTCCAAAATCCGATAACTTACCTGGATGACCTGATTTGTCGTCTAGGTAGGTTATCAATCTTTGAACACCAATATGAAATTTTCAAAAAAGAAAAGAAAATTATTTTTTTTTAAAAGCTTGTAACCAGCTGGTTAACCAGTGGTTTTTAAATCCAATTTTTTTTAATTAACTTACTTAGCATTCACTTTTTTATATATTGATATTGATAACCTGTGTGGTTTGAAAAAATTCACTGAATGGGCCCATAAGGTTAGAAGAGTACACAAAATGAAGATTACACAAGAAGATTCCAAACCAACATCACATTCCTTCCTTTGTCCTTAAATCTTAAGCACTTTTCCACCCATCACATATTGCACATGGAATTCTTACCAAAACATTACTTTGTTTTAAAGAGGCTTATTTTTGCAATATATTTAGAAAGGATTCTCCTAAGTTCTATCAACTCTTCCACACATTGTAGCTAGTGCACCTTTGTCACCAGCCAATTTGTGGCAAATGACAACTCTTTTGTTTTAGGTCTTCTTTGTTATTGTTGATTGTCATTTCGTAACCATGAGTCCTCTTTGCAGAGGGTCTTTACTTTTTGTTGATTGTTTGCTTCTTCTTTTTTTTCTTTGGGTTGTGTCTACTTGTGTTCTCATTTGCTTTGTACTTTTGATGGATGGGTTCCCATCCTTGATTTTTATTTACATGGTTTTTCTTTTTCTCGACTTCATTGCATGCATGCACAACATCAAATATATCCATTACAAGTTCATGTGCATGAGCTTGATTGAAGACACAAAGTTCAAAAAACAAAACATATGTTTACTACACACCCACACATTATAATCCCATTTTAATCCAAGAGAGATTTTTACACTGGAATTGGAATTAGCACACACATCATGATGTGCCCAATTGTGGTATTCTCCCTTTTAATTTGAATAGTTTGAACATGAAATATTCAACCAACTACAAGCCATGACCAACATGGGCAACATAAAAACCATCTCTAATTCAATATTGTCCTTTGTAACTATTGAATAATGTCATCTACTTGAACTTTTCCTAGGAATGTTGCTCTTTGGCATAACAATGAATTAATATAAAAACTTAATGATATTGACCTAACTTATAAGACATAGTAATATTACCTCACCAAATGACAAATGTTTTTTATAATTTGGAATCAATACAAACCTTGAATTTTATTTTAATTTTTTAATTTTTTGGTTGTTGTGATTGTAACCCAATCATAAGGTGTTTAATTAAAACACAACCATATTGATTTGGATGTTATGTCCATGTGAAAACATTGGCGTATTTAATTTAGGACTTGAGATGCTTGATAAAATTTAATTAATTAATTTGGAATTTGAATCAACTTCATGGCATTGAATTCAACTTAAATATAACAAATATCCAAGATTTCGATGAATTAAAACAATTCGTATGGTGACTTGTAAATCATTTTTTACATTTTTATTACCCAAAAAGATGTTGCAAATTATATTATTATGTAAAGTTGTTATTTTTAAAAATTCAATAGATATGTCATTTTTAAATCCTTTAAAAAAAAAGTCCTTTACACAATGAAAACACTAATTATAAACACATTCATGCGTTTTTTTGTCTCGTATTTTTGTTATCATCATCCCATACTTTGGATTCTAACAATTTAGTACATAACAAATATATCAATGAATGCAAAAAAATTACCAAATGTTTTTAATGCATCACGTTTGAAACCATATTATCCATAAATTTAAATAGTGGTTACAATTTTAGTGGCTCCTAAAAAAACAAATGGATACACCACAATTTACAAAAAAATTAAATTGTATCCATTTAATAATTGATAGTTTCATTGAAATAACAAAATTTTGTGATGAACATAATGATGCAAATGCAAAAGGATGATCATCATCATCATCATTGTTCTAAAAGTATTGAATGAATGGTTATATAAGGCCATCTTACTTCAATTGAGAAGATCACTTTGGAAATCATCCAATGAATATACAACATGTTCTAAAACTCAAAACCAATGTTTTTTAACACAATAAAACAATTTTAAAACATTGTTTTAAAACATTTCAACCAATCCCATGCTCCCACATTAGCTTGTCAAGACTAATCACATTGATTTAGGAAGATGCAATTAACTCCTATTACATTGCTTTTACCCAAGGGGAAATGTGAGAGTCAAATGTAAATTTTTTTATGACTCCCAACATGCACTCCACCAATTCAATAAAATTGGAACTCATAAAAAATCTTAAATCTTCAAATTGATGTTTGAAAAATCAAACTTTATTTGAATTGAACAATGTTGGTGTCAATGGAAATCTAAGATGACAACTACAACATATTGGCATACATATTCAATAGAAAGTCATTTGGGTGTTTGCAAGCTATAGTCTATCCTGATATACACATCACAATGTTAGTTCTCAATATTTTAAGGGATTTAAATGACCCTAAATATTATTTAATTACAACATTCTATAATGATACTAATTTTTATCAAGAATATTGTTATATACCATTAAATCTTTGTATAGATACATTAAGTACCCTTAAATGTCACAACATCAAATGACATAGTACTTGTATATGAAACTTGTATATGGACTTATAACTTCCATTGTTATGAATAAAATTTATTTTTGTTTATTTCCAGAAATCATGTGGGTGATCATTAGCCAAAATAATCATTTAAGGTGTCAGGTGAAAATACAACATTATTGTTGATTTTGAAGCACCAAAACTATAGTTCATGTTAGAATGTCCTTTTGGATAATAGTTATTAACAAATTTTGTAACCTTATTATTTCAACTATGTTATTTTGCAACTATGTTGTTTGATATACGATGCAAGGAACTATCTTGTTTGTTTGGAAAAAAAATTTGATGCCTGAAATGAAATGAATCAAAAATGTTTTTATTGAAATGGATGTTATTAGTAATGAAGTTCGATGATTGTGGACAAGTTTCCATGAGACAAAAATGATCCATTGTATCTTGGAAACCCACTTTGTTATGATTATAACCTTGGGCTTGTGACCAAAGTTAGGGTAAGGCAAAATGAAAATAAGTTGGAAACAAGCTAAGGCAAGAGACGCACTTGAAATACATTACATAAATCAAAAGGAACTCCCAAAATGAACTCACTTTGAGAGTTGGGAGTTTTGAAATGTTTTGAATTTTTGGGATGAAAGTGCAAGTAGTAAGCTAGGTCCAAATTGGGCTTCCAATATATCATAGGAAAAGTTCTCAAAGCATAGATATTGAAAGTGAGCTTGTATTTTCAACCACTAAAACCATATTTTGAAAAATCAAATGATGTTTAAATCAAAATCTTTATATGGTGTTAAAACAATTTTGACAAGTTAATAAGCAAATGGTAAATTACATATGACCTAATTGGATTTGTTCATGAAAATTATACAACTCCAAAAAATTTAAGACCAAATATTTCAACAAGAAGTGCAATTTCCATTTTGTAGGCTTCCTTATGGAAATGTACAATGTATATAATGTGTGCAAATAATGTTTCCTATAAAGGTTAGATTGCGACGAGTTTTTTATGGCTTTAGTTTAGGTTCAAATGACAAAAATCCTTCTTTTGTTAATTTTATGTAGTTGATATTATTCAAATGATTTTACCAATGTTTGTATGTGAAGCATTATGTCATCCTAACAACTTCAAGTTCGAAACCTCTTGGATGCAATTGTAGAGAGTTTAAAAACATGTCCCAAGTTTAGAGAATTTGCATTGTTGAATCAAAATTCAAGATTGCGATCATTAGCATTAGATGAACCTACAAGGACATGTAAAGGTGACATTCCTTGCAAAGGTTGTATGATATGATGATATGACCACATGCCACATGCACGGTATCCAACATGACATACATGGGAAATTAACACTCCCAAATCAATTTCCCATCGTTAGATTTGCCAATCATTATTAACAACACCTAAGGAACATTTGAATGGCCATGGGCAAGGGAAATGATTCCTATATTAAATGTATGGAAATAGTTTCCCAACAATGGAGTAAGATTATTTTTCTAGCCATATCCTCCTATCAATATAAATCAATGGAATAAACCCACCAAAATAATCTATATTCATGAAAGCAACCCAATTCTACAATGTGTCAAACACCATCAATAACATTGTACCATGAGAGTCAATTCCCTTGGTGTCACAATATTGACACATTAATTTTAGAACTATTAATTCATTTGTGCAATATTGTACCAAATAATATATCAAATTAATGTAGCAAGACATTATTATAAATTTAATAATGAAACTCCTTCCACAAAGATCTTAAGATAAGATACAACACCATAGCATTCTTCACCAAAAATAAACAATATAACTATAAGGTTTGGGAAAAAATTAATTTTGAAAAGAAGGGAGAGTTGGAAGGAGGGGGGGGGAGTCCACAAGGTGAATTTTGTAACACAAAAACCAAAAGAAACATTAACACCCATCCCACCAAACATAATATCACCAAATGTTTTGAATAAATGTTCAAATTTGTCTTGGTATTTAATTAATAATTTAGTTAAATATTTTAAAAAATGGAATGAACATGATTCCTCAACCAAAACATATCCACATTCTTGTCGTCATATGAATATTTGCATGTGATACTTTTAATTTTTCAGCAAAATGTATCCATTTCAAGATAACACGATGCTAACAATAAAGAAATGTTAAAGGTTACACTTTGCTTGTTTTGTTCTACTAAAAGAAGAATTGGACAAATTCTTTTAAGCAATTCGTAAACCTATTAATTTTTTTAATCCCTCATGGTTGTGAGGAAAAGAAAAATGGAATTTAATATAGTAAAGTTGTTAAATTTTGAGCATATCAATGTAACCTATAAAAAATGATTACATTTTGCATGTTTTCATATTTTTCCTTTCCAACACATTAAATAATAATAAAAATAATCATTGATAAGATTTTTGTAAAATACATTTGCATGGAATTTTTTTTTATAAAAAGGACAATGTCATTTTTTAAAAAATTGTGTGATGTGTTACCACGATTTCCTAAATGGTACCAATTATAATTTGGGTGCATTTACAATTAAATTCCACGACATTTGAACCAATAAAAACACATAACTAATTAGTCTTATTGTTTTATTTTACCCATGTAGACAAAATGCTTTTGGTGAACAATGAAAACGTTTTGTTAATCTTACGGTCTATATGTGTTACAATGGGTGGTTGAGATTATTTGAATAATTTTGACATGTTTAAGCACTTATATAAATATGTTAAGATTCAAGACTCCATGACATTTTTAATATAATTTTTCCCATTTCTAAGTGCCAAAATATATATTTTAAAAATAATGATTGGGTTTTTAAATGCACATATGTTTGATTTCTTATAAAGCCTTTGGAAATTAGCCAAAGAGGAAAAAAAATTTAACTATCATTTCCTTTAGAACCCCAAAACCTAAAGGTGTCAAGGTGACCAAACATCATTTTCATGAAAATTGATGTTCTATGTTATTAACTTTTAGTCATCATGTGCAAAGTATATGATTTTCTATTTATGGTTTAAATGTGGAAAAAAAAATTCCTTTTGAGAAAACTAGGCACTTAGTAATTAGGGTTCCAAGGTTGTGTTTCAAAATACTTAAAGACACTATTTTTACATTAAAATGATGATTTCTTAAAACCATAATGATGGTAACATACATTTTTACTTATTAAACAAATCAAGACCACATAACTTGCAATGTTGTATTCATAGAGGTGAATCATAGTTGAAGTTCATTGTAATTTTGGAATGACTTGGTCATTTTGGTGACCCTAATTATAAATACACCCATTTTTTTATAGTAATTGCACTATAAATCCTACATGAATTTAGATAATGCTTGTCTCCAATAATCATTTTGATACTAGTTTAGCCCTAAAATTAAAAGATTTGAAAAAAAAACCATACTACATTGTTGTTATAAATAACCTAAATGCATTAAAAGTTGGATATGAAATGGTATATTTATATGTGAATTTTAATACATATCAGTATGTTTAATGAACATTAATATCAATATTATAGCTATTAGTTTTTCCATGTGTGTACTTGAAATTTGTATTTGCTAGTTTAAAACTTTTGCATTGATGTCATTAAGTCATTAATAACCATAGATAGATTTAGTAGAAACCAAATGGAATTCATAGATTCCTACACCTAATTGAAGGTTTGTATTTCAATCATTTAAAATCTATACTCAAATAAAAAGTCACATTAAAAAGGTTGGGATTGCCATGGCTATCAACTTAATTTACATTAGTACACAAAGTTGATGCTAAAAAAACAAGGTGGATGGGTTGTTTGGTATTGAACAACACAAACTCCTAAACCCAATACCACACTAATATGGTGCATTCATATTATTTCCAAACCCTAATGTTGGGGCAATAATAATATTTCCCCCAATATCATCGAACTTAGGACCAAGATAATGTAGTCTTTTGACACCATTGTTGGTACTACCAATGTAAACTTGTATACCAAATTACCAATGTATGTATACATGGAGTTTAAACACATTCCAAAAGTTCTCATAGATGAGTAAATGAGTTCTCATAAACTTTAATGGCATACCATTTTGTTAATGAGAAGCACTCATTAACTCCCCATTTGTACATAGTGGATAGGAGTTGGTGATAATTGATCCAAAATATAATGAAGATTAATCATTTGTTATGGATTGATCCTTCTATGTGATGTTATTCACCTACATATACATTTGTATATATATTTGTCATTTCCACATTAAAGCAAACAAAGCTCTAAATCAAAACTCTTTCATGGTGAATTTAACCCATGTTGGAATTGTTTATCCTTGGGTTACAATCATTTTAACATGTGTAATGCATACCAAAACTTTTGAGTGTAACTAATGTTTGGTTCTTCATATTTAATGTTGAAACCTATACTAATGTTATAATCTTTAATGTGTTTACATGAAAGTGTTTTAAACATATTTTGGGAACATGTGGAATAACATAAAATGCATTTAATGAGTATAAAATAGACTGAAGCACTTTAAACATTGTTTTTGTTGTTTTGAAATTCAAGAAATGATTTGAAATGCTTTCAAAATAACATAATTATGAATAAAAATTATACACACTTTTACATAATAGTATAGTTTGATTGTGTTTTCATCACAATTATTTTTGGTCATTGTTAAATTCATGGGATTCTAGTCCATCATGATCTTTTATACCCAATTCTACTTTGCCACATTATCTTGGTAAATAAACCTATTGTTTTATGAGTAGTCACTTAAGGAGGTAGGTGCAGCTCCTTTTATCTTGTTTGCATGCCCTTCCATTATCAAAGGTCCAACATGAAATTTCACATATTATGTGTATTTTAAATCCCCAATTACAATATGATTTTTTCTTCCAAATTATGATATGAGTGTTTGGGGTTCCTTGGGATCTTGAAGTTCATGCTTTATGTTTTTGGGTGTGTTTCCCCATAGCTTTCATTTTTCAAGGATTTATCAAATCACCTAGGCCATAATCTCCTTCTCCACATTCATTGCCAACTATTTATTCCCATGCTTACTCAAGATGTATACATTTTGGCCCCACTTGCACCACATTTTCCTTTTCAAGGAAATGCCTTTTGTGACTACCAACCATTGGTCACACTATCAAGTTAGGGTTGTGAAAATATGCACACATAGTGAGATTGTTTGGTTTATGAAACTCACAATCCATTTTTTTCAAGTTGTTCATGAAAAATTTGTAAAACATTTATGCATACAAGAATATTTTGGATCTGGCAAAATCATCAACCACTTCAAGGGACAAATATGTTTGCATGGGTGAACCAAGGATCAAAACTAATGAAAGTTTATCAAGAAAACAACCTTGTATACTATTTATACGAGGAATTTAATATAAACAATATACATTTAAAAAGTGCATAGGAAGGAAAAAAAGTCCTTAAAATGTTGGAAGGATGTCATGCCCATGTTGCTAATAAATGACATTTTGCTTGGGGTTCTTCATTGATTGTTAGTTATTGACAATTAATTCAACATTTAAGGATGCACACGTGCCCTATAAACAATGCATATCTTGTTAACAAATGGGGAGGGGAACAACAATAAGGTTGATGCATTTAACCTTGTCACAAAACCTTTTTATGAAAAATGGAATTTTTTTGGTCAATTGATAATTATTGTTACCCACATGGGGCGAAAAAATGGACATTTTAGTAGGAGGAAAATATATGATTAAATGGCAAAAGCCATAACCATTGGAATCCACATATTATATTTACCTTTACCATTCTTTCACATTCTTCACACACACACACACACACACATATCATGTTTTTCACTTTGACAATAACAATAAATTTTTTTTGAAATTTCAACACTTTCAAAGGCATGATCATGTAGACCTAGAATAAGAAAATTTACCATGTGCATTAAGTCACAACAAAGTTTCTAGAACATTTGGCATTATGGGTGGTTAATTTTGAAAATTTTGACATTGAATGAAAATAATTTAATTTCTACTAGAATTTTAAAGGTATTATAGTAATCAAAGTAATTTATTGATTCATATTGTTTTTGAAATTTTGACCATGATTTGGTTTGTATAGATATTTGCATCCATGGAATTTTAGTATTAATATAACAATGTGGATGTTGGTCATACACACAAAACATATAGTGTATTGTTTAACTTGGCAAATGATTAAACATAAAATATCATATGAGATTTTATGTGAAGTTTTACCAAAATAAAACATGGAAAAAAAGATTATAAATGAAATTTCCAAATTCATGTACATTCTTTTTAGCTTTCCTTTTCCAGGCTATGAAATTGATGCCAAATTTTTATAAGCTTGGAACATCCTTTGTTAAGAATGGCACATGAGGTAAAAACACACTAAAGAAGGGAGAGGCGCATTTTAAGCAAAATAATTTATGTATACTAGTACAAAGTGTGTAGTAAGCTTGAATCTTGGTGACAACTGAAATTGGCAATCCTAAATTCAAGCAAAAAGTTCAAGAATGTGCATGACAAACTTTGTAAAAAACTAACTTTAAATTAATCTTGATTCAATGGTTAGATTAAGAGAATTTGATACAATCAATGTGAACATGATATATAACATACATTTTAATTTTTGAATTTGGATAACCATATGGCCTCATGTTTGTGGTTTAAAAATGTTAAGAAGCAAAAAAATAAAATGCAAATAAGACGTCGTGCCCAATTCAAAAATGTTTTCTTCTTCCATCAACACTATTTTTTTGACAAATAAATTCAATAATAAATTTTTTATGGCTTACAAATAGAAAAAATGTGCATTTAATTATATAAATGTTAAACAGATGTAACACTTTCCCCAATTTTGGTAAATTTCTTTTGCTTATATCAATGTTACTTTTCATATAAGATTTCATGCAACAATATGACTTAAAAATTCACTTTTGAAATGTATATAATGGTTATTAATTTGTTTGAAATATATTCAACAAATGCATTATCTTCATCATTTGTTGAGTTTTTAAGAGAATTGACTAAATCAAGTTTCAAGCTTTTCAAATCTATGTTAAACTCACAATATTATCTTATAGTTGATACACAAATTTCAAAAAAAACTTCAAATGTAGTAAACAATATTTATGATTACATTTTTTGGGGATTATAATGTGCTTCCACCTTGTAAACAAAAGATGAAACATAAACAATCATTTAAAAAGTGCTTGAATGCATTCTTTCACATCAACCACGGGGAGAATCATAAAAAGTTACTGAAAAAAACAACTTGGAAGGGAAGAGAATTAATAGCAACTAGTGTTGGCCGATTATTGATTTTTTTCATAATTGTAGGACATGTCTTTTTTTTGAAAAACAAATTGGTGCCGATTAGGTTATTAATATCAATATCAAAAAAATTGGATTCCAATTAGATGATCAATATTTGGTGGTAATAATCATTGGTTATGCATAAGGGTAGGTTATCAAATAATCAAATGATAATCACTAGTTACCTTATTGGTTATTAGCAAGTTATAAAAGTTTGAACAATTTTTTTTGAAAAAAATCATGTTTTTTTTTGTTTTTATCATAAAAATGTTAAGTGTTTTAAGACCATAACCTACCTAGATGATAACAAGGTCATTGAGGTAAGTTATTAGATTTTGAAATTTTAATACTAATTAGTTATGTTATTAATCAATTTTCAAAAAAAAAAAACCAATTAATAGGTTATTAATAACTAGACTGATAATTTAGTTGATAACTAGGCAAAACTCAATAACTGGCCAACATTGATAACAATTGTTGATAAAAACACATTGAATAGGTGAAATTAAATTTTATGAAAAAAAGGAATGTGTAATTTGGGAAGGTTATAAGTGACATATTGATTTGGTGATACAACACATAAATAAAATGGTTCAAATATTAACATCGATGGTAGTGATGAACCTTGTCACTTTCCCCATGGTCATTGAATTCCAATGTCATGGAACATGCTTATATTTCATTTTTGCAAACAAGGATAAATATATTGGAAAAAAGGTTAAGAATTGAATTTGATGCTACTTCACTATCAAATAAATTCTTGATTCAAGGTTGGCAATAACACCATTAGGAAACAATGTGTTGTTCATGAAAACAATAATAATGTTATTATAATGTATGGCATGATCTATGAAATGTGTATGTGAGGTTGGCACATGGCATGGTTGACCCACTATTTTTGACATTCATAAAAGTTGATCAAGTTTGTTTATGTTGGAGGGAAAGTTCAATATTTGGTTAATGACAAATTCATTCACAAATAACATTAAACAATGTGTGATCAACAATGTTACAACAAAATTTAAAAAGGTACACATGATATTTAAATTGATGTTAAAGTTAATTGAAGATAAGGTGTACATGTAGCCAATTCATTTGTGTAATTTTCATTGCAGAAGTTGACATGGACATAATTTATTGGTTAGATATTTCATTATTCATGTATGAAATAATCATTAATCATAAGTGAAATGATAATAAAATACAATGTATTTTCCATTGGCTAATGGAAATTGCATTATGCATAAATAAGTAAACCATTTCACATTACAAAAAAAGGTTTTCTACCTTTTAACTTATTGATCTTTGTTTAATAATGGCTCCAAGTTAGTTATAATAAGTGTAATTGACAACATATAATGGAGTTTTAAAAAATCACATATTTGCATCAAGGTCAAAACATACACACAAATATTGAAATGTGGTGTGAAAACTCTATTTTTCTTGTTCCATATGCAGATTCATTTGTTTACAATTTGCAAAGAAAGTTTTCTTGTGGCCTCTTGGCCATGGCCAATTTGTCTTCATCTTATTTTTTCACAAACATTAAACATAAAATCTTGCTTGAAAAATCTCATGTACACACCAACTTGCTTGAAGGTGGGAAACCCTTCACCCTCCACCCTCCCCCCAAGGTGTACACAAAATGTTCTTTTACAAAAAGTAAATGAACAAAAAATTGGACATGCAAAAAAAACTATAAATTGTGTGGAGCCCAAGGTGCCCAAAATATTTTTTCTTGCTTTATTTATTCATAAGTGCCAGTTACTTCCAATTAAAATTGTCCTAAATGCACAACTTTTCAATCTTCAACAAACAACAAATTTTAATTTCATATACATAGGTAGTTGCTTCATTAGAATCGATGATAATTGAACTCCTCACAAGTCTTGCATTTTGAATATTGAACATTAAAAAAAAATAAATCATATCATGAACTATGTGGTCCCAAATGGATGAATCATGATATGTGGGTGAAAGTGATAGGGGGGTTGGAACTTGGAACCATCAAATCTTTGCATAATTTGAAGGAAGAGAGCCAAGTCAACAACTGAAGTGAATGAGCAAGAATGGTTAAAGGTTGGAGGGTTCCACCCTCTTCTTACTCAAAACACTTATAATGTTTTTCTATCCATTTACTCAAAAAGAAAGAATACAAATATGAAATCTCCTAAACACAAAAAGATGACTGACACACATGCATTGTGTTTAGTTTTTTTTTTTTTTTTTTTTGTTACAATTTACAAGTTTTTTTTTTTAACATTTTCTATGTATGTCCATTGTGGGCTTGGTTATAAACCTTTAGATGTGCAAGAGGTGCAAGTTAATAACAAGTTGATAACGTTTGTTGCTTGAATAACTTTAGAATATTGGAGCAAGAAACAAGAGTATGTTTATTGTGTTATTTATTGTGATGTTTAATGATTTGTAGGTTCCAAAGAGTGTTAAAATGGCATTAAAGACTTGCAAAGATGATGAGATGCCAACACCATGTGCAATTGTGAGGGATTAATATGACAAATTGAACACAATTTTTTTATAAAAAAAGTGATTAAGTAGATTATTATGAAATTCCTTGAAGCCTACTACAAGGATAACCTTTGAATTGATGAATGCATGGTACATCAAGATTGAGCTTGTGCATCCTATTCAATCATATATTTTGTTTCTATTATAATTGTAGTTTGAGGGAATATGTTTGCTCAATATTTGTTCTTCGCTTGAATATTTTGTCACAATTCTAATGCTCCAAATTAAAAATTTAAAAACTAGGCACCTAATGAATAATCCTTCAATTTCTTTGGGGGCTTTGTTTTATGTTGAAGTTGTAAGTGTCATCCTTTTACGTAGTGCAATATTTATGGATTAAACATTTATTCAAGTGTAATTTGTTGCATTATCATCTCAAGGGTTATATCCATGTTCTTTTGCAAATTCAATGATGGTAGTTGTACTTTACTTTAAAGCTTTCATGACAATATAAAGAATTGACTAATTTAAAGGTAGATGAATTCGACTTTTGGGTTTGTTTTAGGTCTTAAAATGTTTGTTTAAAGTTTTAAGGGGTTATTTAGGGTTTAAGGTTTACAATGTATTTAAATTTTTTTTAGGCTTTAGGGTCTATTTACGGTTTAGGGGTTTATTTACAATTTTAAGGTCTATTTAGGGTTTATTTTAAAAGGTCGATTTGATGTTTTAAAAATCTTTTAAAGTTTAAAGTTGAGATGGTCTATTTAAGGTTTTAAAGGTTTGTATAAGGTTTTTAGCATTTTGTTTTGGTTTGCTTAGGGTTTAAAAGCTTTACCATTAAGGTCTATTTGTAAGGTTTAGGGGTTTAGTTTGCTAACATTAAAGTTGTTAACCCATGAATTTTCATGGGTTGATTATTAGGGCTTTTTTTTTACAAAAGTATCAAGTGTGGTAGACTTTGATTTTTTTAATGAAATGACAAGCAAGTGATTAACATTGCAATCACACATTGTAATCCATTTCACACCTTGCAATAGAATGCCCAACAAAGGCAATGAAGAAGGAGAAAATTCATAGACCTATTGTTAAATTGTTGCATTTTAATTACTTGGTAGTTCCATTTTGATATGAATTTTGGTGTGTATAGTAAGGGTAAAAAACAAGTTACACAATTAATATTAAACATGGTTTGGAATAATGTATACATGGCTTATGAAGTAGAGCACTTTGATTCACCTTTCCAAGAAAAGACTTGGAAGGACAAGCTATGATAAATGATGAAAGAATTGAAAATAAAGATTTTGAATGAAATTGATTTGAATATGGCTCCATTGTAATACAATGGAGTTTGGCACAATTGAAAACCACCAATGGACATGCACAAATGAATGTCCACACCTTCATTTAACCTTTTTATTGAAAATGATGCACTTTAATAAAGTAAAATCATGTTTTGTATTGGCTCTAGCTATGAGCGTATTAATTGTTCTTCAACCTTTTTAAAGTAGCCATTAAAGTTGCAAACGAAAATTGCAATGATGCAACACCATCTATTGAAATTATAGATATGGTTAAAAATTTTACAACAAATAATTAAATGCAAGATCTATTTATTGGCTTTTTGTGAAACAAAGTGCATTTCTCACTACCAAATAAGGAGTAGTGAAAGACATAATGAGATAAATATCATATAGTTTATAACAACTAAAGTTTTATGTTGCAATATTGATGATGAATCAAATCAAACAAATAAAATCATATTTGAAATGTAATCTTAGGAAATTTTACACATGTAATGAAAGGTAGTTTTTCAATTGCAATCCAAAGTAGTTTTGAATTTTGCTAATGTAATCCAAAGCAATATTGCAATTGAGCACAATCAGATATACACAACAAGTAGTCCTTCATAATTGCACCTTCATAAAATCATATGTTGAACACACAAGTATATTTTAGGGTTACATTAACCAAGAAAATAAAAGATTCCAATATTTCATCTAATTAATACCCATCTTGTAAGAATGAACATCTACTTGAGATTTTAAATATCCATATAAATACATATTAAACATGTAATTCTTAAATATCATGATCATAAAGTCAAAGAACATGTTCACATTAATCATTGAAATAAATAATATTTTAAAGTTTAACACATCAACTTATTTTATGGCCAATTTTTATTTATGTTGATAAAGCTCAAAATTAATGTATACTTGATTGTGCTTTCACCCAATTGTACTAAAAGCAAATTTATAATTTGTGTGTGATAAATTTCCATTTGTAATTACAAATCTTCATCCCAACCACATTCATTCTCATCTTGCATTTGTTCATTAATCACCTTGTGTGTGAAATCCATCTGCTTCATTTGGAAGGAATTTGTAAATATAAAATTTGGAAAAGATGATTGAATTTGGGCTTTTTAAAGTCAAATGTTTTCATGAATATTTCTCACTCATGTTTCAACCCTCTAATCCCTAATTCCACCTTAACTTAGTATCCCACATGTATTTTTTTGTACACCTTTAATGCTTTAGGGTTAATAGATTTGGCACCTCATGCCTCCCAATATGTCACATAATGAACATCTCTTCCCCATTGTAGTCAAGGCTTATAACAATAATTATTTGAAATATTCATCCCCATGGAAAAAATGATTGAATTAATTTAAAATTTTGGACAAATGGTGCAAGATCATCACATTATGATATAGGCCTAAGTAATCAATGTCATATATTGTGGGTCAACCATGACCATGTTGTTCATTCCAAAAATCTTCTTTCAACCATTGAACAATGTTTTGTGCACCACATTGTTACATTGTTTATGAATTTCAATCAAAATTCCATAAATATTGGATTCAATATGACAATTGAGAAAATCTTTAATTTGAATAATTAATCTTACTCTCTTTTCAACTATAAGTCATTAGATTTCATCCACAATTGCAAAATTAATGCATGACAACATGACACGATGAATTTTTTGATTGGAATTCCACATGAAAGCATTATGCATGGCCACATTGTCATGCCTAAGGTACAAAATGAAATTCAAAAGCTATTGTTTGGGATTCAAATTTGATGGTCTCCTAGATTGAATGTTAGTCTCACCTATACATTTCAAGTGGCTTGTAGTCATAGGCATGACAAGGAATGCCAACCCATGAAATTAAACTATGCTAAAATTTGTCAAAGTCTTGAAAAAATGTGGTGTTGCAAGTGTATTGTAACCAAAACATTACTAACATTATTTGTTGGATCCATTAATTAATTGACACCTTCAACACCATAAGTGGCATTGAAGAATGTCATGGAGTGGTGAACTACAAGTAATGCATAAAAAATCATGAAAATATCTTCTTCCATGGCCTCCATCCCCATGGCATCAAAGACCTTTTCATTGCTACTTGAAGAAGAATTTGAAGCCATTTCTCAACTGAAAATGCAAAAGAAAAAAATTGGGAAAGATGTGTGGGTTTATATAGTGTTCCAATATGAAAACCTTTAAGAAGGTCCCAAACATGAGGAACAAGTTTGACCCTAATTGAAAATGAAACTTGTATTTTAGGCTTAAAAACTTACACTAACTTTAAATTTTAAATTTGAAGCATTAAACCCAACTTGGATTTTGGGGCATAAACATTGGGGTTTTGGGTTGATAGATTAGGGTTAGAGTTAGGATTAAAGATTGCTAAACGAAATTAATGCTTTGGTGCATAAAAGTTGGGGTGAATGTTTTAGGTTAGGGTTTGGTGATAAGGGGTGGGGTTTTGGGGCATACAAATTAGGGTCATTGTTTTTAAGTTTAGGGTGAGAATAATTAAATTATAGGGCATAAAAGTTGGGGTTGTTGTTTTAAGTAAAGGTTTGGTAAGTATAGTTATGGTTTTGGGGCATAAAAGTTGGGGTTATTATTAAATAAAGTTAGATTACGGTTTGTTAGGGGTAGGGGTTAAATCTAAGGTTTAGTAAGGTTTAGGGTTTTGAAGTTGAATCCTCACAACCTTTGATCTTTTAAACCTTAATCCCAAGATGTGAATGTCATGAAATGAACCTTAACTCTACCCCTACCCTTACCAAACCCTAATCTAACCTTGCTTAACCTTATAAAGCCTAGCCCTAGTTATGAACATAGGCATAGCCCTAGCAATATAATCCTATAGCTTTATAGCTTAATTTTATATTTGTAGCCCTAGCCCCACAAACCATAGCTCTAGCCATAGGCATAAGCATAACCTTAACCACATAACCTCATATTTTTATAACTTAATCCTTTACCTATAGCCTAGCCTTGTAACCCTATAGCCCATAGTTCAAACCTAATATAGTAGTTTTAGCCCTAATCCATAGCCACAACCAAGACTAATAGCCTAGCACATGGTCCTGTAATAAATAAATAATAATAATAAAATTCTGATATCTAAAGAAAGTCCTAGCCGGATATCCGTATCTGACGGATATTACAAAAAGGTGATATCCGCCCAACACCTGTAAGTCCATGGATACACATTTTAACATATGCAGTAACCAAATTGGCGCTTTAGTTTTTTTTTTGGGGTGGGTTCGTCCTTTGTTTGGTGAACTCGTGCCCAATTTGGCAGATGAGAATTGTTAGTTCTAGTTCTAAGTACTAAAATCTAGACTGGAATTGGGTATGTTTTTTAAGAATTAGAACTGGAATTGGAATTGAAAAAAAACTGGAATCGGGTTCCCCATTTTAATAACATGTGGAATCGGGGACCCGAACTAGAACCATAACCAAAGAATTTAAAAAATTCATTAGGACACAAAAGACTAAAACTGGGGTTAGCGGAGGATTAATTAGAAGTTCACTATTGGTTTGAGTCCCGGTTACTAAGAACCGGTAGATAATCATAAAATTTCAATCCCCATTTCAATCCCCATTACTAAACATTGGGTTGGAACCAGGTCTGATTATTAAGAATCAAAACCAGAGTTGCAAATTTAATGTTTTGAAAAACCAGACCTTGATTACATGTTTTATTGATGTGTGGAACAGGAATTGAAACTATTTTAGTTTATTTGTTAGAATTGAAATTGGAGGTTCTTCATTAAAAATTTATTAAAAAAAAAAGAATTACCCGAAATTGGTGTTCACCTAAGGTAGGTTGGGAGTGATCACAAAGTGGGCACGAAATTTTTAAGAAAATAAAAAAATAAAATTGCATAGACTATAGACATATAAACAAGGCAGAATTTTAATAATAGCTTTAATGTACACTCCAAATAGGCTACACTAGGAATTTGCTTTGAGTGCTGGACAAAGCATGCAACTTCTAAATGCCAAAAATTCACTTGCTTATTTCTTCATTTGTGCCATAAAAAAATTAAAAATCACTTGCTTGCCTTACCCTTCAACTCAAGAGAAAAGAGAAAGGAAAGAAGAATGCGCACCTATCCTTTTTATTTTATTTTTCTCTCTGTTTTTTTTCCCCTTAAAAGCCCCCCCCTCCCCACCTTCCCTCCCTTCCCCCTTTGTAGTCAGAGCTCCTGGCACCAGGGTTTCTTAAAATGCTTGTTAGGTTGGATTGTGTTTGAATCAAGGTCCATCTCTCTCCAGCTGTTTGCCTCTCTATGGGAGGGGTGGGCCTAAGTGAAGAATCCCTCATCCCTTCTATAAAAGCTCAAAGAAAACTTTGCAACAAAGGACATTTGGAGTACTTGTGATTTTTTTCCCCCCTTTAATGTAAAGCACTTGGGAAAAAATAAAATTCCTTGTGTGATTGAAGGGGAAGGAAGGGGACCTTTTATTTGTGAATTTTGTCATTTTGCTTGCTGTCAACAATGGGTGAGAGAACTTGTCAACTTTATAACCCACTCCTCCAGTGCAGAAGCCTATGGACCAAATGGACTTTGCTCCCTTCACTTTGGCTCAATGCCCATCTCCATTGAACTACCTTTGTGTGTGTGTGTGTGTGTGTGTTTTCAATTCTCATTTGCTTGTTGCCTAATTCACTTCACTTCACTTGTTTCCATCATTTAATTCACATATGGAAATTGCTCGTTTCACATTCAACATTTGATGCTGAAGAAAGACACTATATAGCCTAGTGGGATTAGAATTTGCACATCCCATATTTTGGGTCTTGATTACCTAGTGTTTACCACACATCCAACAAAGAGTGTTAATTATTAGTTCCCTATCCTCACTCATGAACATGAAACATCAGACAATGTGAAATGAGAGAGACTACCTACTTGAATATATCACCACTTGAGCGAAAATCATTATGACTGGCCAATCAAAAAGTAGTCATTTTTGCCTTTGCGGGAGATCATTGTATTTTGCACATATTTTTTACAAGTTCAATCTCACACTATAGTTAGAAGACTTCTATTAGAAGACGGTCTTTGAAGGATCTTCTTTGATATTTGATGACTTTGGGTGGTCAATTTAAAAATATTTTTGATCCTTGTTTTGACATTTGAGATTATATTACACTACATGATTTTTCCATGAATGTAATTAAAAACATTTTGATTCCACATGACAAAAAATTCTTTCTTACTTACATTGTAGGTTTTTTACCTCTTTTATTAGTCATGACCTAGAAGACATTGGTTATTGATTTGTTCATTTTGACCGCCATGTTGTAGGCATGTTGAACACTTGTGTGGTTTCATTTGGCATACTTGCATGAAAAATCTCAAAATAATTTATGGTAATTGCATAAGTTAGTGCCATAGATTCGTAGTGGGATGCAAATGGCTATGCCCTTCACAACATTGGTTTTGACTCATATTTTGTGAATAGGCAAATAGTTTTGTGCATGAGGAGGATAACTTGAACTAACAAGGGGTGTGCCACACTGTAGCCTTGCTGTTCACATTAAAAAAGGATCTTAAGGCAAAAGAAGAATTATGGAAACTCAAATATTTCACCATTGCAGAAAATTATAATCTTCCAAAAAATCCTCTAAAAGAAACCAAAATCCCTCCAGATATTATAACCCTATAACTAATCTCAAGTTTCAACACAAGCCAAAATATCATCTTTCAAAAACCCTCAAACAAAAATAAACCTATTATTATTATTATTACCTAGGGGCCAAAGTCCCTTAAGCTACTATACTCTATAATGAATTTAAACACCATATCCTTGCCTTGGTAGTAGGCAAGGCCAACAAATACAACTTGTGGTGGGATTGTATCCCATCAATAAGACCCCTATTTGAGAGTTTTGAAAAATCCATGGACCTTTGTGGTGTTAAAAAATCGGAATTGGGCCAGTAGTGCTTTTACGGGGAAAAAGAGATAGCCCTTAAGGGTTAAATGTTTAACAAGCCTTTTGGATAATACCCAAAGGAACCACTTGATTGAATGGACCCATAAATAATTAAATTAAAGAGCAAAATAGTTGGGCCTCCGCTATACCTTGCTTATTGGCTTTTTAGAATAACATTAAAAGTCCAATTGATACTAAGCGAAATTTTCCGGATGGCCTATTCCGATATATCATGGGATCTTCCGTTTTCCACCACGGTATTCCGGTTTTGTTTCTTTTATGTTGCTTTGTTACGGGCTGAGACAATCTCAGTCTTCTTCCTTCCTTCCCACCAACGCCTCATTCTTTATTTTGGGGATTCTCCGGTCCTCCGGCGCTATCCTACATTACATATTCTTTGATCAATAGGTAACGGCTTTTCTTAAATAAATAAATAAATAAAGAGAAATATATTCTTTAATCAATAGGTAAAGCATTTTAAAATGAAAATTTAATTAAAGAGAAAGATATTCTTTAATCAATAGGTAAAAGGCTTTTTTTTCTTTTTTTTTAAATAAAGAAAGATGTGTTCAATATCATTTATAGCATTGGATAAACTTGTTTGGTCACCATCCATCTTTGAATTTCTTTCCACTCCCATCCAATGTGATGGATGAAGTTTAGAGTTCCAAAACACTAGGAGTGTGTGAGTGAGTGAGTTTGTATCCCGCATTTGACAAAAGATTGCAACACCCACAAATGTTATGCTATGGTAGAACATCATCACCTTTTGGAACACGATGTTCGTCAATTCCCATTATGAGAAATGTGTGAAATATATACCTATTCCAAGTATTCATTTCACTAAAGTATTGAATGTTACAACTAAATTTTAGCTCACAATTTAATGAAGAAAAGTGATTAAAGGGGGGGAGTGGGGAGGGGGGGGTTTTGGTGGGGTGTGTTTCAAAAAATGGAACACCTTCGAGAAGGAGTATTCCATTTTTTTAAACATCCTCCAAACACCGGTGGGGGCAAAAATACACTAAGAAAAATCTTGGAAGTATAAGAGTGTAGGTACCTCTGAATATACAAAGAAAAATGTTGGAGGTTTTTACGGAGAGATTGGGGGGTGGGGGGAGTTGAATAGGGGTCTAATAAGGGGCTTGGTGGCCCCCATCCACCCCCCCTAACCCCAAACAAAACAAAGCCCACTCTCGGGTGGTGGTGGGTCCTGAAAAGCCCGAAGACCATAATACTAAATCGGCCCACCTCCTTTCTTCTTCCTACTTGCCCCACTTCCACCCCCTTCCTCCGTTCGTCCCTCTTCGCAGTTTCCTTTTGCCTGCCCACTTTGCCCACTTTCTCGTCTTCTTGGTCGGACCAAACCCTTTTCGTCTTTGTTCCCTCGCGCAAGAAGAAGAGGAAGAAGAAGACGACAGACGACGACAACCGACGACGCCGACGACGACTACTCCTCACCGGGCGTTGTTGCTGCTGGGCTTGCTTGCTTGCAGCTTGTTTTGTGGCCGACCGAGCGAGCGAGCGAGCGAGCGAGAGAACTTTCTCTTCTGTGGCTTGTTTGCATGCATGAGCAAGCGGCCGTAACGCAGGCCATGGAGGGATGGTAAGTGTGTGTTTTCATAAGCTTTGACAGTGCAGGGCAAAAAAAAGAAAGAGTGTACTCGTAGTGCGTCATCATCATCTTCAGCTTTCAAGTGCGTAGGCAAGGCGGCGGCGCGTCAGTAATCTTCACACGAAAAAAAAAGATAAACCAAAAAAAAGGAAAAAACACTGTGTTGATTGTAGTTGTAGTAAGGTGCATGACAATGATTTTCAGCATGATGCCGATGATGATGATTATCATCATGAATCAAAGGTGGTTTGTTTGCATGTTTCTCCCGCCTCGAGGATGTTGTTGTTGTTGTTGTGTTTTGTTTTATTTTCCTTGGTTTTTTTTGTGCTTTTGTGTGTGTGTTTTTGTTTGTTTTCCTAGGAGTCTGCAGGCTGGTTATGGGGATGATGCATTCAGACGTTCCCTTGTGTGTTTGTGTTTGATGATCTGATGGATCATGCTTGCAAGGAGTCTCAATGGTGAAGTTTTGGAGTCTCTTTGTGTCTCAGACTAGTGAAATTGTCGCGAGGAGGAAGCGTTTTTGCGCCTCGTTGTTTTTTGTGTTTTGGAGTGCGTTGCTGCGATGATGATGATAATGATGATGATCAATATGTACGTTCTTGATGACAGCCTTTGCTGCAGCTTCTTCTTCCTCTTCTTCTTGAAAGTCTGGCTTATCTAGGCTTCTTGAGAGTCTGTGGAATGGCGCCACACTAGAGAGGGGGAACTTTGTTGGATGCGAAGGATCAGTCGGACCTCGCTGGGATTGATGATCGAGAGCAGTGAATGTATGAATTCGATTCGGTGTCAGTGCGCTGCTCCAAACATGTGTGTTTGTTACCAAATTGTGACGCTCGGAACCTTTTGTTCACGCGCGTTTCCTGCACAGTTTTTCTTGCTAGCTCCCTCCTCTTGTGTGTATGCTGACGATCACGTCAACTCTCATCTGAGAAGCCTTGCTTTGTTCTGCTTACAAAGTCTGCCCTGAGAGTTGGTTTTCTAGCCTCTGTTACTTGGAAAAGAAACATGATCTCCACCAGGACAGGAGGTTTTTCAAGTCTTGGATCAAGCAGCACCTGCGCTGTAAAATGCAAGGAGATCTGCAGTTGATAAGACTATCAACTCGATCTGTGAATTGCTCTCGGGGTGGGGATGACTTTGCCAGGGCTCCCTATGGCACTGGATACTATTGTTACGAAGAATTTTGCTTGTAACATGCTGCTGCTGCAGCAGCCAGTTGTTGTAACGCAAAAACTGATCGTGAGCGTCGCGTGTTTTCTTGCTTCTGTTTGAAGCCTTTTCTGCAACGAGAAAAGACTTGGTAGAGCCCGTCTGCCTGCTTTGATGAAGAATCGAGACGTAGTATTATTTACTGACTTTGTTCTAGCAACCCTGCGTTGCTGTTGCTGTTTGCTGTGAGCAACAGGCTTGCAACGATGAGAGAGAGAGAGGGGCGCACATATTCACACAATGCGAATCGGGTTTGGCGTCACGCTGATTGTTTGTGGCCGGTTTCATCGCCAATTTGTGAAGGAACAATAACAGCAGGAGCATGATGCTGTGGGGATATGGTATGTGTGTGTGCGTGCAGGTCGAAGTCGGTGGTGAGAGGGTGGAGCAACAACAACAATAATCCGATGGGGGGACTGGAATCCAGTTGCAGCTTGAGTTCTCTCTTCTTCCAAGACTCGTTGTTCCAGGTTGAAGAAGATATCATCAGCAAGGGAAGAAGGAGTTGCAGCAGCAACTCTTATGGCGGAGGCGGAGGACAAATCCGACCGGATCAAGTATTGCAGGGAGGCTGCGGCGGGGGCTTCGAGAGTCCAATGAAGCTGGCAGCAGCCCAGCAGAGCCTGGAAGTTCCGACGTCCCGGCGACGCGGCGGGGGGCTTCTTCTTGATGGCGTGCTACGCTCCAGTAGCAGCAGCATGGTGGACTCGACCAGTGAAGCCTTGGCGGCGGATGATCAAGACACCATGGGGACCCTTGTGATGCCGCCTCATGGACGGCCTCTCACTAGTGCAACCTCCGGGGTTGGTGCTTGTCTCCAGCAGCAGCTTAGAGCGGAGAGCGGCCCCAGGTTACAATTCTGCGTGGCGCCTGAGAGTCCTGCAGGTCCTCTCTCTCGAGGCGAGAGTGAAGAGTCTCTGGGTGGGGAGCCTTTCTTCAACGCTAGCTCCGCCTCCTGTGGCCGCCTTGGCTCCTCGACAATGGGTCTGAAACGCCAACTCGAGGATGCGGATAAAGAAGCTTGGATGGATCTGCGGGCGCAGAAGTCACCCAAGCTTCTGCCACAAGAGGAGAAAGCGCTGGTGTTCCAAGATCACAATCACTCCACAGTTTACGGCTCCGTTCCGTCTTCGTTCGGGGTCTCGTACCTGAATCCTACAGCACGCAGTGCCGCCATAGCTGCTGCAGGCATTCCCAATGGATCCGCAGCACAATCCGCGTCCCTATTTGCGGCAGCAGCGCCTCCAGGTCTCTCTCGTGAGATCGAGCTAGGCGATGGCGACAACTTGCCAAACAAGGTGGCGAGCATGAGGGCAATCCTGTTCCGTGCTTCGTTGCCGTTACCCACTGCCGCGGAGATCGAGAGCTCCAGACCCAAGCGACGTAATGTGAGAATCTCCAAGGACCCACAAAGCGTGGCCGCGCGTCACAGGCGCGAGCGAATCAGCGATCGCATCCGCGTCCTACAGAGGCTGGTCCCCGGCGGCACCAAGATGGACACAGCCTCCATGCTTGACGAAGCCATCCACTACGTTAAATTTCTAAAGCTCCAACTGCAGGTCAGACCGCAGCCCTAGTAATTGTTCATACACTCACTCTGTGAATTCTTTGCAGAGAATCACATTTCTGGACAATCCAACTGTGATCTCTTGTCCTCCATTCTGTTTAGACAATGTGATTCTTCATTTCTGGACAACTCATTGTGATCTCTTGTCACCCATTCTGTTGAGACAATGTCATTCTTCTGCACCCACAGTGGTCATATTCACAGATCAGCAGTATCCATGATTCCCAAGGCCAGAGATCTTGCCCTTATCATCCTTGTTAGCCACTCTACATCATGAGAATGCTAATAGGAAGAAACTGAGATGCATGTATGTGCCTGAATTTCACATGATTGAAGCAAGATGCTGTGACCATCTGACGGATCTTGGGGTACCCATTAATGTGTTCTTCGCTGGCCACTCCTCATATCTTTCAGTACAAGTAAATCACTGCCTGCTGGGTTTGTCTTTCTGTCTCCTGGAGTTCAAGCTTGGGAGGTCAGATAAATGATATCTGCTTTATATGCATAACACCTAATTGTACAAGTAGTTCAGATGGGCGCTGAGTTCACCCAAGTTGTAACCCATAGATTGTGCATAGTGCAGGTGATAGCCACTACTGCAAAATGGGGTTTGTTCATGAATACCAATCCTTGCACTGCAGTCTGTTAAATGTGGCTCCATCAGCAGGACCTGGATGATAGTCAAGCTGCTTCAGGAAAAGAACAGAGATGCATAAATCACTTACTTATTTTGGTGACTTCCCACATTTTATTCTGATCAAGATGTATCTGTTGTGTTGTTTGCAGACACTGGAGCAACTGGGGAATGGGTCCTGTGATCTGAGGTATAATGCAGCAATCGGTGGACAGAGTTCTCTGGTACCTCCAACACGACCATTTGACTTGAACTGTGCAGTGTATAATCAAGTAACTTCATCATGTGAACCTGGTGCACCATTGGTGACTACTGTATCACTTTCCACTGATTCTCCAGCCACCTCTCACTTAAGCTCTGAAGGCTGGCCTAGTGCCACTTCTGTTTCCAGGCATTTTGGAGGCCCAGGCCAATTTTCTGACCCTTTGCAAGAGCAGTTTTGTCACTAGAGAGACTCTTTGAGATTGGAAGGCAAGCAATTGTTCAAGGCAGCCCAGCCTCTTGGGCGGCCAGTTTCTCTACAAGGTTCTGGAAGGACTAGCAAATAGGCAGCTTTCTTGAACTGCGATCTGTACAGTTCTGACAGTTGAGGATTTTCTTTTGTGCTACAAGTTGCACAACCGCACTTCAAATGCTCTGAAGCTCTACCCTGAAGTTGAGAGCTTATCGCAGGACATGGATCTGTTGCCAGCCATTTTGCAAATGGAGGAAAATAATGGCCGAGTAGTGCGGTGGGCATTCAAATTATTTTGCTAAAAGAGTCACACCTGGGGATGCTGCTGCTGCTGCAGACCACCAGCTTGTTTTTCAGCTACCGTTTCTGAACCCTCCCTGGCGCTCTCTCTTTCTGCTTGCATCTCAGTCATGACTGCCTGTCTGCCTGCGGATTGTTTGAAGGGAGGGTCAATGGGCTCAGGTAGTGATTTCTTGTGTATAACATCTGGCTTAAAGATAGCTTTTTATTCATAGAGTTTTAAACCCTCTTGAAGATGACAAGACTTAAAACAGGAGCATGCCACGGCTGTGTAAAATGTTTGAGAGATCTTGATTGGTCTTTTGCTGATTTAGATGCACATCTCTTTCCCTGTACAGACTTGTTGAAGGCCAGATGCGATAGATGAAAAATCTTGGGAAATTGGGAGGTTAGACTTTGAACCTCCTGCCTGGTGTGTACAAAGTCTGAGTGGGGTACTAGTTATAGCACCAGAGTAAAAGACTTAGCTCTTTTGCATCATCACAACTTCTTTAAGCCTTTTAGATGTAGAGTGTGCTAGTTAGTGGTCAAAGCAGCCTGGGCTTTGGATTAAGTAGCATGGCAGACTTCTGGGACATCACCAGCCAGTCGCCACAATGTGTGTACATTACAAGCTCTTTTCTATGAGTATATGCAAATTCTTGACATAGTAATAATCTCTTTCGAATTCTAAGTGAACACTTGATCATCATCATCATCATCATCATATGCATTGCCTACCCTTTGAAAAAATCACTCAGGAACACAGCCAGATGCTACCTATCAACTTACTTTACCTACCTACTTACCTACCTATGTACCAACTTTCTTTGAGCCCTGATTGTCACCTCTTTTCCTTTTTCTTTTTTTTTTTTCTTCTTCTCATTTTTACAGGGATTCCTCCAAAGAGTTCCAGAAGCAAGGGAAAGAAAACCCCCTTTTTTTTTTCTTTTTCTTTCCTCCAATAGTGTTATATGATAGAAGGATTTGATTTGCAGGACAATTGTAGAAAGGAGGAAAAAAGAAAAGAGCTGGTACTTAGTAGAAGTACTACTACTTGGTACTTACTGTTTGTTGTCATTGCATTGCAGCAGCATAACACCCTTTTCTTTTTTTTTTACATTATGAGGTTTTGATCAATGAGTGGTATATGATTGTGGGTGCCCACAAATATATATATCTGATTAAAATTATGGATGTGATACTATGAATTGGATGATGGTAGCAAAGCACAGACTTGGTTTATGATGATTGTTGCTATACTTAAGAATCATTCAGGAAATAATAATAATAATAATAATAATAATGATAATAATAATCAGATGCTCTACTACTACTAACTTGAGCCCCCTAATTTTTTCACCTTCACATTTTGTTGTACATGTAAGATGTTCAATTTGATTAAAAATCATTTAAGGTCATTTTGACCAAGCATATATATCATTTTGGTTTGTGAAACTTGATTTAAGATCAGAGCTTCTTAGCACACTTTGCTCGGTTGTGAGAACTAGTGAAAAACTTTTGTTTTGTTCTTCATCGGAGCTCCACATGCTCCTGACCTAGGCAGTGAGAAACGGAAAACTTTTCTTCATCAACTGTGAAGATCATCACCTGAAATTGGGGAAACAAAACCCAATTTTTTGGTATTGAAAATTTGGTGAGAATTTCCCCTCTACCCCCCCAAAAAAAGGAAAAATTAGTCCAATTTACACTAGAAAACCCAAAAATTCTCAACTTTCTTTTTGGAAAAATGACAATTTATTCCCAAAAAGAAAAAAGAAAAAAATGAAACACTGATCACTTGATACCATCTCCACAACTTGAGCATTTCAGTAAATTTTTTTAAAAAATCCAAAAACATAATATTCCATTCACCAAAAAACAATTCTGATTTTTATCATGAAAGCACATATTTTCAGTGTTCAAAATCAAATAAAAGTCAGCTGTTCATCAATTCATTCTTTGCAGTTAACTTCTGTGTCTCTCAGAGCAATCTCCAAGCATCACAGAGAAACAGACTTTCCCGCATGTAAAGTTTTCTTTCTTGCCATGCATCATCATCATCATCATCATCACATTGTTATTACCGATATTGCCTAATAACTGTGCTTTTTGTGTGACATGCCTGCCTGCAAAAGAGAACACCAATTTGTTGTCAGTCATGTCATGACCTTGCAACTAGCAAAAGCAGGAAAGTGAAGAATGTATGTATGAAGACTTGTAGTGCACAGTGCAAGAAATTGAAAGCTCTAGAGCTCACTCACTACTCTACAGATCAAAAGCTCAAATCAAAGACTCTTCTTTATGCAGGAAAGAATACTTGGTCCTTCACAAGCAGGTTTTTAATGCTGGGTGATTGTCTGATCCCTTGTTGGGCAGCTCATTTTATCCAGCACCAAATCCCTGCCCAATAAATATTTGACCACATATATATATATATATCCAAGTGACATAAGAACGTGAAAGAGCTGCCCCAGCCTGCCTCATCCCTGTGCCTAAAATATTTTTGGTACACATCCCCCTTTCATGCCCAGCACTTAAAATATTTATGTTACCTGCCCTTGCCTCATTACACTGGGATTCTAAAATCTCCATTGTTCCTTAGCTATTCAAGGTTCAAAAACTTATAACAGGCCACATAAGTGGCTTTTAAGCTAACAAACAACTTTAGGTGGCCAATTAATAGAGCAAGGGTATCAGGGAATATACCTACCAGTGTTATGTGGGTATTTGATTTTGTTAATAACTGTCAGATCCAAAAATTAATTAATTAAAATCAAAGAATTGCTGGTTCCAACTATTTCAAAAACCTCAAAGAGCTAAGCAGGTTTGATGAAAGAACCAGTGGCTATATATAACAGTGAATTTTTTGGTGGCAAATTTCAGCCAATTTGCCAAAAAAAAAAGATTGGGAAAGGAATATTTTGTCAAAATTCCCTTTCTTTTGGGGAAAAAAATCGCCAAAATTAAATAATAATAATAATAATAATAAATTCTTAAATCACTAAAAATTGCCACAATTGCCTATAATATGAAAGGGTGCTCAAGGTTTTTTACTTTCATATTTTGAATATCTCCAAATTTGGAGACATAGACTTATGGATGATCACACAAAATTGGAAGGGGGGAAAAAAAACACACTTGAAGGGTTGTAAAGGTGGTTATTTGATTTTTTCAATTTTTTTGAAAACAAAGGTTAATTAATCAAAACTGTTCTTTGATTTTGTTTTTGATAATCACTATGGGTATATATATTTCATGATCTTGTTTTTTTATTACTGCCCAAATTGGAATATATCTATTTTCATAAGTTGATCAAAACCCCCAACCCTTCCTCATCATCTCCTAGCATTTCCAGTTCCCAAACACTTGAAGAAGCAAAACATCAATTAACCAGCCCCAAAGGGTCAATCATACAACTAAGAGCATATCCACCATTAGGACAACACTATTCATTGTATCCTAATTGTGCAAGCGATTTTGTAAGGCATGCAATGCCTTTTGTCAGCTTTGCCCATCAAGCAACCCCACTCGTGATCATCACTTTTGCTAATTAGGTTCTCTATCTCTCTCCAATGTTCTACCCATTTTTCTCCAACATCTTTTCAAATCTTTTGTCATTCTCTACATCAGGTGAACTCTAATCTCCCTATGTAATAGCCTATTTGTCTCTTTTTCTCTAGCAATGCAATCGACCATAGAACATTGGAGAAACCAACACTTTGAGGGGGCACAAAGTTACAAATCCCCAAGGTCATACATAGAATCAGCTGCACTGGTTGAAGTTGGATGACTCAACTTCCTAATCACCACAACACAAAAGAAATAAATCATGCTTCCTAGCTATATGCACTAATGCCACTTTTTTATTCACTTAGTATGTGCATAATTGTAACATTAGGTTTTAAGTTGAAAAGTATCATATTTGAACTAATTCATCTGTAAACCATGACCTTGTAATCCAAAATGAAATAAGATCTTCCTAGCTTAAGTGTCACGTGGCTTAGGCCGAGGCTTCTCCTAGGTGCCATGTGGCTTAGGTCTAAATCTAAGGTCTAGGCCTAATTTAAGCGTCACATGATAAGCTATTAGAGCTTACCCGTCACATGGCTTAAGTCTAAATCTAACCTAAGTCTAGGCCTAATTTAGGTGCCACATAGGCTACTAAAGCTTAGGTGCTATGTGGCATAGGCCTATGTGTCACATCATGGCTTAGATTTAGGTGCCATGTGCGACCTAGGCCTAGGCCATGTCACCAAGACTAAAACTTGTATTTTAAAATTGAATTTTTTGAAAATTCACTTAGTGTGCCACATGGCAGCTTTCAAATCAACCACATATATCAATATAAACCTTCCAAACTGAACATGGGAGACTTAAATTTTTTATTTAATTTTCTTGAAATTCTGGAATTATGCCATGTGAACTAGAAATGAAAAATTGTTTACAATCAATTCTTTGCAACTAAAACATGTCAAATAACTGTTTGCAAAAAATTTCAATTGTAAATGACACTTTTAGTTGCAAAAATTGGTCACAAATGATAATTTTTCTTTTAATGGTGGCACCATGTAACTTATTTAACAATGTATTCACAAATTGATATAACTATTCAACGGATGGAGGAGCATATGGTTGATTATATATTTCATCCATATGCATTTTGATGATGTTATGCTAAGTCAATATTCATGACTAAGGTTGGGTAAAACTAGACTTATACAAATTATGGAAGATTTAATTGCTGAAGTGATTTGTGATTAGTTTCTAATTGCAAATTGAAATCACAAAATAAGATTTCTATTAGTGTTATCATGACAATTTTCAATTTAGAAGTTTCTATGATGTAAAGGATGTGTGTGTGTGTAATTGAATTTCCTTCATTTTTGGTTCTAAGTGGCAAAAGAAAAACCACTGCTTGCTACCCACCAAGACAGTTAGCATATTATCTTGGGTACTATAACAGTTACAATCAATGGATTGCTACAGGACATAAAACAATACATGGAGATGTAGGCACAAATGGGTCACCATCATCTGCAGACTATTGACAATAATGATCGGGAGAAAGATGGAAAGAGTCAATAATGTGTCTGCAGTCAGAGAAAACAAATACAAAAACTAGAGAACAAGCAAGTAGAGAGTGTCATACAGTAGCATCCACATTTGGTGAATGTGTACACGTTTATGCATACATCCCAGCTTGAAGCTGTGTAAATGCTGAAGTTTCTTCACTCCACAGGCTGAGGATCGTACTCTCCTGGATTCACGTTTCAAGTCAAAGCAATATGTTACATAAAGCAAAAAGTTTTACTCCACTCTTCAGTCCATATATGCACACGCAGTTGTTACTACCGATTCTCATAACTTTAGGACCAGACCATACTGCATGTGGAACCCACCATTTAGATTATATGCCAATAAGGCAATGCCCATCTATGTGTTAGTAGTCAGAAGCCTGTTTGACAGTAGAACATGAAGTGAGTACTATTATATTTCCTATGGTAGTAGTAAGGGGATTTGGCTTTTTCATTTTTTCTTTTTCCACAAGCAGGCTACAGCACCAGCCACCACAACAAGAGATAAGCCTCCTGCAAGCGGAGTACCAAATCTGGCCCGTCTGCGCAATGCATATTGAGCAGCAGAAGGAAAACACCGCAAGTAGAATGGTATTTTTGTACTCCTCTCAAATTCTTCTAGGTCGAAATCCTGCAAACCCGTTCAAATGTTTTGGTTGTAATTTCCATGAAAACTAGTAGATCTGTAGCCATTGCCCAAATGTTTCCTATAGCAAAAACCTCTCTGCCAAAAAAACTGGTTCAACACTTTCAGTTTACACTTTGGAATCAAAATTTTCATACTGCTAAGCAAGGGGCCAAGGGTAGGTGCGAGCTTACAGGAGGAAGTTTGTGGAGGTAATCCAAATGCTCAACATGCAGCTGCACATTCTTCACTGCAGCTGGCCAAAAAGCAGCTGGTGTATCCTTATATGCTTCCGCAACCACTTCATAAGCAGTCCTTGCACCCCCTAATATTGCATCAAGCACTTTAGCTTCCCTTTCTTCCCTGTGCCTGTATGAAAACCACAGCAGCTTTAGTGCTTCAAATCCAGGGTGTATTTTCTGTCACTTCTTATTATCAGGTTGGATGTGTTGCAAAGTTGAATAGACTAGGCATACCCTGCATGTAATAAGCCAGCTGAAATGTGTCAAGTAGTAGTACAAGCAAACTTTGTTCTTGCAAAGGTCCTAATGGATTACTTGATATAGGTGTGAAGCATATTTGCAGGCCAAAGGTTGGGTTTCCCATGCGCAGGTACAATCACTTTTGGTTCAAGATCTAAAAGGCGATTACAGGTGTCCAAGTAGTCCTGCACCACAACAAACCTTTTGCGAGTACATCAGAGAAGACTACTTGCTTGATCTGTACAGTACATCTCAACTCCATTCGGTGTGTAAATTAAATGCTTCAAACTTCTAATCCATTCCAAGTCTAAGTCTTGTGTTGGCTTAGATGCAATTGCAATGTCATCATCATCCTCTGGAGGATTCCTCAGCCATGGTGGAGTGTCAGAGAATGTTTTGGAGTGGCAAACCTTGTTGATGTCTGCTCGGTGAAAGTTTGGATCATGCTTCAAACTTTTTACCAAGCTTCTAGAAGAAGTAGATGACTGGGAAAAGCTTCTGCCAAGATGTGTAGAGTTATGATATCTTGGGGCTACCCTAACCCTAAACCCTCAGATTTCCATCGCCCCATTTGATACTGTAACTGATAATAGCTGGGTACAAAACTGCTATGGGTGAAATAGCATGCAACCCTAGCCACAACCGCTTGCAAACTGACCATGAGAATTATGACTGGGCTAGTTGTCTGCTCTGCTAGACAACAAGTATAGCATATCCATTAGATTACAAAGGAGTATAGCAAATGAGCTTTGTCAACAACCTGCATGTTGGCCCCTGAACTTGGATCCAGAACAGAACTGCCCTGTCTGCACCCACACACCCACCACATGAGCTTCAACAACGGACACCACCACTTATTTCACATCTTTTGCTTTCTATGAGGTGACCACCTAACGTCAACACCTGAAAGCCTTGATTCACAGAAATGTTTTGCATGAGATCACTTACCCTACACAGTGATCACCAACAAGGACAGTGCCAGTCTTGCGATGCAAAAGTGCAAGATGACCATCTGTGTGACCCTGCACACCCATGCGAGCATGGATCATGGAGAAGTATTCACATGGTACAGATAACTAGTGAATGGGTTCACAACAGCCATGAAACCAGCAGCTTCACCTTTTACATAAACAAGACAGCACAGTCCACACCAGGACCATCAGTAGATTTTGAATTAAGATGTACCTGACAACAATTTGCTATGCTAGCAAACTGCACAATCTACTCTGCAGAATGCTTAGCTTCTTCAATAGACAGCAACCACCAGAGGAGCACCTACCGGAGCTGATATAATTTCAAGTTCTTGGCCAGCAATAAGCAACTTGGACCCGCCTTCCACAGCAATACAATTAAACCCAGTTGTAGCTGCCCCCATTCCATAGTAGGCTTGGTAAGAAGGCTTCATGAAAGTGACAAGAGCAATGATGATCACAGGCATCCATCCATCCACTGACTGAATCACTTGTGTGCAGAAACTCACCTTTTCCCATGCGCTGCAGGGTTTTCTGATGTGCAATGATGATAGCCTGTGGGTTTTGTTTCCTCACAGTAGGCAATCCTATCATTCCAACCCCCACCCAATGTAAGAGATTGGACTCTGGGACCAAATGATACTCCTACCTGACAGGCCACTGGCACCATATCTAAATAGGAATGTAGTTAACAAACAACCAAGATGCGAGAACGAATTTGGTACAGCTGACACCTTCTAAGTCATGAACATATTATTAGGGCAGAGATGGTGTAGACTAACTCTTATTGTCACTAAAAGTAGTTTCAAGACTATCCTTACCATCAATGTGATCAAAGTGGTGGTGTGTCAGAAAGACCAGCAGCTTTCTTGGGAGTTCATTGACGACCTTGGCAAGCTGCTCTGCACCAGTATTTTGAAAGCTTAGAGACATGGATGGATTGTCCACTAAAAAAGTGAATCAACAATCACATAAGAAAGAAAAGTAAGATAAGTACTGAGTTCCCCAACATCAAGATATGTCCTTCCAAGCATGGGTTTGAACCAACCACCACAAAGACAGATTTTGAGGGGCCTACAAACCTGTGCATGAGCTGCCACTGGATGACATCCAGGGTCACATATTAACGCATCACCAAATGCCTTGGCAGCTCCAGTGTCAATTGCATGTTTTGGGAGTGGTCCAGTCGGAGCAAACACAACCAGGTTGGTTTTGCTGAAGGGCAACATAGTTGCTGATTCCATTGGAGCAATGAAAATGCCTGGTGGATACTCCTGTTGCATAAACCAAATGTCAATCAAAATCCACCAAGCCCCCCATTCATGGAGCATCATAATTGCAAATGCAACAAAGGTTTTGAGTTTGCAACAAGCAAGGTCAGTATCCAAAGATTGGTGGCAATGGTCATTCTGGTGGTCAAAATGGGATTTTTTTACCTGGCCCTGTACACAGAGGTTGTACTTGAATGACAAGTCAGATGGGAAGTGGGGAGAGAAGGCAAGCGTAGCCAGTGGTCCAATGCGCTTCTGCTTTGAGTCAGAACCGACCAGCAGGTTGTATGCTTCAAGTGGATCAAACCATTCCCCATCAGCTGCAGCACATCCCAACATCACATCACCCCTGTCATCATCTTCTTTCCCAGGCCTACTTGCGTCACTTCCTTCTCTGATAGCTTCAGGAAGGCTCTCCATGGCTTCTTCAAAAGCTTTCCCTTCTTCTCCACTGAATCTGCAAGTTCACAATACCCATCTCTTTCTCATGTCTCTTTCTCTCCTTGTACTGAGCATGTACTGAGTACAAGGAGAGAGATGGGATTGAAAGCAAGTGGAGCTACAACAATGGTGTCCAGTAGTATTAGATCTTGTTTTACTGTCTGCCCACAATTGTTGAAGAAGGGAAGAGGGGAGTGAGAGAGAGAGAAATTTTGTGTTCACCATGTGGGTCTGCAAAATTTCTCGAAACAAGATCTGCAAACTATTCAAAGTAAAAAGGAGAATTGAGCAATGGCAAACTGGTGTTTGTTAGAGCAACTCCACCAGTGCTCAGTACATGACCCTACAACTTAAAATTGGACGAAGAAAAGTCAAGATATGCTGGTTTGGCTCAACAAAATGGTTTTGGCCCAGCATTTTTGCATGGTTTGCTGAGGCTGGTAAAAGGCGCAGCAAAGCCTAACACCTGCCAGAGAAGAGTGTAGTAAATATGATTTGACTGCTGCTCCATATTTCATTCTGATTGGCCAATCATATGATTGGTCCAGGTGGCTTGCTATTAAAAGTTTCTCCTGCCTATATTTGCAGTCCCAGTTTTAGTTTTAAGGGTGGGTTTTGAAAAAAGTAAATAGCCCAACTTTGAATGTGAAAAACATATTTCTGCAGGGTCACATACTGAGCAGCACTGGGAGATGCTCTTATTAGCCTGGATGGATTTCAAAGAATGGGGCTGAAAACCTACCTGAAAAGCTTGCATCATTGCGCAGGATTTCAATGATGAACACAACGGTGTGGACAGCAGGTCCAGGTCCATAGGCAGGCTCTTCCACATACTTCCAATATCGCCATGACTTGCATGGACCACCTGTTGGATGGATACAAGTTTGAATCTGCAGCAAGCAAGCAGCCCACCCCCACAAAGAAAGCAACCTCAATAAGAGCAACTCCACCAGTGCTGCTCAGTATGTGATCCTGCAAATAAAAAAGTAGATGAAGAAAAGTCAAATTTGGCTCATCAAAATGGGTTTTGGCCCAACATTCATTTTTGCACCGTTTGCTGAGACTGGTAAAAAGCCACAACAAGGCCTAACACCTGTTGTTGATTGGCTAGATAGATTGATTGGTCCAGGTGGGTTGCTATAAGTAGTCTCCCACTTATTTGCAGTGCCAGTTTTAGTTTGATGGGTAGGGTTGGAGAAAAGAAAATAACCATAAACTTTGGATGTAAGAAATATTTTTGCAGGGTCACATACTGAGCACCGCAGGAAAGAAGTTGCAGAACTAACATAATCCGCAGTGCAGTGCAGTGCAGTGCAGTGCAGTGCAGTGCAGTGCAGTGCGCACAAACAAGCAAACAAGAAACCGATACCTTCTCCACTGCATCGCTTATAGCAAAACCCTTGAGACCAAGGCAGTCGAGATTGAACTCCACGTTCCCGATGGCCTTCGCCAACCGCTCCTCTTCCAGCGTCTCATCACAACCCCCTCCTACCTTGCCAGCAGCAGCAGTGCGCAGCAGGGGCACTGACGCCAAGTCCCAAATATCAGAGTCTTTTTCCCCACCCGCAATCTCATTCCTGGGTCGGGTCTGCTTCAACAGAAAGATCTGAAAAACCTCCGACGGATCCGCATTCTTCACTATCAACGCAACTCTATGCTCTACCTCTCCTCCTCCTCCTCCTCCTCCTCCTTTTCCCATCTTGCTGCTCCTTCCTTCACCCAATCTCCCTCTATATCTACCCACACATACCACTCTTGTTTTATACCAAACTAGCAAATGGGTAGTTCTCCACCCTCTTCTTTCTTCTTCTTCTGTCTCTCTCGCTCTCACTCGCGCGCGAGCACTGGCAGTGCGATCCTCGTTTCCAGTACTGCGCTTGAGACAGAGACAAAGGGCACACAGTGGTGAGTTCCCAAGTGCGCGGCTGGGTGCGTTCTAAGTTCCAAAGTTCGCATAAGTTCGCATCTGTTTTGTCGCTTTGTGGTCGCCAGCCTCTTTCTGTCTGCGTTCCCCAACTGCAGTTTTCAGCATAACACTTATGTGGCTTTTTAGGTAGTGCATGCTTCAATTACAAGGGAGCCACTTTTATGTGGCTTGTTAGTTAGTGCGTGCTTCAATTACAAGGGAGCCACTTTTATGCGCCAACAGGCAAGGCCCACTTATGTGGCTTTTTTGTGCATGCTTTTACAAGGGCCAGTTGTATGTGTCCCTAAAGGTAGGGCCACTTCTGAAGCTTCTTAATGCGTATGCTTTCATAAGGCTCCTTAGTCCTCATATGTGTCCAAGGGCAGGGCCACTTATGAGGCTTTTTTGCTAGTACTTTTCACAAGCCCATTTTTATGTGTAAAGCAGTAGGGCCACTTATGGAGGTTTTAGGGCTTCTATAATGCCTTTCTTATGTGTAAAGGGGGTGGGACCATTTACAAAGCTTCTTATAAGGCCCTTTTTTTTCCTGTAGTGGGGGTTGGGCCACTTATGAGGAGGCTTTTAGTGCTTCTATAATGGCCTCTTTTTATGTGTAGAGGTGGTTGGGCCACTTAGGAAGCTTTTTAATGCTTCTATAATATACCTTTTTAATGTGCAAAGGGGGTTAGCCGGGCCATTTACCAGGCTTTTTAGTGCTTTTGTAAAAGGCCAGTTTTATGTGTAAATGGGAGTAGGTGGAGGCTGTGTGATCTTTACGCATGATAGAGCCCTTGGCTGTGGGCTTCACGAGATTAAGGGCCTACACAAGCTGTTTTCTACCACGCATATAATGCTGTGGAGGGCCTTACTGCCCTTACCCAAGGGCCTTACTGTGCTTACCAAGTATAAAAAGGCTGCTGCACCTAAGGTCGATTCAGAGTTGGGAGTCTTGACCTTAAGGTGCCATTCTGTGTACTTACTGTAGGAATTCCTTTAACCAAGTCTCTTTGCATGGCATGAAGATGTTCTTATGTCACTCTTCTTTTGGTTGCAAATTTGTTTTTTGGGTCCTCACACAGAAGTAAGTAAAGTTTTGTAAGTGTTGTCAGTGTTAAAGTCATGATTCAAGTCAAGTGTGTGTGTGTGTGTGTGTGTTTTGCTTTGATATGTATGTCTCCTTATGTTTATTGGCCTTGCCTACCAAGGCAAGGATATTGAGTTTAGATTCATTATAGAGTATAGTAGCTTAAGAGATTTTGGCTCCTAGGTAATAGGTCTATTTTTATATGAGGATTTTTGAAAGATGATATTTTGTCTTGTGTTGAAACTTGAGATTAGTTATAGAGTTATAATAATATCTTGAAGGATTTTGGTTTCTTTAAGAGGATTTTTTGAAGATTATATTTTTGCAAGGTGAAATATTTGAGTTTCCATAATTCTTCTTTTGCCTTGAAGATACTTTTCAACATAAATGGCAAGGCCACAGTGTGACACACCCCTTGTTATTTATTTATACACTCTCTCATCATCATGTTCAGTTGAACATAAAAACTCTCAAAAGTTCCTAAAGTAAAAACTTTCGCCCTTTTCAGTGCTACTAGTGTACCTACTTCAATTTAGCCTTACTCCAAGTTTCTATAATTACAAATTTCTATGACATCGGGAGAGAGAGAGAGAGCAAAGGGGTGAATGAGCAATGAATCAAGAAATTCTTGTAACCTTGCCCAAAACTTTATTAATAATAAAGGCACCAAATCCAGAGAGGAAGTACCCAACGAAAGAACCTAAGTCCAACTTGAATTTGCTACAAAGTCATGACTCATATGTGTTGAAGACTAAGGACTACTGTAGCCTAGGGTCAGTTTCCACATTGACAAAATGAATATAAATGAATATATATATATATAAGAATATTTTTTAAATTGAATTAAATTTTTAAAAATTCATTATCTACTATAATATTGTGATATGAGTAGTGAAATTATTCAGAGTGTAGCCTATGGTAATTATGATGATTTTCAAATTTTCAACTTGATATTTTCACAAAATTTCATTTCACTATTTTGAGGATTATTTAATGACAGAACTGACCTTAGCGTAAGGTATTAGGTAATAGAAATTCTGAAAGGCTTGCAACTACCAACTGCTTATTACAAGCTTGCAGAGAAAATGAGAGGTCGTCCCCAAGTGGCAGGAGCTATATCGATACACATGCATACATACACATTATATATAATATGTATTAGTATGACCTGCACACTTGGCCCAAGTGTGAATCCAAGTGTTGTAATTTATTTTTTCCATCTAAAACCATTTTTGGTAATTTAATTGGATTCTAATGACAAACCACTCAAAATTCAACATCCCCCATGCCTTAGGTCTAAAAAATTCAAATCATCTTCATTAAATCCTACTCACGGAGGGCTTTTCCAACGTAACCAAGAGTGCATCCAAACTCTTGTATAATTTTTAGTTTTGATTTACACATTTGAAAAAATTGTTCAATATTCAATAACTTCTTTGTTGTATGTTGAAACCAAGTTGGTGCACCCTTTACTCATTGAGGACTTTCCAATGGTACTACACGCAAGGCAAGAGGTACCATGGTTTTGAGAGATCTCAACGTGACAAACAAAACAAACTCTTACACACCCATGCAACCAGCACACAGAACATTGTTGAGGTCTAGAAAATAGTGCACTAATTCCTTAATAATATGGCAAAATCTCTCAAAAATGCTGATTATGTCAGATAATGGCCATTGGTCATAGCTGATTCCTGGCCACCTGGTCATAACCTAATTTATCTAAATTTTACCATGATTTGTTTGTCTAATTGTCTTGGCCCAAATTCTAAACTTGAGCTCCCTACCAGTGTTTTTTTTTTCAAAATTTTTTTAAAAATTTTTTTGAAGCCAAAGTGGCAATTATCCATAAGAAGATGTAGAAAAAGTGGGGATCATGCTCAGGAAGATTTAGCCAAATCTGGCTATAAACCAGATTTGAAGTACCAAACTCTATTCATCCTTCTATATCTTTGGCTATGGCAAAAACCAAAGATAGACAATTTGCAATTTTAAATATTTAAATACAACTGCAATATTTTAATTTGCAAAATTTGCTCACTGCTGGCAATTGAAAAACTCCAAAATAAATTCACTTCATTTTAAAATTTTCAATATTTTATTTCGATTTTTGGCAAAATTTCACCAACCAAAAAAAAAAAAAAAAGACCAGTTTGTAGAGGACTTCGAGGGGGCATTACCCAATCCATCTTTCCAGGACATCAGAGGGATATTCACGGACATATATTGCCCCTCCAAATACACAGAAATTTCTCCAGTAGCTTTACCCATTGCAAAGCACAATGTGAAAGTTATCATGATAGAAACCTACATAGATCATGAGGTACACAAAAGAGGTTAGGGTTCTTACACCTACTCTTTAAGTGAGTTCAATCTTACACCAACTAATTAAAGGGTAAGATCCCTCACACTTTTAAGGAGTAGTGCAACAGCCCTCTCCTTTTTTTTGAAGGAGGGATATTCATGAATACAAGGTGCCCTCAAAATACACAATGAAATTTCTTATCATATTTGTCAAATATAAAGGTACTCTCCAAATACACAAGGAAATTTCTTGGAGTGCTTTGTGTGTGTGTTATATTCAGGTACTCTTAAATAAGCTTCATAACCAACTTTTCCCTTCCAGGTAGGGTAGATAGGTCGATGAGCAAACATTTAAGAAGTCAAAGGAGGTTAAATCCTCCCATATTGTTCATTTGTTTCTAAAGCTCAGAGAACATTTCTAACGTAGCAAAATTTGATCAATTTGGTAAAGGAATGGGAAAGATATGGGATGTTTGGTGTAAGTGGGCATGTAAGGCTGGAACTAGAAAGAGGTTTAGAGTTTTTTTTTTTCCAAAAGATTGAAACAAACTATCACTCATTCTCTTCCTGCATTTTCTGGGTTGCTCCTTTATTTTTAATGCTGAAAGAAAATGTGTAACCCTCTAGTCTGCATGTCCAATGACACAAAAATCACTCAACTACACAATGAGAAAAACATTGAAAAGTGTTTGATGCTGAACAATTTTATATTATTTATATTTTTATAACATTTTAATAATGTGTTTAAAATTAAATGTTGATATAATCATTGATATAATATTGTGATGACATTGTAACATAATATTTGAATCAAAATAGAGTTATCCATAAAATCCTGCAATTAGAAGACGAGAATGACCAGTTTGGGCATAATAGGCCCGTCAATCCTGTAACTGGGAATGAAAATTTTACAAAACGAAATGACTAGGACACAAACTAGTTTTCCCACCAATTTTGGTGGTAAACTGAGTTTCATCCCCTCTTTCCTTTTTCCTGAGCGCCTCCACTGCTGCTACATGTATTTTCAATGCTCCTACCTATACAACTACTATAATTACCCTTGAACCTTGTGCATTAAATGCTGAGTTTGAGCATCTCCTACTGAGATTCTTTACTTTGCAGATACCACTAAAAGAGGGTATAGGAGTTGAAAACAGAGGGGATAGTGGACAGGGTGACTTTATGGATAACTCTAATATTATTTTACAATGTTATCTCAATATGATATCAATGATTATACATATCAACACTTAATCTTGAACATATTATTAAAGTGTTATTATATAGAGAGGGCAAGTTTGTGATGCTTTTCCCTTTGATGAAACATGTGATTGATCATCTGGCCTTGGATGAACCACCAGCACCCACAGTGATACCATGATAAAAATTCTCAAAATTCATTTAAATTATTTACAAACATTAGAAATATCTGATGCATATACTAAATCAAGGTCTCTGAGCTGAAATCGAACTTTTTCTAAAGCTTGATATGGCCATTACGAGGCCTCACTCAAAAAGGTGAAGGTACGAATCTGGGTACTGGTTCAACCTGGCCCTGATGGAATGCCCCTCTTACCTACCAGGTTTGACACATTCCTATATGGAATAGGGTTTAGGGTTATAGTGCTTAAAAAATGGGATAATGTTGAACCTTGTTCTTTCAAGATTGGTAAGTGAAGTAAAAGTTGGACCAATTTTTCTTTTGGCCAAGTCTTTAGTACTTACTCAACTGCTAACCCTAGATTCTGCAATATGGTAAATTTTTTAAATTAAATTTTAAAAAAGTTTTAAGTAAATATTCTGATCAGAAGTTGAATGGAATGCCAAAAAGTTTGCAAACCTTGTGGAAGTTGAGCTGCTTATTCACAACACACAAAAGTTGTGATTAGCCCACCACAACAAAATAATAGATTGTTTTTGTCGCCTTTCATTTGGTCACCAAACCATCACAAAGTTTGCTTTCTTAGGTCCCCGTGTGGTACCCTAACCGCTAACACTCTCAACGAAAATCCCTAAGTGTATTCGGAGGTACCATATATCAGTGAGGAGTTACTAAGGAGTTGGAAGGGATCTTACACCTACTCTTTTAAGGAGTAAGTGTAAGAACCCTCGCCCTCAATCCACCTACAAATGTCTTGGGCATGTATGTCCTTTATCCCAATATACCCACAAATATATAACAAGTTGAATACATACCCTACTTGCCTTGTAAATTTTGATTCTTGCCCTTTTCATTAACCTACCTAACTAGTAAATATTTCATACTCACCCTTTTTTACTCTAAACGTCTTAAATGTATTTGTGCTTACCCTTACCAAAGGAGGGTAATTGTTTTGAAGAGGAGATATTGCCAAAATCATTATATAGCATATATGATGAATCTCCATATTTTTTGCAATAAGATGTGGTTATGATGAATTTGTTTGAATTTTGGTGATAAATTTGTGAATATGTTTTCTTTTGGCTTTTCATTTTTTGTTCATTACATTAATGACCTTGAACAAAATTCTTAGTGTATGCTCTTGAAACCCATTTAAATCTTATTACCATTTGTCATTATAAGAGTGCTTTAAATTTGTTCTCAAGGATAATATCAGTGTGTTTTTTTTTGTCGAAATTTTGTGATTTAGCCAAACTGGTAATGATCGATAGGAAGATTAAGCCAAATTTGGCTACAAGCTAAATATGAAAATAAAATTTGTTAGACATCCTTCTTTTTTTCCCTTTTTGGCTACTTATTTGAAACCATGTATAGAAATCTGTTGAATTTTTTCCTATATACCTTGACAACTTGAACATGTGTCTATTGAATAATATTAATTTTTAAATTTTTCATTTCAACAAATAGAATATTCTTGCAGATTCAATATTTTCCTTCACAAAATCTTGGTCTTTTGAGATTTCTTTCTTTTGGAGAATTTCAACATTTTTGAAAATGATATAATTCGTTTCAAAGTTGCCAAGGTTCTATGGTAATATAAGTGGAGAAAGAAGGCCAATGCAATCCTTGGTTTGGACTATAATCATCATAATTTTGGATAATTTGAAAATTGATCATCTCAAAAAAAACTCTCAAGCACAGTAACTTCATTCTTTATTTTAGTTTTGTGAAATTTTGTTATTTTTACTGCTGAAAGCAAATGAAGATTATTATTATTATTATTATTATTAGGCACCTTGTGGCCAAACCAGCCTAGGTACTATGGTAGTGCCTTCCACTAAAACCCACAAACCAAAATGAAAACAATTCCTCAAATACAATAAGTCCCATAAAAAAGGGCCAGGTCTCTAAAGGGGCCTACCTATTTGAAAACCATTAAGGTGCTTTTATGTGTAAATAGGTGTATGTTTGTATGTTTCTCGTTTATTTTAAAGTAACAAAACTAGTGTCGCATGTGCCATTGGCTTAAATGTGAACAGATTACCCAACTAATTTTTCTTCCCAAAAATATTTTTTTATACTTTAATTAAATTTCCAATGACAAAAACTACTCAAAATTCAATATCTCTTACACCTTAAGTCTAAAAATTTCCAAATCACTTTCATTAAATCGTGCTCAATGAGGTCTTTTTTTTTTAGAATACCAAGAGTTGCCCAAATTCCCTTATATTTTTTATTTTCGAGTTCCCGTGATTTTAGCTAAGAAAGTCAAAGCTTATTCAAATAAAAAATTGTTCAGGATTCTATATAATTTCTTCACTGTTGGTCAAAAACTTTATGAATCCAACTCGGTGCACCCCTACTCATCACACATGCTTTTCCAACACTACCAAGAGCATGGCAAAAGAGGTTTGGGAGATCACACCATAACAAACAAAAGAAAACAAACAAACAAACAAACTTCATAGATAGATGTCCAATTGTTTGAGCATTTTTCTTGGTTGTATAGCATGGATAGCCCTATATATCTCTTTCAAAAGAATTATTTTTAATGTGTGGGTCCAAATTTGGAGAATATGGGGAAACAAGTCCTCTTTTGAAAGATGAAATAAGCAAGTTTGACTCCTTCTTTTGATTCACCAAATGCGTACAAACCGCATCAAATACCGGATGAAATTCCCACACCCACCACCCCCATTCATAGTACAGAATAAAACAACATAGAACAACCTAGAACTTAGGTGAAGAATCATCTTAAAATTAAAATAATAGAATTATCCATAAAGTAACCCTCTCTTCCTGTCTTTGGGCCTCCTTTCACCCCGTATCCTCTCTTTCAGTGATATCCGCAAAGTAAAGACATTTTAATAAATCCGATACTCAGCATTGAATGCACAAGGTTCGAGACTAATTATAGTACAGTTAGGAACAGTGAAAATATATGTAGCAGCAGTGGAGGCGCTCAGGAAAAAGGAGAGACAGGATGAAACTCAGTTTACCACCAAAATTGGTGGTTTTCTGAGTTTCATCCCCCGTTGAATGCTAATCTACTTTTTGTGCAGGTTCTTTTTGAATCTCACCCTGTGTATGACCAACTCAGGTTCTGGTGCTGTGTTTTTCTTACTTTACGGATAACTCTAATTCAAGTTTGAAGTATTGTTGAAGCTTTTGACATATTTAAAAATTCATCCAGACTTCGGGCCCTAGTTTAACCTTTTAATCCCTGTTTCATCCCCAATTTGAGTGCAGCTGTCAAGTGAGCGAAACTGGGTACCAGTTGATGAAACTGGGTATCAGCAGTTCACAAGATTTGCAGGATTTTCATTCTGATAAGACTTTGATTTGAGGAAGAATAGCAAAGTAGTTGCAGTGTAGGCTGAGGTAACCCAAATCCAAAACTTGGGGGCGGGTTTAGGACCAGTGTTTTTTTGGGAAGCTAAAGTGGCTATCATCCATAGAAATCTTTTTTAAAAGTGATGATTGTCTCTAGAATGATTTTAACCAAATCTGGCTATAATAATCCAGACATAAAAGCACAAATTTTTAGTCATCCTTCTATATTTCGGCTAAATACTGAAAACCAAATATAGAAATCAGGACCTTTTTTTTCACTATTATTTTCCTCACTTTTGGTGATTGAAGATCTCAAAGAACACTTTATTTTTTGAATTTTTGACTTTTTCTTTTTCTTTTTGGCTAATTTTTTTCAGTGAAAAAAGGGCTGATTAGGAGTCAGGACCAATTCAGGTGAGAAAACCAGTTTGGTCCTCTGAATTTTTCCCTTGTTTTTTTTTTTTTCATCCTGATAATCCAACCTTTTGCACTCTGCAAAGCAATTGCTGCACAAGACTTGGTCTCCTCTCTCACCTCTGATCAATGGGTTGGTTGGCATGATATATCTCTAGGTCAATATTAATGAACTCCGGAATGGTCAAGTCCTGCCCATTATATCGGGAATGCGCCAGCCAAGCATGTTAGGGCAAGCTAGGTGACACGCCCAACATAATGTGTGGGGCAAGGCCATTCCATGACATTAAAGGTCTGGGGTGACAGATTGAACAATTTAAAGAACAGTTCATGATCAACAGACACAATCCGGTTGCTATTACGAGTTCGGGATCATCACTGGAAGATTATGTCATATAATGTGGTCAAAATGACAGAATCTGCCACCCTAGTCTTTAATTTACTAAAGATTGGGCTGCCCATGGTAAATTTTTGTGAGGCAAGCCTGCCTGCCTCTGGGGGAGATCGTATGAAACCACTAGCATAATGTGCCACGGGCAGTCCCACTATGTAATGATAAAGCCAGTGTGGGCAGACTCTCCCTGTTTTTCAGCCTCATTATTGTGGAAGAATCGGGCAGCCTTGCCGATTTTGCCCAGTGACTTGCTGGGAACCAAACTCTGCCCTGGGCAGCCCGCTCTCTAGTACAATTCTCCCAGAAGATAACTTGCTGATGAAAAATTATTTAGTTTTGAAATTTTCATTTTCACAACTAGAATATTCCTGAATGTCCCAAAAGACCCTTCATTTACCTTCGCAAAAGAAAAAGAAAAATCCTTTGAGGAAAAAAAAAAATTTGAAATTAATTTTCAGTGTGTCTAAAGATGATATAATTTTTGCTGAACCTGCTATTCAACTACAGTAGTCAGCAAGGTAAAGTTAGGCTAAGGCTCCTTCTCAGCCTTACTAGTTGTAAGCTCTCTATTATAACCCTTGGGGCAACTGCCTTAAGGTCTATGAAGCTTACAACCAATGTTGGGTGGTTATTGGAAACAGAAATAGACCCCTACAGTGGTTATCAGGGTGGTTCCTAAGATTCATAACAGTGGTTCTCGAAAAAAAATCAAAGACCCATTTTTGTATATAACCACAATTTATTTATTTTTGAAAAAATCGAATAATTGACACTAAATCTGCTATTTCATTGGCTAGTCATTTATGAAATTTTTGGGTTTTTTGAAATGACCAGGGCCAGCAGTTCTTTGATTCTGGTTCTTTTCAAAGAACCAGAACCAATGGCTCTTCGATTATGAATTAACCTAAAACTCAAAACCAGTTCTGTGCAAATCTAAATAACCACACAAGACTATTGCTTACAAGTTACAACGCCAACTCCCCAAATGTGGGCGAGGCACTACCTTGCACACACACAAAAAACTAGTGTCGGGCAGGTATTCAGAAAATTCGAATATCACACTTGTTATTTGTCAGATATCACAAACTATGATGATTCAAAATGATATCCTAACCACTGAATCGCAACTCTATGAGATCTGACCATGTAATATTCATATTTAAATCCGGATATCAAACATCTGAAATTCGGGTAGGATATCAATTCTTTACCTAAATCCAGATATCAAGGAAGGGGTAGTTAGGTTTGAAAAACAAAAGTTTACAATAAGGGGTAGTTAGGTTTGAAAAAAAAAGTTTACAATTTTAAGTGTTGTGGTCTTAAGCTCATAACTATAAAGGGGCCCAAGCTGACACTTAGGCCCCACCTTTTTTTTTGTGTTCTTATGTGCTTTTAGTGTTCTTTTTCCTATTGTTTCAAGCTTTTCTTTCATGTTTCCTATGTTCATGCTCTTGTTGGGTTCATGCTCTTCATTTGTGTTATGTATGTATTCTTCCTTCATGTGTTGTTGGGTCTATGTTTTTCCGTTGCGCTATTATTGGGTCCATGTTCTTTGTTTGCATTATTACTAGGTCATGTGCTTGCTTTTTTTCCATGTTGATGTTGCATCCATATTCTTCGTTTGCATTGTTATTGTGCTTTTTCTTCTCGTTGTTGTTACATTTGTGTTTTTCTTTTCTTTTTTTTTGCATTTTTGTTGTGCCTTTATTTCACATTGTTATCATGCACATCTTTCGCACTAATGTTGCAATTGTGTTGTTGATGTGCCTGTGATGAAGATTTATGGGATGAATCCTTAGTGATTATAAGGTCATGCCATCGATTGTTGAAAGTAAAAAACGATAGGGTAGTTGGTGGTTGATGGTAAGCTCAAAATGTTCATTTTTTTTTTTTTTTTTCCATTTGTTTGTATGTAGGTTATGGCCACTTTCTACATTCAATTTTGACAATGCTTGCTTGTTGTTCGCTAGGTGCATTTCTAGTGGTGCTAATGGTTCTACAAGGATGTTTTGATGGACGTAAAAACTAGGAGCTAAAGAATAAAAGGAACTATTGCTTGAAGGCCAAAAGGGAAAGAAGCTCAAGAAATATGTGAAGAAGATAAGTGACGTTTGGTGTAGTTGAGGAGGCATTGGTTGTGTGTTAATCTTATGCGATGTAGGTTTTTGCTATTTGAGGCGAAGACATCTCCGCTATGCCTTGTGTTTTAATAGGCGAAGCTTGTTCATGTTGTTTTCGTCTAGAAGTTGATGACCGGGGTGTGATGATGAATTGAGAGATCTTAAGAGCGACAAGTAATGGATTCTTAATGTACCTTGTCATTTTTGTGTGAGGTGGCCTTTTTCCTATGCTTGCTAGGGCAAACACCGAAATGGCTCCTTCGGTCATTACATCTTTGAAATCCTTAAAGGATCACTTCTTGAGTTCCAAAGAGTTTATTTAGACAACAGGCAACATCTCAAAGGCTTTATGGTTGGCTTCAACCAAAAGGTAGTAAAGGAAGGGCAACAGAAGAATTTGCAAGAGGTGGTTGATTTTAAAAGCTAGTTACAACAATTCTAAACTTCCAATTGGTAGGATGCCCTTACCATTCAATGTATGCAAACAAAGTTATAATCTTTGGAAGGGGCGTAAAAGAAAGTTCAAGAGTTATAAACCAAAAAATCCAACTAGCAGAATGAATTACTAGAATTACACAAGTGCCTTACTATAATTAATAAGATTTTGGACTCCTTAAACTTGGAATGGACTACTTCGTAGCAAAGCCAGGAACTAAAACAAGTGAATTGAAAAACCTTGGAAGTGTCATTGGGCATGACAGGCAAGTAGCTCAAGGTGGCAAAGGTTAAGGTGGAAAGGCTAGAAGGTCATAATGAGGTGTTGACCAAGAAAGCATAGAAGCTTCAGGAGGAAATGCAATAGTCAATAAAAAAAATCTAGTTACTAAAGCAGATTCTAAAAGACTTAAGGGAAAATCCAAGCATAATTTCAAAAGAGATGCAAGCCTTAGAAGGGGGGATGAGGATGTAAATACAAAAGGTCGAACTAATCGATCTTTACCACCACCAAATGGAAGAGTTTGACAACCTAAAATGAAGTATGCCTTCATGAAGGTAGAACTTTTGATTTATTAGCAGTGTCAAGAGTTTTATTTTATTTATAATTTTTATCCTAGTTACTATGGGTAAATTGGGGTAAGTAAATTTGGAACCAATTTTAGTGTGAACAAGATTCTAGCTTTTTGGTGTTCAGGATAAGTGGGACGATGTGTGATCATAATCAATTTTCTGGATTTTGAAGCACATTGTAACTTTGTTGTGTTCTGTTGTGTTGTGTTTTTATTATGCAAAGAGTTTGTTAAGGTTTTTGTTCGTACTTGGATTCATGTGTTTTGCAAGTGAGTAAAACTTTGAAATCCAAAAAAACTTGCATTTGCTTTAGCTCAATAGTGCTATAGTTAAATTTGTGGTTGATTGCACTGAATTCTTGGATATTTTGTTTCATGCTACATAAGAATGTGGTGTGGTTTTTTTTAGCTTCGTTTAGTCATCAAGTGACTTGATCTTTTGTGTTTTGTTTGTACATGTTGTAGCTAAATGTGAGTGCACAGTGTTACCTTTCCTCTCATGTTTTGTTCCATTGTTCATTTGTAGGAACAATAATGGCAGCAGCAGCTTGAGCCACCATTGTAATCGCTAAGAGCTATAATAGGAAGAGTTACAATGTACAACTATAGTTTAGGGAAGAAGAAGGAAAAAGAAACAAGGGGAGAAATGGTAACAATAAGCTTCTTGTTGTAGTTCGCAAAGAAAAAAAAGGAAAATAAGGAGGGAAAAAAAAAGGAAGGGGGGAGACTCAGCAACATGCATGACTATAATGTGTACCCAATGCGTTCATGCATGTTACACTTAAATGTGCATGCAAGCTGTTAAACTCCCGCAACCATTGTCACAAAGCTTTAGCTTGGACAAGGCGCTAGTGGCCCGCCAACCTTAGGCAAGGCCCATGCAAATAAAGCTAGGGCAATCCAATGTGGACCCACCTCGGGCCACTTTTGCTTTTTATTTTTTTACTTTTTTATTGAATTTCCAAAGTTGAAGTTTAGGGGTTACGTGGCAACTAGGGGTAAGTTTGGGGGGGG
>Ga0116231_10001139_pt1 | contig 53131 bp, 47 predicted proteins | sample S1TSphgellanicum_2_FD_89695 | JGI IMG/M metagenome (GOLD analysis project Ga0116231, IMG submission 89695) | Host-associated microbial communities from peat moss isolated from Minnesota, USA - S1T2_Fd - Sphagnum magellanicum MG | ecosystem: Host-associated > Plants > Peat moss > Unclassified...
CCACCATGTCTTGACAAAAACAAAATTCAATAAAAAAAAAAAAAAAAAAATTTAAACCTTCAACAACAAAAAATTAAAAAAAAAAAAAAAAAAACCCTTTACATGACATGTTTCACAAATGATCAACCCATGGCAAAAAAGAAGGGGGGAAAAAAAAATAAAGAAAAAAAAAGCACACTTCCTCCCACACAAACAAACACACACACACACACACACACAAAACTCACAAAAATGATCATAAATCAAATCACTAATCAAATTCCAAACTAGAGCTAGATCAAAAACTATTGTTGAATACTCATAATAAAAAAAGCAAATGCATACACATATGTATATTGTACATGTATACATACATACATACATACATACATACATATATATATATATATATATAGTATATGTTATAGGTAGAGGGTGTCCATGGCTCTTTAGAGAGTTCAGGCCAACACTATTTTGCCACCTGCAATTGCAAGAGAGGTCTCTTCCAGGCTGGCTTGAGGTGTTGTTAGGGGACTTAATACTAGAGTCCTTTAACACCAAGTGTGAATGCACCTTTAATTCATCTAACTTTGTGTGTTGACATAATGAAAGCCACATGAAAGGAACCCCATTAATGAGTTTTTCCCAATCTTTCTTTTCACCCACTCCAGACCCCTTTTTCTCCTCTCATCAAAGCTCTGCCTCCCTCCCTCCCTCCCTCCTTCCCTCCCTCCTTCCCTTCCTCTATCTCAGAACCAACAAAGAAGCCTCACACAAGCTTCCTAGCCTGCCAGCCCTCCTCCTCCTCTTCCCTCTTCCCAAGTGTCCCAGTGTCCACCCATTTGATGAAACCCCTGCCAAACTCCTTTTTTTTTAAGGAAAGAATTATTAGATTAATTTTAAAAAAAAAAAGCATCAATCTCTCTTGTAAATTCTCTTTGCAAATAAATGTCTTTTTGTTTTGTTTTGTTTTGTTTTTCTTCCCCTCATAGGGTTTAGGGTTTAGGTAAGTAAGTAGGTAGATAGGTAGGTAGGTAGGTACCCCTTCAATGAAAAGGGCAGATCACTACTGTGATCTGCTGCCCTGCTGCCACATCTCTCTAGTCTCACCTAAATCCTCTGAGGCCAATAACTGACATGCTTATGTTGATGTTTTGCAGGAGACACCTCATTCCTTCTTTCCTGTCCTTGTGATGTTTTCATTCGTGTCTCACAAGTTTTGTTGTAGTTTTTTTTTTCATTCAACATAATAATAATAAAAATAAATAATTTAAATAATTTTTAATAATTAATAATTTTAATTTTTTAATAATTAAAAAATTATTTTGAGCTTGGGGAATGTAAGGAAAAAGTTTGGAGTCTAAATATTCTAAATGTCTGCTATCTGCTGGTGCTACACTTAGTGGGAACATGGAAGGGAGGCTGAGCCCTGAGCTTAAAAAAAAGCTTGTATTTCTTTGCTTGTGTGTACAGGCCTGTTGTATGTGCAATTTTGACCATTAATTTTTGGCTCCTCTTAAGTCCAAATGCTCTATTATATTATATTATATTAATTTTTCCCACCACACTCATATGCATGAGTTTTCACTCTTTTTGGTAAATTTTGCATTCAATGAAGAATGGGAAGGGGGTTTCAAATTTTGTGAAAAAAAAAGAAAAATCACAAAAAATTTAAAAGTGCAATTTTTTTTGGTAATTACATACATCAATTGCACATACGACGATGAAAAATTTCTAATTTTTCAAAACAAATTTCATTTTTGTTTCACAAAAACATTCCTCTTGAAATTATCTACAACTCTATGGACTCCAAGTTTTAGAATGATGAAATTTTTACACAATTGTTGTTGGCTAGTGGTGACAAGGGGGTTGCAACTCCTTCCTTCCTTCCTTCCTTACACACTTGGGGACAATTTTGGTCAAATATCGAGTACGAGTTAAAAGTTATATGGGAATAAACACACAATTCTTTGGGCTTACTCATAACAACAAAATACATAGGTACATTATTGTCACCTATGGTGGTCTTTAGTAGCTCTTGCCCATAACTTCACAATAGGTGCATGATTGGGTTAACTAGGGTGGTCTTGTGCCAATAACACCATACATGATTATAGTTACTTATTTTACTAGGGTGGTCATGCCCACAACATCCATACATGATTTATTAGGGTTACCCTTTTAGGGGGGGAAGCCATGATGATGTGGCCAAAAGATTTTCACTTCTTTTGTTATGTACATACTATGTACATACCTTAATAATAATAATAATAATATTATTATTATTATTAGAGTACCCAAACCCTAAAATAAATAAAAACAACCAAACAAGTGGGCTCATACCCTTATATATATAGTGGGGCCACTATAATAGTAAATTTCCTCTTATTGAAAAGTAAGGAAAGAAAAGGCAAAAAATGAAGGAAGAAGGTACCTACCTAATTTTTAAAGAAGGTATTTTGTGAGCCAAAGTTCTGAGATTTTATGTTGTAAGTACAATTATTTTTTTTCCATTTTCCAAATTTCTTAGAAATTGTTGTTTGTTTGTTGTTTGTTCCCTTTTATATTATTATTATTAATTATTAATTAATATTATTATTTGGGAATGGTTGCTCTTGCATGGTCTGGTAGGTACTTAGTAGGTAGGTAGAAAGGAAGGTAAGTAGGTAGGTACCTGGTGGTGTTATGACGTGATGACTCCTAGTGTGTAAGTAGTAAGGCTCATGAGCATGCGACAAGCTGCCGTGCTGTGTGTGCTTGTTGTTATTATAATAAATTAAAAAAAATACTAAATAAAAACATTATAACAAACAAACAAACAAACAAATAAACAAACAAAGAAATAAATAAATAAATAAATAAACAAAAACAAACAAACAAACAAAAGAAATAAATAACTAAATAAATAAATTTCCTCCTCTCTAGACTCTTTCCCTTTACAAACTCCCTTTCTTCTCATCCTCGTCTTCTTCTTCTTCTTCTCTCCACTTCCCTCATCTCTTGCGCCATCTCCCCCTCCTCCTCCTCCTCCTCCTCATCTTCTTCTTCTTCTTCTGGTTCTTCTTCTTCTGTTTTATTCCGTCTTTTGCCTTGTGCATTTCCTCCTTTGCCTTCTTCTCCTCTCTCTCTTCCACGGACATCCTTTTCTCTCCTCTACCACTAAAAAAAAAAAAAACAAAGTTTTGCTTCCTAAAATTGTGAAATCTAGGAACTTTTCGTTGTTGTTGTGATTGTTGTTTGATTTGTTGTTTTTCAGGTTGTGGATTGTAGTTTGCTGTTGTTGTTGTTGTTTCCAATTCTCCTGTTTTTTGTTTGTATATATTTATATATAGCACGAACACCATTGTTGCACACTTGTTGTTGGTGCAGTCAGTCAGTCAGTCAGTTGTGGTTTTGTGTTTGGAGTTGATGATCTGCTGAGTGGAATCGGTTGGTTGGTTGGTTTTTCTTTCCTTCTTGAGCTGCTGGTGCTGTGGAATGCCAAGGAGATTAGCAGAGGCATCGCATTTTGCAGAATTGATTGCAGGCAAGGAAGGAAAGAACCAGAGACACAGAGAGACAGAGAAAAGACGGAGAGAGAGACAGAGACAGAGACAGAGGTTTTGAGTTCGAGAGCTTTGAGAGACTTGATTTTTGGGAGGGGTGAGAAATCAGATGCTTGTGAGATGGCTTGTGAAGCCGAGAAGAAACTGGGGCCGAGTTGCTACGAGCTTTACGGAGGGATGATGTTTGGTGGCGGCAAGGTGCATGGGAGTGTTGCAGGGAAGATCGATAGGTTTCAGGGATGGTCCAGGTTCAATGCCGCCAGTTTGGGGGAGACGCACTGCATTGGGAGCAGCTACAATGCTGCGGCCAAAGACGACAAGCAGCAGAAGAAGCTTCATGGCAATGTTGTTCCTGGATCTTCTGTTGTTGAAGAGCTTGGAACTGACAACACAAGTGCGGCGAGTATCAAGTCTTTCAGAAGCAGCAGCTGCTCTTCCTCCTCCTATCTCTCTGGCAAAGCAACGGCGGCGGCGGCCACGGCAGAGATTATCAAAGGCGGCGCCTCCTCCTCCTCCACCATCTCCTCCAAGATTCAGAATTCTTCTTCTTCTTCTCTAGGGCAAAGAAGAGGGGGAACTTGTGACATGGGAAGCTTGCAGAATCACAAAGGGCTTGCTGCTGCTGCTGCAGGAGAGGCATCCAGCTCTGGAAGCGAAAGTGGCAGATCCTCAGCGGGTAGTGACAGTGGTCGCTATTTCTCTACAGGAAGCAGCAGCTCCAAGGATGCTGCTGCTGCTGCTGGTGTTAATGGGAGAAATCTTCACCACGGGGCCGCCCTTCCGAGTTCTGCATCTCATCTTGGCATCAGTAGCAGCAGCCCATCCAAGGAAAACAACTCCAAGGATACTGCAAGCACCACCAGTTCCAGCAGCTCCAGTTCCAGCAGGGGAGGAGGATCAGTGGCAGGGAGCCCCACAGTGGAACGAAGGAGCAGTAGTCGGCAGCAGCATCAGCAGCAGCTTCTTCACACAGGGGGGGGAACAACAACAAGCTCCCTCCTGTCACAAGGAAGTCCCTGTGCGGCAGCGGCAGCCATGGCAACAACTGGGAGTACCAGCTGTCGCACCTTAGGACCAACAGCTGCAGGAGTGTACACTGGAGGCCTTATCCATTCAGGTAGTACCAAACTTGTTGTTGTTGTTGAAGATCTGTCGGGTTGCGGAGCTAGCTTGGTGTTTGTCCTTCTCTGTCCCTGAGCTTCAGATGCTGCTGCTGCTGCTGCTGCTGCAAGCAGAAAGCAATGTCCAGTTCAAACCCAAATTGAGAAACTTCGTGTTGAGAAACACAACAGATCTGAAACCTGTTTGTTTATGGGTTTCTTGCAGGAGGGGGAGTTGCGAAAAAGGCAGCTGCCACCACCACCACCTCTGCTGCCGCCAATGGTAGTGAAGCATCTTCAACATTCCCAGCTGCTGCTGGGAAAGTTAGTGCAAGTAATGGCAAGGTTATGTGTCAAGGAGGAGTAATTTTTAGTGGAAATGGGAGTTGCGGTGGCAGCAACAAAAAAACCGGAGTGATGATTTCGAGAGCTTCTGCATCTCCTGCAGACATCTCCACCACCTCCTCCTCCTCACATGCTGCTGCTGTAAGAGTGGAAGATGATGATTTTGTCATGATGCAGATGATGCTTGCAAGTGTGAATCCAGAGGAGTTGAAAATGTTAGGGAATGAACAGTACAAAAAAGGCAAGTTTGCAGAGGCTCTTGCCTTGTATGAGAGAGCGATTGTATTGGCACCTGGACAAGCTGCTTATCACAGTAATCGAGCAGCTGCACTTATGGGATTAGGGCGGCTGGCTGAGGCGGTCTGCGAATGCCAGGAAGCTATCAAGCTTGATCCTACCTACTTCCGTGCCCATCACCGACTTGGATCTTTGTATTTTAGGTGCAAAGAGCAACAACTCGTTGCCATTTTTCTGCAAATGAATTTGTTGTTGCACTACTACTCCTACTCCTACACCCTTTAGCTTTAAATCCTTGGCTTGTGCTTTCTGTCCTTGAGAGCAAACTTTTGTGGATGAAACAACAACAATGAGAAACAACAAACTGATTTTGCAGGGTTTGTAAATTGTGCAGGTTAGGGAGATTTGATGGTGCTAGGAACCATTTTAGAATTGCAGGTCAACAGACAGATCCGAGTGACATGCAGCGGTTGGAGAAAGTTGAGAAACATTTGGCCAAATGTTTGGCAGCTAGGAAATCCTGTGATTGGAACTCCGTTATAAGAGAGAGTGATGCTGCTGTTGTAGCAGGTGCAGACTGTGCTTCAAAGGTGCGTGAACCAATCAATCCCCTTCACAAATAACTTTCTCGTCTTTTCTGTGTGCTCTTTAATAGGTGCCGGGAAATAATTTTTATTATCAGGGAGTGATGTGGTGCTTCAATCTCTTTCAATTCTTCCACATTTGTGATAGATTTGAGCTCTTCTCCTTGCTGCAGGTATTTGCTTTCAAAGCAGAGGCATTGTTGAAGCTTCATAGACATGAGGAAGCAGACACTGTCGTCTCAGCTGCACAGAAGGTGGAGACTACATTGAGAAAGTGCAGAAATGTGCCAGCTGATACAACCATGCTTCTTGTGCAGTCGGAAATTGATATGGCACTTGGCAGGTCTGTTTTTAATCTTTTGTGTTGTTCTCCTCTAAGTTCTATCACTCTTCAGAAACAGCCACAACTCAGAATCTTGTTCAAATTCTCTTTTGCTTTTGTTGCTTTTTGTGGAAACCCATGTAGAGAGAGGCATGCACACATTTGGAAAATTCTGACTCATGCTCGTCTGTGTGCCACACCCCTCCACCCTACATTCTTGACACAGATTTGAAGCAGCAGTGATTGCAGCAGAGAATGCAGCACATGTTGATCCAAAGAACATGGAGGTGATGCTAAAACTGCAAAAGGCACGAGCGGTTGCATCTGCTAGAACACTTGGCAATGACTTGTATAAAGCAGGCAAGATGTTAGAGGCATCCGTGGCATACAGTGAAGGGCTCCAGTATGATCCAATAAATGCTATTTTGCTCTGTAATCGGGCAGCTTGCAGGTGCGATTTTGCCTCCTTTCTTGCAAACCTGTTTTTGATTTTAGTGTGCTTGGTGTGATGTGATTGGGATTGAGAACTAACTTTTGAAAAGAAAAATAAATCCTTCTGAAACTAATTTTCTCTCTTATCAACATTTGGGCTTTCAGGTCAAAATTAGGTCATTTTGAAAAAGCTGTAGAAGATTGCAATGCAGCCTTGGAGGCACAGCCACGGTACATGAAAGCTCTTTTGCGACGTGCGGATTCTAATTTTAAGGTAATAATGTCAACAGGGTGTGTGGGTGCATGTCATGGAACCCTCTCTAAAATTTTGTTGTCTCATGTGCTCCTAGTCTCTCTGTCTATCTGAGGAGGCTCCAGTTGTTTCACCTCATGAGGGTTGTGGGTTTTCTCGCAGATGGAGCGGTGGGACAAGGCATTGAAGGATTATGAGAGCCTCAGGAAAGACATGCCTGGCAATGTGGATATTGCAAAGGCACTCTTTGAGGTTCAAATTGCATTGAAAAAATCAAGGGGTGAAGAAACAGATGATATGCACTTTGGTGGTGTGGTCGAAGATGTCTGCACCAACGAGCAATTGAGACATGCCATTTCACTGCAAGGTAGGTAGGAGTCTGTAATTGTTTTTTAGCAAAGTAGGTAGGGGTCTCCAAGTGGGCAAATTATGATCATTTGCCATTCTGCTTTCACTTTTTGGAGAATCCTGCTACAATGCACTCTCAATCCTGTTGAGACTGCTCAGTAACTGTTGTAACGCCGCCACCACCCCATGGCTTTTGTACTACTACAGGAATGGCAGTTGTACAATTCAACACAATATGGAGTGAACAGTGTAGACAAATGGCATCATTTGTTGAGCAGCTCTCCAAACTGAATCCCACTGTCAACTTTGTCAAGGTGCCTGATGAACAAAACCCACCTCCATGATGGTTCATTTTTATCAGTGTTTTTGTGGTGCAAATCAGCCTGGATACCTGGAGACATTGCCGTGATTGTTTGATTTCAAGTTGGAGGCTGATCAATTTGTTGTGGGTCTGAAATGAATGTTGTTGCGTACAGGTGGATGTTGAGGAAAGTCCATATTTGGCAAAGGCAGAAAACGTCAAGTTTGTTCCAACATTCAAAATTTACAAAAATGGATTCAAGGTGAAGGAGTTGCTTGGGCCATCACAGCAAGCTCTGGAAATTGCTATCGGCCACTTTAGTCTCTAGGTAACTAGTACCAACCATCCATGTCCCCCCTCCTCTCCCCGCCCCATTTTTTAGAGAAATCTAGATCAAAATGCACGGCTTTTATTTGCTTTTTCCCAGCAAATAAAGTAAGAGCATGGCCTTTGCAATTTAGAGTTGGTAATGTAGTGATCATCATCATTTGTTGATGCCTCATTTGACCTCTTGTCAAATCTGGTGCCAATGCAGCTAACCCATTTGCACACATCCACCCCTCCCCCGCCCCAGCCCAGGCTTGGAATTCACTTGCCAGTCTGATTAGATTGCAATTGCACCACAAAGCTGGTGTTTGGACTTGTGAGAGTGTTGAGTTGAGCCCATGTTTGGATGTTGAGCCTATCTATTATTGCTGCAAGGCTCTTCTCCCACCCACCTACCCACTGTTTACCAAAATCTGAATCCTGAATTCCTGATCTCAGCTGGCTTTCTCTGGTTGGAAATTCCTAATTTGTTGCAAAGACTAATGTGGCTTGCACATAAGAACAGGTAGTAAAAAACCAGCACAACAACCTTCAATGAAGGGGAATTTTTGTACATAAATTTGGTGATTTGAGTGCCAATTGTGAAAATAAACTTTGTGCACACACAGATTCATTAGAGTTCCTTTGTACTCTTTTGTAAGTTGTGCAGCACCAAAATTGTATTATTCACCAAACAAAAGGGATATATATATATATATATATATATATATGAGTTCGTGTCTATTTCTCATGAGACTTCTTCATGTGTCTGTGTGGGTTCATTTGAAGAATTGAATCTAAACATGTTAGAAAATAACATTCAAAAGACCATATGCAAATTTTGCATTGATGATGATGATGATGATGATTCATGAGAGTTGGTTTAGGTAGAACAATTTCAGGTTTGGTAAGTGTAGTCAAGCAGTTGAATAACTGGAATATATATTTAATCCTTTCTTAAATAATGAGGCATGAAAAGACAGAGTCTTTTTTTAAGTTTATTATTATTATTATGATTATTATTATTTTGCAACACCCATCTTCATTCATGAGCAGATTTCTAATATCTCTACCACTAATTTGCATTTTACTTTATTTCAATTCAATTTGAGTCTTAATTGAATTGTTAAATTAAATTTAGATGAACTGAGACTTAAATTAATTGAATCTTAATTTAAATTCAATTTAGTTGAATTGTAATTGAATGTTGTTGAATTAAAATTCCCATTCATTGTATTTGAATTGAATTGAATTCTATTCAATTCAATTCAATCTGGATTCAATTCAATTCAAGTTGCATTGCAAAGTGAATGAATTGTCACTGTGATCTTGTGGGATACCCTAGTGCATAGCAACACATGCAAAGCCCAAGTTTGAAAATGATGAAATTTGAAATCCTATTTTTCAAAATTAGGGTTTTCTAATTAACCCTATTTGTGGGGGAGGCGGGGGAACGATTTATTAAAATAATAATTATTTTTAATTATTAAAAAAAAGGTGGTGAAAGTAGATAAGAAGTATGCAGCAAACTGAGTGCGCGGCAATAGGTGCTTGACTAAATGCGCCTTGTGAGAGAAAGAGAGACGAGGGAGACGAGCGCGCAAGCACGCACGCACGCGCGCGCGCACGCAAGTCGAGCAAAGGATTTAGGTCAGTGGCCGCCGCCCTCGTCGTCCCGTCGCTCACTCCACGCGCGTCTTTTATCCCATTTGTTGTTTTATTTTGTTGCTCTCCAATTCCAGTCCAAGGGAACAAAGTAGTGTCATCGTCTCTGTCGTCGTGCACTGGAGAAAGCGAAACCGGAAAAAGGCAGAAAAGACTAGAACTTGTGATCGGAAACAACAACACACATTGCAAACGGAGGGTTTTGATTGTTGTTATCTTCTAAGGACAATTTAGTAATCATGGCTGCTGCTGCTGCTTCAGCTCCTTTGGATGACGAGACTGCAGCCAAAGTCCTTCGGCAGGTGAGGAGTGCAAATCATCTCTCTATTTTCATTTCTTCTTGTAGCTAGGGTTTGCATTCAGGGTTTTATCTTTGGTTTTATCGTCGATTATAGTCAGTTTCGGAGTAGTCTGGTTGTGGTTCATGAATGGCTTTTATGTGTGTATGTATGTATGGTGTGTGTGTTGAAAAATGCGAGAGTCGGGTGTTCATTGTGTTCTTTCGCATTTTGTTAACCAGCCCTAAGGATGTCCGTCTGTGGTTTAGGAAGGGGGAAGTGAGCTAGCTAGCTAGCTAGCTACTGTGCTTTCTTGATTTGGTCTTTTTTCCCCAACCTCTGAAGTGTGTCATGTTTGTTTGGAGATTTGTAGGTGGAATTCTACTTCAGCGACAGTAACCTTCCTAATGACCAATTTTTGCTCAAGTCCATTGATGAAGCTGAAGATGGATGTATCCAATCTCACTGCTTTTGAGTTGCAAAGCAGCATTGAAGATATGCTCTGCAGAAATCTGTTGAAATTACCATCTTGCATGTGCATTTTTAGTCATAATTTAAAATTAAATGAAAATCCTAACCTCTTGCATTGTTTTGTGGCATGGGGAAATATGTGGAATGTGATTTCATTCATCTGGTTTTTTTGTTTATTTGGGTTTGGTTGCAATTGCAATGTGCAATTTGGGATGAATGAATCCTGTGTGCAACCTCTGGGTTTGCTTTAGGTTTTTGGCTTATGCTTCACATCACATGCCTGAAGTCTTGCTTATGTATCTTTCAGTCCTGTTCAATTGGGATGATTAATATAGATTTCCTCCCTCAATTTTTCATGAAGAGCCCTTGACATTGTGATAGTGGTAAACCTTTCACTCCTGTGTTCATTCACAAGGATGCGTGGTCATCTTGGTGTGAAGGAGATAGATCCAGAGAAGTTTCCAGCCACCACCATTGCTGCTGTTGCTGAAGTTCTCCGCAAGTCAACTTTCCTGCGGCTGTCTGAGGATGGTGTGCATGGTTTTACCTTTTTATCTGCAACCAAGTGTCCTCTTGAGACAACTATATGATCTGTTCTTTCTTTTTTTCTCTGGCTGTTAGTGCAGCATGGCGCATATGTAAGGGAATTTGGGCTGGTGATTGATGATTGCAGGTTTGAAAGTGGGCCGTGTAACCAAGTTGGTGAAACCAGAGACTGTGCGAGCAGCAGTGGATGCACGGAGCATTGCTGCCAACCCATTCCCTTGGAAGATTACTCGGGAGGAAGTTGAAGCCTTCTTCTCTCAATATGGAGAGGTATACTCCTTCACTTTGCTCTTCCAAAATAAACAAATATGTCATTGGCTTTGGAGTGCTTGAGTAGAGCTATTGGTCTTTGTTAAACTTGAACATGCAAGATGGATGAAATGATCTGTGTTTAAAACTTACCATAATTAGAGAGGTTTTTGCAGGTGAAGAGTGTGCGTCTCCCAAGGCATCCAGTAAACAAGGGTGCTGCCTCTGGCTTTGCAGTTGTGGAATTTTCTTCTGAGGAGGAGGCACAGAAGTTGCTGGGTATGGAGTTGATCTGCCAGGGTGCTGCATTGGAGCTTGAACCCAAGTATGATGCTTCAGTTTTTATCATGTTGTTGATTTCCCACATTTCTTTTTCTGGGATATCACCATCTATTTGATTATGTCTCTGGCAATGATCTAACAGTCTTTTGTTGCTGATTTAACCTTACTGAGCTTTACTGTCTTTCAGGAAGACTTTTGATGAGCGTCAGGAAGCTATTTCTGCCCAGCCTGCACACAATGGCTCCACTAAGTCTAAGACACATGATAATCAGTGGAATAGGAGGTGAGGTCATATTCCCCTTGTCTAATCGGAGGCTAATATTGCCCTTGTAAAATGTCACAGACTTGACATTGTCTCACTTGTGATGGTGAATCCTGCAGTCTTGGTCAAATCAACCAGACAGTAACTATTGAATGAAATGCACATTTTAATCAGTTGTTTACTGGCCATATTTGTATCTGGTTTAAGTCACTTATTTACCTATGTTACATGAGAGTGTGTTACTTCTTAACTGAATGTGTTCATCTGGAACTGCTTCATATTTCAGAGCAGATGCAGCTGAATCAACGGATGATGATGGTTTTACAAAAGGACTTATTGTATCCTTCGTTGCCAAAACTGCTGGACCCTCTGGCACTGAGAACACTGAAGAGGCTGTGCCCACAGAGGGTGCACAAGCTGCAGAGGAAGAATTAAGTCGGGAGGCCATCAAAGGTGCCTTGGCCAAGTTTGGAGTGATCCGGGTGTGTCTTCGTTCAAAGGCTACCCATTCTTTTCTTTCTGGAACAGTAGTGAGTTTTGGTTAGTATTACTACATTGATCTGAGGTTGGCTGTGATTCTGTGGGCTGTTATCTCATAAGGTGTTTATTGACCAGAAGTTCAATATATGGTGTGTGGTATGTCCTAGACATGTTCTTGAGTTGTGGATGAGTACTTACACAAATCCTGTGGTGGGTTTTGTAGTATGTGGACTATGCCAAGGGGGATACTTCTGGGTTTGTACGATTTGACCAGCCTGAGGAGGCACAAAAGCTACGGGCTGCAGCTGTAATGGCTCCTGAAAGTGGCCTAACAATTGGCAATCATTTAGTCACATTTGAGGCTCTTGAAGGTGGGTGTCTGCTCCCTGCCTTTGTCTACAATTCCTATGCAGAAGCTCTCGGGACAGTATTGATGGTACTTTTTGACCATTTAAAAAAAAATTAATAGCAGAAGCTAAATAGATTCTTTCACTTCACTTCTAAAATGGTCCTATAGAATTGTTGTTTCCTGTGAAGCATTGTCAGGTGGCCTGAATGCTGCCTGGTCTGGGTAAGACATATTGGGTTGAATGCGTCATTTCCTTCTTTATGGCTAGCTTGAGCTGAAGGGGGATGACTGTGTAAGCAGATCTATGGAAGCTTTGCTAAACATATTGCTTGATGCTTAACACAGTTTGATTGAAAGTGGATTTGAGGGTGGCCGAGCACTGGGTTGAAGTTGATGGGAGGACTGAGCTACTTGGATTCTGCAAAATAACTTGCACAGAGTTGGAAGATGTAACAAAAAATGTTGTTGCTGACTGCCATGCTTAGAGATTAATTAGCGAAGGTTCAACCTGCAGGAGAAGCTGAAAAGGATTATTGGAAGAAGCTTCGACAAGGGCAAGGTTTGAAGCGTGAGTATGGGGGTGGCAGAGGGTATCAGAATAATCGTGGTAGTTACAATGATAACCGAGGAAGGGGAAGGTACAATCATCCCTCAGTTGCATCTTTTAGGATTTGTTTAGTGTCAATCACAGTTTGTCAGGATTTCTAATGAGTCTGCCAATGCAAGATGTTGTGAAGAGACACTGTTGCTTGTAGTTTGTGAAGAAATGAGTTTCATGCTAATTATATGATTACATTGTGCAGAGGTGGTGGACGCAGAGGTGGCCGGGGAGGGAGATGGAAAGGTCGTTCAGACAGGGATGATAATGCTGGAGGCAAGAACTCAGAAGTATCCCCCTCTGCACAAGGCAAACACAAGCGATTTAATGAAGATGATGGGCAGGATGGGAGTGGCAGTAAAGTTCAAAAAACGGAGTAAGAGTCTGCCAGCAGAGTCTGCTAGTGATCAGCTTTCAAATGGCTGAGTTTAGCAGAAACAATTTTGGAGTGTTTTTAGCAACAGAATCTGCCTGTGATCAGCTTTTAAAGTTGCCGAGACATTGGAAGCCAGTTTGGGAGCAATTTTGATGACATATAAAGAGGGTTGTTATTTGAGATTTATCAGCTGAACCACTAAAAGTAGCTTTGTGGAAAGTTTGGAGCTGCAGTAGTCTTCACTGATTTTGTTCAACCAAAAGGTATCTATTGCCTTGGTGATTGATACTAGTTGGTGACTCCTAATTACACCACCATGAATGGGTGGGAAGCTTTTTCAGCTTTTTCATTTTTCCAGCCCACATGTATCAGTGTTCACCTGTACATGTTTTCCAAGTAGTCATGATTAGATGCAACTGCTATCTGCATGAGCATGAGCCTTCTTGTATATTTGAAAGGTATGGACACAATGTCAAGGTTTTTTCATCAATCTTTCTCCTTTTTATTTAGAGTTACTTAGCATAGGAAACCTTTGCGCCAGTGTCTCAGCAAAATCTAGATTTGTAAGATTGATAGCTGTCTAAGAAGTAGAATCTTCCTCCTAGAAAGTTTTTCAAGGATGTTACAAATTTATAAGGTGTTGACAGATTGCCAAAAAGAATTTAATCCAAGTTTTTAGGCAAGTTTGAAAAGGGTGTCTTATTATTTTCTTCACATGCATGCAAAACAATGCAACCCACCTTTTGATGCCATTTCTCCTCCACTGTCGTGGTAACAAGAAAGCTGTGACACAACACTCTTTCAGTGTTTTGTGGTATGATGTACAAGGCACACCCATTCTTTGCAACCAATCTCCTTGGCTTGGTTGTTGCAAGGAGAATGCTAACACAACCAAGCTGTGATGTCACAATATACTTCAGTATCGTGTTACAGTGGATGAACCGTGCCCACTCTTTACAATGAGAAATACTGACACAACCAAGTTGTTTGCAGAAATATATGACAAGAAAGCAACCACAATCAAAGTTCTGTGCACAACATTTACAATGTCTACATTCTCAACAAAAATACATTAGAAACATGTCTACGTTCTCAACATATAATATGCATCTAGAAACCCGTTACCATAAAATTCCAATCTCCTTACAAATAGAATAGTTAAAACTGATTGTTCAAACTGTGTCTGCACCATCCACACGTTTGATCACAATTTTGCATCTCAATTACCTGAACCATCTCACCAAATTTTGTGCTGTCAATCAAGGGGTGTAATAATTCCCGTTCCCCCCACCCCCCCTCTCCCAACTTTGGTATCTGCAGCTGCAAAATCAAGTCTGCCATTCTCTCTGCAGGAAGCTGCACCAACAATGAGGAGTTGAATTAGTATCTAGGCCAGATATATCTTGCAGATTTACATTCCCAAAAAGGCCAATGATGCAAAAACTATGGAAGGAACTCTGTGTCACAAACTAGACAGGACCTGAATCAAGAACCAAAATATCTCTCTGTGTAGGGGAAGAAGGGGTTATGTTTGTCTCAATCACAAACCAAAATGTCCATCTGTCAATACTTGCTATTGAGGAATTTTGGAAAGGAATTGCTGTTGAAATCCAGAAAAGACTGATTTCCATGCAAAACCCATAGCTGAATAATTCAAGAAAGAAACAACACATGCCAGAGAGTTCTCTCTGCGAATTTTGTAGGAGAAGAAGAAGCAAATCAGAGTGAAAAATTGCTCGCCTCAAATTAAGCTGACTTCATCCAAATGGAATGACTGGTTTCTGTGCATAACCCATGGCTGAATCCAAGAAGAAAGACCACATGCCAGAGACCAATTCTCTCTGCCAAATTTGTAGGAGAAGAAGAATCAATCAGAGTGAAAAATCCCATCATATAACAGCTGAATTCAATACCGTTTTAGCTGCAAATTTGAGCAAACAAGCAGATGATTCAGAGATGATTTCAGGTCAACTTGCCTGATGAGGCCAACATCTGCTTGATGGAGCTAAGTGCCCATCATCTTATACTACATGCAAAGATGGATGGAAAACACTGAAGGTTCCCAAACCACCACTGCCACCATCACCACCACCACCACCTGGAGGAGGGTTGACAATAGACCTCCATGTAGTTTCTAACAAGTTGTAGGAGATCAAAGAGGAGCCATCATCATCTGACACTGCTCCTGCAAAGAAGAGAAACTCGCCTTGCCCCAAACACTTGTACCGAGATACAGTTGCAGCAGATCCAGTTGTAGTAAGGCTGGAATCTGGAGGCAGTATCTTGATCACCTCCCATTCCCCTTTAGTGTCCTGCTGAAACAGGAGCTGAGAGCTGGCCAGCAATCTGTCATGTACCACAATGGAGAGCTGGCCCTGAAGCTCCAACAGTTTTGCAACTCCTCCCGGAGGAGCTCCTTGGAAGAATCTGAAGTGGCCACCATAAGGAATGTGGAAATTGGCAAAAGTCTTGCTGTTCAAGGATTGAATATCGAAGGACATGCCTGCTGTGTGTCCCTGACGATCACCCACTCTCCACATCCTGGAAGTGGTCCAGTGAACTGACCCATTCACCAGAACTCCATCCTCATTGTCATCAGTGATGGTATACCTCTGCTCCATGGCTGTGGAAGTGGTAGTCCAGGAATGAGTTGCAGAATTGTACACATGGGCAAAAACAACCCCAGAATCATTGTCACGATGTTGCACATCTGCCAAGAAAAGCTTGAAGCTCTTGGATGTTTCATCAAAGGCTAACACCTTGGCCTTGGCATCATCAAGGCTTAAAGCTTCTTCAAGATGGGGAAGAATTCCCCAACTCTTGGTAATGGGATTGCAAACCAACAACCTAGACATCTTCTTATTGTCAGCAGAAGAATCCTCCTCCTCTGCACCATCGTTGACTGTGCCGTAAAAGCACAGTAAACCTCCTCCAGTTGCTACAAGCCTCTGGCTCTTGAAGATGGGTTCCAGGAAAGCCAAAGAGAGAGAGCGCCACTCCATCCGTGTGGGATTGTATGCCATGACTTGTGAGAAGTCAGGATGCAGAACGCGCAGCAGAAACGGTTTCTGCTGCGCGTTTTCTACAGACAAGATCTGGAGATAGAAACTCTTGGAAGTGATCAGTGCGTTCCATTCCTTGCACACAACTCGGAAGCATGCTAGGGTTTTGTAAGGCAATCTGACCAGCACTTTGACGAGTGCGTCATACGGAAGTGGTCGACTTCCCATCACAGCGGCATCCATGCACACTCGCAGCAAATTCACTGTAACCCAAAAATCTTTGTGACTCAAGAAAAATGAAACCAATTTTTCATTTGTTTCTCAACTCAAAACAAAATGCAAACAAACTACATACCCAATGACCACATTCACAAATTTCGGTTTTGCAACAGATTTTTGTTGCACATATTAGTATTCAGCAGCAAAAAAAATCACACCCACAGTTTTGCAGCACACTACTCGTCGTAGTATTATCAGTAGCTACCTTTTTTCTTTTTTTTAAAAAAAATTCTGCAGCAACCCAAACTCCTGTGACTCAAGAAAATGCAAACAACACAAAAATCTTCTCTCACCCAAAGAAAATTATACAGACCAAATGCAACCCAACTCTTTTTTTTAATGGAACAAGCAAATTTATTAGTAGCCAAGGATCAAAATTTCACCATTTTTGCAACAGATTTTTGCTCCACAGATTCAAAAAGCAAATTCAGCGACTAGATTGAATTTCATAAGGGAGAAATCAATCACTTGGAAGCAGAACCGAACAGAACAGAACGAGGGAAAACCCTCCGTGTTCGCAGTTCTTAGGCCGTAATAGAGTCCCCTTCTTTGCGCGCACGTTAAAGTGGCAACGCTCCACCCGCATCGACTCCACCCGCATCGACTCAGCATGAGTTGAACCAACCACTCGTTTGCACCTACCTACCTACTTACCTACCTACAAACCACTTAGTGACCATCTACATGGTCTTTGGTATTTATTTACTGACTTAGGGTCTCTTTTTTCCATTGGGTTGCTGTGATCATAACTACACACAATATTGGTTTCTTTCCATTGTGATCACAATTACACATAACTAGTGTGAACCCCGTGCAGAATGCACAGGTGTGTTATTTCAACAATGTTTGGTTGATGCTTTTGGTTTTTTAAAAAAACTTTTCTTTTCAAACAACCGTTGGTCCCCCCCCCCCGCCTTGATCCTTCGCATTTCCCACTCCGGTTCTTTACCCCGTCGACCCCCCCCACCCGATCCTTCGCATTTCCCACTCCGGTTCTTTAACCCGTTGAGCCCCCTCGCCTGGTCCTTCCCATTTCTCACTCCGGTTCTTTAACTCATCGATCCCCCCCGGTCGATCCTTCACATTTCCCACTCCGATTTTTTAACCCGTCAATCCCCCCCACCCAGTACTTCACATTTCCCACTCCAGCTTGCCCGTGCTGACCCACCTTCATTTATAATCCGCTACCATCGTCTTGCCTACAGCGCTGAGCTCGTGGGAACACAAAACCCCCTTCCCAAGCCCTGTCACTGACTGACTGACCGACCAAGTGAATTAATATATATGATGTGTGGTGATCCCAACAGCTTATATGGAAAGCCCCCTCACTCACATGGATACTTGTTTCTTCCTGTATGGACAAGCACTTTCCATGGGAGAGAAAGAATTACACATAATGTTCTTTCCATTGGGTTGTTATGAACTATTGTGATCATAATTGCACTCAATATCATATTGGTCTCCTTCCATTAGGCTGCTATGATCACAATTACACACAATATGTCTTGATCACAACAGCTCAATGGAAAGTTTGATTTGTAAAGCTTTGAGGTGATTGCGAGCACAACTAGATGGAACAAATGTAATAGAAAGTTGTTCTTAGAGAAAAATTCATGATCAGGGGGGCCTAATGGAAGGAGGGCCTTACAAAGCACCCACTTACCTTTTCACATTATACATGGCCTTGCATATGTGTTAAGAACCTATGTGGCCCCTTCTTGCCTCAGGTTTGTTGAAGTGTTCCAAGTTCCAACCAATTCATTAGTAACCATTTGGTGACCTAATAATCAACCACCAGCCACTTACTCATTTGTCATAAATATGTTTGAAATAATTGTTCACAATTTTGACAACTAATGACATGATAATATAACTAAATTCTTTCCATTTGGCTACCTAGTACATATACACAAGGCCTTTACCAAAATATGACCTAATTTAATTGCCTATTCACCATTTAGCTTCCATGGGCTTACTATTATTGCAAATATTGCTTGATGAAATTGTTGTTTTAAGGACTTGTTTCTTTTTTTTGAACTTGTAACAATTGCATTATGTCTATTTTTAAATTCCTTAATGCATCTCTAGTGGTGCCCCTTCATTTGGGCTGGTATCAATAGTCAATGTAGAGAAATGTACCCCTGCCCCACCCATAATCATTAATTTTGAACAATATTTTATTATAACACCATTTAAATATTGACACCTAGGCCAATCACCGTGACTAGCCAATTAAAATCAATCATTTTACGAATATCACCTTTGTGAAAGAATGCAATATTCTTGAGTGCCACAATCCATTTTTATAATACCATATCACTTTTCCTACTCCAATTTAGTGATACAATTCACCGCTGGGGATGCTCTTAACATTGACTTTGGCCATATACTAGGAAAAATTGGGAGACAATTTGCAATGCTAGGATTGGGGTAATATCACACAAAATTGTCAATTGACAACACACACCTAGTCTTTTTCTTTGTTAAGCTTGCTACATTCTTGCATGTGTTTGCCTTTAAGCACCCATCCAACATCAATATGCCACATTATGCAATACCATGTTGGACTTGTTGTAATTTTCATATTACAACAACCATTTTATTACGCCCTACAATTACAAGGACTCTTGAATCAATTTTTTTTGTTTTGATTTTTGCTTTAAGTTAGCCTGTTTCACATTAGGAAAATTAGATTTTTTGTTAGTTGGTTTTAGACTAGGAGAACTAGATTTTGTGTTAATTGGTTGTAGACTACAAGAACTAGATTTTTTTTGTAAATTAGGGTTAGGGTTTTTTTTAGGGTTTGGTTAGTTTAGGGTTGGATGGCTTTGGAGACCATTTGATGTGGCAGCCATTGGGTGTCATCGCATTCCAATGGTGTTGTCACATTTTCAATGATGTCATCATGTTTTTTGTGGTGTCATCGAGTTTGTGTTGCGTTGGTGTCCTCATGTTTGTGTGTCATTGTCTATTGGAGAGAGGTGTGAGTGGAAGGAGTTGTGGAGGCAAGGAGGAGAGGAAATATTTTTGTGCAAAGCAAAGAAGGAGGCATTTTTGTGGCGTGCATTATTTCTAGATTTTTTTTTTTTGTTGTTTGTTTTCATTATTACTACTATGTTTTGTGTTTCTTTTGTGAGTTTCTATTGGAGGGAATGCTACTAGGTGACTAGTTTGGCAAATAGCAAGTTTTCTGCTAGAGGTTGTTTTGCTTGTGGTATAATTCATGTAGTTTGGTCTTATCAATGATCTCTGACTATGAGATTTGACATTATATAAATGTTTGTAGCTTAATCTTGTTAATCAATATCATATTTGCAACTTTCTCTAAAGGGGTTCTGGTCTTGTGAATGGTCTTTGACTGTGAGATTTGCAACTTTCTCTAAAAGGGTAAGAGAAAAGGAATAATGAAATTGTAGAGCCGAACTCAGGCTCTACTACAATGTTATGTGGAGTGTGTCATCTTAAGTTGGGTTTGTGCAAGGGATACAAGTTTCTTTAGAGGGAAGAGAATGTTGAAACAGGCTATTTGATTGAAGTTATTTTTGCATATGCAAGAGTTTCAATTTTTTTTCAGTGGTAGTTTTGTAGAATTCAAGTCATAGTCGTTGTTGAAAAAACAACAAGAGTATGATAGTATGAACATAATTTTGGTTTTTAATTCTTGAATAGGTAGGGTAAAAAGGTCAATCATAGTACATTTAAGGTAGGGTTTTTTGCCTTTTTTGCAGGAAGGCCCCATAATTTATGGTGTCCCAATATTAGATGGAGCCTTCCTTTTTGTGCATTTATTGCACTAAAAATTGGAAAAAATGGACTAAAGATGAGAAAGTTATGGCCCCTTGAATTAAGGGGGGTCGATTTTACAAAAAATTCTCGATCGAACAACTCATAGCCTATTGCCAAACCCCTCAAAAAATCTTCAAATAATACTTTATTGAATTTAAAGTTACAAGATGATTTATAGAGCTTAAGATGGTGATTTTAAAGTAGTTTAAACCACTCAAATTGAACAAAGAATGAGAAAGTTATGCATCAATGAGGTAGGAGGGGTCAAAATGAAAAAAAACATGTTTTGTAATTCAAAAAAATGTATTTTATTTACTATTTTTTTTTTTGCTACTCCTTTGGTTTTGGATTTCCAAGATGATTTGTAAAGCTTGAAGAGGTGTTCCTATAACATTTTAAATTATTCAAAATGGAGAAGAATTGAAAAAGATCTACCAAAGTGTTTGGTGATAAACTATTGTTCAGTGATGGGCTAGTTTACCCTAAACAGTTAAATGTGGGATTAGATTGGTGAAAATAATATTAATAGTTTGTCTATTCTTATGCTAGTTTATGAATTAATGTTGAATGTGTACCATGCAATGGAGTTGGAAAAAGGTTTGGCTATAGTGTGAAGGTGAACTGTGTGGATTTCAACTACTAGATTTTTTAACATATTTGATGATGAAAATTTGTTTGGGTAAGTATGAAATATTGTTGTGTAATGTTGTAGATGGTAATGGTAGTTTGCAGTAAATTATGTTTATGATTATTTTGAAATTTATGTTGCAAGTTTGAAATTTTGGTTTTTATTACTAGTGTTTTTTTGCAAAAAGAAGTGTAAGTTGTTAGATATCCTATTAGGGTTGTTGTTGGTGGATGATGTAAACTTTGAAACTTGTGTTAGATTTGGTGTTACATTTGTTGTGAATGTATCAGATTTGCAGCTACAAGTAAATTTAGTTAGAATTACAAGTTTGAAAAGCAAGTTATTGTTGGTTATCAAGATCTACACAACCACAGTACCAATTGTCAGAGATGGAGTCATGCAATTCTAAAAACTAAAATTTTGCGGGCCCTAATGAAAAGAGACATCACATACATCAAAGTTTCCTAATTGGGAACATTATTTCTAAACTTTTCAAGTTACAAATTTCAACCCTATTCAATCTAAAAGTGAATCACTAATTGGTTTTTGTTTTCCACTACAGAGCATAATCACAATTTTCTTAGGCACAAGTCAAGTTCATCCTCAATAATCATGTTTTTTCCCCATTGTTATAAAATTGTATAGAACTTCATTATGACTTTTTTTCGACTATAGATTTGAAAGAGGTAGATGCAAGTGGAGCACTGAAGTGGTCATTTTTAATAATTACAATTTCATGAATAGAATATAATATTTCAATAAAGTTTCAAACATCAAACAAATCATAAGCATTTGACACATGGATTGATCACAAGGTTGTTTGCAATCTAATTGATACATTTTGTTGTTGTTATGATCAACAACAAATGTCAAAAATCTTTTAACACCTTGACAGTTTGCTAAACAAATTGCACAAGCAATCGGGGATGTTCAACATTATTTGGTTGAACCTTGCTATTTGTAGTTTGTTGACCCCTAATCCCTATAGACACATACATGTTTCACAAACAAAAATAAAGATCACGACTCTATGCAAAATTCCTTTTATAACACAATTACTAGCTCTTCAATTTACTTGTGTCAACAAACTCCACTTTGAGAACATGTGGGATTCTTGCCTTTATGCATGAAAAGTGAAAATATGGTGGTTCATGACAAGGAAATGATTAAGACTTAGATCATAGATTGTAACCTTTTGACATTACTGAATTATTGCAGCAAGATTGTTATGGTTTAAAATTTGTTTGTGGATTTCTAGATACATGGAGAATGTTGAATTTCTCATGCTACAAAACAAGCATGACAAGGAATGTTTAGTTCATTGCAAAAGATTTTAAAAATGTGTGAGAATAACTAGTACCTGTGGGCAGGTTCACTCAACTCTTGTTTGATTACAACAACACCACATGTTTCAAGGTCAATAATTGCATAAACTATCCTCACCATGTTGCACAAATTCTTTTACGTATACTTTGTTAGCCCTCTAGACCACATGCCTCAGTGGTATTTCATATTTCAAATTTTGTGCACCATTGGAAAGGAAGTCCCAATTGCATGATTGTCTAATGCATCCAACAACAAACTATTATGTCAAAAGCATGACTTCAACAAGGTTTTGACATTTGAAAGACTTGGGAGGTTGTTCATGCAAAACAACATTGAATTGAGTTGATTTCATGATAGTTTTTGTAAGCCAATGTTGCTTCCAATTCATGTTAAAATTCATGAAAAGATGATGGATGAAACAGAGGTCTAGTTGTCAAATTGCAATCTCCAAAACAATATTTTGTGCCCCTTCAATGAGTTTTTTTGGACATCATGTATGGTCAATTAGAAGAAAGAGGATGATGAAATAATCATTTCAAAAGGATGTAGCCAATAAAATAGCTCATGTTTTGGAAAGAAAGGAAAGGTCACATTGTAGGATTATCATATTGTAGGAAAGAAAAAAAGTTGAACATGCCTTACAATGCTAAAATAGGGATGGAGAAAAAAATAGGCAATGAGAAAGAAAGTAGTGTGGTAGACTTAACCAAAACTATGTATCAAATAAAACATTAGTTTTTTCCAACAACAAATATTTTACCAAAATATGAGCCTAAATTGATGGGGAAGTAAAAGTACAAATTGGGTACCTAGGGTTATTTTTTATCAGCAACACAATTTGTCCCCAAGTTTGCATGTAGATAAATATAGCTTTTTCTAGTGAATTTTGTTTTGGGACCCAATCCAAAGCCACATTCCAATGAGTAATCCTCCTCTTTTCACATGGAGTATAAACTTCCAATCCTCATTTTCAAACTAAGATGCACATTTTTGCAGCTTGATAGGTGTGAAAGATAAACCTTGGGCTCATAGTTCTACTTCATTTCCATTTCTAAGCAGGTTCCTTGCACTCTATGGGAACATAAGTACTACAATTGCAATGAACAATGCAATGATGGTAATGAACAGTAAGGCATAGTTAAAATCTTCATTGAGAGTCATATGTTCGGAATGGAACAATGTGTGTGTAAAACAAGTCAAGTCCACATGCAAACACAAAGGCAAGTTAAGTCTAATGGTGGAGGAATTATCAATATTCCTCATAGGCCCTCCACTTGGTAAATAGTATTCAAATAACCCTATGGCAACAAATTGAGTGGACCATTAGAGGTGAGGGATTTGTTTAGAGTTTACTATCGAAGACAACTTGAAGCACAACCAATAGCACTGGAAAATAAGAATCAATCGAATTCTCTTTTGTTACATCCCACATGCATTCCTACAAGTTGTAAGAACACCAACATTTAGTGTGGTGGGATAAAACTTGAAAGAGATTGATTATTGATGCCACCAAGGCCCCACTCCTAGTTGTTTCAACACCTACAACCATTGCAATCCCTACCTTGGCCATTTTGCTTATATACATGAATCATGACCCCCCCCCCCCATTGAAAATGTCAAAAGTTCACCCAATTACCAAGCTCATGAACTCCATTTTCACATGTAGCGCCAAATGAAACCCACCAACAACAAATCATTGCATATTGAATGTCCACCTTTTTTAAGGACCTGGCAACAAAAAATATATATTTTAATTATGAATATGAAAGTTCATATCTAAAATCTGAAAATTATTATTTTAATCTAAAAAACTGATTTTCAATTATGTAAATTATTCTTTGAATTTTATTTTTAATTCTAAAAATAGTTATTTAAACTCTGAAAATAAATATTTGAATTAAAAAATTGTTATTTCATGCGCAATTTTTAATTTTCATTCCAAAAACTAATATTTCAATTTAAAAATAATATTTGGATCTTTAAATTGATATTTAAATTCCGAAAATTGATATTTCAAATCTAAAAATTGAAATTTGAATCATGATTTTAAAAATCTAAATTCAAAAACTGTGTACTGAATCTGAAAATTTATATTTGAATTCTGGAAATAATATTATTCAAATATAAAAATTGATATTTGAATTCTGAAATTTTTTATTCAAATCTGAAAATTACTCCATATTTCAAAAAAATTAAAATTCAAATGGGAACTTTCAGAATGGAAATATCAAGTTTCAAATTCAAATAAAACTTTTTGAATTCAAACAATTTCTTTTAGAATTTAAATATTTTTTTTTGAATTCAACTGAAAATTCTCAGAATTGATACATCAATTTTCACATTAATAATGATTTTCAAAATCAAAATATCATTTTAAATTAAAATAAATATTTTCACAATGCAAATATCCATTTTTAGATTCAAATAATACTTTTCAATATTCAAATTATAATTCTTAAATTCAAGTAATAAATTTCATAATCTAAATATCAATTTTCAGAATCAAATAAAAAATTTGGAATTAAAATGTCACTTTTCAGTTGCAATTTAAAAAAATTAGAATTAAAATATCAAATATCATATTAAAATATAGAATTTTGGGATTAAAATGTTAATTTTCAGATTCAAATTTTTTTTTTTGGAAATCCAATATCCAATTTGAAATTCAAATAAAGCTTTTTAGAATTCAAATATCATTTGTTGGAATTCAAATATCAATTTTGAGATTGAAATATCAAATTTTGAATACCAAAAAAAAAAACGATTTCAATTATGAATTTTCGAATTCAAATAGTAACTTTTAGATTTGAAATATCAATTTTGAGATTCAAATAACAATTTGTAAAAGTGAATATCAATTTTCATAATCAAATAACAAATTCTGGATTGAAATATCACTTTTTAGTTGCAAATATTAATTTTCAAAATTCAAGTATCAAGTTTCATTTCCAAATAATAAATTTCAGGATTGAAATATTAATTTCCAGATTCAAATAAAAAATTTCAGAAATCTAATATCAAGTTTCATATTCAAATAACAATTTTCAGAGTTGAAATACCAAGTTTCAGAATTTAAATTTGTCAAATTTTATATTCAAATCACAATTTTCAGAATTGATATATTAATTTTCAGAACTTAAATGTCAAATTTTTTTTCATCTTGAAAAAATGTTTCTTAGATTTTAAATATCACTTTTAAAAATTAAAATAACAATTGATACTTCATATAAATATTTTGTGGAAAGGTTATGTGAGGTGGGAGGATTAGCATATATGAGTTAGAACATGAAAAAAGAACGAATTATATGGGGATAAATCTTTTAGTCACAAATTAATATGTGACTAAATTGCGATTAAAATTTTATTGCACATCTTTTGTCCTCCTTTTTTAGTAAACTATATAAGGAGATGCATTTGAAAGATCGAAAACACACATTTGGGATGAGCCTATCAAAAAGGCTTAACCCTAAAGGCTAAACCTAAAATTCAAGTGACAATGAGGTCATCGAAGCTGGTTTAGGTGGGATGGGCTATAGTTGTAGATCATACAAAAAGACAATTCCAAACTGCAAATTTATTAGAAATCAATTCCAAATTGAAAATTTTCAAAAATAAACATTTTACAAGTTGTAATGTTTCAAAACGTCCTTATGGATCCTAAGATATTGATTGAGAAACAAATCTCTTTATTTTTTTCAATGTTTTTTGGAATCTTTTTGTCCTTTCAAAATTTTTTTTTTGAATCTTTGTGTCTTTTCAATTTCATACACATGTTTACATGTAATTTTATACAAATGTAAATATGTGTTATTTCATTTGAATATGTTGAAATTATTTTAAGAGATTAACATTTAGATTTTTCTAATATATTCAATTAGTTAATTCAAGGATTTAATCCCCACTTGCTTAACTAATTTAATGTTTATCCACCCTAATTGTTTCCAAAACTTCAATGAATTAAAAACAAGGGTGGCTGATTAAATCTCCCCTTAGATGATAATTGGGCGGTCTTTTGTGCAATTTAAATCTTATATATATATATGAAAATAACAAAGTTTTCAAATTTAAACCTTTTTTTGTTTTTGGTCATTTCATCATCATTGGTAGTGCATAACAGCGTAGAGCCCAAGTTAAATAAGAAAATATATCTAACTATCTATTTATTTATTTCCTTACCTACCTAAATATTTAGTTTAATATATTTTGGTAAAAATTTAATTAATATGCCATGTGGAATGTTTTTATTATGCCACATGTCACAATTTATAATCATCCAAAATGGATGATGCGGATTTAATTTATTTTTAAAAATTCAATAATCATGCCATGTGGCAAATTGGAAATGTGTCATGTGTCACGATTTAAAACCATCCAAAATGGATGGTGCAGATTTAATTTTTTCTATCAATTGAATTTTTTCAAATTTTAATTATCATGCCACATGGAAAAAGTCAATTAGGCCACATGGATCAATTTAAGACCCTAAAAATATGGACGATTGAGATTATAAATTTCATAAAAAATATTATTTATTTACAAATTTTCAAAGTGCACTATTTGTGCCATGTGGCAATAATGGGTTGGTGATCATTTTAGTTGCAAATTTTGGCAAATAATCACAAGTTGCATACATATAGTCAACATATGAAGATGTATTTGTTGACCATACGTTTTGTGCATGGACTATGATGACATAAAAAAATAATGTCATCATTTGCAACTATATTTTGGATGTGACTTCACCTATGCAACTACTGTTTTTTTAATTGTATATGTGGGGTACGAATAATTTATAGTCGCAAATTTTAGTTGAAAATTTATACTTTTCTTCTAGTGTGTGTTTAACATTTTTGTTGGATTATGAGAGATCTTGAGTTATGAGCAAATGAATATGCCATTTCAAGAACTAGGGTTTCATTTTGAGCATGTGTGAAATCACACTTTTTTCAACAAAATTTTATTGAAATTTAGTGAAAATTGTTGTTAAACAACTATGGGAAGATTGGGGGCTCATGGTGTAAAGGGTATTCAAAGATAAAACAAAAAGATTTGAAAAGTAATTTGGGAGACAATGAAGAGTACTCACATTGTTGAAGAGTACGAGGACTAAAAAGAAGATGAAATAGAGACATTCCATACACCTCTAGACGGTCCCAACCAACTTGTGGACAAAAACGAACCGTCTTGGCCTATAGGAATAACTAAACAATTGCTCACACCTCGATATGCATGATTGATGCTTGATCTACACATGTAGATTTACAATGTTTGTCAGTGAACTCTCAAGATGCCCCGAGTTTACATGTTCCATCAAAAAACCATTCCACTCATGCAAAAAACTTAGGAAAATTATCGGGTCATGAACATTTTAGCACTTGTCAACCCTACAAAGGTGTGCCTAGCAAGTCAAACAACAAATGCATTGAAGGAGAGTATTCTTTAGCTGTGAAGGTATGTTTTTTAATGTAATAACCTCGACTACTTACACATGATGATTAGTTGTTTTGATGTATTCACTTGGAAATCTTGTGCATGTAGTAGGTTTCACATGACCATCATGACAAAGCGAAAGAAAAATCAGCTATCAGAAATGGTTGATTAGAGCATTAAGGTGCAAACCTTATATGTTAAAACAAAATGTAAGATGACAAAAGGGATGAAGTGCATCAATGTTAGTTTGAAGCTAAATTTACGACTTACAAGCATCAAGATGGAAGTAGACATGTATGAACATCAAAAGTTATAAAGTTTGAAAAATATTTTTTTGGTAATTTCTGAAGTTGTTTCTGCTAGAAAATGTGTTCCAAAAGTGGCAACATCTAAACATCTTCATATATTTTGATAGATGGTGGCATAAAGTGGCAACCAAATTTGTAAGTTAAGTTGCTAAATTTTTGCATCTAGGCAATCACCAAGTGAAAATTTTGAACTTTATGTCTATCATCATGTTCCATTTTTTGGAAAAATATGCAACCACACCCTCTAAAATTATTTGGCACATTTGAATATATATTAGCAATTTTCAAGTGATATGGAAATGCCAATGTAAAGATGTTACCTTACAATGTGTTAATACCCTAATATTAGTTTCCATTAATGTTAGTGAGTTAGATTGCAATGTAAGCACTATAACATGGTTGAAAAATTGTGTATTAACTTAAATGTTTAAACATTTATGGTCCTATGAGTTGTGTAGAAGATTTTGTATTATGTTAAATTTCCAGCAAATGCCTTAACAATATATAACCTCATATAATATGACTATCTAACATCTTGCCACCCTTGAATTATAATTGTGACCTATTCAAGGATTATTCATAATGGGATTCCAATGCACATGTCACAAGAGATAGACTAACAATGCAAGGTTTGTGTTACATGGCATTAAAGATTTAAGAAATAATGTAGTAACAAGATGCATGTTACAAGGGCAAAACAAAATTTATGATACAAAAGTTATGTGGTTAACAATGTTCAAATCCAATGTTGTGTTACATGATGGCATTGCCCATGTAAGAAACACAACCTAAATTATGCATCTTGTTAATTAATATAAGGCTAAAAATGATGAACTTATGAATTTCCATATATTGGTTCACCAACACAATTGACCAATGCATGCAAATTTATATTTTATTTCAAATGAATGTTGGTCCAACATCTATATTGAAGAGCATTCTTTACAAAAATATTGACATCAACTTCTAAAGTAGTATTGTTGCCATCCAAAAAAATATTGATGCCATCAATGAATAATTTTATCACATTATTCCAGCCAACAAATGTCCTTAAATTAATGCACCCAAATTTTTAAGAAGATTAAAAAAAATGTATGCATTAAATGTCATTCAAATTATATAAGAAAATTTTGTAAATGAATTACACCTCACCTATTATAATGTCCAAGAGACACATGTTGATTATTTAGAACATAACTTCCTTGTTCATGTTACCAAACTCCAAGGACATACTTAATCACAACTCCTAGTTCATAGGTTGTAGTGCATGACATATAACATACGCAATACATATACCTAAATAATAGACTTATGTTACATCAACATCCTTAAGTCATTATGAAGTCTCTTGTAACTACAAATTACCCACATATGTCCAAGTTACATGGTAAAGGACTACATGTACACTTCCAAGTTACATGACAATGTACATAGTATAATTTTATGGATTAGGTTATGTCCTTTAAACATAATTACATTTGAACATGTTTTAGTTCGTAACCAAGCGAAAACAAATGATGCATGCATTACATGTAACATATTAGAAACCAACTCCAAAGCCTAGTTTTCATGTGCAAATCCTAATTAAGACTTTCTAGAAAATCTTTGTGATGTTTCAAGTTCCACCCATTGTTGTCTAGACTGCATTTAAATGTTGACACCCTATGAGAAGGATGTAACACACCATTTTCAAATTCTACTCAAAGTATTTTTCACTCACTACTAACATTTTGTAATGAAACAAGCAAATGTTCTAGCAATACGTAATCATTAGCCTCTTCCACCAACCGAATTTGAAGGCAACATATTTCATCCTCCAAGTCCACCTTGGTTGGTGCATTTGGCGTCCTTGAAGTTGGTGGGGTGTTTTGTGGATTGTTTGGTGAACCAAAAATTCTAGTAGGACTTAGCAAATTTTGGAGACCTAAATGAATCATCCTTTTCAAAGCACTACAATAAGGTGTTATTGTACCTCTAGCAAGTTCAGGGTGAAGAAGTTGGAACATTTTCATTTGATGTTCACAAATGTTCCCACATTGTGCATGTGGATAGTCACAAGATGCCCATTCAGATGAAGGGTTATGAACCCAATACTTTTTGTGTGGTCGCTTCCTGGATGTAATTAAAGCCAACCCACAACTGGTGGTGGGTAATGTGACACATGCATCTAGAATCATTGTCACCTTCAAGAGTACATTGATGACAAATTGTTCTTGTTTTTGTTAATGACAAGCCCATGGTTTCTTCACAAGGAGTGGTACCAATATGAACCAAAACATCACCAACTAATTCATTTATCACCCAATCCCCTCTTCTCCCATGAAATATGCCCTTGGAGGAATGAAAGGTGGCCTTTAGGTTTCCGTAGTAATTCTCAATGATTGCATTAGTATCTTGCCCTACATAAGGTAGGTTATAGTTTCCCACCACCCACATATTAGTCTTTTGTAACCATTTAGAATTAATGTAACTCCAAAATGAGTCAACAATAGGAATTTCATTTGCTACCTTTGCCAATTCAACCTTGGCCCATTCATTGATCCTCTAATCATATGGGCAATCCATGTTGTACATTATGTGGCCCGATGCATTGACTACATTTGCACAAATAGACAATCTTTGATTTTAATGCACATGCTTGCTTTAACTAAGCTCTTTGGACATGCCACAAACACAAGAATATTTCTATTTGAAGCCACACCTTCCTGATCATATGTAATCAAGTTGGTTACATTGGATAACATAAATTTCAATGCAGGAAACTCCTATTACACTCAATAACATAGCTTGTGATAAACTTGCAACACAAACAATTGCCACATGTTTCAAAAAAATTATGTACATAATGAAGAAGCATTTTGACAATGAGCATAAGAGGTAATTTCATTGGGTACCTTAAGCTATTTATTTTTGGGTGTAAGCAAGATAAAGTGAACAACTTGATTACCTTATCAAAATTGGAACGAGTAGATTAAAAATAACAATAAATCTCATTATAGAATTGTGAAACATTGAATGTTTTCATTTCAATGATTAAATATAATATATGTCTACATTATTGTGCATTGATTTTTGTATTTCAAATTGTAAAAGTAGGTTTTAAATAGGTTTTTCAAAATACAATTAGCTTTTGATGTCTACTTTTCATTGTGGGCTTTTGGTTTCAAATAAGTGTCAAATAGGTTATTACAAAAACGAAATAGATTTTTTTTTACAATTTACTAAAAATTATGTTGATATTCATTTCTTAACTTATTGCATATCAATTTCATTAATTTTAAAAACCAAAACATAAGGTTGAACATATATATATTTTAGTTAGTTTCAAATGTATTTTTTATCTACTTTTTTAATTCATTTGATTTTAATTTTTTTAGAATTAAATTATGAATTTAATAAAGTAAACTAATGTTACTTGTCACCTAGTTTGATGCTACTTTATGGTAGTTATATGAACAACACATGGTTGAAATGGAAACATTTACTTTTACATGCTACTTATCTTGCTTTGACCCTTCTGCCCAAACATCATCCACAATGAATGCATTAGGGTGATAATAAGCCTTAACCAACAATAAGTTCTTATTCAATGCATCCATCCAAGGGGACAAATCATGTGTCTTGTAGCTTGAAAGGATAATGTAAGCAATAGAGACACCATTATGCCATTCATAAAAAACCATTATGGTATACAATGGAAATTGTGGACATAAAACATTAATTCATTCACCAATGTGACAAAATCACATGTTACATTTAATATATATAGTATGAAGTGACATGTTACAATAACATAGTTTGGCCACAAAGTTTGCAACATGCTATGTGAGAAGCTACAAAGTCCAAGTTACAAGGTTCCATGTTGTTAATCCCATGTTACAAAGTAACATTCTTCAACACATGTTACATGTGCTATGTGGGATGTAGAAACAATATTGTATGTCACAATCCAAGGACTTGTATCACATAGTCACTACAAAACATTAATGTATTCCCATGTGTTACATGTAATTAGGGCAATGTATCCTTGAAGTAAAAAGATAAGGATACCTTCTTATCATTTGTGTCAAATGTGGCATCAATTGACACACCACTTTCATGTCCATGATGTAACATCATATCCTTTTGCAAATCAATTTATATGCCAATTGTGAAAGACATGTTGTAACCTTGCAAAAAAAAATTCCTCTCAACCTTAATTTTTTGGTAGAAAAAAAATTTCTTTTTTTCCAATCACCCACATTTGGATAGGTCAAAACATGTAACTAAGAGCCAAAAAGGGCGTCAGATATTAAACATAATTAGTCAAAATTAAACTTTTTTTTTAATTACCATTTAAAACCATAGTAATCATGGCAAGTTAGTCCTTTTCCCCTCATCTAAATGTCAAGGAACTTAGAATAAAAATTCATTTGATCCAATTTTAAATTTTGGTTTTAATTTAGGACGTTTGAAAATGTACACTATTGTGTAAGATGGAGCCAAATTTGCAAAGGACTATCAAAAGGACTCATATAATAAAAGAATTTTCATTGAAGAAAATATAGATGATAAGAACATATTAACCACATTCAAAAAAAATTCATACTTTTAAAAATGTCAAATTCTAAAAAATTTAAAATTCAAATAATGTTTTAAATTTGCTTCAAAATTTTAGAACTTCAAGAGTCATTTACCACATATAAATGGGTTATAATGTACATGATGTATTAAGAAAAGTTATAACTTAGAGTATAATAAAACAAAAGAATGTGAAATTTTAATTTTTGGTGATGACTTGAAATTTTGATCATTTTTAAAGATGAAACATTGAATTTGTAAGGAATCTACACACTTTTAAAAATTCATATTTATTCAATAATGACTAATAAAAAAATGATGCATTGAAAAAAATATAAATATTTTAAAGAACAAGTTACAATAAATTTCATTCAAAAATTCATTTGCATGTAAAAATTATTTTCAGGAAAAAAAACTTATAGTCCTTTTCCAAAGTAATCCTTTTAGCTCTTAGTTATAGGTTTTGACCCAAATGTTCTTTGCATCATTTTCATCTTTCTTATAAGTTTCTTTTGCAAACTTTCCTACTAAGTTTCGAATGTCTTGTTCTAATAATAATAGATTGTTAAGTCTCTATTGTTGTCCATGATCTCTTTAGTTTGTGCTTTGTGCTTGTTCATAATTTGATATGTAGAGAGGCCTAATCAAAGGTTTTCCAAAACAAGGGCTTTGGTCCTCTGATACGTGGGCTGGAAATGTTAATCTATAACCAAATTTGATGTTGCCATGGACAATAAGACCCAATTTGTTGGCATGTTCAAAAGCGACATAACAAATTTCAACAATCGTTGGGTGAAGGTAGAATCTCTTTAATGTTCAATGAACAACAACAACCTTTTTTGTGAGAAACCCCTCATTTCTTCATGGAAATTCAAGGACCCAATAAGCCTTTAGCTACTAGTCTCATTGTTTCTTTTTTTCTGCTTGGATTTCATGGGTCACATATTGGGTTGGAGTGTGTGAATTGTTCTAGAAAAATCTATTGGTCCATATTCACAATGATACATGTGTAGAAGTCAATGAAAACATGACACACATAATTGGTGGATTATTAATTTACCTAAGCATGTAACATGTACAATGTGTTTTAGCCATTACACATTAATCATTTCATATGCATTTTGTCTAACATTCCAAATTATTCAATGAATGGTGTAGTATGAACCCTATTTGAATTATACATTTTTCTATATTTTCCAAATATTGTAAAACTACACATAATTTCAATACATAATCATCTTACAATTTTCATGTTTTAGAAGTCAACGAGAATATCACACACATAATTGGTGGATTATTAATCTACTTAAACATGTAACTTGTACAATGTACTTTAGCCATTACACATCAATCATTTCATATGCATTTTGTATTACATGCCAAATTTTTCAATAAATGGTGTAACATGACCCTTATTTGAATTCTACACTTTTTTGGTATGTTCCAAATGTTGTACAACTACACATAACTTCAATGTAATCATGTTACAATTTTCATGTTACATGTTATGGACAACTAAATGCGAGTTATTTTACCTCATGCTTACAAAATAACTATTCCATTGTGGATTTTAAAAAATATGCATTGACTTGATTGTCTTTTTGGATGAATTTGCATTGCACATCACCTCTGCTTTCTTCCCCAACTAAGAAACCTTGAATTTCGTCCCATGGAACATATGCTAGATAAACCTTCTTCTAAATGGGTGCCCTGTCCCATCATGTTGTGGTATTACATGATATTCATTCCATTAGTAAATATCTCTATAATTAAAAGGACATGTTGGTGGTTATTGACCACGTGCAATCATTGCTTCCAAAGTTTCCTTATGTTGATCCATATACACCTTTCCATAATCCAAAGTTTTAGTAACATAACCATTGTCTTCACTTGTCCTCTTTGCCATGTTATCTTCTTGCCTTCCAAAATTGTGTGACATGTCCCACATAGTTAAAAATATGTTATAATTTCAATATTTAAAAAAACAATTCACAGGTCTTCAAAATGTACATTCATGTACACACCTTGAAATAAATTGTAAATGTGAAAATAACTTAAATTACATATTCATATCATATGATTTATTATGACATCAAAGTTACATAGTAATGAGATGCATTCAAGTAGTTGAAAACATAATACAAACATATATGCCAACAAAGTAACAAAGTATTAGTGGGCAACAATGCATACATAGAAGTTAGAAGTTGGGATTTTCATGTTACAACAAAAGACAAACATATTATAGAACATAACTAGGCAAGCATTTTGGTAAGGCATAACATTAAAAGGTTAGAAGGTACATATGTACAAATGCATAGCTAGCAAGGGATGGATTGACCATGTACCTACATGATTTGGACCATCATGATAATGAAAGATTAACATGTTATAGAAATGATGATTATGTTATGGAAAACAATACAATCTTACAACAATTTGAAATTATCACATCAAGGCCAGATTGATCTATTACAATAAAGAAAGCCAAGTTACATTTGAAATAACTAGTAAAATAGAATGCAAGAGGACATGTTAAAAGGGTATGGACATGTTACAATAGTTTGTGAGAGGAGGAGACAAGAACAAGGAAAATGCCTAAGGTTTTTAACCATGTCCGTGTACAAACAAAGGTTATGAATTATCCCCAAACCCTTTTGAATATAACATATGAAGACAAGTAGAATTGGTTACAACACAAGCTTGATTAAGTTACGTCAACTATTTAATGACATACAATGCAAGAGGGAACCTTTTACAACAATATGGACTATTACATGGGATTCACATATAAAGGGACTTCATACGTAGTAAGACATGTAACAACTAGGATTCAATGATGCAACAAGGCAAAAGACAAAGTGGGCAATTGTACTTAGTTTGTGGGCATGTTACATAGAGTTTGTGGACATGTTACATAAAGTTTGTGGACACGTTACATGGGATTTAAGTTAAGCTTGCATGGAATGAGTAGCTTGTGAAAAGATGTGTAGGTTACAAATTGTGCCACAACACAAAAACATGGAATTATACACAATTTGTGGACATATAACAAGGGAAGCCTTTAGGTTACAAGGAATGAGTACCTTGTTTAATGACTTGAAGGTTATAAACAACAACATCCAAAACAAGAAAAGACATGAAAACAATAAGACCTTGGACACACATTTGAATGACAAAAAAGTAGCTTGGTATGATGCGTGAACCATCAAAGCAAGTGGAATTGGTTTTTATTGCTTCAATAATGAAGTCCCATGAAAATGCCCATTTTACAAGAATGATCAACAACAAAACCTATGAGTATGGACATGTTTTAGAAGTAAAATATAGTAAAAATAGATTACCAAGGTTAATGCAAAACAATGTTGCATGCCTTTTGAATTGTAGGGATGAGGTGTGGAATCAAAGTCCAGTAGAAAGGAAATTGGAGTTTGACATAGTGCATGTGAAAAACAATGCAAAAATGCATGATCAAAAATATGAAAGCTTATCAAGATACTAATCAAGAGCTAGTATTGCATTGGGAGATGGAACAAGTCAAGAACATGGAACATGCCTAATGGATGCAAAAATGAAGAGAATACAAAACGTATGCAATGTAAGGACACAAGACACACTTGGTAGCTTTGGAAAAGGGGGTGAAAAATGATGTTATTACTAGCAATTTTGCAATCTAAGAATTTTATGAATTGGGTGTTGAGAGCACCTGAGGGTGGATCGGTTTAGAAAGGGGGTTACATGCAACAAAGGAATGGGAGGTGGAGAGGGTTATGCGATAAGGAAAAGGATGATGTCATGCTAATGGGGGGTGGTCCTTTCGTACTAGTTCCATTTAAGACCCTTGGCTAGTTTAGTGTCTTCATCTTATTAGCATCTTCTTAGCGGTGCACGTAAAAATCATCATGCTTTAGGTAGGGTGACAATAAACAACAATGAATTTAAGCTTGTTTTGTGAAACCTATGGTGAAACAAAATCCAAATAAAAAATCAAGATTGGTTGTAACAAGATCATTGGTAAAAAACATAATCTTGTTATGAATTCGTTGTCAAGATGTTGTTTCACCCTTTAGACCAAATTGAAAACCAATAGCAACTAAATGAAGCTAGGGTAAAACACAAGCAAAAGATTTTGTTTCAGATGTGATGTGTGATGATGTGTGTTCAACATCAACACAAACATAAGGAAAGATTCAAAGTTAGTAGTGACATCTAGTTTTGACAACCTTGGTATGAATATGGTTTGAGTACCAATTTAAGAACTAGTGATAAGCCTAAACCACACTACATTTTAAAAAGACACTAAGCAAATTTTTCAATCATGTGATCATACACATGGCTAGAGGTGGTTTGACATTGGTTTTTTATTATTAAAAATAGACAAAGGGGGAACTAATTGGTAGTGTATGATGCACATGACATTATGTTTTGATTTTTTTCACAAATGTTTAAGGAATTAAGGATACATGTAGAACCAACTACATAATAGAGAAACACACCATTAAAAAAAACATATAACAAACAAAGTAACGAATTTTCGGGCTGAAACAAATGTTGATGAAGAAATGACAAAGGATGATTTCACTATGAAATATGATATCATGTTTCTAGAGTCAAAACATTTTAGTTCACTCATAGTTGTGCATTTCAAATGGTTTTACCCTATTAGTGGGTGAAACGAATCAATATCCTTAATGTGAACAGCAATCAAATTTCACAGAAAGTAGGTATCTAAACTTCAATATATGCACATGGCATGTTGGAGTTTGGGCACAATTGGTGTGATTACATTGAAGACAGACAAACCAAAAATTCATTCATTCATTCACCTTATTTGTGTTTGATGTACATCTGCATATGGTCCAGGCTAAATTGTGCAGATGAAATTTGCATACCTGAAAGATTTGTTGGAATCCAAAGATCGAAAGTTGAGCTGGGTTCCTCTCAAATGATGTAAGATGGTGCCAAACTGCTCAAGTAAAACATCACGAGTGGAAGTAAGTTCTAGATATGTGTGATAAGAATGAAGCCTCAAAAACATCAACAGGCATGTACAAGAGTGAGGGATCAAGGTAGATCACCCACAGCAATTAAAATGGGACTAACAGAATCCCCAATGCATTGTGTCGTCCAGTTTGTTATTGAGTTTCTACTGAGCACATACATAAAACATGACCTGGCAATCCACACATAAGCTTGCTTCAGGCATGGGTCAAGAGTCCCAAAGTCACAAGATGGGAACTTTTTTTCTCTAAATTCTTAAATCTCCAATTGATGACTTAGTCTCAGAATTCAAACATAATTTTTTGGACACATTCCAAACAAAAGACAGCACCGCAAGGAAAGAGCGAGAAGAGCTCATATTTCATATTAGTCTATCTCCAGGACATATGTTAGACTCTTAGTATCTATTGCACACTAAAAGACTTAGAAGTATTTTGAAGCAATTCTGGAAAATTTGACAAGTACCCAAATCTTCAAAATGTTCTGCAAGGCTGTGTAAGTCTGAATTCATTCACCTTGCTGCTACCTGAAAATAGCCATCTCCCGAGATCTTCACCTTCCTAGCAAAAGAGAGCCAAGCAAAGTTTCATCCTGAAACAAAATTACTTGGGAATTCCTGTAGCACACTTGCTGTAATCTGAGTTGCTGAAACACACTCGGAATCAACTCTTGAGAGCCAAAATACCTCTGGTCTGAAGCTAGTTCAGGTGACCTTAAACCCCCCCAACTCTCTCTCTACAAGGGTTTATCATAAGAATTACTGAAAATGTTGATGCAATTATATACATACCTGCTGCAAGTGGGCCATGGGGGAAAAAAAAAGAGAAGGAAAACTGCAGAAACCTGACATTGTTGGAAGAAACAAAACAGTAACTGGAAACTGAGCTTGGTAAGAGTGCAGCAATGATCGTCATCATCCCCTCTTCTCAAGGTTGAACACATGTTAGTAAGTCATTCCCATGTGACACCCAAAAGAAGCTTGTATTGAACTTGAGTCCCATCTCCTCCTCCTGTACACAACAAGAAGGTCATCCTTGATACATGCAAAAAATTCAAATGAAGGTGGAGCTTTTGTTCTGAAAATTGGTAGAAGATATCATTACATTAATTCAAATGACATTGCTTGTGGCCATGCCAATCTGGATATACAAATGCAAAAAAGACTGGCAGGCATCTCTTTTAAGCAGATTATCCTACATTTTGAATGACATTGTGGCCATGTTGACCTGGATATACAAATGCAAATGAGAGGCAGGCATCCCACTTTCTGATACAGAAAATGCTCCATCAAGGTCAGTGAGCATTAGCAAGGCTTGCGCATGTGGCCAAGTATATATATGTATGATCTAGACTTCTTCATGCTTGGTGGCTCCTTCCTTGCTTCCTTCCCTCCCTCCCTCCCTCCCTCCCTTGTATGTATGGAAACAATTCCTTCACAATTGATGTGATGAGCAGGTCCAATCTAACTATAACACACACAAGAAGAAGAAGAAGAAGAAGAAGAAGAAGAAGAAGTGCAACAGCAGCAGTTAGCTTGACAAATAGCTTGCAGTCAGTCTTAAGTGGTATACAAAACAAAAACTTTGGAGATGTTCAACAATAATGCTGCTTTCTGCAAGCACTGAATCCTCACAACCCACAAAACACAAAGAACCACTCTACTACAGTGCACCTCAAATCTTTACAACCATCCAAAACCCAAGGAAAGGCACATCTTCACACAAAGCAAATCAAGAACCCAACAATGCTGCTGCTCGAAAAGGAGTCAGAAAGGGAAATGCAGCTTGTGGTATGGAATCTTGATTCAAAGGGAAGCAAAAGAAAGCAATGAGTCCTGCAAACTTTGACAGGAGGAGCATCCAGAGAGGCATTAGCATCCATGGATCAATCACACTTGTACAATCTTGATAGGCAAGAATGTACCCATCGACTCCTACTCAGTACTACCTATGTTCTTGCAAGGATTCATCGATCAATCCATCGCAAGCACCACCACCACCAACAACGACAACCCATCTGTCTTCTGCAGCACATCTGTTCGAAGGAAAGATTTGCATGCATGGATTATGAAGAAGTTTTCGTGGTCGTCATCGTCGTCTTGGTCATGAAGGATTGATTTGTTTGTTTCTGCAGGACGATCAAGAAGAAGAAGAAGAAGAAGAAGAAGAAGAAGAAGAAAGCAGCAAAGAAAATGGAGGATTTGGCATCGATGTTACAACTCATGAGTGCCAAGTATGGGGGAGGAGGAGTTCAGCAGTTGGCGGTGCACATCAACAACAACAACAACAACAAGGGTGGTGCACAACTGGAGAGACTGAGAAAGATGCTGAGCGTGGGAAAGGAGGAAGAAGAAGGAGAAGGTGATGCTGATGACCATGATGATCATGAACAATTGCAGGATCATCATCGTCGTCGTCGTCGTCACCCACAGACTCTTGCTGCTGCTGCTGCTGTTGAGAAGAAGACGGCTGCAACAACAACAATATCACAAAATTTGGAGAGAGCAGCACTAGATAAAGAACTCCGACGACACTGCAGCATTGGTAAAGAAAGCTTGTTGCAACAAGAAGGAGCACAAGAGAAGGTGAAGGAGAATTGGGATCTACAGAGGAGGCTCAGATCGGCCAACATGATCTTTGGACACAAGAAGATGTCACACTTGAATAAATTCAGGAATGAAAAAGAAGAAGAAGAAGAAGAAGAAGAAGAGGACTCTTCATCCTCGAAGTGTAGGAAAGCAATTGCGGGAGTCTTGATGCCTCCTCCTCCTCCTCAGGTGAAAGAACTGTACCCCGACATCAGCAAGTCTGAGAAGCAGAAGAATAAGAAGCTCGGCAAAGAAGAAGAAGAAGAAGAAGAAGAAGAAGAAGAGAGCGTTGATGAAAGAGTAGGACATGGTGGGGGCGACGATCAGGAGGAGAGTTTCTTCCGCAACAACAACAACAACAGCGTCTCCTCCTCCAAGAAGACCTCCAACTATCTCCATAATCCTTCCTTTCTGGATGCGCTGCTTCAGAACCCATCATCTCTTCTCTCAGATGCTGCTACTGCTGCTGATCTTCAGACTACAGCCAAGTCGAAGAAGAAGAAGAACAACAACAGTAGTTCTGTCGCAGCAGCAGAACATCATCATCATCATCATCACGAGAAGAGCTTACGGCAGCTGGAGGAGTTTTGCGACAAGAAAACTGCTGCTGCTTCCAGAGTGAACCAACAATCCTTTAATCCAACAAGCTCTCTTCTTCTTGTTCACAAGGGTTTTGGGGCGGGAAGCTTGTCCAGCTTCAAGGAGGAGGAGGAGGAGGAGGAGAGCTCCAGCTTCAAAGGTTTCTTTCATGACCAGCTTCCACAGAAAGAAGAAGAAGAAGGAGATGATAATCAGTGGAGGATGGGCGGCAACAAGAAGCACGGCAGCAACAGCAACAGATCGAAGACTTGTTGGTTCTCAGAGCTCCGAACTTCCAATTCAGCTCAAACTACAACAAGACTAGCAGCGGCAGCAACAGCGAAGATGAGCAGCTGCTGCAGGATGCTCCAAAACCCCATCTCTTCAGAGCGAGATTTCTCCAGCGACGGATCGAGCTCTCAAGACATGGTGAACAACTTCCAAGACGATTTGGGTTGTGGGTCATCCCCTTCTTCAGATGAGGAGGAGGAGGAAACTCCTGGGAAACCATCACACTCAAACAAGCTGCACGAAAGTCAAGAAAAAGTGGTGCAGCAGCAAGAAAAGAATAATGTCGAGCTCACAGGTGCAGATGGAGGTGGTGTTCTTGTTGTTGTTGAGGAGGAGGAGGCGCGTGTTCAGAAGGAGGATTGTGGAGGAGATGAAGAAATGCAGAAAAGCTCAAGCAAAGTAGCTTCTGCCGGTGAAGAAGAAGAAGGCTGTTACAGACAAGAGTTGCACAAGAAGAAAAGCTCATGCGATGAGCAAGTAGTTGCCCAAGAAGAAGAAGAAGATGATGATGATGGGCAACAACATCATGCAGATGAACATATCTGCTTTGCAGCAGCAACCAAAAGATCTCAGAAGATAAGCTCAAGGGGTTGTGGTGGTGATCAGACTCTCGGTGAGGAAGAAGAAGATGATGATGATGAACAAAAGCTCGGTGACAGAAGTTTTGCAGCAGAAACACATCATCAGAAAATCATGTCAACCAGAAATTGTTGTTCTGCTGAAGCAGCATTTGGTGAAGCAGCAACAAACAACAAACAACAACAACAAAAGCTTGCACACTTCTTCTTATCACCAGCAAGAAATTACATGAGAGCTGACGAAACCTTTCATGAAAACAAAGAAGAAGAAGAAGAAGAAGAAGAAGAGGAAGAAGAAGAAATTCTTCTTCTGTCTGATGCTGAAGGAACAGTTCCACTAGAGAAGAACATACCAGAGAAAGAAGAAGGTGGTGGTGACGGCACATCTTCTTCTTCTTCTTCTGCTGCTGCTGCAGCAAAGAAGAAGAAGAAGACAAAGAAGAATAGGAAGGATGATGGCACATGGGAATTTGGCAGGATTAGTTGTGGAAGTACCCATCATGATCAGCTTCAAAATGAGCCATATGAGACTTTAAAGATGCAAATGGGTGCATGGGACGCAGCAGATTGGGAGCATGAAATTGAGCTCCTGAGTGCACTGAAGAAGAAGAAGAACAATGATAACAATGGCAATAACAACAACAACAACAATGCTGCTGCTGCTGCTGGGAGCAACAACAAAAGCCCCAAATGGGTGGCCAGGATCAATACAATGCTATGTCACAATGGGTTTTCTCCAATTCTGGCAAGCTCAATGATGAGTTTAACAACTGATTTCGAGGAGAGTCTCTACACAACACTTATTGATGTCATCTACAACTATGAAAGACGAGAGAGACTTGTTCAGGTTCATACTAAATTTCTACACAATTTCCGCCCCCTTTTCAACAACCTATCACCCACAGTAATGCTATAATACCATGATCCCATCTGTGCCATCCATCTATGCTCATTATCATTTTGCAGGTGCCGCTTGTTTCAAAAGTGTTGGTTCCAAGTGCATCATCCACATTGTAAGCCTGAGCTTGGAACACAGAAAAATTCTCCACACCCATTGTTGTTGCAATCTAAAGAAAATTCCACACTGTCCTTGTTTGTTGTTGTTGTTGTTGTTGTTGTGTGTGCACAGTGTAAGAAAAACTGAAGTTGAAAAAAGAAATCTTTGTGAACTTTGGGGTAAGCTTGCTTTCAGGAGTTCATGGAGGAGGTAGAGGAGCTGAAGCAAGCTGATGAGAAGAACAATGAGCTTCTTGTTAAGCTAGAGAGTGAGACAGAATTGGTAAGACAGAAGCTTGCTGCGTCTGAGCAACAGGCTGAATTAGCGTCAGCCACAGCTCAGCAAAAATACACTTTGCTCTCAAAGGCATTCCAGCGACTCCAATCCATCAATGCTAACTTGTTGCAACGATGCAGGTATGTGCACATTGAAATCAATGTCAAAATGGGACAATTTTCTTCTGTCTTGTGTACATGTGAAGAATGAGAAGAAAAATTGGTACCTCCAAAAGATTGTAACTGTGGTCTGAGCTGTGTAGTCATGTGGCAAGGCTGGGGAAGAAGAAGGAGGTCCCTTGTACATTTTTCTGGAGCTTATTTTTCTGACCCAGTAATGTCACAATGATGAAATGGGGAGAGACGGGTTTGTTGTAAATGAACATTGGGACAGTCAGCTGGAGCATGTGTGTAGAGCAAAAGAGAGAGTAACACAAAAGCTTCAAGACAAATTGCATGAAGCGATGGAAAGGGTAAGACCTCAAAAACCCATTTGTTGAAAATTATAGAATCTATGTTTTTCAAAATGCCTTTTCATTTCAGTTTTTTCTAATCTGCAACTACTCACTCACTCCATGTGCTGATCCTGAAGCTACTGCACTGAACATGTTTACAAAATCTGCTTTTTTTGCTCAATAGGTTGGGTTGAATCTTGATGAACTCTGCGAATTTCATTTATAGATCAGTGTAAGTACTTTCGATAACTTGGATCCATCACCAAAATGGGTTGGCTTTCATGGGTTACCTACCAAATGGGGCGCCACACAGGAAGAGTGGAAGCGGGGAAGGGAAAAGGAAGTGTATGAGAAGCTAAAGCATAAACTGGCTTCTGCCCAAAGGGGGAATGGAGACATGATACTGGAACCCAACTTCTTACAAAAGGATCTAAAACCAGCTCAAATTGTAAGGCTGCTTGCTGCCTCAGTTGCAACTACTATGTACTTCTTACCAGTTTCTTGAAGTAAAAATTTTCTGTGTGCTAATTGGACATTCATGATATCCCTGCAATGACAATATTTAACATTAGATTTCTTTACTACATGCTTCTGTTTCTGTCTTGGTTAGTCATTCCCATACCATACATACATGGCTGATGTGATACTTGAAGAACTTCTGAATGAATTGCCACCAAGACAAAAAGTGGACCATCAGATCGAGGTGATTCCTGGGATGGGCCCCTCTGGCAAAGGCACCTTCTTGTAGTACTGACTGATCGAATGCTTCAAGGAGTAGGTGTTCTGACTGGAAATCTAAAGTTGATGGGATCAGGTGGGCATATTTGAAAGACAGAGACTGGTGATGGAAGCTGAGATTATTGCTTTACGTGCAACTAATGCCCAGCTATGTCATGAACTATGCGAGAGGGAAAACATTGTTTACAATAACAGCAAGCCTACTACAACACTAGTAGAAGAAGAAGAAGACAACAGGAATAAAACATCATCAAAGTCTCCAGGGCCTGACAAGAAAGAAACACAGCACGATTGGCAGGTTCCATTTTTTTTCATTCTTCACTATGTTTTTTTTTCCCCAATTTTCTGATGTAGTAGCATCATCTAAAAAAGCAAGCATCTCAAGAAAAACATAGCATTAACTGGTGACAGATTTTTAGCAGAACTGTCCACAAACTAAGAACTCAGTCAAAATGTGGTGAAAATTTCCCCCAAAATATATATCATCCTTGAAAAGTTGGTGAATTTTTCCTTAAAAAACGAAGAATTTGTGTAAAATCTGAGCAACAACATTACAGATAAATCAAATATCTAGTAACAGAGATCATAGCAAAATATGTTGTCATTAGGTGGGTATGTTCATCCACAGGTAATAGAGGAAAAGGAGAATACCATTAAGGTTTTACAAGAGGAATTGCAGTCAAGGCCTACTGCAGAGGAGCTGCAAGAAAGTACACATCTTGTCATGTTGCTAAAACGTGAACTTGAGGTAAAAAAGAAATCTCATTAACACAATGAATATCTATCCATCCTCACAAACTTTGCAGGATAAACGAAGATCTTGTTGTCCAAGTTCTTCAATGCAGGATTACAGTGATTAAGCAAACAGGCAGGCAGTGCACATATGTACACTGGGATTAGGAATGGACCCAAATTTGTGAATGGGTGTAGCAGATACAGCAAGGCTGTGGAGACAGCTTAATTGGGAAACTTTGTACACTACTCCAAGTTGATAAACCTCATCACATTGTTGTAAGTCAATTTCCACCATCTCTCCAAAACTTGTTTAGCAAATGTGTGACTGTGTGAGAATGTGCAAATAATGTCAAAATTTTGTTAACACCAAAGTTCACCCCCGCCCTCCTTGATGGGTTTCAATCTGGTGAACAAGTAAAGTAGATTGAAGATCTTCCAAACCTTTCGTGCTAGTGTAGATTCTAGCTGAACTGTGATCATTTTTTGTTTCCCAAATCAGGAGGTGTTGGAAAGCTTGTTACAAGTAGTAGATGCTGTTCCACGTATGGAGGTGTTTGTTGGCAATGTATGCAATACTGTTTTCTGCAATGGAGAGAAATTCATTCCCAGGTAAATAGTATGTCAGTCAAAACTAGAACCCATTTTGGACTTGATGATCTCTAATTAAGTTGAGACCAATTTTTTTTAGATAATAAATGTAACTTATGTTTTTATAGCAACATATATCAGTCTGAAAATTGATGTAGCCATTGTGACTTTTGATGTTGATTCAAATTAAGTTGACAGGATTGAAGTTGTGCAGAAAGAGTTTGTAAATAGAGCTAGCAGATTATGAGTTTGTAATCCTCTCCTATGTATCAAGTGTATCAAAATGTGCTTGCTGGATGGAATCTGGATTATTAGAGTGGAGATTTTCTCTTCTTCCCCAAAATCAATGTCATGTTTTGATCACAGAAACAATCCATAATGCTAACTAACTCGAGTACCCTGCATTTTTTTGGGGGTAATTTTTGAAGAGTTGGAGACTTTAAGGAGGTGGCAAGGACACCTGATTCTGTTCCTGGAATTTTGCAATCATGGATTCATGACCTTGAAATTCTTGAGATGCTACAAAGTTTCAAGTAAGACCCCTTTCTCAAATTCAAGGTTTTTTTTTTCCTTTCCTTTCTTTTCCCCGTATGTGTTTCTTGTGTCTATCTTGCTCTGCACTCTGCACCCTGCTCTCTCTCTCTCTCTCTCTCTCTCTCTCTCTCTCTCTCATGGTGCAGAAAATTCACCTAATATGGTGTTGTTGAAGAGAGCAAAAACTGTTCCAAGGGAACTTATCATCTCATACTAAATCAAGCTTCATACATGCTATTTTCTGTTTATAGATGTTGTGAAAGTCTCCAAAATTCAGAAGAGTCACTTGGGTTTTGGGGAGATGGGTGATCAGATATCAACCTTGATGAAACTAGCCATCCGAAGAAGAAGAAGAAGAAGATGACTATTGGGAAAGATGATGACTCGTGGGAAATCTTCCACAAATGCCAGGTAGCAACTTCAATCACAATCTACTCTTCACATCAAAGTCTCTATTAGATTCCCCATACTACGGGAAGTACTTGTAGATGGTTTGTGACACACACAGTTTGCTTGACTTTTCACGTGGTCATTCTTCAATGCGTTATGAAGAAGAAAAGTTGGAAATACAAAGTAATGGACAAAAAAGTGGACAAATGGGAGAAGGTGGCTCCAAGGGAGAAGGGAAGGAGGTGGGGGGCACACGCATGTTTGTGTTGGATGGCAAATCAAAATTAGATAGATGCGGCTACAATTTTCTTTATTAAATGCTCAAAAATGTTCAATGCCCATTGCCCACAATTCGAGACTTACAATTCCTCAAATGCAACTTAGATGGATCTATTATGCAATATAATAGGTATTGGTCTACACTTAGTAATAAGTGGGAGTTTTGTTTGACATAAAAGATCGATCAATAGTTCATTTCTCAAATTGTATTTCCCACTTACTCTCCATTGGAATGCCTTAAGTTTGTGCATGTGAATGTTTTTTGGTTTTTGCTCGCCTTGTCGTCTTGGTCTTTGTTGTAGTAAAGTGTATTTGGGTCCAAGCACAATATAATGAGCTAAAGGTGTTGATTACTTAATCTATTATTGAAATGTTTTGAATTTTAAGAAAATCTTTTAAATTTTTTAAAGATTATTTATGTTAAGATTTTTTTTTAATTAAAAAAATATGTTCAAATCTTTTCAAGAAGTTGGTATTATTATTATTATTATTATTTGGGCTTAAAACACTAGTTATAATTGTTTTAAAAAAGCTTTTGGGTAATTTTTCTTAGTAGATTTGTTTGCATAATATATTATGAATGTTGTTATATAACTAAATCCAAAAATTTGAATGCCAATTTAAATTACCACCTTCAAATATAAAAGATTGAACAATGATTTTGACTATTTTTATACATATTAGCATGATTTTACTCTTTCTTAGTTTCTTTATGGATGAAGTTGTGATGCTTATGCTTAATGAAAATTTATACTCTTTTTTAGAATTCCAATATGCTATGGGTTCACTACATTTTTCACAATTCTTGTGCAAATTTTTTTAAAGTACTTTTGAGAAAAACATTTTTTCAAAGGAGCTATTCATTGCTTGAGGCACAACGTGGAGTTCGAGTCTCGTAGGGCATTCAAATGATGTTATGACAATAGAGAAATTTTCTAGTGAGAACTTCCCATTCAAGAATTTTGGAAAAACAATTTCAAGGAGAGAATTAAGAGAGGGAACAAAGGAGGATGAGTGGGATGATTGTGATAACATTGCACAAGCATGTACATCATGCAAGGAATAAATGGAAATCATCTTCAAAAACTTCTTTGCTTAACTATGAAACCTTTACACAAATGTGGTAGAAGCTTATTTCTATTCATGGACAAAATCCTATTGAGAACGGGTGTGTGCTTCAAAACAAGATGTGTGCTTTCTTAAAAGGGAAGGAGATTCCATCTCTAGTTATTTAAACAAGATACAAATGATAACCAAGTAGTCGAGTGAATTAATAATCAAGATGGCTAATACAATCATTGTCAAAGAAATATACATGATTTTACCTCATGGCTTTAACTCCCAATTTTGAAAACATCCTTGATGCATGGGATAACATGTTGGTCATTGAGAAAGCCTTGAATAATTTATAAGTGTGATTATTGAAGGAGGCATTGAGAAAGGTTAAAGGGATTAGTGATAATGTGAGTGTCAATTGACAAAGGTTATTTTGCTAAGCAAGTAGGAAGTATGATAGTAGTGGGAGAATGAAAACTTTTATATATTAAGGAAGAAAGAATTGAACAAAAAATATTATTGAGTTGAAGAAAAGGACACAATGCAATAGGTGTTGTAAGGTTGGACATTGGGAGAAGGAGCACCCAAAACATGATGTTCTAAAAGATGAAAAGAAGAAGAAGGTTATAGCCAATGTGATGAAACCATGAAAACGAGTGATGTCTACATTATACATGTGATGCACTTGGTGAAAAACTTAACACAAGGTTGTGATGTTTCAAAAGACATGAAACAAAATTATGTTGTAGCCAACATTGTTGGAACTAAGAAAATTGGTGATGTTTACATGGTGCACTTGTAATGCACATTAAAGAGGTTAACATGGTAGCAACAAAGAAGATGAACAAGATTTAACTGTTTGATAGCAAAGTAAAAGATGAATCATGGTTTTATGATAATGTAGCATATGAGCATATGATTTTCAAACATCAATGGTTCAAAAACTTGAAAAACTTTGAAAAAAAAAATGAGGAATATAAGTTATTACAATTTGGGAACATGAATTGGAGACATCTATGAACCTTGGAGATGGACGTTGGAAGAGTGGTTTATTTCATGATGTTTTGTTTATACTATACTAAGCAAACAAAATTTGTTTTGTTTAGCAAAAGAAATAAATAGCTTAGACATGGTTAATGTTTATGATAAGAAGCATTGCAAATTGTATGTAAACAATGAAAGAGGATATTTATTATTTAATGGCAACAAAGAAGAAGGTTGTTTTACATGTGATACAAATAAGTACATTTGAAATTAAACCTTTTGCAAGAATGGGAAATGGAGGTGCAACATTCCAATTGTGGCATAATCGATTAACACACATTGAAGTATCAAACATGATCAAATAGATGGAGAAATTTGATATGGTTGAAAGATTTCACATTTCTAATCTTGAAGCAAATCTTGATTTCTATGAAAGATGTGTTATGGGAAAGAATCATCAAACAATTTTTCTTATACATCTAAATGGGTGCAATCCAACACATTTATAAAGTTCTATCATGTAGATGTATGCATTATGAATGCAATTTCCATTGGAGCAACAAAATAATTTGTGTTGTTCAAAAATGATTAAAACAATCATCACATCATGTATTACATCAAGCAAAAAAACGAAATCTTCAAACAAGTCACCATTGATTCAAAGAGAGATATTAGAAAAGATGTCAACATGTTTAGGAGTGATTGGGGAGGAGAATTTTTGAGCATGAATTTTTAAAAAAATTGGTTAAAAAAAGGATTAAGCATGCATTGACTACCTTACACCTTGAATGGAATGGGGTGGAAAGAGACAACAAAAATGTAGTAGAAAAGATCAGATGTATGATTCATGCAAAAAGATTGACGGAAGCATTATAGGTTAAAGTTATGTTGACAACTCTTCACACCTACAACAAGCTTAAGATATGAAATTTGAAAGGGAAAATACCATTAGAAGCTTGGTGTGATGAAAAATTAAATGAGAACCATCTAAGAGTTTTTGGGAACATTACATATGTCCATGTGGCTAAAAAGTTGAAACAAAATCTAGCCGTTAAAAAAAAATTCATATTTTTGAGGTATTGTTTTGAATTTTAAAAATATTATTTTTAGGACATGGAAGGAAATAAGATAATTATTAGCAATGATCTCTTGTTTGATGAAGGAGCAAGTTCTAATACATCAACTTCTAGAGATAGGGAGCTTGAATTACATTTTGATTAATATTGAAAATCGAAAAGGGAATTGGCAAACTTAAACCCTATCAATATGAACAATCCTATCATTGCAAAATATAACAATGGGAATATATGTGGAGTTGATGAGAAGATCATGAAGAACTTGATGTTATTCTTGACCTATAAAACAACCAAAGTGAAGACATAGTGAGAGATGCACAAGTGCATGCAAGACTACAAATATCTATAACACCATCTCATATTCATCAACCATTAGCACAAGTTTATGGTCATTGGGTGAGTGGATATTCTTCTTTTGCATGGATAATAAATTTCAATGATTTTTTTGCATCAACTTGTTCTTTAGGAAGAAACGATGACATGTCCACAATGAAAGAAATGGTAGGATGCCATAAAAGATGAAATATATTTTTTACACAAAAAAAAAACATAGATTCTAGTGATATTGCCATAGGGAACAAAATGCTAAAGTGCAAGTGGGTGTATAAGATAAAGTATGAAATAAATGAAGGGATAGACAAATACAAAGCTTGTTTGGTGGTGAAAGTTGTTTTCAAAACCTTGGAATTGGTTTTAATGAAACTTATACCCTAGTGGCAAAGTTTGAGTTGATCAAGGCCATGCTTGAACTATAGTCCTAATATCATATTCATAATTGGTATAATTTGATGTAACTAAAATTGATTTTTTGCATGGGGAGTCGGTAGAAGGAATTTATAGGAATTAGCCACATGGTTTTGAAGATGGACAAGGATTGGGGTGTAAACTTTTGAAAAGTTTATGTAAGCTATGACAAACATCACAAACATGGAATATGATATTCAATCAATTTTTAGTCAAATATGACCTATAGCCAAACACATTCAATTTATACATATATTTTATGAATTCATTTCCAAGACTCATGATCATCATTTTTGTAGATGCTAGATTGGGCTATTCAGCAAACAAGACCAAATTATTTAACATGTGGAACATCCCAAGTTCAATGAATTTGAAATGACAATGCAAGATGTTGGAATATATATTGGCTTGCACATTTGTAGGAATTGGAAGCTAAGGCTAATATACATTATTCGAACATAATATATCCTTCACATTATTGCAAAGTTTGGGTTAGTAGGTGCACATGTGGTTGGAACACCATTTGATCCAAATTTTCAATTGAACATTTCCAAAAATGTTGATGAAGATGAAGAGGCAGTTTTTTCGTACCAACAGGCTATTGGAAGCTTGATGCATGCAATGTTAGGCAATAGACTAAACACTATTTATGTGATGAATACAATGGAAAAACTATCACAAAATCCAAAAAGAATTCATTGCATTGTAGTAAATCTCATCTTTAAATATCTCAAAAGTATTATGAAATATTGACTTTGTCACACATTTGGGAGAGACAAGAATAAACTTGTTATGTAAACGTTGGAAATTTGGATGATCACAAACCAAGGAGTGGGAGTGTGTTACCATGAACCAAGGAGTCATTGCATGGATTACTCGAAAGCAAGTTTGTATTGTTGGATCAACTATCGAATCTAAAAATGATATAAGTTACTTGATTGCAAAAAAATGTCATATGGATGAAGAGATTATTAGCTTACATTGGCTTTGCTTAAATTCATTCTACACCATCGTTGTTCCATGACAATCAAGGTGTCACAAAATTGGTGTTGAATTTTGAATTTCATAAAAAGACAAAACACACCAATGTACAAATATCACATGTTAAAAGATTTATAAAGCAAAGGAAAAAATTCAAATCATCTACATGAATACAAATGGATGAAGTGCTAACATTTTGATTGAATCACTAGTCGTAAAAAAATTGAATCAATTTAGAAGCATGTTTGGCATGGGTTTGAGTACTTATTGAGTTGGGAATATTGGTTTACATTAATATGTGGGTGTTTTGTTTTACACTAAAGATTGATATTTCATTTTGTCAAAGTATATTTCCCACCTCCTCCATTAGAATGCCCTAAATGTATGCATGTGTATATTTTGATTTATGTTGACCTTGTTGTCTTTTAAATAATTAAAAAAAAAAAATCTAAACATTTGTCATGATATTTTGTTGGAATAAAATGTATTTTTATTTATGCATGATGTTGCAATGCTTATGCTTATTGTAGATTTATATTCTTTTTTAGAAGTCCAAGAATAAGGACTTACATGAATTCCAAACTCTAGCTATCTAATAGAAACCACAATTTTTGTATGCCCAAACCCTATCTCAATGTAAAAAAAATTCAATGTTAATAAACTATTATCCTTATTTTTTTGTAACAAGTTTACAATAGGTGAATTCACTAAAAATAAAAATAAAATATTAAATAAATAAATAAATAAAATATACCTAATGATATATATCAAAAACAATGTATCCGCACAACATTAGTATAATTAACCTTCCTAAGGCACTTGGAGGCTATTAGGGAGGCTCTAAATGGGATGCGTGATGTTGCCCATTGTGGCATGATGGTTGGTTTCGGTTTAAGATGGAAAAAACATAAAAAGACAAATAAATAAATAAAATAAATAAAAAATGCTATGTGTATTGTGAAAGTGTATTAACAAGGTGCCAATTGACACCTCCATAGGGTGTCATGATGTAGGAAAATAATTCCAAAATAAATCATTTCAAGCCAAAAATACAAAAAAATTATTGCACATAGCCAAACTTCGAATGCAATTTAATTAAAACAAAAGTTCCGTGTGTTCTTGCCACAACCCCTTACAACCTTTGCTCTAAATAGACGGTTTTTGCTTTTAAATTAATGTCGGGAACCTTATTATTACCACACCATTGTTACAAACAAGACTCAAGTCCGCCGATGATGTTTCCGACATAGATGTGTGCTCTCTAATCAATGAACATGAAAATCATTTAAAAATCCACAACATTGAAAATTGGGCTATTGTACGTCCTATGTTACCTAATTTTTTTAAAAAAAAAAAAAAGAAAAAGAAAAAAATCGTGTACTCGATTGCATAGCCTTTTATGCAATATAAATTCAGGACTTGCTTAAGAAGGTGCGCTTCGAATATGAGGTGGTTTGTCTTACGGTGGTGGGCAAAAATTAGGGTATCGGTAGGTACAACAAGGGACAAACATTGCAAATAAATTGTTTAAAACTATATATATCTATATAATCTTCATTTTCTTGTATGTAGCCAAATCTGGCTAAACCATCTTACAGATGATTGCCACTTCAGCTCCATCACAAAAATTGCCCCC
>Ga0116231_10001140_pt1 | contig 53127 bp, 37 predicted proteins | sample S1TSphgellanicum_2_FD_89695 | JGI IMG/M metagenome (GOLD analysis project Ga0116231, IMG submission 89695) | Host-associated microbial communities from peat moss isolated from Minnesota, USA - S1T2_Fd - Sphagnum magellanicum MG | ecosystem: Host-associated > Plants > Peat moss > Unclassified...
TAAAGGTTATAATAAATAACTTTCATATGAAAGATTTAAAATATTAACTAATAATTAATTATAAAAAATTCAAGATTGAAATTTTAATTTGAATAATATCAAAACAAATGTTAAAGATAACATGTTTTAATATATACCAAAATAAACATTTAAAATGTTTGTTGAAGCCATATTTGGTATTAAACCAAAATTATGAAACATACATATTAACATTATATATGTTTAACTTACCCAACACAAGACATGGGGCACCTAGTTAGTATAAACAATATTTATCTTTTTTGACTATACCAAGTGCCATTTTGACCAACGAAACCCATACGGTACTTGAGTAGTATAGGTACCCCTCGTCACTTTTGACTAAATCAAATGTCATTTTGAGTGGGATATTCATTTTTAAATACATTTTGATCAAATGTTCAATTTGACACATGGTTGAATAGGTTACCTTGGACAAATTGCTTAATCAAAAACTACACATGTCATTTAACACTTGAACTTCCAATCAAAATAGATATGTTTAGGGGTCAAAAAGAATCATTTAGTCAAGTTGTATGGTTTGATAAACCATGAATTATGAATTCTAATAATGTTTTTGTTAAGGTGACAATCATCTTAAGGGTGATTGTTACTTTAGCTAAATGACTATATTAAAAAAATAAGTGTTATTAAAAGGTAACATTAATGGATGGCATGTGTATGTCAACCTCTTGCAGTATTTCATAGAAATTGTTATGCCATATCCTCTAACATCCAAGGTTTTCTTAATTTCAATGACAAACCAACCATTGCATGGTCACTAGATTAGTGGAGTGATTAGGTAGATGTTTAATGGATTAGTAGAATGATTAGCCATTAGCCATCCTAGTGTGTAGGTCCTTGGTACTTGGATGTTTCCGAATCTCCCCACTAATATTTGCATTCTACTTCTTACAATCATGTTTAGGTCTTATTAGTGTTGGTGCATTAATTTGTGTTTAACATTGCATTGTGTTCCTATGTCTTATCATTTGGCTATGTGGTAATAGTACTTGACATTGATAGCGACCAAATTACAATTATCCTTGAACACCATTTTTGCATGTTTGGTAACTTCATGCTTTCTAATGTTATGGTCATGAAGGAAGTTGACAATGATTTTGCTCATTTCTAGAAACAACACCAAACACTAGTAGGTCTTGAATGGAGAGTTGAAGTTGGCATGTATAGGGTGTGGGGTAGAAGAGTCTTTAATGTGTCACAATCGTTTGACATTACACTCGATAGAGTGAATTTTATTATTCAAAACCATGATGTAGAACTAAGGTCTTGAAATAGAGTCTCAAGATTCCTTGGTTGTTCATACTCTGAGTGATTCATCTTCGAATGATGTTATTGAACTTCAATCAATGACACCCATTTCTAGAGATGATGTTATTGAACTTCCATCAATGATGCCCATTTCCAGAGATGATCCATTTGTGAGCACCAAGTCAATGATATTGACACCCATGCATGAATTAAACTTGTAATGTATTGATCAAGTACTAAGGACCCATCACAATATTGTAAAGTTTAAAAGATCTTTTAGCAAATCTTATTGATGCAAAAGTGAATTACACATTCTAGACTATGATACCATAGATATATAGAGTGTGAACTTCATGCCTCCAAACTTTGACGAGACAATAATGTTTGAGCTACCACCGGAATTTACCATTAAGTAATATGTTGGCAAAACGCTAAGAGGTGGTTAGATGCATAGAATGGACAAGAAGGATGATGGACATGCTTAGATTATCACAAATACAACCAACATCAAGAATGACCTCAAGGTCTTGTCTTTACGTAGTCACATTGCTTTGGTCACTTGCAATGTAAACACCTAGATTGTCTTCAATTGGTGCGTTTGGGTTCTAAGAACAAGTTTGAATGGGATAGTTTCTTTGTTTCACAACTCCTTTTGGGAGCCGCTCCCCCCCCCCCCTCAAAGTCCACCTTGGCATGTAGCTATTGCAAGAGAGTTCATGTGTGTGTAAATACATGTGACGTTCACATATATTATGTCCTCCCAAGAAACAAGGAACCCATTTGAACTTGCATCCATATAAGCACCCACACCATCATGTGAGAAAAGGGATTTGCAGGGAGACTATTAAAATTGTCAAATAGTAGATAAGGGTGGAGGTGATGCGAATGCCCAATGCCCAAAATTCAACAATTCAAATAACAATTAGCAAAAAGTTTATTACAGCCCACCTTTCGGTAGATGGTAACAAGGCTACTATCATGTTGTTCAATGTTACATTCAACAACGTGTTCAATAAGTTTTTTGTGTTAAGCTCGCCCAACATTCATCAGAGAGTGCAATCACAATAACATGTACCATAGCAAGTGTAATACTTGCTTGGTTTTTTCATGTTTCAAAGTCGTAATTTAATTTGATGTTGAAATTGTAATATTTATTTATATAGTTATATTTTTAATATATCATGGAAACATGTGAATTAATTTGGATTTAATCCAATGAATAAAAATTTAAAAAACACTCATTAAACATTATAATGTTTGTTTTTAAATAGTAAAAGGACTTGTAAATGGATTTGATTTTTTTTGGAAATGACATTTTTTTCAAAAAATTTAACATAGAATTTAATGAAATAATATGAATTAAATATATATATTTAAAGAATATCCCAAACATATTTCCCAAAAATCAGTCACAAAAGCAATCATAAAACAAGTAGGTGTGGTTCATGTTATCTCGTTTGCACCCCACACCATCAAGAACTTCAAGAATGTTACAAAAGGGAATGGCTATATTGATAGCATCCTTGAATTGAGAAGGAGGTTACGTTATGATTACATCCAAGATATTGTTTTTTTGGTCAAGGTGTTCCCAAGGTGTACCTTTTCCAAATGTTTACACATGGGCCTACAAATGGTGTTGATATTGTAATGTACTTGCAACTAAAAGGAGACCTTGAAAATGTGTGGATGATGTTTGATCGTGTGAAACATGTTCAAGGTTAAACTACCATGGGTTGTCATGTTTATGACTTGGCATATTGCAAAGTATTGACTATAGGTATATGCGACAGGTAGTATGAAGATGTTGATTCACAAATCCTCATGTGGTTTTCCCTTACAAGACTTGTTAAGAAGGTAGGCATAATATAAAATGTCAACTTCAAAGGCTTCATGGTGGATAGTGCCCAAGCAAATTTCAATGTAGTGAGGAGGATGTTTGGTTCCAAGGATCTTACAATACCCATGGTTGGTAGAGAATGCACATGTCTCATGCATTGGGCATTGTCCATGGAGATGCACATAAGACGTTTGATTAAACCCAACCTTCAAAAAGAGCACAAAAGGCTTTCTCATCAATATAGAAAATGCAAAATTGAGGAGGAAGTGTAAAAAATGTATGTTACCATTTGAGCATGGTGGTATTCAAGTGGAATAATGAGTGAGGAAAACATTCCAAAGTTGAGTGATTGGTTGGGATTTTGGCACTTTCAAATGCATCAGTGGGGGGACTTCACAAAAAGAGGTAAATAATTCTTTCCCATCCTTTGCCCACATAATCTTACATATTGAAAAACCTCATTTTTGTGCCTTTGTGTCTAATATGATCTAGTTTTGATGTTAATAGAAATTTACATTGGATGAACTTGCTAATATGCTAACTTGCAACTTATCAAAAACTATACATAATAAGATGCTACAACAATCTGGCAATTGGCAACATGACCTCTATGATGTGACTTGCAATGACTTGGCTTAGGTAGTCATGCAGTCTTCCAACTATGTGTCATTCCAAAATGGCAGGCAATTTGGAAAGGGCCCATACAAAGTAAAACTAAAACATAGAGTAACCACAAAAAGTCGCAATCCCCAAAAGCTCACAAAAGCCATCTATAGTCTATTTGAACATAGTGGATTGGCATCTAAAATTCAACACTTCAAATGGGAAAAAGTGTTTGGTTCTTGCAAAAGGCAAATGGATTTAACACTAAGTTTAGACATGGATTCACATCGAATAGACCATGTGAATTTCTCAATGCTTTAAAAAGGGGGTCGAGTTGTGAAAGGAAAACTAATGCATCTTTATACCATTTGCTAACATTGGTGAATCTTCAAGTGTTTCATTTCAAAAGGTGTTTTCTTGAAATGGGAAAAAAATCTTGGAGATTGAGGGCAAGAAATAAGTGTGGCACATTGAAAGTTGAAGATCCATTGTCAAATGTTCCACATTCCAAGCCAACATGAAAGTGAAATGTATAGCCCAAATATGTAGGTCCAAGAAGGGGATGTTAGCCCCTGCTTACATAGGCAACAATGAAAGACTTTCATACAGTCCCAACCCACAAATTGCCAAACACAAGTTTTGGTTTTGTGCAAATGATCTTGTAAGGTGTGTCATGGGCACCAAAAGAGAGCACATTTTGACAAGGCCTCTTGTACCCACAATGTGGCCTATGATGTCAAGGATGTGTCTAATTCAAGAAGAGGTCCATAGCCTTGAAGATGCTAGGTTTTTGTTGGAAAACAAATGACCTAATACCACATCACTTATTTTCAAAAGTTGATATGGGCATAGGATTTGATGTGATGCGACCTCCAAATTCCCATGCCCACCCCACCACTCATTTTGGCAAGGAGGTACATCAAGTTGTTCCAAACCTTGACCACAATAACAAATGGACGGTTTTGCTAATCGTATGGTGGCCATTGTAAAACTATTAATTATGGATGTTCCACTATTTGGCTATGGAAAAATCATAACCATAGAAATAGGAATTCTTGCAAATTTGCACCCATATTAGGTCACAATTGGGAATTTCTGAAGTTGCAATTATCCATACTTCATCAATATGTCTACAACAACATTAGGAAAAAGGGGGAAGTGGGTGCCATGCAAACACATTTACGAAATATTTTACCATGTGGTGCATCGCAATGATGTAATCTTGAACTTGATATTTGCATCCATCAACCAACCTTAAGCTTTTATGAAATCATTATTTTGTTGCAAAAGGCAACCTTTGTTGTCCCATGAGGTTCGTTCAATAGAAATGTCCAAAACAATGTTTTTTTTCCCCCAATTTTGTGGTTTGGAAATTTTGGCAATTTTTGGAAAACAATTGCCAACTTTTTTTTGACATTTACATTATATAAATGAAAGCTTCAAATGTTTCTTGATTGTTTTTGTAGCCACAATGATCCAAGACCATTTTTGCAAGTGCATGAAGTTACGTTACTACTTGGGAACTTACAAATATATGAAAAATGGGTTGCAAACATGTATAAAAAAACTAACCATTGGGTGAAAGTACACTATAAGGTGGCCACTTTGGGCACTTTCACGATAGGTATGTAATGTATATTTTTGCAAAACATGTTGAATTTAATTTTGGGTTTCACTTTTGGTGTTTGGGCTTGATACTTTGATTTTCACAAAGTTAATGATATATAATTCTTTTGATTAAAAAAAATTAAATTCAAGGAATAATGGGTATATTTATGGTATATGCAATATAATAATAATAATAATATTTTTGGACTACATTAGGTTTGGGTTTGAATTAGTTAGCCAAAAATTATTTGAAATGAAAATTTAAAAAATTGACTCACTTCACATATCTTGTCCTCTTCCATTTGAAAATGATAGTTTATCAAAATGTTGTGGATTCAAGAACAAAGTACCTAAAAGTGAAAAGACACCACTTGAAATTGAAAAAATAATAAATGTCATGATTGTTATGATGAGGAGAAGCAATTCTGCCTCTAGCATGGAAATCTAAACATTGTATTCCAGAACTTGACTTGATTTTCAAATCTAAATGGGCAAACGTCTTAGTGTATATAAGATTCAATGAAATGTACATATAAGAAATGGTGCATACATGTAAAGAAGATGTTCATACAATCAAAAGAATCGAACAATTATTCAAAAATTTAGGTTGTGACCTATGATGTTTAAAGTTAATGCTTAAGGTGGATTCCAAAATTGTTGAACCCAACCTTCCTTCATATGACATCCTTTTGATTTGGTGATATGGAGGTCTCTTGAACCCACTAATCAATGACAAATTTCTTCATTGCTTCTTATAGAGTATCAAATCTTTGAACTCCTTTATAATTTAGTTAGAAAACATCATTCATAGTATTAAGTTGGGCACACCTTAACATTGCTTTGGGTATGTTTTGTTTGTGAACTCCAAGCACTCTGGTTACAGCTCTTTTGCTAGTAATGGATTGTGATGATGCTAATGTGCACACAATGTCTTTAACCATGATTGACTTGGATTTTCTATGACTTGCCAAATGTGTATTGATGCCTTTTTTCATGTTTTGTGACATATCATACTTTTGCTTTACAACCCCTAGATCAATTAGGTAAAGAGGCCCCATATCTTTGACGTAGAAACTTTCCAATAGCTTCATGATGAATTTCAAGAAGAACATTTATCAATTGGTTGATAATGAACAAAGCCATTTTTCTTACAACATTTGTAGAAAGCTTTTGTGTTTCTCTACTACTAAACTCCAAGTAGTGTGTGGGTGGATCTGACCTGACATGATGATCTAATTTTGACCTTACAAGATCCGACTCTTCATGTTCATGACCGACAACTTCCTCTTCTATTGTTGATGTTGCTGCTTTATGAGCCTTACACCTCCTCACTTGTTCTTGAGTGGTAGTTCTTTGTTTTTCTTGGACAAATTCATATTGAATAGTTGATCGTAGTGATGTTGAAATCTCCTCGATGGACATCACATTTGTTTGTTCCCTGCATAAATAGGTCATGATCCTTAATGCAAATAGACCTTAAGATGATGCACATAATTTCTAAACATATTGGACAACAAAGGTTAAGAAAAAATCATCACCAAATCTTTGAAAACATTGGTAGGTTAATTCAACAAACATTATGGCTTGAATATGATGTTTGATTTCTAAGGAACATTGTTTTGCTTAGCACCTTAGGTTCATTATATGTTGCAGACTTTGAAAGCTTGCATCTTGAACTTGCAAGAACAAGAATTGAACATTGTTCAAAACTAGAAGTACATCGCTAAATGAGATAGCCAAGAAGTTAAGGATCAAAAAAATCTTCAACAAATTTTTCATGCAAGTTTAACAACCTTCTAAATCTTAATGGTGTATAGTGGTGATGTAATGCTAAAGGGGTTGGCTCAATAACTATAAGTTTCAAATATGTTGGACTATTTGGTGGCATGAAAGGACATCTTTATTGGAGTCATCTGCTTCATTTTCCTCTAATATGAATGTCTTTTTTAGGGTTTCCCAAACTACATCATTAACTTTTTTTCCCTCTTTGATTTCCTCCTTGGCATGGTTACAAACTATAAGTGACCCACTTAAAACCTAAGGCAAACCTTGACACCATCCCACAATCACATGAAAAATTGTAAATAATTATGACAAAACTTCAACAATTTGAAAATAATTAAAAGATAACATAAAATATTCAAAATCCCATCACACTTAGCTAAGCCATTGTTGTTCACCTACAAAGTTTTCCAAGCTCAATAGAAAATTTCAAAATGAAGTTGCAACTCAAAAACGTCAAGGACCAGGTGTTTCAAAAACAATGTGCATTGTGCAACATGCTTTAGGATGGGTGGCACCATTTTTTTTTTAATAGTATAACAAGAAACCTCTTTGCACCCCTAATCAATGGTTTAAATGTATTCCTTTTTTCAAAGGCATAAACCAACAATTTAGATTAATTACTTTTCAAGATATGTGAATTGATGGTCTTGATGTAATATCACATCATGAAATTTAGGTTAAAAATTTAGGTTTCAATTTTTAAAAATTATTTTACACGTTTAAATATTTATTAAATTCATTTTTACAAGTGTTTAATATCTATTATATATATATACACATCCCACATATTCATATATTGATTATGTATTATTTAATGTATATAAAAAACTTAAATTCATCATCTAGACATGAAATAAATTAGACATTTTCATATTATTTAATGAAAAAATCCATGCATTTATTTTAAAATTTATTGCTTTAATTATAAATTAATAAATATCAAAGGCTATATTCAAATTCAAGAATCTTTGTAAGCATGCCAGTTGATGGTTTTTGACATAAATTATATCAAACATACATATAATACAACAAACATTGATTTTAAATTGGATTCTTCATTATAATGGTTAATTTAGCACTCATTTAAGACAAAACAAGCGTTATAGGCACATTTTAATGTTTTTGCATCCTTTAATTTTACCATCATCATCTTCTATTTTGGGGTTTAACAACCTAATATGTAACAATCATGCAAATGCAAACAAAATGTAGTATTTTTTTATTACATCAATTTTGAAGTTATATTAGCTATAACAAAACCTAATCAATCATTACACAAATAGTGGTTCTTTAAAAAGAAAATGCACCCATTACTTCTTCCCTTTTTGACCTATTGAATTTCTATTATTTTTCATGAATCAAAGCGTCAGAGTTATGTTGTTGCATCAAACTTGGTGATTCTAGCATAACTTTCTGTTGAAGTTCAGATTTTCATCTCCTTTGTCTAAACTCAACTTGTGAGTCTACAGTTTCAATTTGACATTTTTTTCCCCTAGAATTTTATTGCAAACTACTAGTGCGCATATGTGCTTCATTAGTTTACACTTGAGAATTATCAATGCTGCCTAAAACATTCTGTGACTTGCAAGTTTTTTTTTGTCCATAGATGTTTATGTTATAGGTGTTATAAATTGCCGGTCTATTTGATCTGCACTCAAATTGTTGTTGATGGTAGCTCCATTTTCCATTTGTTCATGTATTATAACCTGATTTAATTGTCTTTTCAGACTTCTAGTTACAATTTGATTTTCCATCTTTCCACATTTTAATTCAAATCTGAACAAACTTCTGCATTAGAACAAAATCTTCATAGTTAGCTACTTTGCTTAAATTTGTTTCTTGAACAAAAACTTATGATCAAGATTTGAAGAAAAACAAAAAATGAAACTGAAGTTCATTATCAATTTTTAGAAACAAAAATTCCAGCAACAAGACATAAACATCATTCTGAATTTCAATCTGAATTGAAGCCTTGGGATGGTCGCCAAATGCTAAATAAAACATTCTTATCTTATATTCTGATCTAAGTATAGACAAAAATATATCATAAAACTAATACTAATAAAATTTGCTCATTTAGATCTACTCATATCTAGTTTCAAAACTTAAATCTAATCATGGAAGTATGAAAAAAACATTAAAACAACAAATTTGGCTATGGAATTGAAGCTTTTCCAAAAAAATAAATGTTGTTGTTTCACACTTCATCAAAATTCAATGTTTTACAATGCTTCATTCTCCTTTTTTTTCCAAAAGATAATCTTAAGAAAAAAAATCCTACAATCTATTCAAATTTAAACAATGACAAAAACTATGTAAACTAGCTAGTAATTCCTAGAATAGTAACTAGGTAATTAAAAATACACTAATTAACTATTATAGTGAATAATTACTCCCTTAACATTTCAACTTAGTTATCTCCTACCAAAAAAATTGGTTCATAAGGAGGTTATCTATCCTTTTCTAGGAAAGCTTTGAAAAATTATTGATTATGTTTTGCAAGAAATATTTGCACATGTGTTTAGAGATCTACAATTTTATATTAGACATTACACTCAATATTGTAGGAATTCCATATTGAAAAAATTGATGTAACTTTAAGTATTGTTTGGAGGCAAAGAATATGGGTCACATAGCCTAAGCAGTTCATTCTTTCTGTCTTTGTCTATTTTTTTTTTCCTCACATAAATATTCAACAAATTACACCATTTTTGAATGACTTATGTATCTATTCCAATGACAAATCCTTATTTTGGTAAAGGGCATAACAAAAGTTTGTATATGTCTAAGCGATTAGGATTATAAGGCTACAAAAATGATATGCTCATGTGTTGCCCACCACATCAATGTCTTCTTTGAGGACTAGGAAAGAGAAATTGGTCTTGAAAACTTGGCCATTTGTAGGCCAAATGTCATGGAGAACATGATTTATGAAATTTTCAAACATCATCATGATCCCTTTAACTATTGGGGATGACATCTTGTTAATGTCTTTTGAGATGGGTAACTAATTATTCCTAATTCCAATAGTCTTATACTAATAGGTACTATTTCTATAGCAAATGCAAGTTCCATTAAATTGACTTTGGTGAAATGTTCAAAGAACTTTGGATGAATATCAAAAACAAGGTGGAACAAGGATCATGTAAAAATACTTCCAAGGTTAAGGGACATTTACATGGCTTTTAAGATCTTTTCTAAGTGTTTTGCCTAAAGGCCATTTTATCTTTTTTCCCTCTCAGTTCCATAATTTTAACACCAATTAACCTTTTTTTGTTGGACCTTCATGGGTGCTTTTTGAAGCATGCATTTTGGAGTGTCTAGAGATTGTCCTAGTTCATAGACATGCTACTCTCCTCATTTCTAAAGGGGAGATAGGTTTCATTTTTACTAAGGCCATTGCCATAAAGACTTATTAAAGAGTTGGGAAGCTTATGGCCTTAACCATTACCTTTAATTCTTATAAGATCACCACTCATTTTATTAAAAGTTATAGGGGATATTAGTTTAGATTCATTTTCATTCCAAACCCACTTCAAGTTGGCATGTGACCTTTTTCTTTTCCCAACAAAACCTTGCATCCTTCCTTTCAAATAATTTTCAAAAAAAGGAGTTGATCATCTTTAGGAAAACATTTTAAAAAGTTTGCATTGAAACTTTTTTTCCAACATCATCTCTACTGGGATTTTTGGTCTTCATTGTGTTCATTTAAAATCCAATGTAAGCCCAAGATTAAGTAGGTGGTTCTTTGTTTGCCCAACCATCCCATCATTTCATATGGGCTCTAATATCTTTTTTTGAGAATTGCACATTAGATTGGGCCTTCTACATTTGACAATTCATGGCTTGGCCTCCCTACATTTGACAACTTGTGGCTTGGTCTAATGTGTTAAAGGGGTAGGATGAATATGTGATTTTGGATGAACAAGGCAGTTAAGATAGGGACTAATAAGAAAACTTTGTTAGTTTGAATTTTGAATTCTTGTTGTTTTGATCATGATGATGTGACTTGAGAGAGTTGAAAAGGTTAAAATTTTGGAGAACATGAAAGAGAAAAGATGAGACATGGAGTTTAAAGAAGAATAGGAAGAGCTATAGGTACTTGCAGTAAAAAAATCACAAACTATGTTTTGATATAACATAAATTTTAAGTGTTTTTTTGGATTTTTTTCAACAAAACATGGGATTATGTTATAATTTGGATTCATGTTTTTAGTAATATAAAGAAGCATAGACTTCTACAATGAATTATATGTTCATCTTTTGTGTGAATTTTTTGTAGTATCAGATTATGATGAAATGAATTGTGATTGTGTTTCTAAAGTTTTTTACAATGTATTATGAAATGCAAATTCTTGTTATATGCAATAACTATGAATCTAATGTTGGAATGAATGGTAGTGTTAAGTTTGTTGAGACTTAAGACATGAATAGTGAACATATGCATGTGAAATGCAAATTTGTTATTACAATGATGTGAAATATTTTGTAAGAATTTGAATTTCACTTATACCATTTGGTGACCATCTTGTGGGGATTTTTTTTTTTTTGTTATTTCTTTCAATAATGGGAAGGTTTTCTACAAATTTTGTTGTATACTATAGATGAGAGTGTTCAAACATGTAAAACTAATAAAAACCATTTCAGTACTAGCAATAAACCCTTTCAGTACCATAGAGTATCAAACAAGTAATACCTGCAAAAACACAAAGTAATACATGGAAGATTGACAAACATTGCATAAATTGTGGGATGACAAATCACAATGTGGAGACATGCAGAAAGAAGAAAGAACAGACCATAGTGGCAACCACAAAGGTAGCATAACCAAATCAAAAAAAAAAGAAGCCATCTTCATATGCATGTCACATCTATGGTTTGAATGGACATAAAATGAAGGATTGTCCAAAGTTTGTTGAGATGTAGAAAATGTTTCATGGGAAATATGTGACAGTAGTAGAGGTTCAACTCGTTGCTAAAATGCAAATAGTCTTTACGGATGTGAATGTGGTGGATGTTAATGTTATCACAAGAGGTAAAGTAACTAAAGAACAAATGTTCAAGGATAGAAAGCCAAGAAAAGCAAAGAATGTTGTTGATTGGGATAAAAAAGAACGATTGAAACAGTCGATGGTGGAAATAATTCAACAGATTTAGAAAACACAAACCTAGACAGAAGGGCCATCCACATCCATGGAGGGATGGAACACAACCAAGCCGGATATGCTAAATACTACTATTGTGGACGCACAAATTTTTTAGGAAGTAGTGAATTCACAAGGGAAATTGATCACAATAGAAGAGATTTTTCTAAATAATGGCAAGTAGATGTTAAAAACAAGTTACATTTTGAACTTAAGATAGTTGTTTAAAATAGTTCTTAAGCTTAAGAAATATCTTTGGCAGAAGTTGAACCCATAGAAAATTTAGAAAGTAAAACAATCATAGAACAATCATAAAACAATCAAGTTGGTTTTTCATTACCAGAAATAGGGACAACTATTGTAGCAATAGATAATCATATGGTAATTATCCAAGTACAAATAGGGAAGAATACAATAAAAAATGTGTTACTAGATGGAAATTTTAGAGTTAATATTATCACAAAATAGTTGAAATTGAGGTTGGGGCTTCCAAAGCTTAAACTTGCACCATATAATTTGAGGATGGCAAATCAAACAACCATAAAACTAGTGGGGTTGATTAAAGATCTAAAGATATATGTTCATGGCATTCCTTACATAACTACGTTACTGTATTTCAAAATAATGTGGTAGATTATAGTTATTCCATGTTGTTGGGGAAACCATGGTTGAAGGATGCTAAAGTGGCACATGGTTGGGGAAGTAACATTGTTGCCATATAAGGGAATGGGATAGTCAAAACAATTATAGTTACCAAACATTTGGGAGGTGAAGTAATAAGACCATAAATGTTATAGCGCTATGATTATCATAATGGGATCAGAGATGAAGAAAAGTTATCATCTTTACTACAGAGCCATAATTGTTTTCCATACAAATAATCATTTTACTTGAGATAATTTAATTTGTGAAAACCACAAATGTGGGGATCATGGATATAGATGTGAAGACTAGTATTTTAGAACACGGATCTGAAGTATAGAGCACAAAGAAAAAGATATATGGCAATAGATATGAGCCAAAAGTAGCTGTAAAGGATAAGGTGTATCTAGAAACGTACTATAGACATCAACCGGAAGTGTTATAATGGATGAAACTCTAGCAAAAATCAAAGTACAGGGGTTGCAGATAGTTGGATGGATGTTAATTGAAGATCAACAATTGATGAAGTTAAATCTGGTAACTTATGCAAAGGATGAGAGAACTACATGAAGGACCTTCAAGAGGGCATTTTGCAACTAAAATAACCCAAAAGAAGATATTGGATGCTGGATATCAGTGGCCACCTATGTACATGGACATGCCTGATTTCTACAGAACTTGTGATGCATGTCAAATAACATTAGGATTGGCAACTCAAAGTCTTGCAAAGTTGGTCACAAGTTTTCTAGAGGAACCATTTATGAAATGGGGATTTGATTTCGTGGGGCCAATTAAACCAGCAAGAAAATATACATGGAACAAATATATTTTTGTTGCCATAGATTATGCTATTAAGTGGGTGGAAGCAAAAACATTGAAAACTAATACAGTGGCAGTCATAGCAAAATTTTTGTATGAGTGCATATTAACTAGGTTTGGATGTCCTTTGCCTATAGTCATAGATCAAGGAGTTAATTTCATTAATGATGCCATCAAGTATTTGACAGATCATTTTCTGATGAAACATGTGAGTTCTACAACTGATTATCCTTAGGGGAATGGGCAAGTTGAGTCTATTTTTCCACTTTTGGGAGTGTGAGTTGCATTCTCACACTTAGCCCCAAAGTGGGGTTGTGACAATTAACAAGGTGCTTGGGACATTGATGACCAATTTAGTTAGTGAAAATAGAACAAATTGGGATGAACATCTATCTATAATTTTATTTTCATACAAAATTACATACAAAGTGGCAACATGGTATACACCATATCAATTAGTGTATGGATTGCATCCATTAATGCCCACAAAGTACATCGTTCTAGTTGTTAGTGGAAATGAAAGAGACAATACTCCAATGAGAGTTTTAACTAACAAAATTATAGAGCTCGAGAAGTTGTAGGTTACAGAAACTACAAGAATTCAATAATGGAATAGAGCATTATGGAATCAACAAAAGAATTCGGGAAAATAATTTAGTTTTGGTGATTATGTTATGTGGTTTCTAAAGGGCAATAAGTCACACCTAGGGAAGTTTACTAGGAAATGGTTTGGACTTTACAAAATACAATATGTGTTGCCAAATAACACTGTGTTATTTATGACCATAGAGAAGTTTGAAACTAACTTTTTGTTGATCAATGTGAATAAACTCAAACCTTATAAATACATGGAATCTGAAGTTCAAAAAATATAACAACACATGCCAATATATTGGGAACAAAATGCAAATGGAGTTCATGAAGCGAATTCTAACACAGAAGATGATGATGAAAGATGTGAAATATAGAAACCATAGATGAAGAATGTTGAAGATAAATAACATATCATAGATCCAACGGTGAACACAATCTTTATTTTTGATTTGCAAATGAATAATAATTACTGAAGTGCAAAATTTGGGATGTAGAGATCTAAAGGTGATGTGTTAGGCATATTGATTGAATCAACAATAGTATTCATTCGGTCATTAGGAGTATTTACACAATCATCAGAATTATGGGCATAGTAAGTAGAAAAATTAATATAATCACCAAATGTGTTCTCATAGTCAAAAGATAATTGGGCACAATTAGTGAAAGGTGTACAAGGCGAATGAAATGGAGTCAATATTGATAATGTAGGGAGTTACAAATGTGGAGTAACCGGAACATGAAATTTACGACGTTCATTCATAATGATGATGCTAAGTGCTTCCACATGGCTGTACAAGGGGCAAATAAACTTGTAGTGATGGGCCGTATTAATTTCAAGGATCATGCGTTAATTAAAAAATGAGCAGAGGAAAAAATGAATGTGACAAGCAAAATGTTCAAAGACGAAAAAAAAGGGTAATTGTCAAAAGCAAATTGTGTTTGTTGTTAAGTTATGCGCATTTTCAAAGTTTTGGAATTCACAGCAGTATGAGTGACACGCTCCCAAGTCCCAAGTTAGCCTCAAGTTGGGGCTAGGTCACTCAAGTTGCGGAATTTTTGGGACTCGAGGCACGCTCCCAGCTTCTAGCATTAAAGGGGGTGAGAGGGGCGTGTTGCAAGCTCCGGGATAGATTAGGAAGAGGGACAAGCTTACTCAATTACATGGCCCTGTATCCAAATCCAACCAACAAGTTGGTTAGAACTCATTCTGCACCCTTTTGGTGTTGGGACAAGTCATGGGCTATCTTGGACTCACTTGACTCACCACGGCCCAGATTCGAGGGAAGCCACCACCTTCCCCCATATATTATTCTCTGCAGCTCTCTGCCGCACTTGCATCCAAATGGTTCTTTTTCCTGGGACTTCCAAAGTGGAGTCCCGAAACTATCCCGATTTGAACTCCCGGGACTTTGGACGCTCATAACTTTTCGTCTCAAACTCGGATCGGGACGAGGTTTGAACCAAAGTTGTAGCTTTCTTCGAGAGCTTTCCAATGGTGTGTCGCACTGTACCTGAACGCACCGGAATTGGGTCGATTCTTAACTTTTAATGGTCAGGAGTCAAACTGCCAACTTGACTCCCGGCCCTTCTTTCGACCATAACTTGTGCTACAGATCTCCAAATGGCTCATGTGATGCCATTTTGGACATCTACATTTCAAGAACTTTCCAACGAAATAAAAAACGCCTCAATGCGAGGTGTTTTGACCTCTGCAATTGCGCTCTAAGTTTTTGGGAGTCCTAGAGGACTCCCAAGTCCCATTTTCGGGAGTGTGAGTGGCGACTTCACAACTCCCTCAAAGTGGGGTCGCGACAATGACTACAGAAAGTGCAATTGAAAAACTACAATGAATAACAAGGGAAAAGGAAACACGGAGGAGTGAGCACAAATGGAAGTAGGAGGAGGAAGTGGAATTGTTAAAAAGAATAGAAGTAAAAGAAGAGTTGAGAAGAGCAGAGAAAGAAGGAATGTTGAATATTCAACCATTGGTTGTAAGGTTGTAATCGCATTCATCATCATCTTCAAAATGTGTAGAAGGGAAGGCATATAATGAGAAGATACAGTTTGTGCATATGATAATTCAAAACATAAATACAACTAAAACATCTTTAGTTGAGTTTTTGTGCAAAAGCAAATGACGTGACGTGCAAGAAAATAGACAGGACTAGGAGTTACATTAGTAGATCCAGTGTGCATTGAAGAATTGAAGGAAGACGAAGCTAAAGAATAACATTTTGTGGAGGCATAGATAGTGTAAAAGGACACAAGGGAGGAGAATGCTGTTACAAAGGAAGAATAATTATCCACAAAACTGCAGTTGAAAGTACAACAAGCCATAGAGGTGTAAACAATGGCAGAAGCACAACAAAGGGTGATGGAGATGGAGCAATGTGAAGTAGAAACAATAATGAAAAAAAGATGTGCAATCTTAAACATAGTTACACTTTTGGAGAAAGGTATTAAAGTTCTAGACCCTGAGCGATTCATGTGGACACAGACAAAACAAAACAATGACAAACATGTAGAGTGGATGGAGAACTAGAAGGATATTGTTAAGGAAGAAGATTAGGCTTTTAAAGTAAGGCTTATTCCTTTGTTTATGAGGGGGTGGGAAGCACCGATGCTCAATGTGATGTTGGAATTTCTTAACACATTTTTGATCAAAGCCGTAGATATTTATTTTGGGCATAAGGATAAGGTGTATGTAATCAACAAACAACTGATTGTAAATGATTTTAGAATGTGTGGAAGGGTATGTCGAAGAATCAAAAGGATAGGTCAGTAAGTCACTAGTAGTTCATGCATTACAAAGTTGTAGACTTGCACATGCAAATTCTTTTGCAAATCAATGAAATGCAAAAAGTTTGGTTCTGCCATATTCTGTCAGATATCTTGCCATTATATCTATCATTTATCAGAGGGAGAAGATACAATATTTTAACAACAAAAATGCTATACATTAGTGATAACATAGAAGGGGCAAAAGGTATATTGGGCACAAATTATATTCAATAGTTTGTGTAATGAGTTGGATAAGTGGTATAAGTATGTTAAGGAGAATAAAGGGGATAAAAAAGATACCTATCAATCTGCCTTGGTATTGGCAAAAATCTTTCAATATTCGTTTATGCATCAAAAGGACAATCCACAGAAACCATTGGCCAAGGTTAAAAAAAACTAGGAAAAAGATGCAGACAACATTAGAAAACAAAAAGAAAGTTACAATCGACTTTCCAAGAAGTGTTTTCAAAAAGAAAATCAAAGTTGAAAAAAGAGGAGTTTCAAGCTCAAGAGTGAAGAAGGAACATGAAATCATAGATTTGAGGGCACATAAAATGATGAGGGGTAGAGTGAAACCATTAATAATGCCAACAATTGTAAAGGTAGTGCTAATAGTGGTATAGGAAAATAGACAAACTACAATAATACCACAGATGACATCTCCACAGGAGAGGCAACCAAGGGAGCAGAGGCAAGAGATACCATAGATGACATCACCACAAGAAAGACAATTGAAGGAACAAAGCCAAGGAGTTAAGAAAGAACATCACATAAGGTTTCTAGAGGGTGAGGAACGTTTGCACTTTGAAGGGGATGTATGTGAAAATTAGATGGAGACCATTGCAAGTCCAAAACATTTTCAACATTTATAGTAACATTTGTAACAACAAAAACAACAGACATAGGAAGGTCTAAAGGCTACTGAATTGTAGATGGAGAAAGTGGTGACATAACTTGCTTTTGAAGAGCTCAGACTAACAAAACTACATGTAACACCTAGTAGGCCAGAAAGTGTAGAGGGATTCCCATTTGAATTTGAACTGAGGAGAAAAATGGTATAGGAACTAAGATCATATGTAGAAGGATTTGGAAATCCTACGACATAGACAAGTACACCAAAGTTTGTGGAGGAGGTAGCTACAAAAGTAATGAAAGTAAATAAGGTACTTGAGTTATTTTAGACCATGGTAATTATGAGTTTGAATATGGGGAATTTGACTATAGAGGTGAACACTCTAAAGAATAGATTGGTTATGGGGGAGAAGGAAAAATTAGTGTTACAGGAGGAATTGGATAAGGAGAGAGATTTCTAGAAGGGGTATAAACATAATGTGGAAATCTAGAAGAAGAATAGGGCAGAGGTTGAACATGAAAATAAAGTGTTCATTAAGAAACTGCAGAATGAGGATGAAGAATTCAAGGGTAGCATAACATGGCTGAAGTTATAGGATGAAGAACTGCAAAATTTAAGGCATAAGGTTGATATCTAGGAAACCATAGAGAGGAAGTGGATGGAGGTAGTGTTTTTTCATAAGAAACAACAAGACGCTTTGGATAGTTAGGTGAAAACATTGATTAAAGAAAATAAGGAGAAGGAAAATGTTTTGATAGATTTGGAATTGATAAATCTGAAGAATGTATTTCTATTGTAGTTTGAGGAGCTTAGAAGAAAAACAATAGAGGTAGAAAAAGAGAAGTTAGTGGAAGACAAGAAAGAGTATCAAAGAACTCTACAACACCTGCAAGCATAATTGGAAAAGGCATAGGAAAAGAGGAAAAGTTTGAATCTAGCGGTATCAAAAAAAGACTAGAGGATTATGAATAAATGTTACAATACTACATCCTGATGAGGACGAATAATAAGATGAAGGATTTTGAGGCAAAATCTAAGGAATGGTGGGAGGTTGTAGAGGAATATTTTACAAAGGAGTTTGAGAAGAATCTAGCTCAACATAGAACGGATGAAAAAATTCTAAAGTACAAGTTGGAAGCTTATCAAAAGAATTTTATAGATTTCATTTGTGGTTGTTCAACAAGTACAAACGTATCAAGCCATGATGAAAAGATAGAAACGAAGCCTAGTGGAATAACTTAGGAGGAGGAAGTACAAACTAAGGAATCACAAGACTTTAGAAGTGGAGTAGTTCAAGAGGAGGAGGTATAACTAGAGATACCACAAAGACCTTAGAAGAAAGGGTCAAGAAGAAAAAGAATTAGAAGGAATTCAGGAATAGGAAAAGGTGGAGGTTATTCCAACACCATAAGAAGAGATATCCAAGATACAACATCTAAAAATAGAAGCACAAACTGAATTAATGGGGGAGGGGATCGGAATTGCAAAGTAAAATGTAAATATAGAACCACGAGTTTCTGTGTAGATTGGGATTACATAACTATAGTAGGGGAAACATATGTTTGAAAGGATATAAAATACTCTCGTTTCATTTTAGTCATTTTACAAGGATTTCGGGGATGGAATCCAAAGTATAGAGGGGGTAATGTTAAAGGGGTTAGGATGAGTATGTGATTTTGGATGAACAAGGCAATTAGGATAGGGACTAATCAAGGAACTTTGTTAGTTTAAATTTTGAATTCTTGTTGTTTTGATCATGATGATGTGACTTGGGATAGTTCAAAAGGTTAAAGTTTTGGAGAATAGGAAAGAGAAAAGATGAGACAAGAAGTTTAAAGAAGAGTAGGAGGAGCTATAGGTAGTTGCAGTAGAAAACCACATATTGTTTTGATATAACATAGATTTTAAGTGTTTTTTTGGATTTTTTCAACAAAACACGAGATTATGCTGTAATTTGAATTCATGTTTTTAATAATACAGAGAAGCACAAACTTCTACAGTGAATTCTATGTTCATCTTTTGTGTGAATTTTTTGTTGTATCAGATTATGATGAAATGAATTATAATCATGTTTTTGGAATTTTTTACAATGTATTATGAAGTGAAAATTTTGGTTATATACAATAATCATGAATCTGATGTTGGAATGAAGGGTAGTGGTAAGTTTGTTGAAACTTAAGACAAGAATAGTGAACATATGCATGTGAAATGTAAATATATTGTTAAAGTAATGTGAAATATTTTGTAGGAATTTAAATTTCACTTCTACCACAATGCATTTATGAATAGCCTATAAATTTAATGGGGATACACATTTTATGGTGTTCCCACAAGGGGGAGTGCATTGTTACCCACAAAATTGTTCGAAGTGCTTTTGCTTCCATCGTTAGAAATGTTGGGTTTCATTTTTTTTTTGTGAGTAGACACATGTTCTTTCATGACCCTCTTTCTAATGTTCACATTGGTGGGTTGATAATATGTTTAGTTTAGATGGGGTTCGCATTTTGGTTGATGTCATCTTTTTTGATCCCATTCAATTGGATTTAGTTCCACATACTATCATTTCTTGATTAATGAGTACAACACTTGTGGCCCTGGCAAAGGACAAATTATACCATGATTGGCACCTTATAAGATGTGTTTTAGCATCTTGCCGTAGAGGCATTTGGGTGTTTAAGCCAACATGCTAATGACTTTTTTCATTGATGTGCTAACATGGTATGTTTAGCCAAAGGCTTTAAAAGCCCTCCTTTATAGGTTTTGCATTAATTTATAGATAAAAAATGTTGGTGGCTTTACAAAGAGTTTAGGCCCCTATCACATTGAAGCAAGTTGTTGTTAGGAAGACCTTTTCTAAGTTGGATGTTTTTTAGATTTCCTATCCATCTCCTTGATGGACCATGTTTCATGTTTCTTTAGGTTGTTATTTTAACTTGTTCTTTTAACCTGGTGGGTTGATAATATGCTTTCCTTTGTGCATTTGTGTGTTTAGGTGCTATCTCATGGTAGGATGCTGGTCCTCTCTTTTTGTACCTTCCTTAACCCTTTTGGATGGATGTTTGTTTTGAATTTAGTTTGGGAAGATATCATCATTATGATTCTATGTACATGTCATCATTGATTTGTCTTTATTAGTTCATGCATTGAGTTCTCTTTGAGCCTTTAATTAGCTAGAGGCTTCATACTTCCATATTTGTAATTATGGGTCAAAATTGCACCAATAGTTTAAGTAATCATAGCCACCCATGCAATATTCAAAATATCCTTTTTAATACAAACCATGATATTTTATAGTTGCATCCCAAATGGCTAACTAATGTGGATATATGCATATGTAAGTGGTTGTCCATTAATTCATAAAGTCTTGGTATAGTGTTGACACTTATTCAATTAGATGAAGTCAAATGTGTTTTGAGTGGAAGGAAGTCTGAAGTCTTCATCTATTAACATTGGTTCCACCATACATCTTTCTCATTTAAAAAAGGTACATTCACCCTTGGCAATTTAAATTTACATATTACATCCATCATTGCTCAATATGGGGTATCCAAAGGTCATTCCATTTGGAAAGGAAAATGTAGCCATCAATTAATATGTTCAATTTTCATTCAAATCCTACTTTAACAAAGAATTTACCTAGGTTCTTGCATCCAAAGAGGTTCGCAAGCACTAGAGAGATGTAATGAATTAAACGTAGTTTAGTCTTGAACTCCAAAAGTAAATAAGTTTGGGTATGTTTGCTACAATTGTAAGGGGGGAGGGTGCTGAGGGAAATTGCACAACTGATGAAAATCCAAAGAAATTAGCCCTACTTCCCTAAATAAGGCATTTAGAGGAATTGCACAATGGATGAAAATCTGGAAGTTTTAGTCTCATTCTTCCTGAAGAAGGCACTGGAGGAAGTTGCACAATGAATGAAGATCTAAAGGCATTAGGGGAATTGCACAACAGATGCCATGAAATTTGTCCACAGGAGAAAGGCCTTTAAGGGAATTGTGGGATGAATGATCATCTATAAAACCTGGCCACATTTCCTTTGCAGAGAAGGAATATGGAGAAGTTGCACCGTGGAAGAAAAATCGTCCTGTGTTTGTTGAAAATTTTGAAGGGGTGGAACATATCAAAGGGTGCAAGCACACCATACACCTACTTTTGTGAGAATAGTACACTTGTATAATAAGCTAAAAAATTTGGGAAACTAATGTCATATGCTGAAATCCATTTAAATTCAAGGATGATGTGAACTGGAGTTGGTATAGGGTAGACGTTTTTAAGGTCTACTAATTGCCTCATCCCACCAATCTAGATTTTGGTGGTTGAAATCTATATTTTTGAATGAAATGGAACAAAGTTTTTTATTATCTCTATGTCCTTTTGTGTCTCAATTTCATATATGAATGAATTAGTATCTCACACTTCAAGGACACAAATAAATTAACTATTCAAAACCTTATTGCAGAATCCATTCATGTACTATGGTAGTGTCTTTGTAAGATCTACACAAAATGTTGGCTTACAAGTCATGATAAGGAGAAGGATCTCCTATGATGTCTCCAAAAACTTGGCAACTGATGAGCATGAAACAAAGAGAAGTGAAATGCAACCCACCACATGGGTTTGATGTCTTCACAGCTTCACACTTGAAGAAGACCATCACAATATGGGTTTGAAGTTTTTATGGCCTCTCTGCACTTGAAGAAAAGTGCAACCACTGCATCCTGGAAGTCCTGTACTCATACATAGAAAAATCATGACAGATCACCACAACCTCTGGTGCTAATTCTGGAACAGGAAGACATCCATGCAAGAGAGAACTGGTAAAGAAAGGCAAATCATATATAACACCCAGTTCTGATGTGCAACAAGGAACACACAGATTAGAAGAAGAATTTGTGATGAAAAAGCATTGCAAAATTGCAACAAAAAGAAAGAAGAAGAAGAGACCCAGCAGCCAGCAAAGCAAACTGGGTTCAGCAGTTCTGCAAGCAGCACAGACAAAGCTTTGCCTTCCATTATGATGCTAAAAAAAACGGCTCCATTTAAAAACTTCTTGCAGATCTAGGAAAACTCAAAGAGCCTGTCTGTCTTTCACAGCTCCGCATGTGAAAGGAAAACCAGTAACACCCGTGAGTGGAAGGACCCCACCCTTTACACCCAAAATTATCTATCTACAAACCCATCTACACAAAGTATCCTCTCCAAAAATGCAACACAAAAACCTTATTTTTTCTCACTGTCCACCTCAATTATACATGTGTACTAGAACCAAGAGGATCATGGGTAGGTACTTAAGAACTCATCATCCTTGAACAGCTAACAAAGGAAAACCAAAGACAAGACTTGATACAAAACCTTTTGAGTTTTTTTGGGTACTGTTGGATTGTCTATGTATTGCTGGCTACTCCTTTCCCTCCATCCAGGATTACAAACTAAAATGGATCTCTAGATATGTATCTATCTTTCACAGCAATGTACAAATTGGTTTCCTGTGGATGGATTATATGACAGTATCTAATCTATGGTACAGCGACAATCCCTCTCTTGACAGCACTCAAATCTATTTGCTTGCTGCTGCTGCAGGACTGCCACTCAGTTGCTCATGGGATGATTGGGTACCCTAAATCAGATTACACGATTGCCAGGCTTCTCCTGTGGTGATGCAGCGTTGTTTGTTCTTCTTTAGGCCGTGTATTTGAAGATGTGAGACCAGCTTCTTTCAAAATGACTGCAAGCCCAGCCAGCGCAGGTCTTTGAGATCTTACCCTTGGCTGTACAGCAGGAAGCTCCCAGTTCATGTTTTCAATCACAGGTTCCACAGAGGAGGAGGAGAAGAGTCCACTATTGTTGTTGTTGTCGTCGTCTCCTCTGCGCTCGCTGCCAGGCACAGGTCTGTTGAAGAATGCGGGGCCCTCTAGCGTCTGAATCGGGCAAGCAGCAGCATTCTCATCGCCGCCGCTGTGGCCCTTCCGCATCATCATCTCCTTCTTCATGATCTGCCTCGCTTGCGCCTTTTGATACCCTAAGGTCTCCATCTCATCGGTGTACTTGGAGTCCCAGCCGTTGCCACGAACGGCGATGCGAGAAATGTCCCTCCTGCTGTTGCTGCTGTCGAGAGCGGCGGCGGTCTTTTCGCTGCTGCCGCCGATTCTGCTTCTGCTGTTGTTGTGCACGGACTGGTTTGTAGTCCTCTTGTAGGACGAGAACCATTTGGCGCGCATGTACTCCGGCTTCCGCCATGGCGGCAACGGCATACCACGTTTCTTGAGCGAGGCTTTGACGGAATCAGACATCAAATTGACGATTTGTTGGAGGCGATCTCCTCTCCCGACAAAGATCGTGGGCAAAGCTTGCACAAGAGCGTTGTACTGTTTTGTCGGACGTGCGATTTCGAACTGCATTCTGAAACCCGTATCGATCAACAATCTAGACTCGCTGCTCTTGCCGCCGATCGGGGACGACTCGAACAAGATGACATCGATGTATTTGTAGTCTCCTCCCGGAAATCCTCCTGCGTGATCCCATCGCGATTTGCAAATGGCAGCATTGTATCCACTGGACCGAAGATGCTTCATGACCGCCCGCCGCGGAGACGACGAGGAGCAGTCCCCTGCTGGAACAGCTTCGTCGTCGTCGATTGTTGATGCTCCTCGCTGCTTGTTCGTCGTCGTCTCCTTTGCTGCTGCATTCAGCGCTTTGGTGACTTCGGAGAGCAAGATTCTTTCAGTCACGCTGGTGCATGCCGTCAAACCCTGCGACAAATCGGATCCAAGAGACGCATTACTAGAGACAGACCTTCCGGTAAAGCAATCGCATACAAGATTAAAAAAAGAGAGCAGAGAACAAGATTATAAAAAAAAGGAGCTGCGCCCAATTTGTTGCAACAAAGAAGACGACGACGACGCAAGGAAGAGTCGCTTCCAAATTACCTGTAGGATTTCAGAAAGCTCTCCACCGAAGCTAGACTTGCCGTCGTCGCTGCTATCACTGCTATGATTTCCAGCCCTTGCTGCTTCACAGTTACGGCCAGACTGGCCGGATCTCCCCGCGTTCTCTCCCTCGTGCTCCTCCATAAACTCATGAACCATGGCAGCCAGGCAGACGGAGCTAGGCTCGTGCTCGCTCCCGCTGCTGCTGCTGTAGTGACTATCAACTCTTCTATCCGATTGCAATCCACCGGCATACAAGTTCGGATTCCCTTTCTCGGGCGCTGCCACTTCAGCTACGTCCGTTGTTGGCCTGGTGGTTGCTGGCGCACATGCGTGAAGAAGCGATGAGGGCCGGAACACAGCAGCACTATACATGTTCTTCTTCTTCGGAGGCAAAACACGAAGGAGCGTAACAGGAGAAGATATCGGATCATCAACTTTTTCCTCCGACGTCGTCCTCTGTGTTTTGGTCATCGCAGGTGCTGCCGATCTATTATAACCACTAGAGCTACTAGTTGCTGCCTTGGACGCAGAGACCAGTGGCCTCGTCGTCAACAGACCTGGCATTTCGACCAAACAGAAATAAATAAAACTTGGCCTTCAAGAAAGATTGCCCTCAAAACTGACTCTCGCAGCTGCGACTTCTCTCAAAAAATTTGAAGCAAACTATTACTCGTCCTCCTCTCAATCGATCGATCGATCACACACACAATGCTCAACTCCAGAAAACCGCCTCGTCACCAACAGCAATACAAAGCCGCACATATATCAATTACGGCAATGAAAAAATTCGTAAGCCAGGGCTGAAGGACTTTTCGTTGTTGTTGTTGTCGTCGTCGTCGTCCTCCTCCTCCTCTCTTCTGCTACAGGGCGAGTAATAAGAGAGCTAAATGAACCAAAATGAGCTGCAAGACACTCGCTAGAAAGCTTGGAAAAATTCTAATCTATAAATTGGATTTTAAACTGGTAGGAAGAAGGGGGAAACGGAGAAAAGGAGCCCGGGAGATGCGGAGGTCGACAGATAATTCCCCAAGAGAGCGCTGCGTGTAACTCGCTGCAAGCAAACGCTGCTCTTCTGATGAAGAAGACGGCGCAAACGACGGGTTGGCCGGCGCTCTCGACCCGGGTCTTTAACGGGCGGACCCAGGCGTCGACCGGATCGGTGTACCCGTGTCATAGTGACCGGCATATTCCGCGCGACGTAAAAAATTCAATCCGTGCTTCCAGGTAATTAATTCCCACAAATTCCGCCTTGCGAATTAGGTTTGGGTCGTTTCGCAGAATATACCGCGGCATTTTTTCACTGCTTCCCCTCTTCAACTAACTTACCCACCTATCTACCTACCCACCGAAGTCCCCACTTCCACTAACTTGTCCCCTTTCTACCTACCTACCACACTTCATTACAGACAATTTAAAAAACCAACAAAGAAGAGGGAAATGGGGAAAATGGAAAATCAGGAAAATTGTGACTCAAAATTAATAATTCCCTCTAACTAAGGCCACAAAATTCCCATCAATTATACCCATTCATATATATCCATTTAACCAGAAGAATATATATATTAAAAATAATCTTCCCATTTGCCTCTATTGTGACTTTAATAAGTTATTTGAATTTAACATTTGGTTTTTCCACCTGAGTAAAAGACAAGGTCAAAATATTTCCCTCCAGAGTCCATATAATTGATTTTTAAAATATAAAAAACTCATTTCCCCCCAATTGTAGCACTAATAAAAATTTGATAAAACTTGTGAATTTTCATGTGGTTACCGTGAAGAACTGCCAGAAATTTTGCGCGCACCGTGAACAAGTAAGATTTGGTTGGCGATACCGGAGGGATCTTACATTTTTTTTCATCCACGCAAATTGATCAATTGATCAGGGAGGCAGTTGCCTTACCCTCAATAAGGCCCCTCGGATGAGGGTGTAACCAGAATGCAAGCACCACCACCTTGGCTGCTGCCTTAGGCGATGCCCTTATTCTGGTAATGCCCGTGAGCTGGGGTCTGACTCACCGTGTAATCAATCCTCCTTGGGCTTTGGGGACTAAATAAGCATATGCTTAGGAATGTTTTTAAGGGCATATTCATATTCGGACCCTGGTGGTGCTTTGCAGGTGCCAAAGAGAAACATCCACCCATTGTGGTTGTTTTTGTTGGCTGTGCTTTTGTTGACAGCATTAATAAGGCCTCGAGCACAATAATGCCAAATACCATAGTAGTACATTTCCAGCTTCCACACTAATAATTCTATTATCTTTGGAAATGTTTGAAAAATTTTAACTTGTATTTTTCAAAAGATTTTTTTTATAAAGTTCAAAGGAAAATATTGAATCTTCAAGAATATGCTACTTGACAAAATGAATTTATAAAAAAATTATTTACTTATTCAAACAAACATGTGTTGAAGTTGCCAAGGTACTATGGTAGTTCATTTCAGGGTTATTAGCAGGCTGAGACTTTGGAATTTGAAAATTTGTTGCCAACCCCCAAAAAGAAAACTTACATTATTATGCACACAATGTATTGAGAGAATATCTTTAGGGGATGTTCCTCAACTTTCCAAGTGAAATGAGCATTAAGTATATGCCTTTGAACTTTGCACTTGCAATTACATCCCCTTCTGTGTTGTGGACTGAGACCTCTAGTGACTGAAAGTGAATGCAATGGTTGAACTTGGCTGATGTCTAACTGGGAAGCTGTAGATGGCCTACCCAACATGCCAAAAATTGATTAATTGGTAAATTAAAATTTGAAAAATTCAGTGGATTTACAAGTGTAGACAAGACATGATGCTACTTTTTTAATTTTTTATTTATTTTTCTATTTATTTCTGTCAATAGGATCCCAGGTCTTGGAGTATGCATATTTGTGACTGGCTCATATGTGCGGATGAGGCCCAGAAATGCCAATTGAAGGTTTAGCCCTTCCCCAACAAAAGATCAACTGCCTTACGACACCAAAACCAAAAATCCCCACCAGGGTTAAACAAAATGCACAATACAGCAAGGCCAGAGGCGAAGAAATGGGCCATAGCCCATGAGAGACACCTGGAGATCCAGAAGAAGCAAACAATGAACACTTGGGTGAAAAGGGGGAGTTATTGTGCTGGTGGGGTTAGCTAAAGGCATATTCCAAAATGCCCTGTGAAACTTGGGAGGGGAGATAAGACATCAAAACTCATTATGTTCAAGACCGTGTAAAACTTTATTTATGAAACGCATTGCATGTTCGAAAAATGTACAATGATATTAAAAACAAGGGATAATTTAAACGACGGCAAGTTAACACAAAGTAGATGTCAAAAACTTTCCATCTCAACAACCAACCGCTTGTAATAGGTTAGTTGTGGCGATGGGGGGTGTGTCCTGAAAGGGTGGAAGTCAAGAAGTAGCTAGGCCTAACGCCATTGCTTGACTTAAGATGCAGGATGCTTGCATCCTTTGCAATGTAATTGAATTTTTTTGATGAAGAAAAGTAACCAAAACATAAAGAGGAGGGCCTTCTAGCCCTTTTAGGCTCCAAATAGCAATGGCACAATGATTTAAGAATGCATTTGCTTATATGTGTAAACACCCAAATATTTCAATTGTTAAACAGAGGAATTGATCAATGTGGTGTTGGTCATGGTAATTCCTTTCTTTGGCTTGAGTTGCATCGAAAGCAACAAATCCTTGAGTTGTGCAAGATCGAGGAAGTAGATTTGCATGTGTTGGGTCAATTATAACAACATTAGCTAAGGTGCAAATTTCATTTTCGGTGAACATAATGTCAATTTGTCAATGGGAGGAATTGAGTGTGGTTGAAAAAAATGTATGTAGTTGTTTTCGTCCCATGTCGAAGTAAACATTTCATGGAATGGTAACAAAAGTGTTGAAAACTACATCATGGGTCCCCGTGAGTTTATTGCCATGGGTGTAATGTAAAAAGATATTCATAGGTTTGATGGGATGTGTGCACACACATCAAGGGGGGCCTACAATTGAAGGATGTGGTAATCCAAGCCGTGTCTAGCAACGTGGAGAAAATTGGGGAAAATAATTGAAAGGTTAAGAAAATTAGTTGAACTATAAACGAAGTGCTTGCCTCAAGATCGGAACACGATAAAATCTAGGCACGATGGGCCTCAAGTATCCCATCAAAAAACATGTTAAAAAGGGTATGATGGTGCAAATGTTCCAAAATGGAATCTTGAAGATGAACCATTTGTTGTTCAAAGAGTTGTTCAAAAGGAGAGAGACATGTTTGTGCTGAGGATTGAGAAGATCACATGTTGTTTTGAGGTGTTGTTGGAAAGGGAAGGTTTTGTTGTTGACTCATGCTAAGGCTTCAAAAAGGAAGGGATGTTAATCAACCATGACTTTAGTAGCTATGATTAAAGCTACAAAAGCCCAATTCCTTAAATAGGCTACTTGGGGCAATGGTGGATGTTGGTATGAGCCCGATGCCACCAAAAGTTATTGGGAGAAAAACTTGTTTTACAAGTTAGAAATTGTTTAAAACTATCAAAAGACCATGGACCCAAAAGATATCCAAACACTTAAAGGAAGGAAAAATCAAAAGAAACAAGGGAATATATGAAGGTGGGAGAGGGAGGTGTGCAACATAATAGATACAATGGCCGTTGTGCATAGCAATGAGTTAATATTCCAAAGGTTACCTGGACATTGCCTAACCTAAGGAGAAAGTCAACATGTTGAACATCTTTTAGCAAGATATCTTTGATGAAAGATGATTTGAATGATGAAGTGCTCAATGGAATCCCCCAAGACTCTAATTGCTTATGATGTTGGTTTAAATTAGGATGGGGTTTTGAAGTTGGGTGGCAGGCCTAAGAAAGATCGTGTTACACATTTTTGAAGTTGGACAAAAAAACCTATCACACAAAGTTCTGTTTGAAAATGTTCATATGCAAAGGATACAATGGAGGGGGGGCCAATAATGTGAGTGTCATGTACAATGGATGGAAATAAATAGGAGGAGAAATTGCTAACTATAGAACGTAATGCCTTAAAGTGAACTAAGGTAAATAATGCCCCTCCCAAAGGATCACCTTGATGAATTCCCATGGTAGATGGGATGATTGTGACTTTGCCATCACAATTATGGTGATTATAAAATAGGGGATATTCGAATGCATAAAATGCACGAACAAAGGGGATAAATTGTATGATGTCCCCACATGTTGCATGAAGTTTGTGAAATATGACCCCTTTTAATACCAAATTGAAAACGTTTGCCACATTTAGGTTGAGAACAACCCAATCAAGGTCAAGGTCGAAGGTGCACCGAATGCCATGGACTATTGTTTCATATCCACCCTTGGTTGCTATTCTGAATTGGTGTAAGGAGATATGTGTTGCAAAGGCATTGTGAAATTGAAAGCATAAATCGTGGTTTATGAGTTGATACAAGGTTTCCCTTACAACAATGGGATGAACTCCATTCAAAAATTTGGTCATGGTTAAGAAGCAGGCCACCCCAAGGATATGTGCAATTCGACATGAAATGTGACCTTGTGCAATATGAAAGTAGAGTTGAAACAACTATGGGAATCCATTCATAGAATCTTTTGGGTGAAAATAATCTCAGAGGTGTTCAAAGACCATTGAAAATGGAACACTTGTAAATGGATTTGGCATGAATTGGGATGCTAGCTTGAAAAGTTAAATGAAAGTTCAAGGTCTTGGTTTAGTTCGTAATCTTCCAAAAAAAGTGGAAAGAAACCATTTGATTCATGATGTAGAGGGGTGTGAACCAAGTGGTGTCAAAGGATGTGGATGAAGGAAAAATTGGTGCTAGAATACATGCTACTTGAAAATAGTCTCCTACATGTTTAAAGACTAAATTATGAAAAAAACATTTATGAGTTGGAGGATCATGTTAAGCATGAGGTATTGAACTCGAACTTGTTGCCAAAACTTGGGCTCATAAAAAAATTTCATCTTGTAGGTTTTCCTAATTATGTGCTAAAAAACATTTAAGTCGGATTTTCATTTCCTTATGCCTAATGGCCCCCCTTCGAAGGAATAAAACAAGACACCACTAGGGTAGCATGAAAAGCGAATGCAAAACTGCCACATCATAAGGGCCTTGTGTTAATTTATCCAGTGGAAAATGAAATGCCACTTATACATCACGTCATAAGGCAATAGGGATGCAATTGTATAATGAAAGACAACGAAAGCCAAAATGGAAGGACCCAAGGACATGTAATGCCAAAACCGAAGCCCATGCCGATGCCAACGAGTTGGGAATAAAGGAAGTTATTGGGCTAAAAAGGTGTTAGGTCTGGATAAGATGAATTGGATGCCTAATAAAAATGTTGGTGACAGGTTAACCCTTGAAAGGTAAATTGACATCCATAGGTGGGGCAAAAAGCTCTTAATGGAGGTTGTAGGTGTGTTGGGAAGATGGGGGTGGGTTGAAGGGTTTGATCATGGGGAACTATAAGGGTTAATATAATGGAAAGAGCAGAAGGTTCGACATGTGTATTATTTATAGGGATTGGGAAAATGTTGGGTTGGGGTTCCACATTCACACAAAGGGCTAAGGGTTGATAATGGGAACTAGTGGATGGTGCGCGATTTGCATAGGAAAGGGGATGGAAAATGGGGTTGTGGTGGTGTGTGAAAGGGGAAATGGGTGATGTGAACTACGAAGTTTGATGAAACATGATGAACTAAGGGACATGGGGCATTTTGTGCCTATGAGGAGAGAGGTTTATTAGGAGCACAATTGCAAATAAGTCCCACATTTTTGAGATTGTTTATTTCAACACAATAATTTTAAACCTTAGAATCAACCACATAAAACTAAATAGATCAAAAGGAAAAAAATAATGAATTGTCACAAATAGGCAAGTCATGTTTCAAAGGATAGCCAAACTTTAACTTTGCCATGTACCTTAAACTTTAAATTTAACCTTGGACACCATCATCTTTATTTTATTGGGTTTAACACAACCTATACAATTGTGAAAACTATTGTGCAAAGATTAGGGGCACAAAAACTTATAATCTTTTATTCTTTGGACTACCCAACTAAAGTAACACCCAACTTTAATAATAGAAAAATACTTTAAACTCAATATTTTGCTTTAAAAAAAACACCCCAAAAAACATATTATTGGTGAATGACTAACCATTATGTATTCACATGTTCACACTTACAATGCATTTTTTTTTTCTTTCTATTTTTTTTACTTTGCTATTTGTCCAAGATTGTGACAAAAACCAAGAAAACCCAAGATTGTGGCAAAGACTCTTCTTTATGGTAGAAACCTTATATTGTGCTTAATTTGTGGGTAATGACTAGATTCTTGGTGATAAATTATTTTTTGGGCTTGACAAAAATGTAAAAAAAAAAAGACCCACCACAAAACAAAAGCCAAAAAAAAGAAAAGCAAAAAACACAAAACCCACCCTCCCTTAGACTCTTCACCTTCGTTGTCTTGTTGCATATTGATGGTGGTGTTATCGTTGCACTATCCTCTTCCTTTGCTTTAAAAAATGGTTGTTCTCATATGCCCCACCAAACCCTAAAAATCTAGGAAGTAGATTTACAACTAATCCTTTTAATGAAATTGCAACTCAACCACCAACCAAGCCTCTTTTTACTAAAATGGAACTAAAACCCCTCTTCCCTTTTCCTTGAAAACCCTCAATTACAAAATTTCTCCCCTTTGTTTCTCTTTGCCTATCTTTCTCTCTTTCCTCTTTTTGCACAATGCTAACAACTCAGCACAAGGAAGCAACAACAATAGTGGCAACAAAACTGCTGCCGCCACTACTATCATCACTCAAACATGTTACATCTATGTATGTTTTCCTTACTAGTGTAATTTATATGCAGGTTGGACGCGATATTCTTCTTATCACAATAAATATGCAAAATTAAGCTACATGTCTTAAATCTATGTTTTCCATTCCTAGTGTCATATGGGTGTTGGACCTAATATTCATTCATATACTGGTGATAGATAGGTAGTAACTAGCAACAATATCCCATATCCACTCCCCTGTACAGCATATTGAACAATGCCAGAGATATATAAGCAAGGAAAGCAAAAAGCATAAAAAATACTCACAAAGGAGATTATAAGCACAGTTGGTGTAGTTGTGTTATGAGATGACTTGGAGTAAGTGTGGTTGTTTCAGGTCCCAAAAAGAAAAAAGGAAACCACGTGGAAAACACAACTAGAGGAGATCATTATGACGGTCACTTAAGACTTGACCATCTGTCCTAATGACCATGCGCTTATAAATTCTCTTACAACAAACTCAAATATATCTTTGCATCTTTGTTCACCCCTTCACTTTCACAATAATTCTAAACAGAAGTTTATTTGCCAGAAATATGGGCCCCTATGAACCCAGATTTTTTTTCCCTAAATATTTGGTTTGTGAAAGGGTGGTTTTAAGCCAGAGGAAACACGTTTTCCCAAATTTTTCCGTACAAAATTATTTTACAAAACAGAGCAAACTCACCACCAAAAAATCTATATTTTATTTTGACACAATAGACTCATAAGTAAGTGCTGGGGAGCATCATGGACAGGTGTATTGGATAAGGAAGTGAGCTACTACCTATCTAGGTTTCTATTGTTATTTCTAATAATTAGTAAGGGAGTGCATCCATGTATATATATATTTAAAGAGCCACTTTGGTTGGCCCATCGTGAATATTTTTGAAACATTGAGCAGCCCCCCATTAGAAGCACCTATGTGATCCCCACTCCCCAAAACAGAAGCATAGTGGCTTCCATGTGGCACACCATTTTAGTTTTTATATATATACATATATATGACAATTTCAACCTGAGCCAAAGCATCTGGGATACATCAAAAGAGAAAACCACCAGAATTTGAGGTTAAATTTAAATTTAGAAAGCATTTTCTTAGCTGGCCAAGTGGGGCTCATGCAAACCTCCATAGACAGAAGAGCACTACTCTCCCCAGCAAAAAGAAATCCCTCCCTCTCCCCCTCCTTCTCACTCCACCCCAAAAAGAAAAAAAGAACCTAGGGCCCTAGGGTGCATGCTGCCTCACCTCATTGGCCACATAAATATTCTATTGCTAAAACGCTTCATCGTCATTTTCAAACTGGACTAACACCCCTTCCTAAGAGCATGGGTACCTATTATTGAAAAAGTGCTTCTCACTTTAAAGGCTTGTGAGTGTTTAAGTGCCAATGCAAAATTCTCTCAACACTCCAACTTTGCTGAAGGAAAGGTAAAAGGAAGAAGTTATTTTAAAACATAAAATGAAAGAAATAATTGTGGGCAAACAGATTGCATTGTACAACATAAGCATCATAAAAGTGGACATATGGACAATGAATGGGACAATGCATGCGTCATGCTTGTCAAGCTCGGTATCACATTTAATTCATTGCACGAGTTTACTGCTTGCCTTTGGACACATCCAAAGTCCTTGTACTCAAATACACATTTTGTAGTCATCCCTTTGAGACGTGGAATAGCCTTCCATTACAAGGGGGAAAAAAAGAATACAACAAGATATTTACTTATTACACTTGTAAATAACATCACTTGAGCTCAAATTCTGAAACAAGGGTTTGTTTTCTCCATGTGGTGCCACTTGAATCATGGATGAGATCCAATAGGAGCAAAAACCTTTGGAATTGGCTTTTTTATTGTGTGAAGTGTGGAGTAAAGCCCCAGAGGAAACCATGGATTTTAATGCGTGAGTGTAAAGACCTGGTCCAAAATTTTTTTAAAATTTTCCTTACACCCGATGGGCACCATGAGAAAATAAAAAATAAAAATGAGGGGCATTTTGAAAAGAAATATGCCAGGTAACATGCTGAACAATTACACTAAAAGAATTGCAGCCGGTGAAGAGGAAGAGGAGGATGGATGGTTATTACCATGCATTATGAATGGACAAATTCCTCCATGATGCAATTGGCTTTCACCTTAGAATAAGGAGAAAGTGAAGAGGCTGATAATTACCATACCAGTGTTGTGCGTGTAAATGGTTTTGGACTTACACTAAATCCCATAATGAAATTTATTTACACTCTGTGCAAGTGTAAATGTAGAAATAAATATATTTATATAATTATACATGGTTCAATAAAATAATGTAAATGTACAACAATGTAAGAAATGTGATTTCTACTTGAGAAGGGGAGATTTCATAATTTTTTTGATGATAAACCAGCTAAATGGTCCATTGCACAAAAAGAAAAACTATCAAAATATATACACTCACAACTAATTCATATGACTTTGCAAAAATCTATGGTCATTAAACGTATATAATAAAATTATCTATAAAATAAGGAAAACAACACTAGAACCTTGAGTTTGATCATAAATAAGGTGAAATTCAAAAAAATAAAAACCTACCCAAAAAAAAAGAAAAACATTGGCATTCAAGGGTGGGGGGACCTCAGTTTTTGTGGTGAACTGAGTTTCACCCTGTCTTTCCTTTTTCCTTACGCCTCCTATGTTGCTGCATATATTTTCACTGCTCCTACTTGTAAAGGTACTATAATTAGTCTTGAACCTTGTACATTAAATGCTGCTTTTCAGCATTTCATTCCCAGATTTAATATCTTACTTTATGGATACCCCTGAAAGAAGGGTTTGGGGTGAAAGGAGGCCCAAAGACAGGATAACTTTACAAATAATTTTAGTATTTACACTTACACCCCCTAAAATATTTACACGGGGCGGTGTAAGTCTATTTGACAAATATTTACACTGGCCCCATGTAAATGTAAAACAAATATATACACTGCAACAAGATAAGTGTAAGTGTAAAAAATTTGGATGTGTAAGTGTAAATGATTTACACTTACACAAGATTTACATACCATATATACGGCTATTGACACTTACACACACGACACTGTACCATACCCAATAATAAATAAATGAAAGGGAACTATAATTCCCACATTGCCTGCAAAATGAGGTGACCAGTAGTTTATTTGAAACATGTTCTTTAACAGCCCATTCTTCTCATGCTGCCTTCATCTTTGGCTGGAACAAAAATTATATAGGCTATAGCTTGGCAAAAGATGCCTATTCAAGTGGTGCCCATCTGGGTCCATGAGTAACAAGGCTACACTTCGAATCTGTGACCATGAAGTCTTTAATAATTTAGTTGCAATTTTATTGTTTTTTCTTGCTATGGTTTTTTTTAATACCTATGGCAACATTTGGACACCTAACTTTGGGCATGGGTTAGCTTAATGGGAATGTAACCAGTTTTCAGGGTCTTTCTTCCAGTGCTTTTCCAAGCTTTTTCCTAGGTGGGAGAGGTAACCATTTTTAGGTTACCCTACTTGTGTTGTCAGTGTTTGTTTTAATATAAATTGATGACGAGAAAACCTGTTACACTTTGGAACAAGCCCTAGAAGAACCTATTTCCAGGTAACGAAAACAATGCCCCAACACCCAGCTAGGCTTGTCACATTCTTCAGTGGAACAAGCCTATTCCATAATACATGTATGAGCCTCTAAACCTTACAAAGCTTGTATTGTATTGGAACTGGCTTTGGTAGGAACCCATGCCAATGGCCATTGTTGAAACAATACTGTCTATAATTAATATTCAATATTCATATTCTTACTTATATTAATAATCAATTCCAACTATATCTATTGCCATTGTTGCTTTATATTATAAACAGCATGCTACTTCAACTCTTGTGGGGTGGGGGATGGAATTCTTATCTACATCCAGGGGTAATGTGATATTGAGCCATGGCTATTATGGGTAAATGAGACACATATGAGGCAAATGTTGTTCCTGGCATTTGCCATGGAAAATCGTTCTTGTGCCAAATTACGAAGGCTTTACTTATGCCACAAAACCCACACCAAGTTTGGCTGAAACTTTTGCATCCTTTATGACCAGCATGAACCGCTAGCTCAATGGGAACATAACCATTTACCTTATTGGGAACATAATGATTAGCTTAATGGGAACATAACCATACTTTGTTTTAGTTCGATCAGCACAAAACAAAGACTTATAGAAACCCCAATATAATTAATTATTGCCCATTTTTTTATTGTGTGAATTTGATTTGGGTATCTATCTATCCATTCTATTGAAGTATTGGCTATTCCAAGCACACTTGCCTCCTTCCATCATTTGGTAAACACATGTCCCAAAATAAAAGGAAATCATGGTTCATGAACTTGATTAGGTTTGCTATGTAAAGACCTCCTTGGATTTTTCTAGTGTATTAACTTAACCACTGCATTTTGATTCTTCACATACTTAATCCCAAATGATTGACTAGAGATGATCCATAACTTAACCACTGGTGACTGCAGTTGGTTTCTGTATATGTTTACTCACAAATGATTTCAGAGACAAAAGACCCTTTGTCTAAGTAGTCTTCAAAGTTCAAGGAGTTGGGTGTTGGTTTGGGTGGTAACTCAGGTGGATGAGAGTAAACCAACAACCAACCATTGGGTGGATCACCACACCGGATGGATGGTTTGTCCACAGGAAACACTTTTACTGTCCCATAACTAACCATGGTAGTTATTCATGTACTAACCATCCACACATACCAGACAACCACCAACTGCCTTACATGTTACATATGTAGTAAGCCCTTACATTTCCTACCTACTTACCTATGATACCTACCCACTTACTAGTTATCTACCTAGGTAATGTGAAGGGGAAGTAGATGGTTTGTTTCTAGGTAATTAGGGCTGTTTTTACTACCTATCTAAGAACTTGCTTGCAGGTTATTAGGAGGTAGTAAAAGAAGCAACATGGTGGTTCCCTATCTCGGGAATCGGAACCCCACACGAAAACTGTTTCCTGACCACTTGCCATCCATCATCCTTCATGGTGTGATGCTTTTTTACTGGGTATATATAGCCAAAAATCAAAATTCGAAGTGCTAAAATCAAGTTTTTTTTTTGGGGAGATTTTCAGTAATCAAAATTCAACCAAAATTTAAGAAAAAAATCGCCAGATTTCTATACATGGGTTCAAGTAAGGTAACCAAACATATGGAATGATGTTTTAAAAAATTTGCAGAAGTATCTATCCTGGAGCCAAATCTGGCTAAGTTTTCCTATGGATTATCAGCACTTTGGCTACATCACAAAAATTGGCACTGTTGTGGATTGTTGTGGGATGCAGCAAAAAAAAATTTATAGTAAAATATCGCCAAAAAATGAAATTAAACAAATAAAATTCGAAAAGGAAATGATTTTGTAGTTTTTCAGTTGCCAAAAGTGAGGGGGATAAAAAAGGTAAATTTCACAAGATTCATATACTTGGTTTTCATTGTGTAGCCAAACATATAGAAGGATGATTAAAGATTTGTGCTTTATTTCTGGTGTTTAGCCAGATTTGGCTAAACCTTCTTACGGATGATGGCCACATTTTTTGGGGCACAATTTCACAACCTGTCAAGGAGAGGGAAGGAAAAGAAAAGGGGGGAAAGAGAGAAAGGTACAGAGAGTTTTTTTTGCTAAAAATTGGGCCCACGTCATCACATTATGAGTGAAATAAAAAAATTCAAGTAAAATCCAAAGTCACCATAATTAGAGAAATATTTTTTTACCAAACCGCCAGATTATAGGGGGGATTTAAAATTCTTATGCTTTCCTCCTCTGACCTGTAGCCAAATTTGGCTAAGTTGAGTTGTGAATGATCGCCAATCCACTGCGGGCTCCTTCCCACTGCTGCCACGACGACTTCACGTGACCCAGGCGGATGTGGGCGGCCTCATGAGTGGGGGTGTGGAACCCATTCTCTCAACGAGTTTTCGACACGTGTTGGTCGTTTTTAGCGCCATGTCGGCCCAGCCAATCATCTGCCCCTTTTGTGGATTAAAACAAAATCTGACAATGCATGCGTGCTGGCTGGGCTGACATGGCGGCCCCCCTCCCTCCCCGCCCTTTTCCTCTCCTCCACTTTACTTACTTCTTTCCTTTTCTTTTCTTTTACTTTCTTTTATTTAAAAAAACACTGGTGACTGGCTATCGGAAAATAAATACAGCTGGCATAACTTAATGTAATATAATTTCTCGCCTCCAGAATAAGAAGAGGCTCTTTTTTTTTTCTTTTTAAAAAAAAATGTTTTTCACCCTTTGCGGGAAAAAAAAGGGCCCATGCAATGTGGAGCCAAGTGTAGGCCTGAGAACCTTAAAGCCTATTGTGCTGAGGGGTTTGCCAAGTTAAAGACCTGCTCCAAATTTTTATTTTCAAAAAATATTTTCAACATGATACCCAGCAGCTAGGCTACCCATTGGGTATCATGAGAAAGAGAAAAAAAAAGGAAAAGGAAACGCCCTCAAGAGCAGGTATTAGCCTATGTGTAGGGTAAAGCGCCAGGGTGGGGGTATTCCCAAAATAAGCGGCCCCCAGTCCTGGTTATTTTGGGAATGTAAAAACCACCCCAGTCATCTTTAGATTTTTACTGTAATATCCGGGGGTACCAGAGCGGTCTTTTCAGATGTACCATCGTTAGGAACGATAATCATCCCAACAAGAATTACTTAGTGTCAATTTGGTGAATAGTTTGTAGAAAACTGTAGAAAACAAGAGGTTTTTTAATTTTAAAATTCCAATTTTTTATATTAGAATTTTGGGAAAAAAAATCCAAAAATTTAGCAAAACTAGTTTTTTTCCCGGTCAAATACACTGAGGAAAAAAATATTTTGCAAGAAAAGCACCTTTTTTGCAGTAAAAACAACAAAACTTTTTTGAAAAAATCACTGCTAGAAAATGGACCAAAAAAACCGTGCCCCCAAACTGAAAATGTTTTGAACATTGGGAAATTTTCCCAAAAAAATGATTTTCTCCAAGATTTGACAGAATATTCCTTTGGGGAATGTTCACCATGTCTTACTGTGAACGGTGATACCAATTTTTTGGAATGTCATGAAACATTTCCTATTTTAAATACTGTAGTACTTAGGAAAAAGGTTTTTGGTTTAGCAGCAAGGTGCCCAATGATTTATTTATTCTTATCATTCACTTTTGGCAGTAAAAATAATAATATTTTACAATTAGGCACTATGCTAAATATTTTAACGAATTTTTTATGAATTTAAAAATAATTAATTAGTGCTTAACCAGCCTAGGTACTATGGTAATAAAACTTGCTGTACGGGGCAGGCGGCAATTGTATGGTAGTAGAATAGTGTTGGTATAGTATGGACCAGTGTTCTTTTTTCCCCCCAATTTCCTGATAGAGTCAGGGTGCAGAGCATCCTCAGGCAGATTTCAACTTAACTGGCAACATTATTTCAAGTAACTCTTAACACTGTAGCAAGTAAACATAAGCATGGTGACCCTCCCCAACAAAAAATAGTTTTCAGGCAATTTTAAATGATTATCCCCCTCTTTTTCCCTTTATAATGGTAGCTGCCCTTTAAAAAATTAAAAATTCTGGCCATAATTTGCCAGGAAAAAAAATACTGGTATGGCCTATTGAACATACCAGTCTCATCCCGGTGTTCAGTGCAAGACTGAGTTTTAGCTGGTATTTGACAAGTATATACTTGATATTAAGACCAATAGAAGGCTGGTATTACCTCCCGTCCCTACCAGGCTGGTACTGGCATAATGCTCCTGTAGCCTCAGGTCATACCAGTCTAATAGAGTCCTTTGATACCAGTGTTGATACCAGGTGCAGGCCTATATACCAATCCAGCACTGGTAGGAACAACCCTCATCATCTAGGCTGCTTTCAAAGTAGTGGTGACCACATTCACTAGCTTGTATGGAAGGCAACCCCTATTCACTACCGTGGACAGATGGGCCGTATTGAACCCTATCTGCAGCCCGTGAATATAGTGAGGGCCAAGGGAAGAAGCCTTATTATCCCCCCTAAAGCAAAGTTGGAAATTTTCTAAATGGATGTTCCTGCTGAAACCAAAAGGGTCTTGGACAATTGTTGGATGCCCCTTTCTGCAAATGGAAGGGACCACATCTGACACATGCCCATTATGTGTCAGAAGCTACATCAAATAAACAAAGGCAGAAATTTAAAAGAGCAATGCGTGGAAAAGAAAACACTCATCGATTGATTCACGAGAACATTGTAATTCTTGCTGAATTCAAAGTTACGGATGATGACATAGCATAGGCCACAATGCTTATCCCAATGATCATTTGAGGTTACAGTGAAACTCATTTTTCTTGATGGGGCCACCCCTCACCATCTTATTCCATTCTTACACTCTGTCCTACACAGCTAGGTAATTTGGTGATGACGCTAAACCAGCGGTGGTCTGGGAGATAGGCTCAGAGCATCTCCACCAACGCTCAGTATGTGACCCGTATCTGACCCTGCAAAAACATTTCTGCCATCCAAGTTTTAGTTATTAACTTCTTTCCAACCCCACCCATAAAACTGAAACTGGGACTGCAAGTAGGTGGGAGACTACTATTAACAACCCACTTGGACCAATCAAACTATCTAGCGAATCAGAAACAGGGAGCAGTCAAATAAATACGATTTGATTGTACTTATTACACTGTTAACAGGCTCCTCCAGGGCTCTGAGAGGTGTGGGGTCATTTTCAGAGTTTCCAAGTGGATTCACTGGATTTGACACATAAATCTCATCCAAGTGCATGGTCACACATTGAGCATTGGGGAAGATGCTCTTACACTTCGTATCAACACTGGTAGCAAGGACCCCACCTGTCTAGAATGAGCTGAGGCAATACTAGCATTATCCTTATATGAGCATGATACGGACCTGAGGTAATACCAGCCTTGTACCAATTTTGTTTATCAAGTCTCAACATCAAGTGTATAGCTGCTTCATACCAGCCAAAATTCAGTCTTGGACCCAATACCAGGACAAGAGTTCCTGTGTTTTTATTTTTGTTTTTTGGGAAAATTTTGCACTGTGGTGACAAAAAAAACCCGGTTTGAATTGTACAAACTACGACTCTTTTTTTGGGGGAAATGAACAGCAAAAGTAGGTACATTTTGAGGAAAAAAGTCACATGTTGTTTAGAAAATGAATTCTTATCCATTTGCCAGAACTAGGCAGGATTTTTTTAAAAAATTACCTGATTGTCTGGCCTCTATCCAAATGTGGCTCATTCATTCCTCCTTTGGATGATGGCCAGTGCACCTACTTGACAAAACTGAAAAAGTATATAAATAAATAAAACCCTGGACCAAACTGGTATGAAAGTTTTAAAAATTACCCATTACCAGCACCAGCCAGCAATTCTTTTTCCTGTGCGAAAAATTTAGCCAATATGTGAAAAGTAGAAATAAGAGAGAATATTCTCTCACAATACTCCTGTGAAAATTATGCCGAATTTTGATGGAAAAAAAATTGTTAATTTTTTTTTGCCACATTTGGACTCTGGTTTTAATTTCGTAGGAGATTTTAACTAGAGTTTTTTCCAGTTTAGACAGGTTTTAAAACCATTTCATTCTAAAGCCCTCTTAAGATACTAGCCAATGATGAAACATCTGAAGTTTTTTACTAAAAAAAAAGCCTAAACCCTCAATACCAACCTGGTACAAGAAAAAAAAACCCAATACCAAGACCATGCTGGCATGTTCAAAAGTTGGTACAAGAGCAACACCGGCTCAAAAACCTACCTCATCTTCCTTGCATAATTTTCCAGAAATTTGGGTGGCCCACCCGGCCAAGTACATAGATGGGTTTGCTTTGTCACCAGTTTTTGCGGGTTCAATGATGAGTTTCACAGTCTAGAATGCCAAACCCACTTAAGAAGAAAGAAACCTAGACATGGGCTTCATGTCTTGGACATGGTTTTTTTTGCAGATGAAGTGATTTGTGAGTGATTCATTTGTTCATTTGCACACACAAGCGCGCACACACATTTTGCGACTTTTGCCAATTTTTTGTCACAAATTCAATGGTTTTTGTTTTTGGAAAAAAATCACCAAAAATTGAATAAAATTTCGAAAAACTCTAAAAGCGTTGTCAGATTTCTATACCTGGTTCAAGCAGGTAGCCAATATATATATATATATATATATATATATATATATAAGAGGATTTTTAGATTTATTTATTTTCAAAATAGCCCAATCTGGGTAAATCGTCTTATGGATGACTGTCACTTCAGTTACATTACAAAATTGAAAAATAATGATAATAAAAGCGGGCAGGGTCAGGTAATTGCAATCTTCGTTTGATGATGGAGACAATCGTATGTTAATTTTCATAGGTTATTTGTTATTTTTCAGATTTAGTATGTTTCAGGGTACCATAATACCTTGATGACTTGAACACAGATTATATATATTTTAGAAATGTTGAAATTTTCACCCCAAAAAATTCCCAACAAATATTTGTGAAGAAAAATGAAGAAATTTTTGGAATGTTCATGAATGAATGTTTCTAATTTTCAAGATGGAATCTTCAAATTTAATTAATTATTTGGTAGACATGTGTTGAAGCTGGCCCCTGTACTATGTACTTTTCGATAAATGCTCATCTCGCAATAGGGTCACTTGGGACAGACTTCCAGCCTCCAACCCTAAGCTTCTTAGGGTCGATTCTTTCAAATTCTACCGCAACACATAGAAAGAACATCATGAGGTCTGGAAGATAGTCTACAAAGTTTCCAATGATGTTGCAGAATCTCTCCCAAGTCCCAATTACACCACATAATGACCATTGGTCAGACCTTGGCTCAGGCCACCCAAATAATGGCCATTGGTCACACCTGGATCAGGCCACCCAAATAATGGCCATTGGTCACACCTGGATCATGGCCACCCATAGAATGGCCATTGGTTAGACCTAGGTCATTGCCACGTAGCGCTCAACTGGGTCCTCCCAATGGCCATCACCCAATACATAATTTGCTCCCAACAAGGAAGTTTCCATGCAAGAACGTTTTTGAAGACACTCTTTTACATATTAACACAAGCTTTAAGGTATTTCTCTGCCCCCACCCCCTTAAGCCTTGCAAGGGAAACCTTGTGAATTGCAATCCGACCAATGGGTACACATGCTTTGTTATTATGTGTTAAATTTGTCTGACATTGAAAATATCAAAGTTCGAAGGAAGGAGAAGTCAAGGTTTTGGAAATCATTTGGTGTTTCATTTGTACTAAATTTTTGGACTTACAATAATAAACAATGAGGGGGAACCAATTTACATGGTTTTAAAAGGAAAAATTAGTTGAATTCACTTTACGGATATATATATCCAAAATTTTCATAATTTTCTTGTTGAAAAAACGATAAAAGATTTGTTGGGAAAAAAAAAATCACTGGTTTCAGGTGCCTAACAAGTTGAGCCAAATTTCTAGCTTACTCTTTCAGACTGAGACAAAAGTTTCCAAAGGGTTTGAGAAAGAGCAAGTGTGTGATATTGCAGAGTGGGGTGCTCGTGACTCAACCATTGTTGCTTTTAGGTATATGGCATACCGGGATTGTTTGTTTGTTTGTTTTTTGAGTCAAAATTTTTTAACTTCCCTTTTCTTTGTGTGTGATGTTGTACAAGACTTGAGACACAAAATTGAAATGATTACCTGACAAGTTATAGGCGACAAATGTGTAAAGGGTCAATGTGTCCGTATATTTGTCTACTAACAACTTATCTAATTTACATTGCATCCACATACCTGATTATTTGTACTAACCATGCATAGACACAACCTATCCTGACACATGATGCATCTGTCACAATGAGTCAAGCATGTGTAATAGGCTGTCCAATCAAAATGAAAGAAATTGAGGGTGTTGCTTCCTAATCTGTAGGGTCCAGAATTTTTTAAACGAAAATTTCACCAGAAAATTTCACTTTTTTTGGGAAAAGTTCAGCAAATTTTCAATATCAAAAAACTTTTATGAAAAAACAAAAACCTTGTCTGAAATATCTCCTGATACCAAAAAACAATAATTATGCAAATAATAATAATAATTGCTACATACCACCTATCCTATGTTGATCACAAAACCAGATTAGAATGTGTAACTATGATATGTACCTGACAATGTGTGACCTACAACTAATCAATACAATTTGAGTTGAACAATTTCTGTTCACGGCATGTGTGCATAACTAAAAACATACATTAAAAAACCAGTTACTGCACCTTATATACCCAAGATTATTGTATCACATACAAGGACCAAAGGGCTTTTTTTCTTTTCTTTTTTTTCGGAATTTGTTTTTCAGAAATGAGAAAATGAGTGTTTGTAAGGGTTTCTGATCACCAAAATTTGAAAAGGAAATGAAAAGTTCAAATGAAAAGGGCTGCATTCTACATGGGGTTCTGGCAGTAGGTAGCCAACAATATAGAAGAATGCTTAAATTTTTGTAGCCAAATTTGGCTAAACATCATCTTATAGATGATTGCCACTAATGCTACATCCAAATAACCAAAAAAATAAAATAAAATAACCAGTAACAAAGACCCAAGTTTTGATCTTCTCTTGGTGTATATTGTATATGATATCACTTGATCATGTGAATGCCAAACTTGTCCCTCCAAAATATGATCAATTGAATTCCTAGAATTGGATCATTCCAATTTCCCATTCTCATTTTGAATGACCGTACTATCCAGTCATTTAAGGTTGGGAGTGACAGATTATGTCATTTTCTTGATTATATTATATGACATGATCTTTTGTTAATGATCAATGACTAAAATGTGTTGGTTGAACATGAATGTTTTCATTACAATTAATGAATTTGCCATCACAAACCTTAACGTCATGGAATAGCCTTGCCCTTGCCCCTTATGTTGGGTGCATTAACCTACCTTGCTGAAATGGGCTTACCTAGCATCTTACATAACATAGTGGGCAGGGGCTTTACCATTTTAATTAGCAGCACTTACTTTTTAGTGCATGTTTCTTTGCAATGCATGCCCCCATTAAGATACTAAACCTTTTTTGCATGAAATATGCAATTTCATACAAAGAACTTCCCAACAGCTGAACTATAATGTTAAGCATGGTTTGATTGTGCTAAGCCAAAAATAAAAGGTTCAAAGTTCAAACATTTGGGGTGTATTATAATGTGGAGGGTAAAGGCCCAAAGGGGGGGGGTACCTCCAAAATAGGAGAATGCAATATCCAAGCCCATAAGAGCATCTCTAACAGTGCTCAATATGTGACTGCAGACAGTAAATTTTATTGCAAAAAAGTCAAAATGTGCCAGTTTAGCTCAAGAAATTGGTTTTTTTCCACCAAATTCATGTAGCTTGTTGTGCTGGTAAAAGGCGCAACATAGTTGTGCACCTCCAAAAACAAGTGTACCAAGCAACTCATCACATAATGGCTCTACCCAATCTTATATGACCATGATCAATATTTTATGCTAAAGACCAACTCCTTAGGAAGGAAAATAAAGAATCTTTAAGAGAATTTTATTTTCTGAAATTGAACATTCAAAATTAATTATTTGTTTGGGAGGCATGTGCCAAACTTGCCAAGGTACTAGAGTATATGGAATGTTTGAAATCTAAAATTTGAAAACTAAAATGTTTGAATTTTGATGTGTGAATACTGAAAGTTGAAAACTGAAATTTGTATGTGAAATGTTTGGAATGTGAAATTTTGAGAATTAAAATGTCTGAATTAGGATGTGTGAATACTTAAAGCTGGAAATTGCAAATTGAAATCTCCATGTGAAGTGTCTAGAATTTGAAACTTTAAAAATTTTAATGTCTAAATTTGGATGTGTGAATACTGAAATTTGAAATCTTTTTGTGAAAGGTCTAGAAGGAATCTCAAATTTTGAAAATTGAAATGTTTAAATATTAAAAAATTAAAATTAAAATGTCTAAATATTGAAAACTGAAAATTGAATTATTATGAATTCCCATTTCGAATTGGGTTCACAACATACCGAATCATTGGGTTCAAGTGGGTCTCTGGACACTATTGTGAAATAAAAAACTTCAATAATTACACCAAATTACATCATTTTAGGGTAAATCCTTCCAAATAATGTACCATTGGCAATTAGGAAACACCACATAATAATGAAGAAGGCTCCATAGAGTGTTCATACATATTTGTTTTGAAGGAGAGATTTAAACAAACATATTTGCATTAAAGGAGATATTACATCATTTATTGGTCACTACCATAGTGTGCATATGATAACAATCTCTGATGGAAAAAGTTTTTTTACCTCATATTACTCTATATATCTAAAACACAACCTTTTGAGTCCCCCTTTATGGAGGTCAAAACCCGCTTGAAAAAAGATGCACTTGATCAAGGAACCCAAGATTTGATTACATATGTTGCCATTGTTTGTGTTTGCCAAAATTAATCCACCTCCTCCATGCAGCTATCTTGATCTAAATTGTCTTCTAATGTGGGCATATCAACTTCTTCATCAGCAACAATTGGAGCTTCATCAATATTCAAACCCAACTTAATCATGCACTAAATTCGAATGCCAAAGGTGTTGGGATCATCAAGGCTAAATCCAAATGTCAACATTGCTACAATATAAAAATAAAAAAAATTATCACATCATGTCGCAAAGGAAAATAACCAAAAACTAAAATAATAACACATTTTTCCACTTGAACTAACAAATTTACCTACTACAATGGAACAAGTTCCCAAGGTAAATGGATGAAACAACTAGATGCAAAAGATTTAATAGCCACAATTTGCCCAATATATACATGTTTCATACTATAACAAGACAAGATCCTTGACCATTTTGTCAAACTTGTCTACATCTACACATTTGCATAACTCAATCATGACAAAGTTCTTTGGATTGATCTCAAGAGTCTTCTTGCTATCCATGTAGCTGCCCATACTAATATTTCCAAGTGCTTGTGTCTTCATAATTTGCTCCATGTTTGCACTGCAACCATATCTACATCACATTAACAAGAATTTTAATAAAGAAAAGGCATTAATCAAACAAAGACCAAGGACTAAAACTTACTTGCCCGTCACCAAAACACAAGGTGAATCCATAATATAGTCATAGACTTAAACCTTCTCCACTTTGTCCTCAAGAATTTCATGTTTAGAAACTTTCAACAATTAACTTTCTAAAAACATGCACAAACCATATAATTCCAAAATATGGACATGCATTTGTAAGCAAACATTGTCATGGACATACAAATTTGTAATGTCTACACACCTTGATAACTTTGCAAAAAGGTTCAATCTAAACTTTTGTCTCTAGTTTCTTCGTTTTCTCCTCCTTTGTTTCATCCAATTTCAAACCTTCTTTCATTGTAGATACTAATTTTTTGCCATCATATTCTTTCAATTATTGGACTGCATCAGCACAAATGAATATAAAATTGTCTCCATATGTAAAAGTATGGCATAACACATACAACTATACCAAACTTTCCACAAAAGACTTTGAAGTCTCTGTAGAAGGACCAATCCTTAAACCCCCAGAAGGTTCCCAAAAACAATATCCTTCGAGTGTGAATATGCATGCTGCTCTAAAGTCTAGTACCCAGAACATAGGATTCAAATCATGAAAAAAAAGAAACATAAGAGACCCAAAACCTCTTGCAACTACCCTACCTACATACTCATCATTGGGATCAACCATAAAGAGAACTTCAAGACCTTGCTTCTTCAACTTCTCCAAGAATAGACAGTTTTCAAATGCCTACTCCTAATGTACTTAAGGTTAAATCCACCCAAACATGAAAAATTACATCCATTTGAAAATTTTCATTTTGTGAACACTTGTCATATCCACATTGGCTAATGAGTGAACCAAATTTTTATCCCCAAATCCAAATCCTGCAAATATGTGTAGTATCTTCCCTATGGGTAAAGCCAATAACTTGGACCTGATTAAATATTAATATTTCTAATTGGTCAATCATAATGATTGGTTTAGGTGGTTTGCTATTAGTAGTCCCCCACATATATGCAATTCCAGTTTCAGTTTTATTGGTGGGTTGGTTGACGTACTCCCAACCTCCTCAAGAGACTCAAATGTGAATCTAAGATGAAAACATCGGAAGAGCAGGAAGTTAAGGCACGCTCCCTGGCTTGTAGCACTTTGGGGTAAAAGGGCGTGCTGGAGCTTCGGGATGGGACTAGGAAGATTGACAAGCACTTCAATCACTCACATGGACTTACACAAACCAAACAAAAAGTTAGTTAATGCATAGCTGGAGCACTTTTGGTGCTAGGACGAACCACAGGCAAATTCAAATTCATAAGATTCACCACAGCCCAAACTTGGGGGAAGCCACCACCTTCCCCCTTATAGTATACTATGTGCCTCTCCACGAGGCCCACATCCAAATGGCATTTTGTCTCAAAACTCCCAAATGGGAATCCCGAAATTCCCAAAGTTGGGACTTCCACGACTTTGGGGCCCCATAACTTTGTGTGTAGACCTCTGATTGAAATAAGGTCTAAAAAAAAGTTTTAGTCCTTGTCAAGAGCTTTCCAACGGTATGTTGCATGCCACCTACACACAAGGAAATCGGGTCGATTCTTGACTTTTAATGGTCGGGAATCAAACTGCAAATTTGCCTCCTAGCCTTTCTTTTGGCCATAACTTGTGTTTAAGATCTCCAAATGGGTCATGCGAACCCATTTTAGACATCTATGTTTCAATACATTTTCAATTATATAAATAACTCTTCAATTCAATGGGTTTTGACCCTTGCAATTGCCCTTTGAAAATTTGGGAGTCCATTGGGACTCCAACTCCCAAAATGGGAGTTCACTTGAGAGTGTGAAGGTTCATTCCCTCACATTGTTTTGCACTCCCGGGAGCATGAGATGTGATGTGACCCCTGGGCTTCCTTCTTGGCCCGCAACCTTGCAAGTCCTTGCCTTGGTCACGAGCCCAAGGTTAGGGTTGCGACATTGGCCCCAAAAAAAAAGTTAAATTTAAACATTTAATTTTACTATCCATGATTACATACTAAACACCATTGGAGATGTTCTAAGGTGGTGAACATTTTAAGAATGTTCACCACCCATGGGCTTTTACCCAATGTAAAAGAATGAACCTTATCATAAACCAAAACATGAATAGATCATATGGTGGTAAGAGTGGGAAGGATCTGACAAGTACTATTATTTAGTGCAAGGGATTTTATGTCTGCTTGAAGCAACTCCAATGATGCACACTCTATTTGACATGGAATGAGTATTTATCACATCCACAGTTAGTGTTAATATTTGCCCCTCCCCCACCCACAAATAATAAATATTGAACAATATACTTCAAGGGAGCATTTAGCCGATAAACTAAAAACATTCAATTTCTTTTTTCTAGTCTTTTGAAACTGTGGGTATTTGGGTGCAAATTTTCAAAAATAAACCCATTTTTACATCATTATGATGGTTACCTCATCCAAAATTTGGTGTACAAGCCATTTTTATGGTTTTTGCTAAAGATGCTCTTAGGAGGGAATTGCATGTATTAGTAAGCATAAAATCCCTTCCATTTCTCAATATCAATAGAAAGTGTAAAATCCCTCTTCATATTTAAAAGGTGCCTTCCAATTTTACTAAAGAAATTTCTTGGAATAACACCAACCATACCTATAAAGTTTCCACGTGTGGAAAAGGCTCAAACTACTACTGGGTGGTTATTTGATTTTTTAGTAATCGTCAATTTTGGGTATTTGAAAATTCAGAATAAAGGGACTATTGGTTTTGGGTATTGCAAAACCCCGAAAGAATGATTGGGTTTTATGAATGAATTGGCAACAAACTAATGGTTTTCTAGGTGATATTTGACTAGATGTTATGTACCACATAATAGTCATAAAATTTATCAATGCAAAACATGTCTAGGTATCACCCCCAAATTTTTTGGAAAATAAGGCAAAGGGAAGCCAGGTTAAAAAAGAATGTAGTGAAGACCCTTGTTCAATATAATATTTCCTTAACTTATCCTACTTCTCCTTTAAAAATACTGATGTATGTGGGTAAGTACCATAGCTAAGTAAGTAAAGAATGTAAGTGGTTACTAAGTAGGTAAGGCAGTTGGTCTCCTTTTGATAGATAGGTAAGTAGATGTAAATGGATAGTACATAACTAACTACTCTAATTTCAAAGGAATTTTGTTTTGTGAAAGATGAGAGAAAGAGTTTGCCCAATTACCCCTCAATCAAATTGCTTATCTTTCTTGTCTCTAATCAGCAATAGAGTTTTTTTTACTAGAGAATTTTCATCAAATTTCAATGTGAAAATAAGGATTTCGACCTATGTAAGGGATTTTTCATGGGAACATGGGCCACATTCACCAGATTTCAAAACAAAAAAATCCAAATTGTTAGATTTATATGATAAGTTTAAAGAATATAGAAGGATTTTTATTTTTTTTAAACTTTCATATCTAGTATGTAGCAAATTAGTTTTCGCATGATTGCCATTTTCACTACATCACAAAATCTTTAAAAGAAATCCCCATCCACATTAAAAGACACCTTCTAGCCATAATGAACTAACAACCACCAACTCACCATCCAATGCAAGCTTATTGTGCACAAGGTAACTAGTGAGAGTGCATATTACTAAATGGTGGAGGGTTGAAACTAGTGTTGGGCGGTTTTCACTCTTTTTTAGATAATTGTTCTATATGAGAATTGGCCTGGGTTTTTTAATTTTAAATATGTATTATTGAGAATCAACTCGGGTATATATATAAATGCTGGTTCTCAAGGTTGTTGGTTTTCACAAGTTTGATAATAGTCTTTTTTTTTTTTTATCAATTTTCATAATGTTAGAAACTAAACTCATCAAATCAATAGCCACACCAAAATCCTCTTCTATTAAGGTGTTAAAGAAGGTGGAAATTCAAGTTCTCTTCTTAGTTTCATGGATATGGAAAAATGAATGCATTATTTATTAATTGATGACCCCTAAATTAGTTTAAGACACAAACAAAGACAACATGGGAGAGGTTATTTACAACAATTTGGCAAAAGTGCCAAGTTAAAGGAAGTGGTACTCGGGTTGTCATCCTCATTACACTTTGTGTACTATAACAAAGTTCAATTGCATTTTTGAACTACAAAACTTCCTGAAAAATAATTTTGTTTACAAATTTGTATAACCAAAAAGATTTATTAATTATTTCATTAGCAAGAATTTCAAGAGACATGAAACTTCAAAAGAAATAATTCTAGTTGCAATAATATATTACCTTGTTTTCACTAGAATATTCAATTTTCTTTGAGGAAGGTTTGAATCAAAACAACCCTTGTTCCACTTTTGTCTACTTTTTCTTGAATTTTTAAGCCAAATTATACATTTCTATATATCTAATTGAACAACTTTGATAGAAACAAATTCCAAACCCTTACAAAAAATTTCATTAGATGTAGCCTACTAACAAGCTTCCAAAAATGCATGACCAACACATGTAATGTAAAACTTTCTTCTAAGCTCAAAATGTCACAACTTACAACTTATTTGAGAGTTATAGTCATAGTATTGAAATTAAAGCCTTCATTTGTCACATAAGCAATTATCTATTTCCTCAAGTCATATTTGTCCAAGAACTTAATCAAATTCTTGACCAAGGATTCTTGAAAAATATTTATAACTTCAAAAGGTCCAATCATTATATTTTTGGTTGCCAATCAACCTTCAAAAAAAAACCAAAAGTGCAAAAATGCCATGAACACCTTTTGACATCCACATATCAAAACTAGCAATTGCAAAATGGCATTCTACAAAGATGGTATGACATATAATTTGTGTAGTTTTTTCCACCAACCTAAACATAATTTCTTGTGATAATTGTTTTTTGGAAGGTAACACAATTTTGAGGTATAAATGCAAATTGAACCATTTCAACCATGGACTTTCAACAAATTACATGGGCAAATGGATTGTAAAAACTTAAAACAACAAACCAAAGTCTTCCACAATTTTTTTTCGTTACACATCCTTTTTCTTGAAAAAATCTTTTGTAGCAAAAAATTTGGAAATGACGTTGCCAAATAAATTAAGTAATTTTTTTGGCGAGTTGTCTCTCCAATTGTCCTCTTACAACATTATTCACTTTCTCTTCTCTCACAATGTGCAAATGATGCAAAGAACAAATATATGGTTTTGCAATGGAAACAAAGTTCCTAAAACTAAAACACAACCATCTACATTAGGGTTTTCCAAAATAAATAAACGAAAGAAGAAAGAATATATATATACATCACAAAAATTCTAAGAAAAATAGTGTGACAAAAAAAAAAAAAAAAAAAAAAAAAAAAAAAAAAAAAAAAAAACAAAAAAAAAAAAAAAAAAAAAAAAAAAAAAAAAAAAAAAAAAAAAAAA
>Ga0116231_10001141_pt1 | contig 53121 bp, 43 predicted proteins | sample S1TSphgellanicum_2_FD_89695 | JGI IMG/M metagenome (GOLD analysis project Ga0116231, IMG submission 89695) | Host-associated microbial communities from peat moss isolated from Minnesota, USA - S1T2_Fd - Sphagnum magellanicum MG | ecosystem: Host-associated > Plants > Peat moss > Unclassified...
ACAGAAATCATCCAAAGGTTGGGATGAAGGTGATCATAGTTGCACCATAGTTGCATACACACCCAAAAAGGGGGCAAAAATCCATTGTAGTTGCATAAAAAACCAAAGATAGTTGCATGCGACAGGCAGTTGCATCCCAGTTGCAAACATAGTGGTTGCATATGACAGAATTTCTAGTAGTTATATGAAACTTTGGAAACAATCTTATGAACATTAGATGGTAGTTTTTTGTTATTGGACTATGATTCATACTATGTTGGATTCTATTGACAGCATTTTCATCAATGTTGATGACCCAATCTTGGTTGTCAATTGTCATAATTCTATTACCATTCTTATTGTGACTAAAAGGTTTTTTTATTGTCATAATTCCATGTTATTTAATTAGGGTTTGGGTGTAGGCAAGGGTGTGAACGACCATTTAAGCAAGAACTTGATTGGATCGGGGTTCAAATCCCCTTCATGCTACTAGGCTAATGGGGTTCAAAATTTGTTGATGTTGTTAATGGAAGCATACTAATGGAAGAAGACGTGGTAAGCTTCATCCTTTTATCATTTGTTGTGCATATGGGACTTGACGAAAACTTTCTAGATGATGATGTTGTACAAAGGGACCTTACATAATTTTTTTCCCTTAAGCTCCATAATGATGTGAATCGTGTTGTGGAGACATGTCTTGAGAATCGAATGTGCTATTGTTTCTTATGTCTACTATGGTATCCAATGTTCTTTTTTCTAAAATATTTCACAAATAATATTATGGTCTTTTCTTCACTTATTTCTATAGTTTGTCTACTCACGGTCCTTCAAGGCTACTAGAATTGCTTAATGACTTTGAAATAGGGGTCTATTGAAGTTTTATTAATGAATTTTTCTTTAAGTTGATTTTGCAAGTTCCTAGAATTGAATGCAATTTTGGAACAAGGAAAGCCATTGGAATATCCAAACAAAACAAAAATTAGTCCAAACAAAAAAATGTTTTGAAAAGTTTGCAAAATTTGCAACAACATATCACAATAGGTAACTCACTAGTTTGGAATGGATATGGGTGGCCAAACCATGTGGTAAACCATTATGTTAACAAGGATGGGATGAAAAGGTGGCAAGTTGAACAACAACTATTGCACATGTCTAGCCCCAAATTTCATTTTTTCCACTCAACGTGAGTAACATATCAAAACCTTATGTCTAAAACCTTCTTTAACAAAAATTTTAAATATTGTTTAGCATATAATATTAGAATTTTTTTGTTCTCTTGTAGATATTACATACACATGGGGGACATATAATAGCAAGTGGGATTTATTATGGAACGTGGAACCATTTTCAAGACCTTTTTCAATTTTACTTGGTGCCTATACATCTTTTCAAATATTGCCTTTTTTAAGGAGGGTAAATCATGTGCTTCACATGAGGATGGAAATAAGTAGGATGAGTAAACAAGATGAAGTGGTTCCTAGCAATGTCTAATTATTTTCCCAATTTTGTGGTTTTGAAACTTTGGTAGCATCCGTTGCCCCCAATCTACACCTTACAAAATTTGGGAGCCACATGAACTCAAAGACCTAATAAAAATGTAACCACATGAACATTCAACAAGCTTTAGGTCCTCACTACAAGTTTATGAACATATGTTACTTAAAATAACCAAATGTAAAGAAAAATATTTTTTATGTAGCCAATTGGATTCACCTGCCTTAAAAAAAAGCCACCTAAGCATACCACCACACTCACATTGTAGCCATTCCCCTTACTAGAGAAAATGAAAAAAAAACCCTAGTTGTGAGGATATTCGGTTTGAAGGTAAAAATCAACAGTTTAAGGTCAAGCCTTTATAACTTGGACTCGAGTTGACATCAACTTGTTAGAATTGACACAATAACCAAACCATGGAAAAAAAGGTTTTCTTAGATTTGGAATTGAAATCATGAAAAAATATTTTTGAAAAGATGGTAAGGATATATATTTTTAAAAGTTGACTTTTTTCAAAAGTTAATATGTAGACTAAACTTTATAATTGATTATTAATTTTAATTAGTATTTCAATTCTAAATTACATAGACCCTTATTTTAATTTATCGTAAAATTTTGTACTCATATAATTTTTAACATTGGGGAATGTGTAATGTGTACATGGAACCGGACTTGGTTCAAAAACCGAGTCTAGAGGTTCTTGGATTTGAAAAAATGTGATAAAATCATAATTGAAGGGTTCAAATTTTGGAAGAACCGAGCTCAAACATGTACCTAGAGAATCATCACATAAATTTTTAAATGTTTGAATTGGACCGAAGGTTCTTTCAAAAAGGACAAATTAGACAACATTAGTTATCACCCACATCCAACCAACCAATCAAAGTGCTAGGCACCCCTCAACAACTGGTTAGGGGTACATAGAAGAGTTTGTTGTTTTTGGTATGTCCAACCTAGGGTCAAGCCACTAGCCCAAATAGTTGGGACTCATAGTTTGCCTTGCAAGTGTTTGTGGATTTCTTTCATCAATAGGCCATCTCTAGAAGTTAAATACCTTCTATAGGCAAGTTAACTATAGTAGGGATCATCGGATGAAGCAAGTGCATTAAAATCCTTACAATCAAACAATACAACGATTCATGGAAGCATTGCCCAGGGTATTACCATGGTTAGAAAATGACCACTAAGCTTCAATGAAGTCAACAACTTTTTAATATATGAGCTTTAGGTCTCTTACTTAAAACTCCCTAGTTTTTTTCCTATCGTTTTCTTTCAACTATCTATTTTTCTTTTTGTGGTTTCTTCATGAAGTAGATCCTTTGAGGTGTGTGTCGCACTTCAAACTTTTATATCGGTGTATTTTGATGTTAGCCGTCGTTGTGTTCATTACACTTTCCATTGGTTTTCAATCCGGTGCCTTCATTCACTTGTTTGTCTTTTTTTTCATGCATTATCATTGCATCTCTAATATGTCTCCTTTTATTGTATCTCACTACTAGCACCCTCATTCATTTGCTTCATTTTTGCTTTCCACATTGTTGTTATATCTCCTTTTGTTACACTTGGTGCAACATCTTTTTTTTTGTTTTTTTTTGTGTTTCCTTTGGTAGGTAAGGAGGTAAGTAGGTAGATGGTAAGTAAGTAGGTAGGTAGGTAGGTAGGATGGTAAGTAAATAAGTTACTAATTAATACTTCTACTTGTTGAATAGAATTTTTTCTATTTAAATTTGAATAATTGTAGTGGAATTAATGAATGATAATAGTTTTCTTGGAAGTAGGAATAATTTGCATTTGTTTCTCCAACATCACCTTCATGATGATGATAATGCTCGGGGATCACATTTTCACCCTTCTACAAAATGAATTTAATTTTTTTCAAAATGTTAAAACTTAAAACCATGTGTTACAAATTTCAAAAATTCATTGAAAAAAATCTCAAAATCACCATGTTTTTATACATGTTTCAAATTGGTAGCCAAAAGTAATTAAGGATGTTTAAATTATTTTTTTGATTTTTTAATATCTAAATTTGGTTAAATCAACTTATGGATGATCACCAATGTGAAGGTGGCTAGTTACAATATTTTGAATTAATCCAAAGGATATGAATAAAACATATAATTATTATTTTTAATTAATAAAAGGATATGTAATTGGGTCCATCAAAATTTTCCTTATAAAGATAATTATGCATCCATGGCAACTTTTCATTCATTATTGGTTATGTATTTGTTGATTTTCAAATTCATGGTAACTTTTAAATATGCATACACATTATGTATAACAAATTTCACATGTGGGTGAAATCATAGTCAAAGGAGCCAGGGGCACCAAGGTAAAAGTCCTTTTCCAAGGTCTACAAATGGCATGTGTTATTCGTGCATTGGTTTATAACTTAAAATTCTATATTTCAGATACCCCATTTATCACTGCATTTTAGATATAATAAATTTTGACTAAAAATTGATTTTATAAAATATATATTATACAATCATGTCGTTTATCACATATGTATTAATAACTTTTGTTAAAATCACACTTTCAAAATCCATAATTTCTAGGGTCAGAAGCACTTTTGAACCAAATGTGCTCAAATGGGTTATAAAAAAATATATCGATTAAGTCCTTTTGCCCTTTTAATCATCAATGTTAAAATCCTCTCCAATTTTCAAAAGGAATGCTGCACATTTGGTAGAAAAAAATGACGTTTGAAGAAAACAAGGATTGTTTACGTTCGAGGTTTGAGTGTTTTGAACATGTAAAAACATTTTTGATTTTTGTTAAGCTTTGAACATGTAAACTTTGCAATTGGTGAAAAATATTCCAAAAACATTTATGACAATCAAAATTATTATGATTACCTTGTGATTTTTCAAACATACAAAATGCAATTTTAAAAAATGTCCCCTCACTGAGGTGGCTTTTTTTACTGTGTCTTTACCCATGTTAATTATGTAGAAACAAAAAATTCAAACATTTGAAATCAAGTTCCTTCTAGGGGAATTGGACCCTAGTCATTAAAAATGTTTACCTAGGTCCATTCACGATTAGGGTACTAAAAAAGAGTGTTTAACATTTTAAAAACTACAAAAAACAACTTTGGATTTTTGTTTATTTTACATTATTATAGTTGTAATGGATTTTTGTATGCCAATAGATAAAATGATGTCTTGTTAAGGTAATAAAAATATTTTAAATAATTTGGATATGATGTAAATTTCATTTTGAATCCTGTAAACTAATTATATCAAGTGTTTAAATTGGATTTTTTTAAAAAGGAATCAAAAGGAATGCATAAAATCATACAATTGATTTCAAACTTTTTGCACAACAAAAACATGTCCCCTTCTATGAAAGTACATGTTCATTGGATGAACTTGATGAAAAACCAAATCATAAAAAAATGTCAAAGTTTTGAAATTTTGAATGAAAAGGCTATAAGGCAAAAGACTCATTTCTTTAACCATTTGACAAAAAAATTATGTTCAATGGGTTCAAAATGTCTAGCTTTAGGTGTAGGTCACATGTGCAAGAAATAATCTTGCCAAAAAACATGTTTAGTTGTCCATTAAAACTCATTTTGAGATTTTATGGGATTTTCTACGTTTCTAACTATAAACCAAAATATTCATACACAAATATGTATGAATGTGAAAACTCACCACTATGACATGAATTATTTTAAATTGGACTAATCAATTTTTCTCACTTAAATTTGTTTCAAGTAAATGTTATTTGTAAAAAGTAGCCCCACAAAACACATAGAATCTTTTTTTCTTTTTTTGGTACCCCAATCCTAAATAGACCCACCCATTATATCACAAGTTGCTTACCAAAAAAATAACACCCACATAAACACAAAATCACCCCAACCCCACATACATAGAACCCAAAGAAGAAAAAAAGTGTCCAGCAACTTGATTATATAGTAACTTTTATTCTTGTTGAATTCCATAAACTGGTCCATAAATAACAAACCCTATGACACCAAACTTGGATAGAAAAAATTAAGGTCATGGTCAAATGGAAAAAGAAAGGATAATTAAAATTAAGAATTAAGGTTTAGGGTTTAGATTGATCACCTAATTTTCATTAACCTACATCTTTTCAAAGTATTTAACTTTTTCAATCAACTAATAATTTTTCTCAACTAAAACAATTTCAACCTTCATATAATCCTTTAAATATGCATTTGGTATACAATTCAAATATAAGTCACTAGGCCAATTTTTTACCACTATGATAATCTAATCTAAATTCTCCATTTGTAAATGATAGCACTTTGTTACCCAAATTTTTGTAATAGGTAAGAGAAATTAATAGGTGATTCAATCTAATAGGTTATATAATTTGATAGGTGATAGATTATCATGTTAGGTGACATGCAGTTATCAACTAATGGAAAACATAACAAGTAGTTGATAAAACAAATAATTTGTAGAACATGTAGTTTGTAACAAATAATTCGTTTTTTTAATGGTTGGACTATTAATGTACATATTGGCTAATGATTGTTTAAATGGTCTCATCAAACTATTTAATTTTTGAATTAACATGTATATAAGTAGGAAAAAGAACATGTGGAGGGAGTTGATTTCGTTTTATGTTTTTCATTTCAAAATTGCAATGGAAAATAAGGCACTTTTATTTTCTGTTTTTTTTTGTAATTTAACTTGTGTACATTAGTTTTCATTTAGAGTTTTGAACTATACATAGGATTTAGAGATTTTTTTTAAATGTACATGTTATTTTCTAAGCTTGTTAGTGAAAATAGAAAAAATTCAAGAACATTGATGGGAAATATATAGTAACCTTATTAACATTTAATGACCATGTAGTGGATCAAAATTCAAAGCATTCACGCTTAACATTTCTAGTTATGATCATCAAGTAATAGATCAAAATTGAAAAGCATTAGCATTTGCAAATTTTAGTTTATATCACATTTTTTATTGTTTTGTGCATTTTAAAGAAATTATTGTTGTTTCTTGATTTATTTTGAAATAATTAGGAAATAGATTGAAGTTAATGTAAATTTTTTGAGGGAAATCAAATGTCTATTCTATTTTTTTTTTAAAAATTATGATTGACAAAAGGAATTAGTTTGATTTTATGTTTAAAAAATAATGCAAATGTTTCGATAAAACTTGTTGATTTCAAGAGATATTAGGAGTAGTCACCAAAATTATTTTTAAGAAATTAGATTAGGTTATATATCAACATGCATTAAAACCTACACAAATTCAAGATGAATGGTAAATGAAACCTATGAGAAATGAATTGATGAATGCACCAAACATGGATGCAACATAATGGGTAGAAAACAAGGATCAACATCAAATTATAGCTAAACCAATTGTGCAGAAGGACCCAACCATATACCTTCAACCATTCACCAAGTTACACCACAAACTTCAATCCAACAACATGTATCAAACACTCACAATGGTGGCGATAACAAACTTGTTCAACAATTTGGTGAAGTTGTCTCAACATGACAATAATGGCAATCTACAACGCTTAGTTATTTCATATCTAAAATAGTGGTATTTACACCAACAATAATATTTACTAGTTTGCAAAATCATTAGCCAAAGCCCAACATCACTTTAATAACCATCAATTTAAATATGGAATGAATTCAACTTACAAGCAAGTTGGAACAACTTTGTTGCATTGATCGAAAAACTTTTAATTAATTTATTTCCAAGCCACATTTGGAACCTATTGAACGTTTAACAAGGGCCTACACACCAACATGTCATTTGGCCAACCAAAATGGTTCCTAGTCAAGGTGAAAGGTTAAAAATTCTATATAATACACTATATTCAAGAGAAAATATGGGTATTGAAACTATAACCTATTTTTATTGTCAACAAAAGATACATCAATTTAATCATTGCACCTTTGTTAATGATAGATTAAGACAACTATTGAAGAATGAAATGATGAATGTTCATCAACCTATCATTCCAACCATTACAAGTATAAATTACCAATGCACCTATGTAGAGAATTCAAGCCATGAATCCTAACATTGGTTATATGGTAGTACATGTTAGTTATTAGCCAACATGGCAACTACCTATTAATTATATGGTCATTTGTACCAAGTAGGACCAATGCTTTACCTACATCTACATACTCAATGTGGTATAATGTCATACCCCTTAATGTATTTTTAGATCTTAATTGGTATCTAGCATATCTACTATAACAAAAGGATTTGATCCTTATCATAAGCATGGACTTCTTGGACATGGGCCTAGGCTCTTTGAACACATGCCATTTTTAACACACTACCAAGTTAGGCCAAAACTTTATAGTTAAATGAAAGCCCCAATATGGATGAAGACATATGAAATATATTTTAAGAAATACATAAATAAAATATACAAAATTGTGAACAACCCAAGGCCAAATAGGCATAGATTTCAAAACCTAGGGCCAAATATGCATGAACTTTAAAACCTAGGTCAATATTTATGAACTTTTATGCATGGGTTGTTAGACCTTGGGTATGTTGGGGTGGTTGAAGAACCCTTATAGAACAACACATTTGAAATCACCTATCATATTGTTATATGTGCTCCTAGGAGTTTTGGGATTCCAAATGCTTAAATGAAATATTGCATTCTAATTGGATGAAAATCATGAGCCAAGGCTTGCTACAAGCATGGCCTTTTTGCTATTCCATAACTGTATGCTTGGTAGTTCATATGTATGTTTTGTATGTTTGTTGCATTGAAACAAAGGACACAAGACATTTCTTCAAAACCATAGCTTGAATGTAAAAGGAAATTTCATAATTGATCATTTTATGTTTCAAAGAAGCTAAACATGGCCATTTCATAGCGGTGATGATGAAATTGGAATGACATTTGGTTTTTTTCCTAGGGCTTTGCTCATGTTCTCTCTCCACCAAACCATTCTTAAAACAAAATTATTTTCCCAAAATATAATAAGTTAGTTGAAGCTTAATTGTTGAAATGGTTTGTACTTCTTATTTTTTACAAATATAAATGCATTTATACATCTTTGATCAATCATAGAAAAACTTTGGCAACATAATCAACATTTCACATCAAAGGTTTTTTATTTTGTCCTTCAATTTATTTTTCTTGTGCACTTCCACGAACTTTTCAACAAAATTAGATGAGTAATTGGTTAACAAGCATTGTTCATCATACATGCCATTCCCATATTCTTGACAAGCAATGTTTTTTTTGTACAAATGTTGTAAATTTGCTGAACCAATTATATAAATTGTGCATAAAATCCAAGAAAAAAAATCAATGTTGAAATGTTCTCAATTACAAGACTGAAGCAACCATCAACATGAATGACTTTGAAAATTTGTTGTACATGTTGGTCACCAACATTTTGATGGTGCTTGGATCCTTAGATTCTCTCTTCAAACATGACTTATCGAATGGTAAGGACAAAATGCAAGGAAATTGGGAGATGATCAAGATCCTAGATGATGGTTGTTGTTCCCATTCTCAAGACATGCAATCTCCTAAATTTGATATTTATATCAAAAGGAGAAAGCGTAAGGACCACCTCTGTATCTATTAAAGGTTTTATAAGCTTTGTGATGTCCTATTTGTTGACTTTTGGTTAGTGTGTAATATTTGTGGTAACACATTTGAAGTGCATGATGGAGCAACAAGACATCAAGACTAGGCTTTAAGATCAAAATTGGGATAATAAGAAACAAAATTTGAATCAACTATAAGTTCAATACAAATGGAATCACACTAGCCACTTGTATGCAAATATGATGTTTTCCAAAGTTCTATCATAAGTTTTTACTAGCCAAAAATCACTTTTGAATCAAATATTAGGATAAAGTTGGTATGAAAGTTTTAAATATTGCCTAAAACTAAGCCACATTGGTATGAATAGGTGGGTATCACATGGAGGGCTAGTTTTTAGGCCAGATTTCAAGTTGGTTTAGATGAAAATTACATCATTTAGAATTGTTAAGGTACCAAATGGGTTTTAATCTAATATACATGGATGTTATAAAAGAACCCCAAAGTCCAATTCTTTGGCTAATAAAGCTTATATAAAAGAGCTACAAAAAAGTGGGTGCTTAGTAGTAAAGACTTAAAGTCAAGACCTTTTTGATCTTAAGTAATGTTTTTACCACCATGCCACAAACTTTATTTTGTAAATACAAAAGAAACATTTTTATATTTGAAGTTACACATGCCACTGGTTTTTAAGCCATTGATATAAATGAATTTAAAATCAAAATAGTCACATTAATGTAATTATGTCCTTGACATGTGGCTAAGACATTAGTCTTATTTCATGGAGTCCAAGTTCAAGTTCCAAAAAGGTGAAAATTAGCTTAACTTGAAAATCAATGATTCTTTTTAAAAAGATATTCTACAAATTAAAGTGGGTATGAAAATTTGTGAAATAAAATCAAGAACCAAATTGGTTTTTCTAAATTCCCATAAGAATTAGAGTTAACAGTTCTTTGAAAAAATGAAAATTGTACAACATTGGTATGAACATTTAAATTTTTTAAAATATTCAATATTAGGACTAGATATGCTTGAAAGTCAATAGTAGACCAGAACTATTTTTTAGAATATGAGGAAACAATTTAATTGGTAGAATTATGTAAGTATGGGTGATAATCCCATCCTTTTGGAATATCACTAGGTACATCAAAACCCAAAATTTAAGGTTTATCCAACTTTAGAACAACATACGACCCAAAATTTAGAAATTCATCCAACTTTAAAACAACATAGGATTCACTTATGAAAAAAAATTCATTTCAAATTTTATATCAAAAAATTTACCCAAGTCATGAAATTTGAAACTTTGATTAGATTTACAAATAAAATAAAATAAATATTCCAAATGAATGGTCAAATAATTTCTTTCAAAAGAGTAACATTTGGGGTTCCTTTGTTCAAGAACACAAAAGAAACATGTTTTTTCATTTTTTAAAAATGATTTTAATCCCTAGGAGGACATCAAATAGTCATTTACACTAGTAGAAAAATTGTCTTTTGCAACTTGTCTTATGCAACTAAAAAATGTCGCATGCAACTACACATGTTGCATGCAACTCCAAAATAGTTGCATGCAAGATTTTTTAGTTACATAAGACAAGTTGCAAAAGACAATTTTTCTACTAGTGTTATTATTTCTTCAATAGATAAAGAATTGAAGCAATCATTATTTTTGGAATGATTTTTGAAGGTTGAGATTAGGTCTTGAAAGGCCATTGTATTCATGTCTACAAATTTGTAATAATTCTTTTTTTTTTTTGGTTTCAATCAACAATTTGGGCCATACCCTAGTGACTATAGTTGATAAACAAAATATATATATATTTTACAATGGTGCAACTTGACACTTAATAATAAAGGGTCAAAAATCTCAAATACACATGTCAAAAATATTTTAAGAACACAAATTTCTTACTTGTATGGCCAATGTAGGTGTGTACATTTTTCCCATAATGTATATTATATAGATGGTGCAAGTCAATAGTAAAAAATCATAATTTAAAAAGATTAAATTTCTTAATCAAATTAAATTTGGTCCACCGTACCTTTCCTTGAATTTTGGTGAGGTGGTTCCTACTAGTACAACCAAAAGATGGGTTTGCCTTGGGTAGGAGATCAAATGAAAAAGACTATACCAATGTTGGGTAGCTGGTACCATGCATGGGGTCAAAAAAATTAGTATACTTTTTTTTAGTACTCTTTGAAATACCTTATGTTTTGATTCCCATCAATCTTAATGAATAAAAAAAGTCAAATATTTTAATGTATGATAGTTTAAACCACCATATGAATTTAGACTCATCAATATTATCCATTTTGTGTCCATGTGTATGAAGGTATAATCTAACTTGAAAGAGTACATAAAGGTGGTGTTGTGACACCCTTTTGTTATAAAATAAAACCAACAATGCGAAGAAAGTAAACAAAACATATACACAAAATGAAAAAGCTTCACAAGCAAAAATGTTTTTTAAAAAAACAAAATGAAAAGTGAAAAATTTATCAAGCTTGGAAAGGAAAATGTGAAGTTTGCCATTCCAAGATTTGCACAAATTGTTTTTGGAGGGGGTGAAAGGGAAGAAATAACAATCCAACAAAATCAAAGCATGAAACAATAAGCAAGGAGAAATAGTAAGGTGAAATAACAATGTGTAATAGCAGGGCAAAACACCAAGTGTGCAAAGCAACAAGTGAAGATAGTAAGGCCGAAAAGCACATGGAATGTCAAGCTCAAGGCAACAAGTAACTAAACTAAGCAACAAAAACAAAAAAGAACAAAAGTGCCAAGATAAAAACAACAACAAAATGACCCAAAACAATTGGGACCCAAGCATTTGCTAGCCCTCTTTATATTCATGGAGAATGAAGATGACACCTTTGCACATACAATAATTGCGCGGTGTTGCCCTAACCCTAATCTCAATTTTTTTGTATTCCTTAACCTAAAACCTAGCTTAATAGGCCTTACCAACCACATTAGGTCTTATATGCTAAAATAGACCCTTGAATCATAAACCTTACACCCTTATTATTGAAAATAAAAAACAAATACATTCTAATATTCAGGAAAGCTTTCATATTCTAGCATTCATATACCCTAGTCAAAATTGTCATGTTAGTTTTCACTCAAGGCATCACCATTTGTGATACTTGTTTAACTTGATTTTTGACAATACCTATTTTTAAAAGACGATTGCATCTACTCATACTATGTAAAAGGGGACTTTTAAATCCATAAATATTTTTAAAAAATCAACACACCTTATGTTTAAAACCCTTTTGAATATAACTTTAAATTGGTTCACAATTTGTTTTCATCCAAATGAGAAAAGTTGTGTGGACGTCCATTTGATGGACTTCAAGATTTGGGGAGGTTGCAAAAGAGAATTAAAATTTTTAAAGAGATCATTTTTACGTTCATGGACTAAATGTTTCAAGATAATTAAGTCCCGGTTCTTATGAAAAACCTTGTATGACAATATGGGCTTTATATTTTAATATTGAACATCTAAATTATATTTCCTTCGAAAGACCCATTTATAACTTACTAATGTCTTGTTAGGAGGTAAGTCATCCAATTTCCATGTTTTATTCATAAAAAGAAAAGTGAATTCATCATCAAGTGTAGTTTCCCATTTGGTAAATCTTGCAATTTTTTTGATTATGTTGGATTCATTTACTTCATTATAAAAAACATAAGCAAAATTGAAAATATTTCTATACTTAAGATTTGGTTTCTTGAGTTTAGTTGAACCTCAAACATATTTTCAGGGCATTTAATGACAATAAAACGAAAGTTGGGATGTCAATACATCTTGTAAATGAAAAGCCTTATCTATGAACATAGGTGTTGAAGGAAATGTGGGTTAGATTGGGCATTTTGCAACTTATTTGGTGGATTTTCCTTTGGTGGGTTGACCATTCTTAGATTGACCACCAATTGAAAAGGAATTACAATTTTCTTTTCAAATACTAGAAGAAAATTGGGTTTTTGTAACCAACCAATTTGCGACTAGTTGCCACTATTTGACATTTGCAACTATTGTTGGTTATATCTACAACTATTTTTTGCATCTTACTTGCAACTACTTTATGACTAACTTGCGACTAATGGATTTTTTCATCCTTTCATTTGGATAGCTTTCAACACAATTTCCATCCAAGAAGACCCTTGTACCTACCATTAGTTGCAAATGTCACCAAATGAGTCGTAGCCTTGTGGGTATTCCAAATGTATTATACATATTTTAGGCATAAAGGGTCCACAATTGTGTATTGAATGTATTATACTCATTATTATATGGATACATACTAAGATGTACCCATATATTACTAGTTATGTATAATGGTTATATTTAAATTATATGTAAGTTGCATTTGGAGCATATTTCAATATGTATTGCATACATCACCTTAATTTTTGTCTAGTTTATTTATGTTAATTTTTTTAAAAATAATATATAGATTATACCCAAGTCATATTACATGCCTTATGTGGTTTTCCAAATTAGTGTTCCAATATATTTGCCTAGATTTATGTGTTGCAGTCTAACAGGGGAAAAAAAATATATTTCTACTCCTATTATCCAAACATTTGAGTCTTCAATCTTAAATTTTTGTGATTTTATTAGCTCAAGAAGAATGTCATGTAATACATCAATTTGATGCTTACAAAAACTAAATGCATCATTCTACAAAATTCTAAGTAATTTAACAAACTCTAATGTGCTAATTGCCTGCTAGTGTTTACTAATTTTGTATGACCTCCTCCTCTTCATGCAGTAGCTATTTTATCTCCAAAATAGTATGGAAACATATTGTTATTAGTTATCTGTATATACAAGTAGGACCAGAGGTGTAAATGATGCATTAGTAGTGTAGAGAAGGAATATAATCAGAAAATTCGTTCTTTTGATCATTGTTTACAACTCATTAATCCCTCATTGGGCATGGTTGCATAGTAAAGTTGTAAGCATTTAGAAATGCATTTAAACTCAAAAGGCTGGACCTCCATATACATAGTTACTATAAATTTTGCCACTGAGATGCTTCCTCTTATGATGATAAACACTAAACCCATTTACTTACCAATCCAAGCTTCCTGAGCACTTTAGCTTCAAGGATGACATCAAGAGAGGCTTGCCATTAGGGCTTCATCATGTTGTGAGCTGCACAATTTAAGTGAGTATTATTAGAGTTCATGAATCTCGACCTACCATGCAAACCTCCATAATTGCAGGAGTGGTTGTAGGCATTCGTGTCTTTTCATACCTAATTGTCCAAGATGTGTCTTTTGTATCTCACATTTTGGACTATTAGGTATGAAAAGACATGAATACCTAATAGTCAAATAGGGTGCAGAAATATCTATGGCTTGAAACCATAGATCTAGACTCCAATATCTGCCATAACATAGCTCACTGTGAATGCATTCACTTGGATGACATTAAAATATTGTTTTGAATTATAAAGAAACCATCATACTTGAATCTTCTCTTAGGGTGTAGTAGCGATGCATATGTAGCACATGCTTTGACTTTTGACAAATAATGCCAACATCAATTTGACTGAACACCATGAATAGCAGATCAAACTTTGACAAGAATCTACACTGTTCCAGAGATATTGTTGTAGAGGGAGATCAAACAATCTTGAGAAAGGATATGGCAAAATAATTTCAAGAAAGTTGTACATGTAAATAAAATAACCATTGGAACACCAACAGACATAATGGAATTCAATAATGTCTCCATTGTTTGCTTCAAGCCTAGAGCCTTTGATAATTTCTTTTAAGGAAAAACCAAAACTACTAAGTTTGAACTACTGAACTAAAATCCAAAAGCCAACTACATGCAAAAGACATCACTGCAAACATAAAAAGATCATATCTATTCCTCCAAGTATGTTTTTTTTTTATTGATTCTGTAGTACATTGAATTTTCATTCCACTTGGAGTCTGAACCGGAATTTGCATACAATAATAAAAATGTAATTATAAGATCACAAAGTAAATAAAGAGGAGAGGAGTAGGATTTTTCTTGAGGGAAGAAAGACCTATTGTTCTGGTGAAGGTTTGAAAGAGTTTGAAAAAGGCGGTTTTTCACCTTGGAAGATTTGGTTCCACGATCAATGGAATGGATGTAGCTATTATGGAAGATGCAACTGTAGTAAGTGCCATAGCTGCCCCCATTAATGAAACTAAACTATGCCTAGTGAGGATCATCAACCCCCGCCCCCCCCATTGATAGCCTCTTACTATTGTTGTAGTCCATAGGAAACCTTTTGCTTCTCTTTTATGGCTCACCTTATATAGGTCTACATTACTATTTGACATCCATGTTAGAAACATAACATATGAAAAATGCATGAGCAGAAAGAGGACGACAACAACACTGGCTTGGTGGCCACAAAATCATCATCATCATGTTCACAATCTTCTACAAGGATATAAATTAATGACCTGACAGAGAGCTTTCTTATGTTCTTATTTTGGATTAGGGTCATGGTGGATAACAAAACGTTTCCATCATGCACAGAAAGACAAATAGCAAGCTTGGAATACTTAGATGGCATGCTAGAGACCAAACAGTGTTGCTACTATAGTACATAATGGCCATGGTGATGATGATCACGACGAAGCCATGGTGATGAAAATCATTTGTTCTTCACTTCTTTGTTGCAAATCACACATCCATCATCTGAAGCAAAAAGAAGAAGGTCAGAGTTCTCGTTGCTCTTTTAACAATGATAGGGATGCCATTTCTTTCCTAGCATGTTTGTTTGTTGGCCAAGCCATGTGATATGGACATGATAGTGAGGGAGGGCCATGTGTGCAGGGAAGAAGGGGAGAGGGTTTCGCATCGAGGATTTGGATCCTCTTTTGTTGTGGATCCCAAGGCTAGGCATGGGATAGCTTGTCATTGTTGTTCTCGAGATTCCTCTATTTTCTCTTTTTCATTAGCTCTTGAAATGGATCTTGACGATTCATTCATCTTTTCTTGAGTCTTGTGGAGTTTGGGTTGCAAGTCGACTGTAGATCTTTCTTCTTCTTTTTCAGCCTTTAGGAAGAAAACATTCAAAAGCTACCAAGGAACGAGGGTTTCATGGCCATGCCTCACTCCCTACCAATCAAATAATTACCACTCTAATAGTTAGAGAACTTAAAGGAGGTGGTTTTGTCCCAGGGCTTTCTTTGTCTGCCATGTGAAGGTCATTGTCTCCATTGTAAATCACATTCCTATGGAAGAAACCTGTTCTTACCATATTCAATTATGAGATACATGTGAATAGGACTGCAAAGTTGAAGCAGTTCAAGCTGGATGTTCAATGAAAGTAGTGGATTTCTCAATGTTCTCAAGGTGAATCCTTCTTGTGCACTCATATGATGATCCTACACATGTTGATTGGAGCCAAATCTACATAATTCCAAAGGTCATAGAAAAATCAATCTGTCCTGCATGCATTACAACTGATGAATTTTGTGGAGATCAAATCAATTTAGTTCTCATTTCTTACAGTTATGGGGTTCAATGCACTTATACTTTCAATTGTGTGAAGATTACATGAGAGTAGGAATTGAAAAGGTCATTGGGCTTCATTCTACTCAGGGTACCTTCATGTTGTAGTTGAACAATACTTGGTCTCACTTTATCATTGTTGTTTAGAGATAGGTAGAGTCTTTGAGCTTAAGTTCCAATTAGCAATCTAGCCCACACACATTTGCCTGCCAACACTACTACATTAAAAGGGTGCATTGAGCAGTTTGATGGGGCCCATGTGTAGGTAAGCACGGGAGGGCATAGCCACAACATCACCATGAACTAGGTGAGGTAGATTGTGTAGGGCAGGAGAACATTAGAATTTCAGGCCAAAGTCGCAATTAGGCATTTAAATCAGGTGTGACTACCAATGATCACATACTTGCAAGTTCACCTCCAACAAAATCCCAATCAGTGGTCAATGACTCTGATGGTGAACACAAGCACACAAAGAAAGAGGTTTTCAGGTTAGAACATGGTGAAAGTTGTCCCATGTACTTTGAAAGTGGGGAATTGCATGAAGGAAATGAACAGAAACAAAGTTCAATTGATGGATGGTGTTGTGATGAGAGCAAATCAAGGTCTAATAGCAGTTGCACAAGTAGCAACTACACAGGAAGTGGGTCTAATGACAATGAAGATACACATGATGCAGAGGATGACTAAGAAGCAGCCTTTGATGCATTGCACATATAGGGTGTAAAGGGTCATCATAAAGGACCTAGTTCAGATTGAATTCAACGCAATGAATTGAAGGATTCACATGAGAGGAAGCCAAATGGGGTTCATCATCTGGATCTGTAAAGTGTTCAACTCAAACCAGAGTATAGGTATAAAAATAAAGGATTTGGGGGCAGAAGAAGAAACAATGGCAAGGCTTGGAGACTAGATGACATCTCATGACCACATGTGTTACCAAGGCTGGCAAGACAGCACACTCACCTTAGCCAGCAAAACAGACAGACTAATCATGGGAGGGGCTCTATACATGGGAATGTGTGGGGCCCTCCTAGTCCTTCCTACTGTCCTATTTGCACTAAAGAGCTAGATATGACAAACTCATCATAGATCTCTTGCAACTGTGGATTTTAGCTTTGTCTTTTTTGCTATCATAGGATTACGTCTAATGATGGGTGCTATCTTGGTTGTAGGAAAGCTTACAGTTCAAAAGGGGCTATGAAACTATCCCACACTTTTAGTGTATGGGTTCATGTGTAATCTATATGATTGCATGACCTAATAAACAACATGCTGATAATTATTTACTCTATAATAACCCTTTTTCTCTGTGTTGGTTAAGTTGAATTCTTGGATGTGAAGAAATTCCATGTTGAATTGTTTGGCTTTGCTAAACAATATCAGCAATTTGGAACAACTTGACTAATTGGAATCCAAGCGATGAATACAAGTCAAGTTCATACTTGCATATTTTGGCTGATAGTGTTAAACTTGCCAATTTTTAAGCCCTTTGCATTCTAAGATGATGCAAAATCCAAAAATTACAAGAGAAACCATTAAAAATATGGTTAAGATTAAAGAATGATTTGTAGTATATGCCACCACCAATAGAATCTTTGTCCCATATCTCCTATCAAAATTTGATAAATCTTTTGTCTTCAAGAGTTTCAAGAAATTTGCCCAAGCACAACAAGAATAAAATCCTCTCTCAATTCAGTTGAAAGTGTAGGTAGTAGAGGTAGGTAGTAGATCTACTACCTACATCTACTACCCACCCTTATTACCAAAGCCTTGGTATGTTGAACAGGGCAAACAAGCAACATGTTGAACATAATAAAGGCTTGTTTCCAAATGAGATTATGTTGCTAGATCTGAAATCTCTATCTTAATTCTATTCAGGTTCTCACTTGAATAACAAATATATCAAAGTGAGGAGGTACAACATCTTTTAGAAAATACTAGTTAATGGAAACTACTTTTAAAAATCAATACTAGACTTGGACTGAAGTTTATAAGATTAGGGAATTCAAATACAATCTATTACATCACAACTCGACTGAAATACAGTGAAACAAAGAGAATGCCACATGCATGCACATAGAGGGCATGAAAAAGTGTCACATGTGCAGCATTGCTTTTTCGTCATCTTGTTCTTAGTTTGTATAACAATGTTGTTTGTAAGGGAGCTTACATTGTTATCTCTTCTCAGAAATTTAATACTAGTCAAGAAAGGTAACACAAGAGTGGCTAGGTGAGTCTGCCATGAAAGAACCCTTTGAAGGATCTTGAATTCTTTGAACACATCCAACAACTGGGTGTGAACATTTCTATTCTCCTTCAAACTAGGTAGGAGATGCTTCTGGTCATCGAAGTCACTAAACATTAGTGCACAAATGACAAATCATACGACATCCCTCCTTCCCATCAGAAGGCCCCATGACTTTGTAAACATGACAAACTTGGGTTTCAAGTCAACTTTGAATGTATATTAGTTGTAGTGAAATATCTGCATGCACATAACTTTTAGTGTACTTCTAGGCAAGCTAGTCTTACACTCAGTAGCAGTTCAAAGAATGTCCAGTCAGTAATTTGAAGCTATTATGGTTAACAGTTCAAAATCATCTACCCCCATTTTATGTTGCTATAATTGCATGTACTCTATATGAAAAGTAGATAATGAAGCCTTCAATGGAATACTTGAATTTCCAAACCTTTCCACATTTGTGGATGCATCCCATCACCTTGTGGCCCTAAGTACAGCAATGACCTTGGTGATGCCAAAATTGATGCACCACATGCTTGATGCCTATGTTGTCCATGATCGAAAACTATTGTGGCTTGTGTTTAACTACCAACCCTAGATTAAAACTGGGACTTCAGCCCATGGCCTCCTCTTCATCATCATTAGAAGGCCTTTAAAACCTTCAACAGCCAGAATTGCATCAGCCCCAGTTAGTTCGATGGCACCTACAAGTGTAGTGTCACTTGATGCCTCTAGAATTTGGATTGGTGCTTCTGTATCAATTACATTATCAACATGGATATTTATCTTTTCACTATTTTCCACTACCACTAATTTAGACCTTGGCTCCTTGTGAAGAACCATTTTCCACCATGGTGTGCTAGGTTCATATGCATAGAAAACTTGTTGCACTTGCACTAGAAACACATATGGTTCATCTATGTTTGCATTCAAGTGACAAAAATTTGCTAATACAAAACCATCTTCATCTCGTTTGTAGGTTGGATTACCCCATCTATTAGACCCATGTGTAACCCAATCACATTTAAAGAACACCACTGGTTGGGATACAGGTCCATAATCTAGCAAGATTATGTCCTTTAATACCCCCACATACTAGATAGAGTCAAGTGTAGTGCCTTTGTGTGTTGCTTATGGTTGTTGGAATATGGACGCAACCCCAAAATCATATGTTGCCATTGTGGTTTCTGCACCACCTTCATTGACCCTGTAATGATTTCCATACGCCTTCATTTTTGTGTACCTTAAAGCAATTGGCTTTGGTTTCATTGACAAATGCACTACATCCTTGTTTTCAATTGTGCCGCCATCTGCAATGTGGGTTCGAATTGCATTTTGAATCCAACTACTCAAGTTCAAGACTTCTATGAGTTCAAATGGAAACTGGACGAGTGTACCAGCTGTTGAAGTATCCATCTACCATTGGTTTTCAAATTTAGCTCATATCCTATTCACTCGAATTTGCTCCTCTTCATGTTTCTTACATTCTTCATCATATATCCACCAAATTATTTTAAAGGTTCAACCCATCAAACCCTAAACCATCAACCATATAAACATAACATCCATTAAACCTTGAACAATGAACCAAAAACCCAAAAGGCATTAAACCTTATACCCTGAAATCAAAACCCTAATCCCTAAACCATAACCCATAAACCTTAAACCCATTAAACCCTATTAGGGTCTAAGGTAATTTACCTGACCCATGTTGCCAAGCATGATGTATTTGTGAGCACATATTGATGAGCTAGATCATGATATTCTTTTGGCACTATGAATTTAATTCCTGCACCTTCTAACATTTCACCACAAACCCCTTCTTTTTCATATGTGTCCCATATACGACATCGGACATGCTTGAATTCTTGCATGTATTTTGTGACAAACCCAATGGTTTCGTCATAAATGTAGCCTTTTGCCATTGATGCCTCAGGTCGAACCTTATTTTGCACATAAGCTTTAAATGTTTTCAAAGCACATTCAATAAAGTACATCCACCTAACATGCACTAGGCCACATATGACCAGCTTTTCAACCACATGCAAACATAAGTGTGTCATCACATCAAAAAATGCCCTAAGCAACTCCCATTCAAGTAGCTTGAGTGTAGTTACCACATCCTCTTACGATGTAGGTAATTCTATTGGATTTCATATTGTCACACATATTGTTGTAACCTTAGCCTTGGGCTCGCGACCAAGGCAAGGGCTTGCAAGGTTGTGGGCCAAGAGGGAAGCTTGGGGGTCACATCTCATGTTCCTGGGAGTGGAAAAGAATGTGAGGGAATGAACCTTCACACTCCAAAGTGAACTCCCATTTTGGGAGTTGGAGTCCCAATGGACTCCCGAATTTTCAAAAGGAAAATGCAAGAGTCAAATCCATTGGATTTAAAATTTCTTTATATCATTAAAAAGATATTGAAACGTAGATGTCTAAAATGGGCTCGCATGACCCTTTTGGACATCTGAAACACAAGTTATGGCCAAAAGAAAGGCCGAGAGTCAAATTGGCAGTTTGACTCCCGATCATTAAAAGTAAAAAAATTGACTCGATTTCCTTGTGTGCAAGTAATATGTGACATATTGTTGGAAAGCTCTCGACAAAGGCTACAACTTTGCTTTAGAACTCATCTCAATTGGTGGTCTGCACACAAAGTTATGGGGCCCCAAAGTTGTGAGAATCCCAACTTTGGGAATTTCGGGACTCCCATTTGGGAGCCCTATGACAAAATGCCATTTGCATATGGGCCTTGTGGAGAGGCACAGAGTATACTATAAGGGGGAAGCTGATGGTTTCCCCAAATTTGGGCCGTGATGAGTTTTGTGAGTTCGAGGTTGCTCGTGGTTCGTCTTAGCATCAAAAGTGCTCCAACTATGCACTAACCAACTTGTTGTTTGGTTTTGTGTAGGTCCATGTGAATGATTAGTTGCTTATCATTCTTCCTAGTCCCATCTCGGAGCTCCAACATGCCCCTCTACCCCCGAAGTGATGCGAGCCAAGGAACGTGCCCAAACTCCTTGTTTTTCTGATGTTTTCACTTTAGATTCACATTCAAATCTATCAAGGAGTTCAGGGGCACGTCACATATTTTACAAAATATTTGACTTAGGCACATCAATGCTAACCGAACATGGGGATCCATTAATCCTTTCAAAGCTAAAGGCATTAATTGTTGCATCAACACATGCCAATCATGGCTCTTCATCAACCCCAATTTCCTATCCATGATGTGCTTTCCCAATGCACCACAATAATTTGATGGTACTTTCAAGCTCCTTAACCTGGCCATAAAAGTTTTCAACTTTTCCAACATTAGGACATATGGGGCGACATGTTTGAAAATCTTGCCCGAATTATGCGGGTCTCATTTCAACCACAAATGTGGTCTAACCCCACATACTTCCATGTCTTGACACACCTTGATTGTGTCCTTTATTCCAAATACAAACTTGATTAAACTTTCACATACATTTTTTTCAATGTGCATCACATCTAATGTATGTTGAATCAAGAGTTTCTTCAAGTTCAACACCAATATGACTATGGTTAAGAGCAAAAATTGACATAATTATATTTTTGGCCTTGAAAATGATGCATAGAACAACATGACATCTAATTCCAACCCATAACATTGATGGTGGTAAGTTGTTATACAAGTTGCAAATAGGGGATGACGTACATGTATAGATATGTTACGCCATATTTCTCAAATGCCCAAAAAAGACAAAACCCACAACTCACATGGGTCATCACCCAATGCATATTGCCACTGCCATAACAATATTCTATTCAAAAAATTGAAAACACAAGTTTCACATGGGTTATCAACCAAGGGATACTACCATTCTTGCCCTCAGGGTGTTGCAGAACATGAAATCAGAAAGTTCCATTGCAGAAAGATATGCATCATCTGGGGCAAATTGATATGAATCTGCCTTCAAATCTCTTTGATGGAACTTTCCAATTTCCACCAATCGTGTGCCCTGCACTGCATTCTGCCAAGAAAGTGAATGAATCTTGGCCACCTCCATAGGCATGACCGTAGTTGAATCAAAACCTGTTACTCCTGATCTTCCTCCAAATGACAGTGTATAGTCTACACAAGATCTATTAGATATTATGCTGCATTGTGTCTGATGAGGTCATTCATTTAAACAGCCCGCAATCAAATGGATGAGTATAATAGAAAAATTCACCTCAAGCACAGCTATGAAATTCCACAGAAAACTCCAAAAAAACATTTAAAAGGCATGTTTTGTCAGTTCCTGAAAAAATGAAAACCATATGAGAACAATGTGTGATCATAATCTTATGCACGTCTCTCAGAAAGTACAAGACCTTCTAGCATATATAATCTCCAGTTGGATTCAACTCACAAAAAGAGGTGAAGGCCAGTACTCCAACTGCCTCCTGAAGCTCCCACACAAACAGACATTCCTGCCTCATAAACACAATGTAGGGCCTAGGATTCTTCATGGCATCCCAGTCCTGACAAACAGTAATACAACAAAGAAGCAGATCATTGGTGTGGATGGAAAGTCTGGAGCAGTAATAGAACCAAGAGGACAAAGAAGAAAAGATAATAAAAGACCAATGTGGAGGAGGGAAATAGAAGGTATGATACTTAGTGGTAGCTGTGCTTTGTAGTGCCAACAACTATTGCACAGTCCAGATATTTCTGATATCTGTGTCAGAGATGGTGTCAAACTCATGCTCTCATTTCTGCATGCAATAAGGAATCTGTGTAGGATTCCAAGAATGAAGATAAACCACACATACATAGTTGTAGCTTCGGATCCTTCACCTTTGAGTTGGCAAGCTTACCAGCTCAATATACCATGCATATCTCCACCAGCCAGCCTCCACATTGTTGTTCTGGTGGTTCATCTTAGTCAAACCCAAGACCCTAATCCTTGAATATGCAAGCCATATAACATGTCCTACCTGATAGGGATGCCACTGATAATTGAACATGTTGAATTCTTTACCAGAATCCACAACCAAGTACTGCAAATAAAACTACCTAGGTGGGGTGAAACAGAAATCGCATTATTTCCAAAAGTACACAACTCTCCTGTCAAAAACATGTGACAACTTGCACATGAGCTTTGGCAAAGAATTGCTTACTTTGTCTAACATTTGCAAAGTATTTATGCCATATTCAAGTTGAGACACACCACAGCGCACCACAAGGTATCTCATATTAGGACATCTTTGCACAACTCCTCTAATCCACTGATCAAATAGGCTATTGACTGTAAGACACCCAAGCTCCAACAGCACAACTTTCTCTAAAATTGAAGAGCCTTCCAACAGCTTCTCAACTTGCGTTCCATCTTCAAAGTTATACAATAGAGAAAGTTGGCTCACACAAGGGAAAAAGACAGCAATTCTTTCCAGATTCGGATCGTAGCTTTGGACAGGCCAAAGACGCAGATCCCTCAAGTTGGAAGCTTCTTGAAAGGGTACCATGAAATCAGACCAGTTACAGATGTCAAACCATGGACTATGGAAATCTAGAACAAGCAGCAGATGGAAGTCTCCTTGAATTTCGAGCCCAGTACCCAATGAATTCTCAATTTGCACCTCCTGTAAATTGCCTCTGGTCACAACATGAAGGCGGCTTGGATTTTCATTGTCCTTCAGATGCAAGCTCTCCAATTTTTCAGCCACCAGTTTAGGGCCAGTCCAATCCCCGGTCCAGTTTTGCCAAGTGAACGATTTTAAACTGGAGCTTGTGAGCTCGAGAGGCACGCGAGCTTCCGATGAACAGATATCAAAGACCCTGTTGAGAGATAAATTTCCCAGCTCTGGACAAGCCAACAGCAGCCCATGGAGGTCCACTGCAGAAACCCTGATATCCCATAGAGTGAGAAATACAAGAGTAGGGAACCTGACCTTGATGTGCGGATCTCTTATGAGTATAGTGTCCGTGTGCTTCAAAACCAAGCGTTCGAGCCGCATCTCCCCCATTATATCCAATGCCAGCGGTTTGATCTCCGTTTTGAAGGTCAGAAAACGAAGCGAATAGCAAAAATGTAACAGCCATGCAGTCAGAAAACTCGTGTTTGTCACCAAGATAACCGATGCACAAATCTTGGAGACTTGACATGCGCATCAGAGTTTCCGTGATACCAACTTCCAGATCTTCCGGTCGACATTTTTTTAACGCGATTCCAATCCTTTCTCCAGAAGCGCAGTCTGAGGAGATTTTTCCGTGCGGCCATTCTCCACTTCCGGCAAGTAGCCGAAGCCCTCATCACATCCCGTGCATCGGCGAGGTGGAACAAGATGCTGCCTATCAATTCCACAGGAAGTGCTTCCATCCCTGTCCTTGCACGACTACTACCATTCTCTTGTTTCCTCTCCCATTCTCCCCCGTCTTTCCTCGCCTCCGCTGGCATCCCACAACTATCAGCCCCTTCGAAAAATAAGGTGCAACAAGAACAACAAATCCGCTGCCCAAGTAAACAAGCTACAACACAGTACTGCAGCTATAGAGAATCAGCCAGAAAACACGTTAAAATCAACGAAGTACCGTGGCTTTACAAAAACAGCTTCACTACGATGATGACGAGAAGCATAGGCAAAAAGATAGCATGCTCAAACCCACTTCTAACACGAAGAACAAAGAACAGCAGTCGATGGTGGGAAACAAGAATTTAAAACAAGAACACGAAATAAGAAGACCGTTACTATATACGAGGTAATTGTTGGGAGGAGGGGTTGTGGACTTGGTAATCGACCAAGTAAATTCTTCCTGCTGCAGTGGAGAGTTTTTGCCACCGTCAGATGGTTCATGTGGCAAGCTATGAATTTTTTGTCAAAATTTTCAGCCTGGTTTTGGAATGGTTTGAAGTTATGCATAGTTACTGGACACACTAGTGCAATCCTTTGGAAGTCTTTTTTGATATGCATAGCATGGATATTAAATTATCCAATAGAGATGTTGAATTGCTAAGAACCACAAACTCATTGTAACTAGATCAAGAGTCAGGTGATTATCTAGCAAGTCAGCTCCAGAAAAAAGTTGCGTATACCAGTTGAACGAAAACCTGATTGTCAAGGACCCAAAAATTGGCTTCGTCATGACTTTGATTTTCAGCAACTGCACCACAAAAAAATGGTATCCCCATGTAAAAATCTAACCAAGCTCCTACTCTTCCTGCAGACAAGAGTCTTCCTGACACACTTTCGATAATGTGTCCAACAGCCAACAAAACACTTTGTTTACAACTGTGCTTTCAGTCTCACTGTGAAGATTTCTAATCAAGATGGGCAATAATAAGAAAGGAGTAATTGACAATTGAACAATTCTGGACATCCATGAGCTCTTCAAAGCAGCCATGGCTGGATTTCATTTCCTGTATCTTTGTTTCCATTCCTACTAAGCCCATTCCAAAGCTTGCCAATACTAGCCAGGAGACAGTCACAGTAGTTTCTAACAGGTGGGTGAAGGATGACTCAAAGTAAACCCTAAACTTCATTATACAGCCATGTGAAAATTGCTGTCAAAAAGCTTTCTGCAGCAAACTTATGACTCAAACTCTGCTGAGCATAAAACCCATCTGGACTGCGTGGTGATTCTTTATGACTTACAACAGGGAAGTTCTTCCAACAATTCCAGTGTGGCAATAGAGTGACTTCTGAAAAGATGAAGTGTGGAGAAGCATCAATTCATTTATCAACTCCAGTTATGACTGCTCCTGGATAATCGCTATTTCTCTTAGTAAATGTCTGGAAGAAAATTAAGAATAATCACTGAGCACACCCACCAAGATCACAGCAATGGAACCACAGGTGATGACTTTTTGATTGTTCTTGCCAAAACTGATCTTAATGCCTGGGTTGAAGCAACAACATCTGCTTGGTTAAACAATGCCGAGACAACTGCCACACCCTTCAAATTTTGAGGCCGAGGTTCCTGCATAACCTGTCCAGCATTGGAAGTGGATATCCCACCAATAGCTACCACAGGAATGGGGCTTCCATAACAAACCTCTCTTAATCCATCAAGCCCAATTGTCTTGTTATCCTTTTTTGTTGTGGTTGGATATACACCTCCTGAGCCAACATAATCTGCACCGTCTTTCCATGCTTTCTCTGCTTGCTCAGGGGTCTTGCAAGAAACTCCAATGATTTTGTCAGGCCCTAAAAGTGCCCGTGCCTGAGCAACTGGCAAATCAGATTGTCCCAGATGGATGCCATCAGCATCACATGCCATTGCGATATCAATGCGGTCATTTATCAGAAGTGGAATACCATAATGTCGAGCCACTTTGAGTGATGCTTCTGCTTCCTGCATCCAAAATTTACCATTAGGATACCATACCCCCTGAGAGCAAGCTCATGATCTGAAACCATGCAATGTACACTCAGAATGCTGGAAATATTCCACAAAGTTCATAAAGGGATGGAAGAGCACTTACTTGTAAGAACTCACCAGTCTCAGCCTCTTTTTCTCTGCAAAGAAAGAAACCATTTATAAGCCTGATATGTAACAGTAAGAAATACACCTGCATCTGTGTACAAAAAATTGAGAATAGTTGCAACAGGTGCAAGTATTGATTGGTTTGGACCTAGTACCTAATCTGAATAATAGTTGCCCCTCCTTCAATAGCTCCCCTGACTGCATCTGCAGTGGATCGTCCCCAGCGCTTGTTCATAGCTGTATCTGTGACAGCATAGAGAAGTAGTGTCTCTGGATTAAACTGACGTTCTGTTGATGTTTTCCCCCAGTTTGACAGCTTATAGAGATGGTTAAGTGGACCTTGAGCTCCTCTCCCAATCTTGAGCCCGGCACTCTGCTGAAGAGTGTCTGCTAAATACTGCTTTGCTGCCTACATATTACCATCACCCAAAAATCAAGTATCAATCTACATATGCTTTACTTGTTGAATACACCCATATGTGCTCTACATGTCAATGCAATACAACTCCGGTTCTTCTGCAGGCAATAGTAATTCTACCAGTTGTCTTGTATGAGCTTGGCCACAAAACAAGTTCTAGGCATAAATTCAATGGCACTTTAGCTGGTTCATTTCCAAAACCTAAGCTGCATAGAGTATAAATATGAAAAAATCTCCAAGAAGGAAGAAAAGGAAGACTAAACCCTTATGGAATATTCAGGTTGTGGTGAAGGTATTAGGAAGAATGATGCTACCAAGATCGCAGGAAGCATGGGGTGCCCTTTTGCAAGCTCTGCAGCTATCGCAGAGGCCAAGGTGCATCCTGTCCCATGTGTGTTGTGGGTCTCAACTCGAGACCCTGAAAGCTCATGCCAATCCACCCCTGCACGAGTATTTCCAAACAGACAATCAGCAATGAGTTAATAGGTGTACACAACCATGTCAAATACCTAGAAGCTGCTATTGTCATTGTTAGAGCACCAATGCAGATTCCTTAATGAAATAAGGTAAACTGGAAAATAATAAGGCCAGGTTCAAAATTCCACAGTACCGTCATAAAGAACATCCACCATGCCACCAGTGCCAGGTAAATGTCCACCCTTCACCAAAACATTCCTACTCAATGCCACCAACCAATGTAAACTAGTCAAAAGAAATTCTGTAACAGAACCACAATATGTGATTCTTGAGGATCGATTCTCACATGACATAAAATACAGGCAGTCTGCAAATGTGAGTGTCAGTAAGTTTGGAACTCCAGGATGTGCAGATCCTTACTACACTGAATGAGAAAAGGAGTCTACCGTGGACCAAGAGCATGAATGGCTTGGGCAGCTTCACGCATGTCAGAAATGTTGACAACATTCTCTCCTCCAATCAAGGCTGATGCTTCAGGCAAATTTGGTGTGACCAAATCAGCCATGGGTAGAAGTTCCTCCCTACATGTTGCAAATACTGTACAGTGAATCATTGACTACAGAGGAATAGAGGTGGAGCATTTGAAATACGGTTTGAATCAGGTTGAAATGGCATCTCTCTGGAAGATTACCTACATTCACAGGAAGTTCAAAACCAAAATAATAGGGATAAAACTGATTAGAGCTCAACTTTACTAGCAAAACAAGCAAAAATCAAGGCATCAGGAGATCATCTGTACCGGAGAACATCAAGTACTGCAGGCCCAGCTAACTCATCACCACTTGTTGCTACCAACACAGGATCCACAACCAATGCTGCTCACACCCCCCCCACCACCCAAAAGCCTTTTTGAGTAAGCACATATTTCCCCACCCTGATTACCTGCTGCCTCTATCAAGTTGGCGATCAAGGGCACAAACATCTTCGCATTTGCACATCACTCTTTTTCAAGGCATGATGAACATGTTTCAGGCAACTGAAACACAAAGCTATCCAATGGTCCTTTCATGAAAGTACCTTTAACAGGGTAGGTTTTAAGGACATCGCAAATACTCCTAATAATGTCCACAGTCGGCAACATGCCTGTCTTCACCTACATTCATGCCCGTCAATTCTCAAGCATATTAGGGCTCATGGTTGACTGTCAGTCTTGCAGAGGTTCTAACGAATTCAGGGAAACCAGTTGCTTGTTCTGAGGAAGGAATGAGATTAGAGTCTCACCACATCCGCACCAATATCTGTGAGCACAGAAAGCATCTGCTTTTCAACAAAATCTGCTGGCACTGTATGTATGCCCTGCATTTGGAACCACCCAAAAAAAACCCTCAATACACCCTCAAAAGAAGCATCATGAACAAAAATGAAACAAATGTGGAAGGTTCACACATTTATCCCCTTAGATTTTTCACACTGATGCCATTCTACCTCTGTGACGAAACACACTGGAGTTCCCACTTTCAATGCTACAAGAATGATAGACTTTGAAGGAAGAGCATGCATAATCAAAACCCTAATCTCCTTTCCAAGCCCAAATGTGACTTGCCATCAAGCTGTTACTTCTTGATGCTTACCCTAAACAAGTTTCTATGGCAAAGTCCACCACCCTGAAGCCTTGACATACAAGATCTCAACAGTAGTATCCACTAAACCCTTAAACCTTAAACCCTAAACCCTAAACCCCACAAGTTCAGCAAATTGAGAAAAGGATTGGGAAATCAGAGAAAGTATGGGGAGGCACCTGAACACCAGCTGTATTTTGGGCTGTTACAGCTGTGATCACAGTAGTGCAGTAAACACCAAGAGCTGCACATGCTTTCATGTCAGCCTGTATTCCAGCACCGGCTCCAGAATCTGAGCCTGCCACTGTGAGGACCCGTGGAACCCTAACAGTAGTAGTTGTTGTAGCAGTAATCTTATCATTTCCCATGCTTGCAAATGTTGAGGAGACAGTTGGATATGCTTGATTCAAGTGGCAAAACAACTGTTGGGTGGTCTTGAAGATTGGAAATGTTGAAAGGAAATTGGTGTTGAAACTCGCAAGGTTTGCTCCTTGCATTTTCTGGGAACCTGTCTAGTAGGTACTACTCCTGCACAATTTTGCTTAAAACCTCTGGCTGAGAATCTGCTGACAGATTGTTTTTCTATTCCAAAACAACATTCTGTTATCCTTTCTCTTTATTTTCTATTACCTACCAGAAGACGCCTCCACAAGTGAATTTGACTGTGGAAGAGGCTCAAGGTTCTTGTTCCAGCTTCAAGATGAGAAGCTTGAAATGATCCCAATTGTAGTGATGCAGGAAGGCTGGAAACCGTAGGCGTGAGGTTCGGATTCAGGGTTCAAGACATGGTAGACGTCCCGGAGGAGGTCGGTCAGCCGCGTTGGAAGGCCTTTTTCTTTTCTTTGTGTCCCAGCGACAGATACGTGACGGATATCAAACCGGGTATACATCCAGTTACCCTTCGGTTCTCACAACTTTTCATATAATCAGTTTTGGTATATAACCTTGAATTTCAAAAGAGTCAAAAAAACCGGCCAAAGAACCGGTTTTTCTTTGTCAGTTCTTTCATGCAACCAGTTGATTCTTTGAGTTTTTCTAAAGAACCAGAACCAGAGGTTCTTTGATTCGGAATTTTTTACAGAACCAGTGGTTCTTTGATTCCAATTTTTTAAAAACCAAAACCAATGCTCTTCGATTCTGAATTTTTTTGGGAACCAGAACGAGCAGATCTTTAAAACTTCAAAGAACCGGCTGACACTATGTCTGAACCTCTCGATTCAGCAAGTATTCAGTCATCAATGTATTTTCCACAAACTGCCACTGGGGCAGATTCTGTCATTTCCTTCTTTCATAGACTGTTTTAAGGGCCGCCTAACTACTTAAAAACCTGCTGAAGCGGCAGGTTCAGACCTTTACGCCAGGGACTGGGGGCACTGGGTGCTGGTTATTCCATAACCGGCACTGAGGCTCTCTAGTACGTTGTAGCCATTGTTCCAACTGTTTCCATCTTCAATGCCTTTTCTCGTCTGTTGCTGGCCCTGGCATCTCTGTATTCTCGAGCTATTAGAGTTATACAGCACCAGAACCCTGAGTTTAGTCATACCCGGGGTGAGTTGCAAAACAAACATGCAAAAAAGTACATTAGCATTCAAAAGGGATTGAAACTCAGAAAACGATCAAATTGGTAAACTCATCATGTCTTCCTTTGTTCCTCAGCGCCTCCACTACTGCTACACATATTGTCACTGCTCCTACATGTACAACTAATATAATTATTTTTGAACCTTGTGCATTAAATCAGCATTTCATACTGAGATTTAATAAAATTTCATTACTTTGTGGATACCATTGAAAGAGGGGATAGGAAGTGAAAGGAGGCCCAAAGATACCAGTGAATTTAGGGATACCTCTATTGTTCCCAGTTTCCACCTTGAGCTGTTTCTTCCCTGTGGCTGACCTTGGTATCTCTGTGTTGTCCCAAGTCTCTACTCTCAATGGCCTCCCTCCCCTTATCTAGGGAAGTTTGAAGTCCAAACTAGTGTTGGGTGGTTATTAGAACCATGGTTCCCAAATTTTTCAGAGAAATCAAACACTTGATTATAAAACTGCCAATTCATTATTGGGTCTTTCATGAAAAGAGTCAGTCATTTTAAGGTTTTTGAAATAATCAGGACCTTTAGATCTTTGATTCGGGTTTTTTTCAGTTTTGGGAGGTTTCACATTTTTCTGAAAATTGATAGTTTCAGTTTTCTAATACAGCTGTACGAACTACCCTGGTTTTTTTTCTCAAAATTAAGTTTTATGAGAATCATGTAGGTTATCAAGTTTTTTTTTGAAATTTCAGGAGGTTCTCCGGTTATTGGTTCTCACAAATGTAACAATAATTGATTATCTCCAATGATTCTCACAAACTAGTTATTGAAGTTATTTTATTCAAATAATGAGGTGTGCAATGTGCACCCAAGATATTCTCCAATTCAACATCATAATTTGTCCCATATTCTTTGCTCAAAAATGTGGGCATGTATTGTATATAATATTTTTTAAATTATTTGTTTGACATGTCAAATTTAAGAGAATTATAAAAAAAAGGGAAAGATACGAAAATGGTGAAAACTCAATTGCTTTTTGCTTCATGCCAATCCATGATTGGAGACCAAATATAAAATAATTGACACCATTTCTCAATCCTATAATTTGGTGAAACATTATGTGTCCCCATTTTTAAAAAAATAAGCAATAAAAATTGTTGTAAACTTAAGTCTCATTATGTTAAAGATACAAAGTTTAGAAAACTTACCAAACAAGCTCCCTATGTTTATTACTGAACTTTCAAATTTTATTTTTTATTGTCAATTTGAATTTTGAAAAATAAAATAATTATTTAGCACCCAACCATCCAATTTGAAAAGATATTACAATATATAGGTGAACTAAAGAGAAGCCGTTAACCCATTTGAGTTCGTTGGAGTCCATTTTCTTTCAGTGCAACATCTTTTGGGTTTCCTTCATTTTAGACATTAGTTTCTTTTTAATAGGTTTCTCAACCTGTTCTTCTACAAGTGTTATGTCTTTTCGTTTCATCATGGTTCTTGCTTCTAATCTTGGGCATTGAGGAATAATGCTAGAAACATGTTTCTCTTCAAAGAGTTTTTGGAAAAACTCTTTTCCACTGCTCACAGGTTGTTGCAACTTTTTCTCTTCCATGGGTTTTGATACAAGAACTAGTTGCGGTTATTCCTCAACAATAGGTTGCTACAATTCCTCCTCTTCCACAAGTCTTGATGTAGAACTAGTTATAGTTGTTGCTCAACAACAGGTTGTTGCAACTCCCCTTCTTCCACAGGTCTTAATGTAGAAATTGATTATAATTGTTCCTCAATGATGGGTTGAGGTCTAATTTCCACTTCTTCTTTTGAATTTGAAATAACAATAACATGCGGTGTTGGTTTTGCTATAAAAATAGTGGGTTTTTTTAGAAAGTTCAGTGTTTTTTCTAATTCCTCTTCTAGTTCCTTACTTTTCAGTTTTTGCTCAAAAACTTTAATCTCTTTTGTTGTAGGTGTGCATGAAGCAAGTGGCTCTACATAAATCTCTCTAGTTAATCGAACTTGTTCCGTTCTTTTTTTCTCAATATGTTCCTAAAAACTTCAGTTTTTTTTTCAATCTCCTTTTCTCTCACTTCTTGTTTTAACCTTTCTAAAGCACTCTCATTCATGGCCCCTATCAAGATTTTTAAAAATAAATGAAAATGAAAAGACAAAATGAAAAGTGTGGTGGTTCTTTATATTGTTTCAAGTAAAAATGTCTTTGTGGCTATGAATGGACACAACCTTTAAGGTTAGAAACTCCTAAAAAGTAGACATCAATAAGTGGCTTTCTAAACATGTTGTTTCGATCATTACTATTAGTTAGATCATTGTCCTGAACAGGCACATTATGCTAATGATGAACATGCACATATGTTCTTTTAATGCTGCCTAGTGTTAAATATTTTCAAACCGGTTCAAATTTTACAAGTTGAAAACCTTCAAGTTCAACAAGTAGTGAATCAAGTTCTTTGGTTTGAACAAGTTTATCACTGACTAGGTCACTTGGCTTGACCAATACATGTTGTAAAGTTTTATTTTCAATGAACATGTATGGCTTTAACTTGTTGATGTTAACAAGCACTGGGTTAGGGTCAAACTTATCAATGATGATAAATAAAATTGTATTATTAAACAAACAATATTGTGTTTTGTAAGGCCCAAACCATCGTTTTTGAAATTTCGAAGCATGTTTGGAAACACCCCCTGGAACCATAATACATAGTTTCCAAATTGAAACTTAGTTTCAATGAACCGGTTCTGTGACCATAATGATCTATTCCATTGGTTGGAAACAACTAGATCATGCACAATCAACATGTTCACCTATAGTTTTTCTAATAATTGGTTAGTTAGAACTCTAACAAGTTGTGGATCTTTGATTTCACCAAGTTTAGATGGTAACAAGTATTTTGTTGGTGGTAATGGATGTAATCCATACACCAACTAAAATGGGGTATGATTGGTTCCAACTTTGTAGGTGGTTTGATATGAAAATAGGACTGTGGACAAGTGCTCGTCCTAATCATTTATATTTTCATTAACCAATTTGGTTAGTATGGTTCCAAAAACCTTGTTTATAGACTCAGCCTGTCTATTTCCTTGTGGATAATAAACAATAGAATTGATATGTCTCATAATAGAATGGTCAGTGAGGTACCTAATTGCATCATTAATAAAATGGGTACCTTGATTAGTCACAATGGTTAATGGACATCTTGTAAAAATACGTTTGTATAGAAACTTGGTGATCATTGCAACAATGTTGGTGCAAAGTGCTCAAGCTTCCACCCACTTTGTTGCATAATCAATGGCTACTAGAATGTACCAATTGTTTGACATTATGCTTACAAGTTTAGTAGGTCCAATAAAATCCAATCCCCATTTTTTAAATGGTTTTTCAAGTAACGTAGTAACCAATTTGGCCAAATTTTGGGTCAATGGGTTACTTGTTCTTTGATATTGGTCACAAGTTTGACAATATTCATGAACATTTCAATTCATTGTTGGCCACCAATAACCAACATCCAAGATCTTTTACATAATGATATCAGAAAAGAAATGCCTTCCTGCAATGCCTCCATTAATTCTTGCAAAATTGTGGACACATGTTTTAATTGCTGAACTCAACAAAATTTGTTATCTTGTCCAAATTTGTACAATATTCCTTCTTGAAGCACAAATGGTTTAGCTCTTTGGGTTAAATACTATCTTTGGGATGTTGTGAATCTTTCTAGCATCACTCCCTCCAATAGATACTCATACACATTCTGTAACCACTTAGGTTGTAGGGTGAACATGTGAGCATCACAAGTTTGATCAGGTATTCCAACAGGTTCAGTCTAATTGGGTAATCTACTCAATGCATCTGCCATTAAATGGGATCTACCAGGTTTATAAACAATTTTGAAATCATACTCTAAAAATAATAAAGCCATCTAGCTAACCTACCAGAAACTTGTGGCTTGTTGACTAAATACACTAAAGCCATATGGTCCACATAAAAGTAAACATGTTGCCTAACAAGTAGTGTTTGATTTGTGTAAGACATAAACCATAGCTAGAGCCTCTTTTTCTATAGTAGTATAGTTTTCTTCAACAGAATTAAGTAGTCTTGATGAGTACATAATAGATTGATCTACTTTACTTGTTGGGTTATGGGTCAATATTGCCCCTACTGCTAACTGATATGCATTAGTGCGAACATGAAATTCTAGTTCATAGTTAGGATTGATACGTATAAGAACATGAATGTACCGGTTCTTGATGTCCTCTCAAGCGATTTGACATTCAGTAGTCCATTCAAACAGTTTAGCTTTTCTAAGTAATTTAGTGATTGGTGCCATAATAAAGGCAAAAAATTTTATGAAACATTTGTAAAATTGGGTCATTCCATTGAAAACTTGAATATCCTAGGGTGTTTTAGGGTTTGGCATTTTGATTAAAGCCTCTATTTTCTTAAGATCATGTGTCTTCCCCTCTTTAGAGACTGTGAATCCTAAAATAGTTCCAGAACATACAATAATGCACATTTCTCTAGATTCAAATTAATGCCATACTCTCTACATTTTAGAAAACACTTTATGAGTTTTTCTAAATGAATGGAGAGGTCACTAAAAACAATAAAATCATCTAAAAAGATCTTCATAAACACATCAATGTATTCACAAAAAGCTTTAGAGACTACCTTTTATAAGTAGGTGGTCCATTTTTGACCCCAAAAGGCATTATAACCCATATAAAAGCCCCCTAATTAGTAACAAAAGCAGTTTTGTACTAGTCTTCTAATGCTATGGAAATCTAATGGTATCTAAAACCACCATCTAAAAATGTAAAAACTTCATGTCTAGCTACAATGTTAATAACCTCATTAGTAAAAGGTAATGGGTATCGGTCCTTCTTGGTAGCTACATTAAGCTTTTTGAAATCCACACAAATTCTTAGTTTTTCATTTTTCTTAGGCACTACAACTATAAGTGATAACTAAGTAGCCTCTTCAATAGGTTTAATAAAACTTGCAACAAGTAATTTGTCAATATCTTGTTTAACAATGGCTACATAGTTAAGATGTAACTGGTATCTTGTTTGATGAGCAAATGGTATTGATGTGTCCAACTCAATCCGATGTTGAGTTACATTAGGTGGTATCCCTTTCAAATCTTTGTAAGTCCAGGCAAAGATGTCCTTGAACTCCTTTAACAATTCAATCAATTGATAACTGGCAATAGGTTCCAAATCCACACTGATTTTAACCTATTGTAGGTTTTCTTCAAAACCCAATTGATCATGGTTGATTGTTCTTCTTCAGTGATAGTCCATCCCGCAATGCGAAGGTTTTGAACTTTGATTCGAGTAGGTGTCTCATCAATTTCCATTTTTCGTACTTCAGGTTGGAAAAATGTATTAAAGGGTATATCTATCTTAATAGGTCGTACAAGTATCGATTTAATAAATATATTAAACAAAATAGATGGCTTAAACACATGTTCAACTAAATTCAAACCTGTTGATGTAATCAACTTAACAGGTTGATTTGACCAAATTGATGTAGGAACAACTATGGTCCCTATTGAAAACAATCCTAGTTCTATGGCAAACATCAAATCTTCATCAGATATTCCAGAATGGAAATCATAACAAATTAATACTTCTGGATGTTTGGTTAGTGTTCCAAACTTCTTAGTAATAGGTATGGTTCTAACTATATCAGCTCCTTGTATAGTGATAGTGTTGTTGCCCAAATCGTGAAACATTTTAGCATCCTTTAGCCAAGGACGACCTAACAACATAGAGTAGTTAGAATTTAACACACTACTTTGGATTACAATAAAAGCCACTACATAGGGATTCCATGAACAAAATTTTTAAGATCGTTAATCAAACCTAAGGGTTTTACAATGGTTTGATCAATCATACATAGATTATAAGGTGTAGGTTTTGGTTTTGAAAGACTTAACTATACCTTTAGCTTTTCCATAATAATATTAATTCCAAAACCACTATTTAGAAACACATTTTCAATGAAGTTCTTACCTACTTGAACTTGTATTACTACCATTTGATGATCAAAGGCAATTAATGCAACTGCAAGTTTTGGTAAAGTAGGTTTTGATGGTATTGGGTTGAAAATGTAACATTTGATATCAGGAATTGCTTGCAACAATTATCCCAAGTTCAATGTATACTTGGTCTCCAAGACTAATACCCCTTAAAATTTCTTCTAAAGTCTTTTTTGTAGTAACCTATTCTGAAATGATAGGTTATTGATTCGCTTCACCAATTTGATTTTTTTCAACTGGTTGAGTTGTGGCAAGATTATCAGGCAATCCAACCTAATTACTCTACAATGAACCTTCATTGATGGTAGTAAGTTAGTTTTCAGCCCCACTATGCTATAAATGTCTAACAATTTCAATGAATGAATCTCATAGATGTTCTTTTTGTTACCAATCTTTAGCTCCCTTGGCTGTAACCGGCTCCTTCTCCTTGAACACTTGTTGTTTCAGCTACTAACTATGAGTGGTAATAGTGATTATTACATTATCTAGCACATTGTTAGTTTTAGGTGGTTTAGATGTTGTTGTGGCATTAGAACTAACAAGTTTATTTCTAAACATGTTCCATATTTCAATTTTTCTAGGTCATTCTCCAAATCTATGTTCTACACTAGAACAAATTATACATGGATAACGAATAGGTATTTTTCCTGATTTAATAGGTTGGGTTTTAATTCCTATTACAGGTTCCATATACTTAATTATAACGGTTGGCACAACTTGTACCTCTCTTTTTCTATTATGACAAGTTTCCACTACATGATTAGTTTTACCACAATTGGTACAAGTTAATGTTAATTTAGCAATCATAGCAGCTACTACAAGTTTAACTCCTACATTAACTTCTGATGTGGTTAGTAGAGCATTATAACTCATATTAACAAATCCACTGTCCTCACACACTATAGTAACTTCCTTGTGTTCAATTAAGGTATTTTTCTTCATACCTATAGTTGCTAATCTTAAGTAAGGTAATAAACCTACCTTGAAAACAGTGGTGAGAAAAACATATGTTAGTCTAACCTGTAGATATTTAACTAATTTCAATAGGCATTCATAATAAACCTCAACACGTTTGGCAATTTGTTATTGTATGTTTTGCAATTGCATATAAACTCCTTCATTGTTCTTAATCGCTTGCAAAATGCTTGCTCCAACTCTTCAAAAGTGCAGTTTGGATGGTCTTGAACATAGTTTCTCCCCATTCAAAGATGCTATCATAGAGAGTAAAACCAAATAGGTTAATGATGTCAAATTCTACTGTTTCACCATTAACTATAATGGCCTTTTTGAACACTCTAATGTGAGCGTTAGGATCAGTGTCTTTGACATAGGTTGGATATTGCAGCTTCTTGTATGGCAGCTTTGTTGCTAGTTCTGACATAAGTTGCACAATAGGTGGTTGATACCATGGTGGTATGAACATGCGTAGGTTAGGTGTTGGCCATCCAAAAGATCCAACAAGTGGATTGAAAGGTGGTTCTCTAAGTGAATCCCCTCTAGGAGAATTTTGTCCAAGTGAATATCTAGGTTGTCATCCATCTGATGGTTGGTGATTAAAACCTCTAGGTATATAAGTTGGTAAACTAGTAGTAACTTGTCCAGTGGTTGGCACTGATGTAGTAACATGTTGCTGAATGGGTTATTTGTCCTTGCTAGTCACTAGTTGAACCATTATAAGAAACTAATTTTAAACAAAATATGGTATATATGTTGGTGGTACAATAGGTTGTTCAAGTATTAGGTGCACATTCCCATGTACATAACCTATATAATTTTTAAAGATCGAAGAATCAAGTCCTTTTGTTCTAGTTTGATAAGCTAGATACAAACTAGGATTTAAAGGCACAAAAAAGGGTATGACATTATACCACATTGGGTATGTTGAAGTAGGTAACATATTGGTTTTACCTGGTACAATTGGTGTAACAAGTTGTGACTAGGTTGTCTAATAGTTAACAAGTACTATTGTATGACCTATACTAGGATTCATGGCTTGAGTTCCTAATATAGTCACATTGGGTACTACTATTATAGTGGTTGGAAGAACAAGTTGATGAATATTCATCACCTCCTCCCTTAGTAAATGTCTTAACCTATCATCGACAAATGGGTAGCGATTGAACAAGTGCCCCATTTGATGACAATATGAGCAGGTCATAGTTCCAGCACCTTGGTTTCCTCCTAAAACTGGTCTATGATGCGGGTACCTATAATCGTTCATTTGGACCAAGTACTGATTTCGCTAAACAGGTGCCTTGTGGATAAGTGATTCCTTGTCGAACAATTGTGGGTGTTGTTCTCGCTTCAATAGGTTTTACATGTGGTATAGAAATTGAATGATTAAATGGCCTTCAGTTGATGTGACAAAGTTACTCTAGCCTGTTGAGTGGGTGAAGTTGTTCCATTTCTAAATTATTGGGTATTAAATGCATGTTAATGTGTGGTGGTTGGTTTGGATAATCGGCAGATGTTGTAATTAGTGTACATGCATCAGTTTTATGTAGGTTGTAACTTGGGGTTGTAGATCGCCATGGTTGTCAAACAGATACGACCTCATCAAACAACTAAACAGGTTCATGATTGTCACCATTATGAAAACTCACTACCTTTAGTTGGGTTATTGTTCGTGGTGTTTTTTGATGAGTGGTTGATAATGCTACAGGGCCTTTTTGCACAACCAATTCTACTACATTTTGATGTTATTTAATGACTTTTCCCCTTTGTGTTGCATTCGTGTTTGGTGCATTCACAAGTTCTTCTCCCATAGGTTGCACTTGTTATTCATCCTGTTCTTATGCATGTTCTTGAATAAAGTTGATGTCTAACCTGTTTTAGCTATTTTCTAAGACTTCTAGTAATTATTCTTGACATTTTTTGAAATCAATAGGTTCTAAGAAAGCCCTTGCATTATTTTTGAACACAAGATTTTTTTCTAAAACGACCCCTCCTAATAATTAGAAGTTTGTATAAAACTTCTTTTATAGATTGGGCGCTTATTTGTAAAATTTACACTAACCTCACCCTATTCCTAATTTTTTCAAACTAAATCAAGATAAAAAACTCAAATCCTAAAGTTTACAGAAAACAAGCAAACATATGACAAATTATAATTTGAAGCATGATTGTTTTTCAAACCTAATCTACTAAAACTACTAAATCTAACCAGAAATTTTAAGTGTGATTACTCCTGAATTTTAATCAATTATGTGGTCGCCAAATGTTAACGGGTTTTTTTATTCCCATTGAGGTTAAATTACCTTTGGATTTTTTAATAATAGGTTCTTTAAATAACAATAACACATACAATACACAAATAAAATTTAAACTACTACAAATCCTAAACTAACATGTACACAAATTGTTTAAGTTTGAAGGAAATACGTTGAAAGAAAAATACATGTTCCATGTTCCATAATTGAATAATCAAACACATAATCATGAATGAAATCCAAAATTTTTTTACATGTTTGTCTTCTTAGATCTTATTCTAGCTATTTCAAAATACAAAATTCATGACTAACCATCATAAATAGTCATTAGCCAGTATTTAAACTAATAGTCCAAAATTTCAAAAAAAATACACCCTACTTAACTACTTATTCAACTATCAATTCTGTTAAATACAAGTTCTATATATCACTTGCTAGCTAGCTTGTTAACCTATCTTCCTAACCCAATAACATTACCTATGAGGTTTAGTAATTAATTAGGTCAGTACTACAAGTTAAGTTAAATAACATATTAAGACACATGTTAAGTTTAACAACTTGCTTACACTATTAACCTATTAAGTCAAATGTTACCAAATTTGAGTAACAACGGTTCACTTGAAAATCATTCTGTAATTAAAAAATGAAAATTATGAGAATCAATCAAAGCATAAAAAATCAAATGTGATTCTCAATTTTAGAGGTTTAGGATTAAGGGGTTACTTATTTAGTGGTAGGTAGTATGCAATTTTTTTCTTATTGGTTTTGGGTGCATTAGAAAGCTTAATGTATTTTTTTCAATGGATCACTTTGATTAACATCCCAATGTGTTAGTTGGCACCAAGAGTTGGTTTAAAGAACCTATTAAACTTGTAGTGGACAATGCCAAGAAAAGACCTGTTATGAAACTTCCTATGAACCTAGAAAGTAATGGAGGATGGAAGAATTCTAAGGTGAGTACGTGGTCAAGAGATTTTCATTGATCAGGTACTTATACATGAACAACTTGGAATTTCCAAGGAAGGAACAATAGATGTTGTTAATGCGACTTTTGAGGAAGCCAAAACCACCTTTAAAAGAATTACAAGTCCACATGCTTTTGTTGAGAATGAATAATGGAACGTAGTGTGCATGAAAGAGGAATTTCATGCGAGATTTGTAGCCATTTTGCAAATTATTTATTAGAAGAGAGGTTAACTTATTTTAGCAATCGGAATATTATTACTTTTGACCTAGCCAATAGGGGGCAACTTGTTAATTGGTGTTCCATAATGTTGACCTAATTATTGGTTGAACTAACTTGTTGGATTAAACTTTAGAAGAAGGCAACAACTAACCCAATTTATAGTAAAACTAAAGCATATAATTACTATTAAGGGCCTATCTTAGACATTCTATTTAGGAAGTGGTTTTCTTTATTTGAGGTGTTTTCACCAAGAACAACAACTCCAAATGAACATATATCACCAACCAGCCAAGAATGTCAGGTTGCATCGCAGTAACAAGTTTCACCTGAACTTATTACCAAGGAGCAATTCTTGAAAAAAAAAAGACTTACATGTTCAACTACAACATCACCCTTACCAACACGTCAATTTCATCGACTGAAGATGCGTATAGTCATCACTAAGGGACAATCATGAACCTGTTACTTCACCACCAAGAAAGAAGTTTAGGTTTATTTTCAAATCTCCAGTTAATGGTTCAAAAGAAGATGAGGAGTGAATCTATTCAGATGAGATTGGAGGTGGAGGGGGAAAAAAACTTAATGCAACAACTATGCACGATAACATTGAAGAAAAACTTAAACCCAACCTGGATAAGATAATTGACAACATCCAAGTTGAACCTGTTATGTCTATTGAACCTATAGTTTCCATTATAGAATCTATAACTATAGCTATAGAACCATTTCAACTTGTTCAACTTGTAGTTGAACGTGTATAAATAGAAAACCCACAATTTTAAAGATTTCGACCTATCCTAGTTTTTGGTTATTCCATAAAAATTTTGAAACTGATTAGCATGTTTTTAGAGCAAGTTGTTCAAAATGCCACCACTTGGTCAAAGACATTGTAAGAATTTTCAAACCTTAGAGTTAAGTTTGAACAAGTCAAGGAAAACATGTCTAAGACTCACAACTGCCTGGAAACCTGTAGCCTAAAGTTAGAAACAATGTAGAAGACTTTGAAGAACCGTCACAAAGAACTAATCACAGTCAAAGGACAAGTGAATAGGGTCCAACATGAAAACTAAAACCTATCCAATAAGTTGAATGAGGTAGAACATGCTACTAGGAAGACTAAACTTGCAACAAGAGTATGCCGAATTCAACTATCTTAACTCGAAGACCCACAATGATTTGAATCATCTCCAAGTTGATTTGGAGCGAATGACATGAAATTATGCCAAAATGGAAGAATCAAATTTGGAACAATAGGGTATCATAACCAATTTGAAGCAAACTTGTCAAGATCTCAAAGAGTAACAAGTAGCTGCCCACATAGAATTTGATAGGGAGAAGAAAAGTCTTATTACTCAAATCCAAGACTAGAAGGGTTAATATGAAACGACCAAGGTACAAATGAACAAACTTAGCCCCATTATGCTTGTTAGAATGAACAATAGGTTGAAGGAGTTTGAAGAATTATTGTTAGACAATACCCTACTTAAAGTGTAAAACCAAGCCTTGGGAAACAAAAACCCCAAGTGGAAGGAGTGGCAAATTGTTCAAGAATTCACAAAAGAACAAATTTTGGACAATATGGAGTTAGCTCACTTTGATGAACAAAGTTATCAACTTGAGCTGCAAGCTTATCAAATTGTTTCCTTGATTTCAAATACAAACCCTTGAGTTTTGTATCTATGGTAATTGGAATTAGTAGCAAGATTCTACTAACGCCATCTATGGTACAACCTGTTATTAAACCAGTTAGCCCACTAAGAGGTGGAACATGTTTAAAAATCATACCCTTACCTATTCAGACTTTTATTATACATGTTCCAGTGACCATTGTTGTCAATCAACCTGTGGAAGGTAGTGAGAGATTTAATAAAGAACATGTTGAACTTGTTAACCTTTCATTCACCATACTAGATAATAGATTATAATATTTGGAATTCATATCTACTAATGTACCTTTGACCCCATATCAAATAGGTATAGGTCAAGAGGTTACTTTAATTTCAAGTACCCCACATGTTTCGAAGGTATTTACAACACCCATAATGACCTTTAAAAACACACCTAATTGACAGAAGACTGTAGTGTCAACTGGTCTTCAAATTTTGAATCAAATGGAACTTGTGTAGGCAGAAGGTGCTGAACTTGTCGAAGAAATCATTTGTCAATCGATTAGAGAAGGCTAATATATCCTAAAACTTTGAATTAACATTTTGAAGATGAACTGTAGATTTCAAAGGGGGATAATGTTACCCAAATTTGGTAACATTTGACCTAATAGGTTGATAGTGTAAACATGTTGTTAAACTTAACATGTGTTTTAACTTGTTATTTAATTCAACATGTAGTACTGATCTAACTAGTTACTAAACTTGGTAGGTAATGTTGTTGGGTTAAGAAGATAGGTTGATAGGCTAGTGAATAGGTGATATGTAGAACTTGTATTTGACAAAATTGGTAGTTGAATAGGTATTTAAGTAGGGTGTATTTTTTTTTGAAATTTTGGACTATTAATTTAAGTACTGGCTAATGATTGTTTATGATGGTTAGTCATGACTATTGTATTTTGAAATAGCTAGTATAAGAACTAGGAGGACAAACCTGTTAAAAATAATTTGGATTTCATTCATGATTATGTGTTTGATTATTCAATTATGAAACATGGATCATTTTTCTTTTAGCATATTTCCTTCAAGCTTGAATGATTTGTGTACATTTTAATTTAGGATTTGTAGTACTTTAAGTTTTATTTGTGTATTGTATGTAGTTATTATTGTTTAAGGAACTTGTTGTTGAAAAATCCAGAGATAAATTAAACTTGATGGGAATAGAAAAACTCGTTAACAACAATTTTCATAATTTTCATTTTCAATTTATAAGACAATTCTCAAAAGAACAATTCTCACAATTTTCATTTTCAATCTATAGAATGGTTTTCATCCTCACTAAAATGAAAACTAACAAGGTGAGTATCACTAATGATGATACCCACCCAATTCTTTCAATGATCATTTTCAAACCAATAATTCTCTAATTTTAAAATACCTTAGTATTTAGGTGCCTCTAGCACTTGTTGAACAAATCTTAAATATATTTCAAAGTTTTAACTTTAGGCATCAATGATTTTTTTTTCAATTTTTTGATGGTGCATCATTGGCTAACATCCCAAATGGGATTTAGCATAAAATGGGGACAAGTTTTTAGAACATGTTTACACAATTAAAAAAACTAGTTCAAATAATGCTACACAAAATAAAATGAAATTTCAAATGTGACAAAAAATTCCAAAAAATAAACATTCAAATTTTATTTGGTGATTTTTTCAAGAAAAAATAATATTTTGATAGAATGTTTTCTTTTCATTTCTATTTTTCATATTTTGGTGAAACTTTGTACCAAGAAAAAACATTATTCAACATAGGAACTTTTAATTTTCAAATTTTCGATAGGTAAAGAATATAATTATTAAAAGCACATCTATCATACATTTCTTCATGTATTAATGTTTTGGATGGTTCACAACTATTACATTTGAAGGAACTAGGTTAAGGTTCAATTTTGATTGTGTTGAAATGTCATTTGTATGATATTGATAGAAAATTTGAAAATTTTGACATAAAAGGTTGATAATTTTCCAAAATTTTAACAAAATATAAAATAACTTTTATTTATGCCAAACCCACCCATGTACTCCAATATAACTAGTTGTGTTTGTCCCATACATACTTGGTAAAACTTAAAATCATACATCCATGTTTACTATCTTAGGGCAATAATACATTTTTATAACATAAAAGGCAACAACAATACAAAAAAATTAATCAATTAAAAATTAATTTAATTTTTATTTTTGTTAATAAATCTTCATCAAAGCCTTATTGAAGTTTAAAAAAAGGTTCAAATTAATTTTTAAAAATTATATCTCAAAAACGAATTTTATATTAAAATTATAATTTATTTAAAAATTTTCGTGTTTTATTTTAATCAATTCTTGCATAATCTTTGAAATAAAATTTTCAAAAATCTCATTTTAATGAAACTTTTAAAAATTGAAATTAATTATTTGTATGTTTATCAAACAAATTTCATTTAAAAAATTAGTCACATGAATTGTTTTTTACATTTCATAGTGATATGAATGTTGAGATACAAAAAGGTAAGTGACAACCCAAAAAAAATAAAAATGATATAGAGGCATGATTAAATCAATTACCCAACATTCATATTTTGAGAAGAAACCCAACAAGTAGATGGGTGGATTTCAAAATAACCCATCAATTGTATGGGTGCACCCAAAATCTACACATGTGCATCCATTAGCTTGGGGCAATAAAAATAGCTTAGTCCCTGATTCTTTATAAATTCAAATAATTGCACAACACTGAACACTGGAAGTTTTCATTTGGTCCCACATTTTGAGGAATTTTGATTAGGTATTAGTGTGCGAACAGTGAGTTCAATTATTTGGGGTGAAGTTCTGGCCTTTTTTTTAATGTACCGGGTCCCAAGTCATCCGTCTTGATTCGTGGGAATTTAGGGTTACTGGAAGGCGGATTTCCTAATGTTTCTTTTCACTCAGTGTCCTCTGTATTTCCTCTCTATGTCCACACACACACATACACACACACTCTCTCTCTAACACAAAAACAGTTGTGGGTTGCGCTCTCTAGAGACAAAAGCTCTGACTTTTGTGGTGTGGATTTTGCACCATGTCGCGTTTGGAGAAGAGGAAGATGTTGAGGTTTCAGCCTGCTTTTTCGGAATTCAGGGTTCGTGTATTTGATTCGCTTAATCCGCTTTTGTTTGTGTCAATACTTGCTTTTTTCGCTTGCCAATTTGTAGCGCTTTGGGCTCTGTCACTTTCGTCTTTATCTTTCTCCTTCTGTTTCTGTGAAGCCTTCTTTCTCTGGATGGCTTTCCTTGTGTCTTGTCGGGGCGGCAACTTTCGAGTTTGAAGTCCTTGCTGGTTTGGGTACAAGCAGACATTGTGTTTTCTCTGATCTGCATGTTTCTGCTCGTTGAGACATCATTGTGCTTAGACTTGGTATGTGTATATGCACACCTCATGCATTCCACCTTAGCCTATTTGATTGGGAATGTGTGGAAACAATTGCAAGAGAAGAAGAACGACTAGACATCAAGGTCCAGTCCCCCAACTATGGTACTCTTTTTTTGAAAGGTTATTCCTCCAACCCTAATATTTCTTGGCCATTCTCAAGTTTAGTGGACTGCTCTGGATGTTGCTTTTCTCTACGTTCTATTCAGAGTCTTTTCTCACTGACGTCATATCATCCCCAATATCCATGGGTTCCATGTTTGTTTTGCCAATTGTGGGCTAACACACAACATTAGGAGGCACCTCCATGTTGCTTGAAGTGTGCCCTTCCACCTCTGAAAAAGTGGATGAGGTTTGGTTTGACCAGCAGGGTTGCCAGGACAGTCTCTGCTTGTTGCCAGTGCCCTTCACTTGTTCTAGTCCAAATCATCAAGTTGGCAAGTTGTGGTTGACAGGATATAGCTGAATTCTCACATGCAATTGATTTTTGCACAATATACCTTTCCCCTTTTGTCAATTTTGATGAGATTGCAAATTCTGAGTGTGGTAGTAGGATTGATTCTATTCTTTCATTCTTTCTTTTGGCAATGCAGAGTTTTAGTCTCTGATTTACTGCACACTTAAAGGCTTACAGTCCAAACATAAAGAAGTCCCCTTGTCATTTTTATTTAGAAAGAGTGGCAGTGTAGTACCTTGAAGAAGCAGTGGCCTCAAAGCAGCATGACAGGGAAGGTGTCCCACTTATCCAGAACCTTGTAGGAGAGTCCAAGAGCCTTGACTGTGAAGGAACACTTCAATAGGGAGCTTGTTCTCCAGGTCAAGACAGAGGCAAAAGCTCACATGCTCACTACCATGGCTTTAGTGGTTATACAGGATAGGCACCTGAGTTGTTCAAAGAAGGTCTGAATGTGGCATATGGTAATTGCATGTGTAAGATGTCAGCTTGGTTTTGGAATAGTTGTGCATGCATTTGTAAAGGCTTTTGAGATTTGAGCAGAGGAATCTTCAAATTGAGGGAAACAATTCCACCTGTCTTGGAAATGTTGTTGAAGGATCCATGATGTTGTTTGGAATGCATGCAGGTCGTCTATTTGTAGGAGGTGGGGAAAGAGACCAAGTGGAACTTTCACAGGCTTTACACCAGGAGGAAAACAAGTTGCAGATTAGGGATTGTCAAAGACAGCTTTGCTCTTACAGTAAAAATATTTTCCCCTTCTCAAAACAGAACCCTAAATCATGCAAGATCTCTTAGTATCCTTCCAGAAGAGCCTCTTTGGTACATTTTGATATTATGAGATTCAGATTCAAAGGCCACAACACAGAAGAACTGCAACTGCAGGCCTATTTCATGCACCAAAATCTCTGATGTTTACAATGTAAGAGCAAAGTTTTTATGAAAAATATGTTTTTTAGAACAAATAGGAACAAGTTTATGTGTCTTGTCTTCACGCAGAAGTGCTTGTAGATTTTGAGAATTTGTGTTCTTCAGAGAAGAGATTTCAGGTTTTATGCAGATAAGAGTGTGAATACATCCTCTTACAAGCAGTTAGTTAGGGTGCTACCATGTCAAGGTTAAAGCTAAGCTTAGCAGTTCAGATAAAACCTAAGTTGAAACTGGTTTTCTGCCTTTTTTGAAAGGCAGGCAACCTTCATCTGCTGCAATTTGAAGGGAATGAAGTAGCAAGGGCTGAGAGCTAGGCAGGAACCCCAAATGAGAGGAGAGAATATTGTATGTCTTGGAGATTGGGCACTAAGAGCAGGAAGGTGGGATTGTATTTTGCTCTGGTGGGATTTGTTCTGCCATTGCATCAGAACTGCTTGGATATAGGGTTAAGTGTACTTTAGCTCCAGATGATTTGTTTTATTCAGCAACATTGCAGTGTTCAGTAAACATTGTCAAGTAAACATTAAGTTTTTGATATTGAAAACATCATGAACACCTGTGAGGACTTACAAAAAAGTTTGTAATAAAAGAAAAGATCAATTCAATGATTTGTGTTTTATGAGTAGCTGAACTAATAGCATATGATCAACATACAAACTCCTAGGTCAGTGATTGATTAGTCATATCTTGTAGAAGCATTACCACCGTACTGCTGTGTATTGAGAAAGTTTCCAACACTAACAATTTGGATGGATGATTCCCATGCTGGTCTGTGACTGACTGCAGGTGGGGAGGATGGCAGTGGAAGCATATTATCAACAGGCTAGTTTGTAATACATGCAGTCCATTAAATCTTAACCGTGTGGAACCTAATGTAGCTTCAGTTACAACGACCATCTACTTGCAAAAGTACACTTGTGATATCAGGTTCAGGACACCCAAAAGCAGGTGCCCATGCAGTTAAATGAGAACTGCCAGAAACAAAATGCTTTTAAATCGATTCTATACAGATGTTGCAAACTGTTTTTGGCTTTTAGCAGAGTTCACATCTGAACATGTGTTGAGCACATAGACCTTGTCAAGTGGATGGGAATATGCTACAAGGTTTGACTTTGCTACCCTGCCAGGAGCTGTGTTCTTTTATATTCTGTGTATGTCATTTGACTATCACAACCATCTTGCTAGAGCATTTTATCTATGAGTGGCATTTGTTCATTACTTCTCCACGCAGAGTCACACCATGCTCATGAGCCACAGATTTGAACACCAGCATCTGGGAGTTGTGCAAAAACAATAGACAAGGGAGCAACTGAAATAGGTGTGGAGCTGTCCACTTGCACAGGAGTGAGAGTTGGAATATTACGATCAAGTGTCACTCCCAAAGCATTTCCATTCAGCAACATAACTTGGCTGTGGAGATCCCCATTTGCTGCTGTCAAATGGTACCCAAGCCTTGTTGATGTTTTTGATGGAGCAGTGAGCAGCACTGTACTCACCTTGTATGTTATCAATTTGCTTAGATTTATCAACAAAATTGTAACACCTCCCTGCAGAGGCAAGTTACACATACTTAGTCTTTTGTCCACACAACAAGTGCCAACTTCATTATTTGAGCCATAATAAACAGCTTCCTAATGCCCAGAGCTTCCTTGTCTAAGAGATGCTCTCAGTTTTAGTGCAGGGTCCTATGCAGCTCAGGAAACTCCACGAATCATCTCCAATGGGGTAAGAGTAGACATCTGCATAGGACCATTTTAGGCATCTACTGATGATTGTTTGCAGGATCAAAGGAAATTCTTGAAGTCTTCTGCCTTGAACTTCTGCCTGAAAAGGGCATGACTAATCTGTAACTACCAACTAGGAATGCCTTGAGATACACCTAGTCCTATTTGTGGACTTTGCCCAATGGCATCGAAGAAAGGTACAGATGTACCCAATGCTTGCAGACTCTCAGAGATTCTAGAATGTTCCCAAGTGACCAGCCAACTTTTCTTTCTTCCTTATTTACCAGGATCTCTGTAAGACTTGCTGAGAAGGAAAATCAGTCAGTCCAAACAGCATCAATCCACATACCTGAGTTGTATTCTTCTGGCAATGTGCATATGCACGCAAGTAGAGAGCTCCTTTGAAGCTGGCAGCTAAAACAGTAGTTCCCATGAGTCGGTTCCACAGAAGAGCACTGCACCCCAACTTTGAAACAACTGCTTACATAAACTAGTATGATGCATCTCACAGGAGTTGCTCTAGTATCCACAAAAAGGGGCAGATGCAAGGGTGATGGCTCCCTTTCAAGACACAATCCTGTCTCAAAAGCAATTCAGGCTGAAAGAGCCAAAAACTGTCCAAGAACTGTGAGCAACTGACCTGTAGAAATCTGGATTTGGTTCAAAAGTTGTGGTGTTCAGAAGACCATAGTTTCCACCAATGAAACTTTGGCGACAATACACCTTGGTGCCATATGATGCTGCCATCCCAAGTTGATCCAGATACCTGCAAAATTATTCTCACAGCATTATTCACCTTGTCAAGCTTCCAAAGACAGCACACCAAACAACTCCCTGAACTCCATCATATATCCAGTAAAAGGCCAGAGGGCTAACCAGAGCTAAACAAGAGATAATATAAAACACTAACACATCAAGCCCCAGAGTTGCAAGAACAGAGTGGGCAGACCAGAAGCTGAAGATGAAGGCATCAGTCACAAGGTGGTGGCCACTGTTATAAGCTCCTCCTGCTTCACCTACCCAAGCTACAGTTGATGGTGCAACTGCTTGCAGCAAAGACTGGACAGTTTGGAAGTTTTTCTTCTCATTGTTTAGATAGTTTGGATTCAGTATTTTACTCTCAAGATCCTTGCTAACCCCTGCACAAACAAAAAGTCATTCCACAGCAACAGAAATCCTTCTGGGTGAACTTCAACTCAAACTGGATAACCCATCGGTATTAAAGTGAGGCCTCCTGACCTGGTCCAAGATTGTATATATGGCGGGTTATGACATCAACACCTCCTGGTCCTGCAGCTGTCAGAAATTGTTTGAACCAACCATAATCAAAAAAACCATCAGGTGCAACTACTAGTGGCTTCAGAGAGGCTCCATCATAGAGGACACCAATTACACTCCGAAGCTCTTTCATGTCTGCAGCAAACTGTACTGCGGAGACTTTGGTCCCAACACCACTCCCACTGAGCTCATTTCCTGGCCCAACATGTTCCAGAGTGATCAATTCCACATATCCAAACTTTGAATTGTGCAATTAATCATGCTTAAGTTCAGCAAGGAACTCAGAAAGAGATATCTTCATAGGTGATAGAAATTTTTTCCCATACTCACAACTCAAGTCAACATGAACTCATGAGAAACAGAGAGTAAATTGGTATAAAAAAAGGACCTGGGTGTTTTCTCACCCAGTTCCCAGGCCTGGACCTCAAATCCCTGATCGACTGTGTACTGGATGAGGTCATAAGCATTTGATGAGTTCCAAGGCCCCCAAGCTCCTGAAGCTACCTTTTTACGATTGTATAAGGCATTTAGTCCAAAAGCAATTACTGTCCTGCACAGTATAACCACTCATGAAAGTTTCACCTCTCTCTAACGTGAATCATCCGTCTCCTTTTCCCTCTGATGAGCTATTCCACTTCAGTCTCTCTCCTCTCTCCCTGAAATCTTACAGTTGCCAAGGTCCTGGGAAAGAGGTGCTTGGGCAAATTGGCTTCTATGGGTGTCTACTCTATTTCTCCTGTGTGCATTAGGGCAACCTCATTGAGACTGATTGGGTCTGTTGGGTGCAAGAAATCCAAGTACTATGGATGTTGCATGAATACATCTGCCTGCAGATTTGATTAGCTTGGGTGCTGTGACAAAGAGGTAGAAGCATTTCTTCAGTCTTCATTTACTCTTGAAGACTAAAAGGGTGCCTAATTTCCTCACCTCAAGTGGATTTCTTGGCCCAAAAGAAACCCACATCTGAGGTGCAATTCCTTATTCTTCTGCTTCATTGTAGGGTTGGCAATTGACAGACGAACAATAAAACAAACAGCCACTACAAATGTGACAATAGTGAGAAATACATAGCAACATACATGGAAAAGAAAACAGTGATTGATGTAGGTCAATAGCAGAATAATGGGCACCCTGCGGTGCAATTCCTTGTACTTCTTCTTCAACATAGGGTTGGACATTGACAGACATGCAAGAAAACAAACAGCTGCTACAGATAGTGACATAGCGAGACATAGATAGCAACAAAAAGAAACAGGGATTGATGTAGGTCACTAGCAGAAGAATGCACACCCCGTTCTTTGGAAGAATTTCATGAGGGCAGACCAGCGAGCCATGCTAAGGCACCCTCCTTCGAAACCAAATGCGGAAGATGGTGCCCTAACAAATGGAAGGCAGGGCACAGGAGGATTGCCCACATCATACACCACGAGGTCCTCTAGTGTTCCGCCCAGCCGTAGTCTCAGAGGAGATAGTTCTGCACTTCACTTACATTGTTCAGCAAGCCCCAAGGATACATGGGGTTGAAAGATCAAGGCATAATTATTGCTGATGCATGGAAATACATACATCTCTTTGTCAGACTGACGGTAATCTTCTTTGTCAGATGCAGGATCTCTTTGCCCTGGAATACAACGAGTTTCCATCTTCCCTCACTATTGATCCAATGCTCTGGGGAACCTCACATGAAGAGACAGAGACACCCACCTACGAGAGCTTTCTCTAGCAAAGGGTTTCCAAGATCCTGCACAGTCAGTTGGAGATGTTGTTGGAGATGTTAATTGAGCAAAGATCTTTATTTGCAAGCTTCAAATTGCTTTCTCACACATCCACCAAATGTCTGAGTCCTATGTTAGCAAAGGTGCTGCACTTGTCAAAGAAGTAAACAAACAAAAAGCTGCTACAAATGAGTTTCCATCTCCAATTCAGATAAGATGATCCTCAGCACGCGCGCGAGCGCGCGCCCCCCCCCCCCCCCCCACAACCATCCAAAAACAAAAACACCCTTGTAAAACTATACGTGCATGGGAGTTTGGTCCCCCC